>Ga0224495_10000503_pt1 | contig 30923 bp, 30 predicted proteins | sample SF_Jul11_sed_USG_FD_168128 | JGI IMG/M metagenome (GOLD analysis project Ga0224495, IMG submission 168128) | Sediment microbial communities from San Francisco Bay, California, United States - SF_Jul11_sed_USGS_4_1 | ecosystem: Environmental > Aquatic > Marine > Sediment | place: USA: California... | reverse complement strand
GTGAAAACTATTCGTGCAAAAAACCAATTTATAATCTTGAAGAGTTTTTGCAAACAATTTCAAACTTAAAGAAATAGAACGCCTCCGGATTCATGAGTTGGGACGATACTTATAGTCGGCGTAGCGGATTCTTGAACATGTATATTTCAGACTGCGCGTCTTTGTTTAGAATATAAGTAATGGATTTTTATCAATCATCGTCGTCATCTTCATGCTCATGTTCATCATGATCACTATTTTTTCTGCGATATTTACCTGATCGCGGCGTTGCACCGGTTGTTGAATCTGCATTTCTATATTCTGACTTTGGCATATGCTGCCAGGCTTCTCTCTCGTTTGCGCTGCGATGACATTGTACACAATTATCAAATGTTTTCAAACCGAGATTCATATGTAATCGCTTTATTCCAGATTGACTATGCTCATGACAATTGTAGCAGGTATACTCTGTATAGTCCTGACCGTTGTGGCAGTTTTGACATTTATCTGGATGTACAGAGGAAAATTGAAAGTATTTATTGTGATCAAATTGGACTGATTTCCAGTTTGTTGAATTATGACATGAATTACATGTTTTAAACTGCTTATGAAGTTTATCATCAGGTTTCATATGGCAATTTTGACATTTATTTTGGGTATCGAACAAGTCGTGAGTAAACTTTCCTTTACGAATCATTTGACTTGACAAATGCTCGGGATGGCACGAATAACAGGTAGCTGATCGAATATCTTCATGCAATAATTTTACAGGAATTTTTACCCTGGTTTCTGATGATTGAAATATTTTGTTTCCGCCAATACTACTCAAAGAGTGACAAGAAATACATTTTGAATTGGGGACTCCCGATAATCCAGCATGGCATTTTGAACATTGATCTTCCAGTTTTTTATGATGTGACTGAACACTCCCTGGACTTAAAAAAGTATGAGGATAATAAAAAACAACTACAAATGAAAAACCCAGAATCAATAACGACGTTGATAAATTTCGTATCATTTTACCATATACCATGCTACAGAAATTATATGAAACAGTGAAAGCGAAGTAAAAAAAGAAGCAATGGTTAAATGCACCGATCGCCATTTTTTCATAAAGTCAGTTGCCAAAGAATCTATGTATAAAGTTTCATCAATCATATTTTCATCCATTCCCGCCTGAAAAAGCTTGTCTCGACTTTCAGCAAGTCTACTCTGTGCAATTTTTTGAAGATAACCGCCCACAAATCCGCTGATGATTACAATCAACATACTGGCAAGAGCCATCCACGGATAAAAAGCATGGAGATGAATACCAGCATGAACCAATATCATTAAACTCCCAATCCATGCCATCCATTCATGAAATTTTAAATGATACTTTAGTTTACCTGCCGTAAAAACTTTTTTCTTTCGCAGAGAATAAATAAATGATAACACAATGAAAATAGTTCCAGGAATACCCAGATAGCGGCCCACCCATACATAACCGGAGTCGTGCATAATTTGATCTAAAATCCGCGCAGCTAAAAATAAAAAAACAAACCACAAAATCGACGGAATAATATGCTTTTGTATAATTTGTGGTTTCATTTTGTAGCCAATTTTAAATTTAATTCTATCTTGACAAGCCTGTGAAGAATCTAAATCATAAAACTTCGTATTTTAAATGATCTGTATAGTCTACACCGTCAGAATTTAATTATTCAGAAATTCATTCTTTTGCCGCTCCTGATTAAAGAGCTACTTAAATAAATAGACGAAGCAACAATGATAACCATTTGATCCTAAAAAACATGGAAGATTTGAAAAACCGTTTGATCAAGATGCATAAACATTTTAGTAAATGGGCAAGGCGTAGAGATATTTATGCCTACCGCGTTTACGACAGAGATCTGCCCGACTACCCTTTTGCTGTAGACATTTATGAAGACCGTTTATGTATAAGCGAATATGTCAACGACTCTGTAACTTCACGTAAAAATTACGTTCAATGGAGAGATCAGGTGATTTCTACAATTGGCAAAGCGCTTGGTTTTATGCCGGATAAAATATATACGCGGACCCGTCAGAGACAAAAAGGCAATGCCCAGTATGATAAAATTTCTCAACGATCTGAACTCTTTGAGGTTCGTGAAGGCGGCTTAAAGTTTCTTGTCAATTTAAGCGATTATCTCGACACAGGACTTTTTTTAGATCATCGCCCCACCCGTTCGATCATTCGTGAAGAAGCTATTTATAAAAACTTTTTAAATTTATTTTGCTATACAGGAGCTTTTACCGTCTACGCCGCAGCAGGAAAGGCTCAATCAACAGTGAGTGTCGATACGTCCGCCGTATACCTTGACTGGTTACAAATAAATCTTGAAATCAATGGATTACTTTCTGGCCAACACAAAACAGTACAGGCCGATGCAAGAGAATACGTTAATTCATATTCCGGTAAGCCGTTTGATTTAATTTTTTGCGATCCGCCGGTTTTTTCGACCGGCAAAAAGCTTGCCCGCGATTTCGACGTGCTGAGAGACCATCCCGAACTAATTGACAGTTGTTTAAAAATTCTTTCACCTGGAGGGACTCTTTATTTTTCAACCAACTTTCGAAAATTTAGGATTCAATGGCAGGGAAAATATGAAGACATCAGTCTAAAATCCATACCCGACGACTTTCGACATGGAACAGGCAATAAGCAAATTCACGTTTGTTATCGTATTAAAAAACCAACATAGTTTTAATGATTTTTGCTTTTCCTGACCTCTTTAAAATGGTTTCTATCTTTTATGAAAATTATAAAAGATATCGATAAAGGAAACGGCGAAATCATCCGTGTTGAAATTAGTGAATTTAAAGGTATATCGTATTTAAACCTGCGGGTCTGGTTTACAGATAAAGAAAGCGGCGAATACAAACCAACCCAAAAGGGTATCGCTATAAAACCAGAGCTATACCCCTTGTTAAAACAAGCTGTACTCGATGCTGAAGAAGCTTTAAAAAATAAAACCTAGTACCAGTACTTACTGTTTAGTTTACCTATTCAGTGTTTTCATTCCCGACTCGGGATAACGCGTACCGGCTGCGGCGCCTTGAGGGAACATTTTATCGAGTTCTTCAATGTCACTTGATGAAAGTTTCAGTTCAACCGAAGCGGCATTTTCCTCCATATATTTAATTTTTTTAGTTCCTGGTATTGGTACAATGTCATCACCCTTTGCCAGTGTCCAGGCGATGGCCAATTGAGCTGTAGTACAATGTAACTTTTTAGCCATGCCTTCTAACTTCTTTAACAATTGCATATTTTTAACAAGATTCTCATCCTGGAATCTGGGATTATTGGTTCGATAATCACCGGAAAGGAAATCTTCTCGTTGTTTGAATCGCCCGGCAAGAAAACCTCGACCAATAGGGCTATATGGTACAAAACCAATACCTAGTTCGCGGATGGTCGGCAATATTTCTTCTTCAACGTCGCGTGTCCAAAGTGAATATTCCGTTTGAAGGGCAGATATGGGATGCACCCTATGAGCTTTTCGAATGGTCTCTGCCGATGCTTCTGATAAACCCAAATAACGTACTTTACCTTCTGTAACAAGTTCAGCCATTGCGCCGACGGTTTCTTCAATTGGCGTTTGTGCATCTACACGGTGCTGGTAATAAAGATCAATGACTTCAACGCCCAGCCGTTTCAAACTGTTTTCACAGCAGGTTTTTACATATTCCGGTTTTCCGTTTACGCCCAAAAATTCGCCGTTTGGTCCGCGCATATTTCCAAATTTTGTAGCGACGATGACGTTGTCTCGCTTGCCTTTTAAGGCCTTGCCTACCAATATTTCGTTTTTACCGACACCGTACATATCTGCTGTATCAAAAAAATTTACGCCCAAATCAATTGCCCGGTGAACTGTTTTTATCGATTGTTCATCATCAAAACCGGCATAAAAATCAGACATTCCCATGCAGCCAAGTCCAATGGTTGAAACCTCTAAACCCTCTTTACCTAAATTTCGTTTTTTCATATGGATCGATCTAAATTGCTAAAGCGATCAGTAAAGAAATTATTTATATTTTTTCAATACTGTACATTTTTTCAAGTAAATTACCTGGCTTTAAGTGATCTGCGATTTTCTCTTTTAACTTGTATATATTCGATTAGACCTGGTAAAAGCGATACAATAATAATTGCAAATATCACAAGTGTAAAATTCTGTTTCACTATTTCAAGATTACCGAAAAAATAACCGGCTCCAATAAACAAAACCACCCATAAAATGCCGCCGACAACATTGTACACTAAAAATTTTCGATAACTCATGTCGCCAATACCGGCAACAAAAGGAGCAAAGGTACGAACAATAGGTACAAATCGGGCAATGATGATGGTTTTTGCTCCATATTTTTCATAAAAAACATGAGCCTTCATTAAATTTTCTTTTTTAAAAAAGCGAGATTTCTCATAATGAAATATTTTAGGGCCAATTTTTTTACCAATGGCATAATTGACCGAGTCGCCTAGAATGGCTGCTGTGATCAAAAGCAGGGTTACCCATACAACGTTAAAATCTCCATTTGCAGAAAAGGCACCAACCGTAAACAAAAATGAATCACCCGGTAAAAACGGTGTAACAATTAAACCTGTTTCACAAAATATAATGGCAAATAGTATATAATATGTTATAGCTCCAAACTGCTCAATTAAAAAACTAATGTACAAATCAATATGTAAAATAAAATCTATAGCGCTTTTAATATATTCCATGATCTAACTCCTTATTAAGTCAGATATTAATTTTATAACATAGTGTGAACTTTTTTACAATGTTTTGTGGGTGCCGTCACAGTAAGGTGAATTTCTTGTATGTTTACACTGACATAATACCACCTTCTTTTTTTCAACCAATTCAAATTTAAGCGGTGTAAATGATGTGGTTTTGTAAGAACCATCACAAAAAGGTTGACCTTTAGAATGTCCGCATTTACACCAATGATAGGTACCTGCTTCAAGCTCAACTATCGCTGGTTTTTTTTCTGCAATCTTTACTTCTTCCATATAACACTCCTTTTAGAACTTTTGAATTTGCCAAGTGTTATATCGATCTACGAATATTGATGGTCATCTTAAAAAAAACAGATATCGTAAAAAAACCTATTGCCCAAATGCCAAGTGAAATAGAAAGCTCCGGATATGTTATTGTATATTCTGTAACTTCGCCAAGAGTAGAAGGTATAAAACCACCGATCACCAAAGCCATGCCTTTATCAATATAAGTTGAAATAAAAATGAGTAAAGCGCCCAGGATCAATAAACCTTCCGTTTGTCTGACTTTTTTAAATAATAGCATGATCACACCAATAATACCGAGAACTGCAGAAGTTCGAACCCAGGGAACAAGTTTATCATGACCATCCAGACCGAAAAATAAATACTGAAGAGTTTCTTTATGATCTGGAATGTTGCTATAAAATGCCGTAAAAAACTCCATCGAATAAAAAAAGATATTTACAATCATTCCATAAATCATGATTTTTGAAAGCGTTGAAATTGCATCAGGTTCTACTTCATAACGAGTTGTCTTTTTTACAACATGAAGTAGAATCAATAAAAAAGCCGGCCCTGAAGCAAAGGCTGATGCCAGAAATCTTGGAGCCATGATGGCTGTAAGCCATAGATGTCGTCCTGGCAGACCCGCATATAAAAATGCAGTAACCGTGTGAATACCAACAGCCCATGGAATGGAGATAAAAACAAGTGGTTTGACCCAACCGGGAAGCTTTAAACCAGACTGTTCCGATTTTAAAGTATTCCAGCCAACTACAAAGTTAATAGCAACATAACCGGTTAAAACGTTCATGTCCCAGAACAAGACAGAACCTGGAGTTGGGTGAAGCAATATATTAAAGGCTCGTTGAGGTTGTCCCATATCGGCCATGATAAAAAGCCCGCACATAAGAACCGCTCCAACGGCCAGCCATTCGCCAAAAATCACAACTTTATCAAACTTTTTATAATGATGAAGGTAATATGGTATAACCAGCATTACAGCGGATGCCGCAACACCAACAAGAAAAGTAAAATTTGAAATATAAAAACCCCAGCTGATATCGCGACTCATACCGGTAATTCCCAAACCCTCATCAAGCTGACGCATATAGAAATATATACCATTGGCCGCAACAAGAGCAAGCCCCAACAGCCAGATTTTATAGAAATTATTACCTTTAAAACCTTTTTCGATCATTTGTAATTCCTTTTATATTTCTCAGAGATCATACCAGATAAAACACCGAAGGTTCTGTTCCCAATCCGGCTTTTCTTTTTATAGAAGGGTTATTTTTTAACAATTTACGAATCTCAGAATCTGGATCATTTAAATTACCAAAAGTAAGCGCACCTTCTTTACAGCTTTGTACGCAGTAAGGGTTTTTTCCTGTACCAATAATTTCTTCACAAAAATTACATTTTTCTACAACCCCTCTGGTTCTTGTAGGAAAATCAGGATTTAATTTTGCAATACCCTTTCGAGGCTCTGCATAGTTAAAACTGCGCGAACCATAGGGGCAGGCCGCCATGCAGAAACGACATCCAATACAACGATGGTAGTCCATCATAACGATTCCGTCATCTTTACGTTTCCACGTCGCCTGTGTCGGACAAACCCTGACACAAGATGGGTTTTTGCAATGATTGCACAACGTTAAGAAAGGCATATCTGCTGAAAATTCAGCTTCGATGTTATAATCACGATCCTGAAATAAATGTTTGGCAGGCTCTTTCCAAATCCACTTAATTTCATTTTTTTTACTTTTATGATCAGGAACGTTGTGTTTTAAGTGGCAGGCGCTTGCGCAATCAGTACAACCCTCTTTGCATTTTCGTGTATCAACCGCCATACCGTAACGAACTTTAGAATTTGATTCAGCTGCATCAAATTCACCACTGGCATAGATCTTAAAAGCCAGAGGCCCGCCAAATCCAAGTAAAGCGGCAACACCAGAAAGCTTTAGAAATTCTTTTCGGTTTACTTCATTATTTAATTTCATGGATGGCCTCCGCTTTACTATTTAACTGGTTAGTATTTTGAATCCCTGTAATATGACAGTCAAAACAATAAGGTTTAACCCCTGCGGATGTATGGCAGCTATCACAAAATTCTTCTTTATTGGAATGACACTTTAAACATGTTCCGGTTAATGATTTATTAAAATGCTCACCCTTTGAATTTATATACGTTTTCTTGTTTTCACGTACAACTTCGTTTCTCCAGTGATTTAAAAGTTTCATGTGCTTTGCTCTCATAAAAGCACGGTCTTCAATACATCCAGAAAACCCGTTTTCTCTGGCAAAAGCAAGAGCTGGTTTTATATTTGCATCAGGCATTTCATAGTTTGTTTTTGATACAATAAACACCTTATTCCAAAACGGAAAAGTTGCTAAAGCTAAAAAAATGAATACGCCTGTAAAAACTTTTATTTTGCTATACATCTTAAACATGAGAACCTTCCGAAGAATTTTCCGGAGGAAGTAGAAGATCATTATCTCTTAAATCAACCGTTCGTTTTTTTTCGCCATCCATAACCAGGGCATTTCCAACCAATTCCATTAAACCCGATGTATCAACACCAGGAGTCCAGTAATTTAAGAGAGAAGGAAAAGCGGCACGGTCAATGGCACACATGGCTGTCAGCAAATTTACTCCATGGGTTTCTTGAACATGTTTTACCGCGCTTGCTCTTGCAAAGCCACCCTTTAAACGAGTTTCCATAAATTCATTGGTATTTAAACCGGATCCGCTTCCGCAACAAAATGTTTTTTCACGAATGGTTTCTTCCGGCATTTCAAAGAAATGATTCGCCACATTCTTTATTATATAGCGGGGTTCTTCAAACATACCCATGCCTCGAGAAATATTACACGAGTCGTGAAATGTTATTTTACGATGGTCATTACGTGATTTATCAAGTTTAATTTTGTTATTACGAATCAAGTCTGCAGTAAATTCTGCGATATGCACAAATTTGGTAGAATCAGCAAAAGAAAATTTTGTTCCTGTAATTGGCGAAACCGGTTTTTCAAGAAAACTGGCTGGCCCTGTCATCGTGCTCATATACTGATGAACCACACGCCACATGTGACCACATTCTCCGCCCAAAAGCCATTTTACTTTTAACCTCTCGGCCTCAGCGTACATTTTTGAATTTAGCCTTTTCATCATTTCATGAGAAGTAAATAATCCAAAGTTTCCGCCTTCTGAAGCATAGGTACTTAAAGTATAATCCAAACCAATATGCTCAAAAAGAAGCAAATAGCCCATCATGGTATAAATACCAGGTTCTGCAAAAAAATCTGCCGAGGGAGTAATGAACAATATTTCAGCGCCTTTGCGATTAAATGTCGGGTTTACCGTAACTCCGGTGATACTTTTGATATCTTCCAACAGCGATTCAACGCTGTTTACAATGGCGTGAGGCTTTAACCCAAGATGATTTCCGGTCATAAAGCTGTTTGAAGCAGGTCCAACTACCCAGTTGATACCGACACCAACCTCATGCATCAGCTCACGAGCCTGCATGGTGATTTCAGCGGTGTCTATTCCATAAGGACAAAAAATCGAACAGCGGCGACATTCTGTACATTGGTAAAAATATTTATACCATTCCTTTAAAACATCTTCGGTCATCTCGCGCGCGCCGGCAATTTTTCCGAGTAATTTACCCGATGCGGTATTTTGTTTTCGATAAACCGAACGCATCAGTTCAGCGCGTAAAACCGGCATATTTTTTGGATCGCCGGTTCCAATATAAAAGTGACATTTATCAGCGCATGCTCCGCAGCGCACACAGATATCCATAAAAACTTTTAAGGAACGAAAACGCTCGAGCCTGGTTTTAAAACTTTTATTCATGGTTTCTTTCCAGTCCGGAACTAATTTCCAGTCTGGATCGGCAGGATCCCACTCTCTTGGATTCGGCAAACCTAGAATACCTACCGGCCCAGCTTTTTCACCATAACAATAGGTACCCGGTTCAAAAGTCGTTTCAACTTTCGACCATACTTTTTTAGGCATCTCATAGTTTACACGAGATAGTTCTTCTGATTTAGGTAAATTTGCCATATAGTTTCCTTTTACTCTTTATCTAAAGGAAGACCGGCTCCCTTCATTGCTTCTCTAAATTCATCTTCGTATTCTTCATAAGAATGTACTTTGACAGAATAATTCCATGGGTTGACATGCCTTATACGGCGACTGTCCCCTGTCATATTTCTGGTTGGACTGAAAAACACACCGCCCATATGCATGAGTTTACTAAAGGGGAAATACATAAATAAAGAACTTACCAGAAAAAAATGAACGTAAAATACCGAAGAAACTTTTTCTGGCAAAGCCGGCGAAAAACTTGTCAAACTCATGACCAGTTCTTTTACTCCAATCACATCCACTCGAGAAACATACCTCATCATTATACCGCTAAAAGCAATGGCAAGAATTAAAAAAAGAGGTATAAAATCAGCAATTAATGAAATGTATTTTACCTGTGGTATAAACACACGACGCAAAAATAAAAATGTTACCGATAAAAGTAAAATTGCATCGGTAAGATAAAAAATGGGTAGACCAATTTGAAACATAGAATCAAATTTTTCAAGCGTAACAATTGCGGAAGGAATGGGATACAAAAAAAATCTAAGGTGACGAATCAGTATGTATAAAAAACTCCAGTGAAACATCAGTCCGCCAAGCCACAATGATTTGTCAGAAGCGTAACCCGGTTTAAAACTTTCCGATTTTGAACTTTTTACCAAACCTGCTTTTGTGTTTCGAAAAAGAGATCGAAAGAAAAAAATCTCCATGAACATTCGACCAATCACACCGAAACTTCCAGATGGGTTTTCAAAATGGTCAGATTTAATCCATTTTAAAGATTTTTGCTGACCGGCAGTTGTTGTGATGTTAAAGGGAACGGGGGATTTTGCCCAGTAAAATATCTTTGCAGTAAAACCTGCTATAAAAATAATAAAAGCAGCATAAGGAATGACTATACCAAAGACATACTCCATATGTAAATATTCAACGCCTGTAAACGCTGCCAGAGATAAAATTAAAACGGTGATTAATGCAAACAAAATTTTCATAACATATTTTCCATAATTTTAATGACCATTACTTTGCTATACACTGCTTGAAAAAGCAGATGGACACGAAGCACCCTTCATACCGAGAGAATCTTCAGTAAATGCGCCATTTTGTAATTCTCTTAATTTAATTTTTTCTAATACATTTTTAGCGGTTGAATAAAACAAACTCGCACTTTTAAAAAGTTCATCTGATCTTTGATTAATTTCAATTAACTGTTTATCGCTAAAATAAATTTCAGTTGTATGAACTTTAAAATTATCTAAAAAACACTGTTTTAAAATCTTTGGATATTGAATTACATCTTCTGATGTTTTAGAATCCAAAATTCTATATTTTATCAAGGTCTCTGCAACCGGGGGCATTAACGATAAATCTTGCGAGAGCATGTAATCATATAATTTCGTAAATTCATGACTAACCTGAAACAAGAGAGGGTTCTCAAATTTTAATTTTTCAAAATGTCTCACTTCAACTGAAGTCGGTTTATAAAATTCCGGAATCACCGTCATTAACCATTGTGTCATAACGCTAATCCGGATATTGTCCATTGTTTTTAAAACCAGATCCATATCTCTATAAAAAATCAGCGGAATATATAATCTTAAATACTCCGCTTAAATTTTCTAATTACACACAGCCTGTTGGTTTTGGCAGACCGGCAAATTTACATGCTTGTTTCGCCGGGCCTTCTGGAAACAATTCATAAAGATATTTGTTGTTTCCTTTTTCTTCACCAAGTTTTTTACCAATTGCTTTAGTAAGAACGCGGATCATCGGAGCAATTTGATATTCGTCGTAATATTCACGAAGAAAATTAATCACTTCCCAGTGCGCTTCGGTTAAATTAATTTTTTCATTTTTTGCGATAAACTCGCCGAGATCATGACTCCAGTCATCTAAATTGGTCAGATAACCTTCTTCATCCACCTCATAACTTTTTCCATTAAATTCAAGTGTTGCCATTTATGTTTCCCCCTCATAAAAACTTTTTAAGTCCATCCTTTCTCATAAAACAGACTGCGAAAAACTTTTCAGACAATTATTTTTTTTTAACCAAACTTGGCAAGTAAATTATTATATTTGATTTATCTAATATTCTATTCGGGAGCGGCAACAGTATGGTTTGGTTGTTCGATACGCACGTTAAAAGCTGCGTTTCTATCAAAATGTTGTGTTCCTTAATATTCATAAAAATATATTGTAATTGACATTTTAAGTTGAGCACATAGAAATTCTTTTTAGAAAATAAATCAATTTAATAAGTAAACCTATGGCCAACAATACATCGCAACATATTTTAAATACATCTGCAAACCTGTTGGGGTTCTGCCTTTTTGTTATAACTTCGTTTCATATCACAAATCAATCCAAGTCAAGCAAAATCGATGAATTTGCAATAGGTGTTGCAATTGGCCTGGTGATATCATGCTTTTTTTCATTTTTTTCGATGAAAACCCAAAATCCCTCCAGAGAAATATGGCTTGAAAAAATTGCCGAATATTTTTTTGCATTATCCCTTGCAGGAATTTTTATAATCATTTTATTTATCGGGTTACAAATCATAGAATAAATCCAACCCGATGCAAACTTATAAAAAACGCCTCATTCTATATTTACTTTTTCTGGTATCGCAAAGCAATGTTATGCCGATTTACCGATCTTATGAAACCCACCTTTCTGACGCGGTTTCTGCTGCCACCGGCGGAAGCGGTACTTCATCGATAAATGGCATTCAAAGTATTCCTCAAAACCCGTCATATTTAGCCGGAATAAATGACTTGTCTTTGGCGCTTGGATTTGAAGGCGTTTTTAATGCAAACAGTCTTTTAAATTTTCCATCGACTCGTTTTGAATATTTACCCCAGTTTGCTTTTAATTTACCAGCCCAGAGTTATGGCTCAGCGGGCTTAATGGCATTTACATCTTTTCAAAACCATGATCAGGCTTTTGAATATAGTTTATACAATTTCGAGGCTATTTATTCCGTTAAATTTTTAAACGCAGTGTTTATTGGCTTAAGCGCCGGCGGAGGGATGGGGATTGTAAAAAACACAATCCTCGGAGGAGGGTTTGTATATTCAATTTCTGCGCTATATAAAAGCGATTATTTTTCAACCGGATTATTGGTGAGACCGCCAGAAATTCTAAACTATCCCGTTTATAATGGCATTTATGTACAAGAAAGAACCCCGACTCGTTTTCAGGCAGGGTTCACTTCGTACATTAAAGACTGGTCTTTAATTTTTGAACTAGAATACATCGATTGGAAAAATTCACAGTTTATGGAAAACAACATAAATGTTGCGCCAAAACTGCAGCGTGGGTTTGTAGATTTTTTGCACCCCCACCTTGGAGTTGACATACCCCTGCAATGGTTGTTTTCATTAAATGTACGGCTGGGGGTTTATACTGCAGATTCATTTGATTTTAAAGGTATAAACTCAAGGCAAATATTGTTTACTTCAGGCATACGTGTATTTGCCGGTTCAAACGATTGGAAAAATAAACTCCTCATCGATTTATCGTATGAATCCGGTTTTTTGCCGTCTCTGTTTTGGAGTGAAAATCATCAAAGAGAAAGTCTGAGATTTACCCTGGGTTATTCAATTTAAACAAAATACTTGCCCAAACCATGATTAAATTCATTATAACATGTTTGTAAATCAACATCAATATTCAAGTATTTCAATCTGGCATTATTTTCTTTAAACTGCCCCAGTTGTAAAAAAGGAATACCTAGCAGGCTTAACTCTCCTTCGAGTTTTTTAGAATTGGAGGTTCCCAGTAAATAACTATGAGCGCTTTCTCCCCAGAAAAAATTGTCGCCTGAAATTTTATTTTTATTCATGTGGCTGTGGATATTATCATGATTAAAATGAAAACCGACTTTACTTTCATGCTCGCCCTGACCATTTTGTTCGTTTTTATAAAAAGCAAATATCATTCGAAGCAGAGCTGTCATGATTCCGCCAAAAGAAAGGTCGATGGCAGAACCGATCACTCGCTCATGAATTAATTTAAGAACACCTTTACCAACGTTGATTTCCTGTTCAATATTTAAATCTGGTAATTCATGGTTATATTCATTTAAGTTTATATATGCGTATTGACTGCAACCAAGTTCAGGCTTAAAAAAACCCGTTAAATAAAGGGTCATATCTTTTTCAGGTAAAATACCCGTACCTGTTTTTACATCGTCGATCAAACCAACCATTCCCAAGGTCGGTGTAGGCAATACGGGACCTTGACTGGATTCATTGTAAAAGGACACGTTTCCGCCTGTAATGGGAATCTTCATGGCTTCAGCAGCATCGGACATCCCCGTAACAGCCTGTTCAAAAAAATAATAATTTTCAGGAATATATGGATTTGCAAAGTTTAAACAATTTGACAAACCAATCGGTTGAGCTCCTGTAGAAATAATATTTCTATAAGCTTCGGCAACATTATGCTGCGCGCCCTTATAAGGATTTATCGATACATAAAACGAATTTCCGTCTGTGGTGGCTGCAATACCAAGGTTTGTACCAGGAACTCTATAAAGCCCGCCGTTTTGCCCCGGGCCAATCATTCTCATGGAACCAATATCGGTGTCATACTGCTCATAAACCGCGCTTTTGCTGGCAAAATTCGGATGCCCAATCATTTTTAAAATAATTTTTTCAACAACTTCCGATTGGTTGTTTTCTATAGCATCTTGAAAAATCTGTAAATTTTTAGCCTTTACATTCTCAAGTCTCGGTTCAGGTTTTTTAGTTTCTCGTTTATATCGGGGGGCTCCGTCAGAATTTACGGTCAACACTCTGGCGACAAGGTCAGCGTATAAATGACCATGATGGAATACACGCAGACGATTGGTGTCAGTGATGACCCCGATTTGCGCACAGTCAAGCTCCCAGGTTTCAAATACATGCAGAACTTTTGAAAGATTTTCAGGGTCAATGATCATCAACATTCGTTCCTGACTTTCAGAAAGTAAAAACTCAAAAGGCTCCATCGCTTCTTCACGCGCAGGAACTTTTTCAAGATGGAGATCCATACCGACTCCGCCAGAAGACGACATTTCACTGGAAGAACTTAACAATCCGGCGGCTCCCATGTCCTGAACAGCAACGACCAGATTTTCGCGAATACATTCAATCGTTGCTTCCATCAGCAGTTTTTCCATAAATGGATCGCCAACCTGCACCGCGCTGCGCTCTTCCGTCGATTGTTGCGAAAGATTCTTTGAAGCAAAACTGGCGCCATGGATGCCATCACGCCCTGTTTTTGCGCCAACATACAGAACAAGGTTTCCGACACCGGAAGCTCTGGCAGAGGCAAGTTTACCGACTTCAGCGATTCCTACCGTCATCGCATTAACCAGCGGATTGGTTGTGAAGCTGTCATGAAAATATATTTCGCCGCCTGAGCAGGGAATTCCCAATGAATTGCCGTAGTTTCCAATGCCGCGGACAACTTCGCGCAATAAATGCCTATTTGTCGGTAACTCAGGACTTCCAAACCGTAATGAATTTAGGCTCATCAAAGGCCTCGCGCCCATGGTAAAAATATCTCGCATGATGCCGCCCACACCGGTTGCCGCCCCCTGATAAGGTTCAATGGCGGAAGGATGATTGTGCGATTCAATTTTAAAAACAACCGCATATTGATCGCTTATTTTTAATGCTCCGGCGTTTTCTTCTCCGCGCAAAGCCAAAAGTCGATCAGATTCACAATATAAATTTTTTAACAATAAAATAGAATTTTTATAAGAACAGTGCTCCGACCACATTCCAGAAAACATGGCCAGCTCGGTAAACGTCGGCTGCCTGCCGATTTTTTCAACAATTAAATCATACTCTCCGTCTTTGAGTCCGAGTTTTTTAGCTTCTTCAGATGTACCTGTTCGATCAACCAGTTTTAACGACATATCGGGTAAATGTGTAAATTAAATCATGCTGTCAATCAGGTGATTGATCTTAACTGTGTAAAAATTAGCGATAAAGAATTAATTCTCCCAAGTATGCAAATGCTGTATCGATGCGCTTCACCCTGACTTAAAAAAGTTTCCCTGGATTTAAAATTCCTGCAGGGTCAAGTTCCTTTTTCAGATTTTCCATAATTTTGCATTTGGCTTTATGCTGTTCATCGCCTTTCATGTACAACTTATGATCCGTTCCAATACCATGATGATGAGAAAGAGCGCCATTATTTTTTAGCAGTGTATTTGTAATTTGGCTTTTCAGTTTTTCGTATTCGTTAACCGGATTTTTTTTCTCATGTAAATATAAGACCGTAAAATAAATGCAAACCCCCTGAGCTGAAATATGAGATACATGCGACATTAAAAGATATTTTTTCGACATTTTTAACCGTAGCTTGTCAAATAACAGATAAATCTCGGTTTTTAACTTTTCAAGATCAGACCAGTTTACCCATGTTTCAAAGGTATCAGATGCCACGCCAAAATCCAAAAGATAATCCCGAATGTATGGTGTTTTATAGCGAGATGCATACCAGGACTCTACGGGACCTGAACCAAGTTGAATGCATTTTTGTTTTTTTACAATTTTAGAAATTTTATGCATTTCCATCCTGGCATAATGCCCATCGGTGATGATTAACATTAAACATGGAGTTTGATAACCCAAACTATTTAATAAAAAATTTTTTAATTTCTTTCTGCCGTTATTTTTTAAATTCAATAGCCGATAGTATTGTGTTTCTTCATAATCGCTTAAACGAACCATGGAATATGCGATATGTTTTTGGGAACCTTCACGCATCACTTGGATGGCATCGTTAAAACTGGAAAATAAAAATGCTTGTTGTTTTTTCATGTCCGGCAAGGGTTTAATTTTTACAATTATTTCGGTAATGATCCCCATGGTTCCTTCGCTGCCGGTGAAAATTTGAGTAAGCAAAGGCCCTTCTGCAATTTCAGAAGAAATTTCTGTCTCCAGAAAACGATCTGGCAAACATATTTGGAGTGAAACAATCATGTCTTCAATTTTACCATATTTATCAGACAGGTATCCTGCGCCTCTCGTCGCGACCCAGCCGCCAAGCGTAGAAAATTCAAACGATTGCGGAAAATGCCCAAGCGTATACCCGCTTTTATTTAACAAGATTTCCAATTCGGGACCCAAAATACCACATTGAAATCGAGCGGTTTGAGACACTTCATCAAGTTTTAACATTTTATTCATGTTTGTTAAATTTAAAATAATGATTCCATTATGTAGTTTTACTTTAATGGAATTAATGCCCCCCACAACGCTGGTTCCTCCACCGTAGGGAATAACTGCCATTTTAAATTTTTGAGCAAATTTTAATAAATGGATTATTTGCTGGTTATTTTGAGGATAAATTACAACGTCAGGAAATTCATTTACAGTTCCATTTCGGAGTGAAAATAAATCAGGAAGACTTCTTCCGCGACTGTGAAACAACCTTTCAGAGTGATCCCGTTTAATATATTTTTCAGGTATAATTAAACAAAGTTGTTTTAAAGCATTTCCGGTGATTCGTGATTCAGGAATTTTAATTTGTTCTGCCCGTATTGGAGATCCTATTTTTTCAAGAGGCTGCTCAAAAAGCTTTTCCAGAGAAGGTATTAAATTTACATAATCCAAATCAATGTTAAAACCAATTTCTTGCCAGCCCCAACCATTCCATTTTTTAATCATGCTAAATCCGAATTTTAATTGCAGAAGGAATCACGCTTAAATTTGCCGGAGAGTATCCCCATGTTTCACCGTCTAGGTCAAATGGTATATTATATTCGCCTTGAATTTCAAAAATTTTTGCTTTAAACGTTTTTATTTTTTTATGAAAAATATGTTCCCCTGAATAAATTTTTTTAGATAAAAAAATTGTTTCAAAAAAATTTAAATTCTCAAATAAAATAATCTCCATCAATCCATCATTTAAAATAGCATCCGGTGCCATTTTCATACCGCCGCCTTGAAAGATACCATTGGCTATAGCAATATTTTGAACCTGTCTGTTTAACGATTGACCATCCACTTTTAGATCTATCCGCTTGTTTTTATACAACAACAAAGTAAGTAAAGTAATGATGTAATAACTTGCTTTTCCTCCGAGGATTTTTAAAAATTTATATCGATTAATTCTATCAACAACCTGACCGCCAAGACCAAAGCTGGCCATATTGATGAAGTATCGAATTCCTGTTTTGCAATCCATCTGAATAACATCTAACTTGTGATCTGTAAACTTCTCGTCTTTTTTCCCCAGAAAATCCGTCGAATGAAAACGGGATTTTATTGACTTTATAAAGTCGCCTCCGGTGCCGGTATTGATAACTGAAAATACGCTATTTGGGTAAAGATTTTTTTTATCTTTAAAAAATGCATTGGCGATTTCATTTAAAGTTCCATCTCCTCCAACTGAAATAATCCATACCCCGCCTTGCTGAAGAAATTTACGTGCAATTTCAGTTGCATGGCCTCTGGCATTTGTAAATTCATATGAAAATGATCCAACCAGGGACTCCAGTTTGGTAGAGATGTGCGGCCAGTTTTTTCCCGTTAATCCATGAGCCGAAGCCGGATTAACAATTACCTTGATTTCGCTCATTTATATTCCAGATATTTCGCCACCTTAAACAGTCAATAGTTTTTCGTGCTGCCAGAAAATGCCCAGTATAAAGTTTCTCTCGAGAAGACACAAAACTTCAATCACCTTTTTAAAATTAAAAATACGTGCACAAAGTGTGTATCTATTGTGTAAGATAACCCCAAATAGATGAAAATTGATTTACATTGCATGGATGTCTACCTGTTTTGGATTATGGCTAAAAACACTGTAACGATCACGGATAATTCTACCGGTAAATCCATTGAAATACCCCTTCTTCAAGGAACCGAAGGGCCTGCTACGGCTGACATCGGAAAACTATATTCCGAACTGGGCATATTTACAATTGACCCCGGTTTTACATCTACGGCAAGCTGTGAAAGTAAAATCACGTACATTGACGGCGAAAAAGGAATTCTTTTATACAGGGGATATCCAATTGAACAACTTGCCGAAAAAAGCACACATTTGGAAGTATGTTATCTTTTATTACACGGCGAATTACCCTCTAAAACCCAGCTGCAATCTTTTCGAAGCAGTATCGGCCATCACAGTATGATACACGAAGGCTTAAAAAGCTTTTTTAACGGATTCAGCCGAGATGCCCATCCCATGTCCATTATGGTGAGTGTTGTAGGAGCCCTTTCCGCGTTTTATCATGATTCTCTGGATATATTTAATCCTGAACATCGTGAAATCTCCGCGCATCGAATGATCGCCAAGATGACCACCATCGCCGCAAATTCTTATAAATATTCCGTCGGTCAGCCGTTTGTCTACCCAAATAACGAACTAAGCTACACTGAAAATTTTCTGCATATGATGTTTTCTGTACCCGCAGAAAAATATGAAATAAACCCTGTTGTCGCCGACGCACTTGATAAAATTTTTATACTGCATGCCGACCACGAACAAAATGCAAGTACATCAACTGTCCGTTTAGCCGGAAGCTCACAGGCAAACCCATTTGCATGTATATCATCTGGAATCACTGCACTGTGGGGACCAGCTCACGGCGGCGCAAACGAAGCCGTAATTAAAATGCTCATGAAAATTGAAAAACCGGAAAACGTAAACAAATACGTTGAAATGGCAAAAGATAAAAACAGTACATTTCGATTGATGGGTTTTGGTCATAGAGTTTATAAAAACTACGACCCGCGAGCTAAAATTTTAAAAGAAACAACAGAGCGCGTATTAAAAGCCTTAAACGTCAGTACACCTCTTTTAGAAGTTGCCATGAAGCTGGAAGAAATCGCGTTAAAAGATCCCTATTTTATCGAGAAAAAACTCTACCCCAACGTTGATTTTTACTCAGGTATCATTTTACGCGCCATTGGAATTCCGTTAAATATGTTTACCGTTATTTTTGCCCTCGGCCGTACTCCTGGATGGATCTCTCACTGGATGGAAATGATTGCAGAACCTAAACAAAAAATCGGCCGTCCGCGCCAGCTATACACAGGGGCTGTATCGCGAAACTACGTGGATATCTCAAAAAGATAAGCAATTGACGCCTTCGAATACTCCAAGGTTTGACTAAAAAGACACAAATTTTGCGTCTTTTTAGTCAAACCCAAAACAATTCAAGTCGGCGTAGCGAATTATATCGAATGTATTAAGGTGAATGCGCGGTTTCGATTTGAAATTTAGAAATTATTTTGATCGGAAAGTGATTCGACCGCGCGTAAGGTCATAGGGAGAAAGTTCAACGACCACTCGGTCGCCGGGGTTCAGACGAATGTAGTGTTTTCTCATCTTGCCTGAAATATGAGCCAGGATTTCATGCTTGTTATCAAGCTCTACCGTAAACGTCGCGTTGGGCAACGCCTTTATAATCACACCCTCAATTTTTATAGCATCTTCTTTTGACATCTTCTAAGTACATAAAATGAAAGTATGATGCCTTGGAAAGAAGTATTTTATATCTTACTACTGTCTTCGGTTTTAAACGCAATGGAATCGAGCAAACAAGTGGTTTACTCCAAAGAGAACTTCCAATATTTTACCATATGAATGTAAAATTAGATGGCCAATCGATTCCTGCACAACGCGTTTTTTGTATCGGCATGAATTATACAGAACATGTGCAGGAGCTAAATAGCAAAACGCCTGACCAACCTGTTGTTTTTATGAAACCGGCACAGTCCATTGCCCCCACAGGCAAAGAATTAATTTTTCCAGAACATGGAAATGATCTGCATTATGAAACCGAACTGGTAATTTTAATAGGACGCTCAGGTCACGTTAAAAATGAAATCGAAGCATTGTCGTTTATCCAAGGATTAACCATTGGTTTTGATCTTACCATGCGCGATTTACAAGGTAAATTAAAAAAAGCCGGGCACCCCTGGGAACTTTCAAAATCGTTTGAAAATAGCGCGCCACTTGGTAATTTTATCCATTTTAATTCATCCATTGATATACATAATATTCGTTTCGAAGGTTCTATAAATAATGAAATTCGTCAAAAAGGTAATTCTGCAGAGATGATTTTTCCGATTGAAAAACTCATTCATTACATTGGCTCTGTCTGGAAATTTATACCTGGAGATATTATTTTTACCGGCACACCTCCCGGTGTAGGCTCGTTAAGTAAAACAGATGTCATCTCTGCTCACAGCCAAACACTTTCACTTGATTTCACATGGAAATTTTATAGTGGTAAATAGTTTTTTAATCCTGCATTTGAACCTTTACATGCGGTCTCTTTTTTAAAATAATATCCCACTACAATGGAAGCAGATGTTTATCGAACCCTGATGCGATTTTTTTTTCAATACCAGACAGATATACTGTTGTGCGTACAGGATAAAATTATTGTTGGAACAATCAACAAGAGAATCATTGAAGAACTCATGAGCGACCTCTCTCATGCGAAAACATCACAGGAAATACCCATTCATAACATTTCTTCTCAGGATGAAACTCTGGAAGCGCTTTTTCATCACGGCGTTATGGTAAATAACCAAAAGGTACTTCCCGTCGTGGATAAAACAGGAAATTTTATCGCCCTGTGGTCAAAATCAGAAATACTAGGATCCTCGCTTCAAAATCAAAATTTAAATTCTATCGATCGCGCGAAAGAAAAGGATCAAGTAAAAACAGATTTGCAAAGTAAAGATTTTATGCCTGCTGAAGTTGCTCCGATTAAGCCAGAGGTTCGTTTTCGTATTTCAAATACTCTTGAAAATAATGTTAAAACTCAAGCAAATAAACACCCGGAAGAAACATCGAGCCATTATGATACTGATTATGTCAGCATAAAAACATTGGAAGCTCTTCCAATTCCCATGTTAGCGGTTGATACAAAAGGCGAAGTTCTTTTTTATAATCAAGACTGGGTTAATTTACAACAACATAATAAAGATATTCTCGGGGTGAAAAGTTTAATGAGGGTAACCCGTGATCTAATGGCAAAAATGGCATTTGACGGAAACCTTGAAATAGATTCAATTTTGAATTTACCTGCCTCCCCTGAAGGTTATTCTCTAAAAATGAAAAGTATACTGGGAGACCACGACGAATATAGACGCGTTATCGGTTATATTTTCTGGATAGAAAACATGGCTGCTCAAAATTCAAGCGTTAATGAAACAAAAGAAGCGATCAGTAAAACTCCTGGTAAAACAAATATTTCTAAAAACCAGTTCAATGAAGAGTCAAATAAAAGCTATATGGGTAAAACACTTATCGATTTGCTTGAAATTGAAGAAAAAAAAATAATGCAATGGGCAATGGAAGAAAGCGGGCATAACAAGTCTAATGCTGCAATGCTGCTGGGTATACCGCGGCAGACCTTTTCATATCGTTTTCATAAGTTATTTGATGAAAAGCCATCGAACAAGTCTTCTGGAAAAACCACCAAAAAACATCTCTAAAATAAACTTTACATTTATTCATTATCATTCCATCATAATGGACAAATTCTAAAATTATTTGTATATTAAGAATTAAAGGTTGGATTAATATGGAAATGACAGAAATATCTAATGAAAAAACAGGGGCAGTTTATAAACCCAGCAATCCCTGGCAGGCTGTTGTTTTAAAAAATACGAGACTTACAAATCAAAATAGTCCTGATGATGTGAGACACATCTTGATTAACGTAAGAAATAGCGGTATGGAAATATTGGAAGGTCAAAGCATTGGCGTAATCATTCCTGGAACAGATGAATCTGGTAAAAAGCACCGCGTTCGAATTTATTCAATAGCATCTCCACGAGAAGGCGAAAGTTCAAACGATATCATTGCACTGACAGTAAAAAGGGTTTTTTACCGCGACGAGGTTACAAATGAACTAAAAAAAGGTCTTGGTTCTAATTACATTTGCGACTTGAAAGAAGGCGATAACGTTCAAATTACCGGCCCCATTGGCAGAACATTTCTTTTACCTGAAGACAATACAACGGACATCATCATGATAGCCCTTGGTACTGGTATTGCCCCCTTCAGGGCATTTATACAACATATGTACCACGAGAAACAAACATGGCAGGGACAGGTTTTACTGTTTTATGGCGCAAAAACTGGACTTGAAAGTCTATATATGAATGATGAAAACAACGACATTGGACAATATTATACAAAAGATACGTTTAAAGCCTTCAAGGCCCTCTCAAATACAAGCGAAAGAAAACTTGTACAGCATAAAATGCGAGACAACATTGATTTAATTTGGAATATAATGCAAAAAGACAAGTTCTCATTGTACATCTGCGGCGTAAAAGGAGTTGAAGAAAATGTTGCAGAAGTCTTTCAAGGCATTGCCATGGGACAGGGATTATCCTGGGATAACTTATTTCAAAAATACAAAACAGAAAAAAGGTGGCACATAGAAGTTTACTAGAAAGATTGTCCGCAAGATGATCGCTGGAATTGTTGTTATAGTCGTAATCGCTATAATCATACTTATATTGTTGTACTTTAGTCCGAGTTCTCAAAAAGAGAAGGCTTATAAAGATGCCATAGATTCATATAATAATCATTTATATTCGGAGTCTCTCAAAAAATTTCAGAATCTGTTAAACGATGAACCTTATAATTCTTTTTACCACTGGTATGTTGCACTTTGTGCCATTCAACGTCAGGAGTTTACAAATGCCATGTACCATCTTGAATCTATTTTACAAATTAATAATTATACTTTACCAGAAGAATTACCCGACACTGAAATTTTTAATGAAATTGGCGTAAATCGAAAGCTGATGGAAATTTATGAGACTCTTAAAATACAAGATAAATTATTAATGCAATATGAAAAACTAATGGAGCTTGATAAAAACAATGAAGAATACCCGTTAAAAATAGCCCAATCGCTGATTGATAACAAGGTCTATTCAGATCAGGTAAAGGAATATCTTGAAAAAACACTTAATATAAATCCTAAAAATGGTACTGCGCAGTTTTTACTTTCTTTAATTTACCACAAGAGAAACGAATTTGACAATGCCTTACAATGTGCCGAAAAAGCCATCGCATTGGATAAATCCTTAAGCGATGCTTCTTTTATTATGGGATATGCCCGATATCGTTTAAACCTTAAAGATGAAGCTGAAAAGCTTTTTAGAGAAGCTACACTTTGCAAATATTTTAAAAAAAGTACGGCCTTTTATCTGGCTAAACTCATTGCATCTTCAGGTAAAATAGACTTTGCATTACCCTATGCATCAGATGCCAGTAAGTTTTCAAAATCCATACATGAAGATCCATCGCTTGAACTTGAGTCTATGTATCAATACGCAACATTACTTGAAGAATCAAACCACTATGATGATGCCCTGGTTCAATATCAGGCAATTCAAAATATACAACCCGATTATCAGGATGTATCAAAACGTTTAAAATATATGCAGCCGATTAATTCGGATAATAGTAATCACAGAACAACGGTCGACCTTCTTGATATTTATAAAAAGATGAAGCATGATGAATTTGCACATACATCTGAAAGTGTCGTAGAAAATATGGGTTATAAAGTTAAAAAAGTAGATCTGGTTAATGATCAAACCATAAATATGCTGGCGCATAAAACTGATGAGGCTTCTGATCATTTAACCGGTGTATATATTCGAAGAGGAATTGGAATTATCCAGGAAGATCATATCAAAAGTATTATGCACTTTATGTCAGGAATGCAGGTAACACGAGCTGTTTTAATTACACCAAATGACTTTAATCCAACAGCGCGAAAAATGGCGGAAAAAAAGGGCATTAAAACCATCAATGCTGAACAATTGATCGTCTTGTTAAATAAAATAATTAAATAAGTTTATTCGTGCAAATCCATCAATTATTTTAACATTTTCGCAAATTCTTTAGCTGCGTATGTAATAATGATATCGGCACCGGCGCGTTTAATACTGACCAGTATTTCATTCATCACTTTTTCGCCGTCAAGCCAACCCTTTTCAGCGGCAGCCTTCACCATAGAATACTCCCCGCTTACGTTATATGCGACAATTGGAATGTCAAAGCTTTGTTTTAAAAGTTGAATGATGTCGAGATAAGCCAATGCAGGTTTCACCATTAGGTAGTCAGCTCCCTCAAAAATATCCAGTTCAGCCTCAATGATAGCATCTCTTTTATTGGCAAAATCCATTTGATAGGTTTTTTTATCGCCAGATTTTGGGGCTGAATCTAGGGCATCTCGAAAAGGACCATAAAACGAACTGGCGTATTTAGCCGTATAGGCCATAATCCCTACGTCGGTAAAACCAGCCTCGTCAAGAACATCGCGCAGATAACCGACTCGACCGTCCATCATGTCAGAAGGCCCCATGATGTCTGCTCCTGCCTCAGCCTGCGCAAGAGTCATCTTGCCTAAAATTACCAAAGTTTCATCGTTAATGATTTTACCGTCTCGAACCAGGCCGTCATGACCGTCAGAATTATATGGATCCATCGCAACATCGGTAACGACCGTAACGTCTGGAAATTTATTTTTAATTTCACGAATTGCCTTTAAATAAAAATTCGCGGAATTATAGCTATAAGATGCCGTCGAATCTTTTAGTTTATCATCAACGGCAGGAAACAATATAAACGTGCGTAAATTTAGATTATAACATTCTTCAATTTCAATAAGAGCCTGGTCAATGGTAAATCGATAAATTCCCGGCATTGATTTAATTTCTTCTTTCTTATTAACCCCGTCGATTAAAAATACAGGAAAAATAAGCTTATCAACACGCACTTCATTTTCACGAACAAGACTACGAACTGCAGGGCTTATACGATTTCTACGCGGTCTTCGAATTAATTTCATAATGTAATTATCGAAAATACAAAATGATGTCGTCAACTAAATAATTTAATGGCACATAAACATAGAAGGTTTTTTTAGTAATAATGGAACGATTTTAGACAGCCCCATTATTACTTGCATATTGGCACACGCAGCATTTTTGATTGGTTTTAAGAAAATACATGCAGATTCGTGCACTTTAGTTTTAACCGTCAATTTATACCATCTGTTTTTCTGGTTTTTTCTTAATAAAACTGTAAATTGTAATTATGTTTTCGAATATTTTTAAAAAAATTGAAGCCAGGGCTGTTTTAGCAAATATTTTCCTGGCGCTGGTTGTTCAAACACTGGTTCAAGTTATTTTAATATGGATTATATCACCTAAATTACAAGAATATTCACAAGGCAAAATGCTAGATCTACGCTTTCTTTATACAGAACATGATATGATACAATATTTTACTGAACTGGGAACTTCAGGTAGAAATCTTTATTTTTTTGCTGAATTGATTGATTTAATTTATCCCCTTGCGTATACGGCGACATTTATTCTTTTATTAGTCTTTCTTGGAAAATATGCCTTTCCATCAACTCAAGTTACAAAAGTAGCCATTATTGCGCCGTTATTATTGCTTTTCAGCGACTACATGGAAAATATAATTGTTATAATATTACTGCTTATTTTTCCTGATGAAAATTATCTTTATAAAATTGCCGGCTTTGTAACACTAGGCAAGTTTCTTTTACTTTTTTTAAACTTTATTATTGTATCTGTATTTGGTTTAATGGCCTTAAAAAAAGAAATGCTATAAAATACAATCGATAATTCAATAAATAACACAGACTGGTTTATAATTGTCAATTTATTAATTAACTTTACATATATTCTCCATTATTTAAACAAGATTAAATTAAACTAATTTTACTTTTACTATCATTTTCTATCTGTCGATAATAAAAAATAGAACTTTATAAATAATCAGTCATAAATGATGCATAAATACCAAATAGATAAATTTAGAGCCGTTTTTAAAAGCAAGGTAACAGAAGCCAGATATTTTGAATCCATTGTCAATGAAATCATTCCAGAAGTAAAACAATCTTTCATAATCGGATTGTCGGTTTTTTGGCTATATTCCATAGCCGATTTCTTGTTTTTCAACAAAGAAACTTTTACCTTTTTTCTATTTTTAAAATTGATACCGACTTTTTCTACACTTGCCTTAATTTTAACCATAAAAAAAATTAAAAGTTCCAAAATATTTTATACAATTATTTTATTTAATTTATTTGTTTTTTTGGGTTTTGTTGTGTTTTTTTTCATCGCTCAACCCACTGAACCTCTTCAAATGGCTTTAACTCAAATGGTCGTGATTATGGGGGTAACGCTTTTAATACCCAATACATTTGTTTATTCGATGCTGATCTCTATCATTTCAAGTATAGTTTTTGCATATATAGATATACTCAAATCAACTGATTCTATGGTAAACAGTGTAATCATCATTTCATCGTTTATTTCGTATAATATATTTATTTTTCAATTTATTTTAAAAGCACATTTGGTGCAGCGTTTAAAATTTATAGAATTACATAAAGAGCAAAAATACATTCGTGTTCTCAATAAAGAAATACTTAAGAGAATAGCGCTTGAAAAAAAACTCACCAAAATGGCAAGTATCGATTCATTGACAGGGGCATGTAACAGGAGAAATTTTATTGATATTGCAGAGCATGAAAAAAGAAAAAGTCACAGGTTTGGCACAAATTTATCATTAATTTTAATTGATATTGACGATTTTAAAGCCATCAATGATACCTATGGTCATGCAACAGGCGATCTGGCTTTAAAAAAATTTATGAAAATTTGTAAATCAACGTTACGAGATAGCGACGTTATCGGCAGAATGGGCGGAGAAGAATTCGCCATACTTTGTATCGACAGTGATAAAAAACAAACCGAACAAATCGCATCTCGATTGTGTAAAAATATATACAAAAACACCGCTAAATTACAATATCGCTTTACCATTAGCCTTGGTGTTTGTGAAATTAAACCAGAATACAAAACCATTGATAAAGCGCTGCATTTAGCTGATTTAGCACTTTATGAGGCAAAGAAAGGGGGTAAAAACTGCGTTAAAATAGCATGAAAAAATAGATAAAATTATAAAAGCGGATACTTTTGATTAAATTCTTCTTCAGAAATAAAGTGCAGTAAATTATCAAGCCTTGCTATTTTAATGACGCTTAAAATGGTAGAACTCAATGAAATGTAAAATATTTTTTTCCCGATTTTATTTGCCTCGCTGGTAATTTTCATTAAAATACTTAAGCCAGATGAATCCAGAAACTTTAATTCAGCCATATTTAAACCAATCACTTCACAATTACTCTTTAAATGTTTTTCCATAAAATCCTGTTCAAACATTCGCGCGCTCTGCATATCGAGTTTACCAACCACTGGTATTTCCAGCGCATTTTGTCTTTTAATGACTTCCATGATCATGTGTTCCCCCTACATAGGATGTTTTTTTATTAAAGCTTTAATTGGACTATAGAATATCTCTTATTATTTACACTGGCAACAATTTAAGTATCGGATAAACGATCAATATATATTTATTTTTAATAAAGATACCGATAATATGAGAAGCTGAGACGGTGATAAAACTTCAGCCTGTCTCAAGGAAAGTAATTGTGTGCAATGCGCCGCAAAATATTTCACAGCGAATGCAGGGAGCTGTCTAAAAAGTGGTCGCTGAGTGGTTTTTGTCCCTTATTTCGATACAAAAATGACCCTTTTCACTCAATAAACGGGGCAAAAATTGTATCGAAGCGACTTTTTAGACAGCCCTGGCTCATGAATTGTTGAATTGTAAATGATAAAATGAGCAGCAAAGATACATACAAATATCGACTGGATAATATCATATGGGGTGCCGCAGGGGCTGTAAACTATAATCAAAGTGTTACGCTTCCGTAAATATGAACAGCACCGAAGGCAGGGGAAACTTTTTTCCCCTTTAAATTTTAATAACAATGAAAAAAACAATACTTTTTATTATGGTACTTATTTTTAATCCAGTTTACTCTGAAAATTTTTACGACCGTTATTTTCAAAAAGCGATGAAAACGGAATATAATGATACCTTGTTTGAACGGGTTATTTGGCATAAAAAAGTTTCCCATTTAGTAATTGAGTCATTAAACAACGGGTACTATGTAACCTTACTGGTTATTCCTGAAACGCCCTATAATTATAAATCAAAAACTTATCCTCTTCACTATTATTTTACCACTTACCCTGATGCCTTTAGGAAATTTACAGGGCTAAACGACTTTTTAAGGAAAAAAGGTATTTTAAAAGTAAAAATCAACGGAAGTATAATTACAGAAGAAAATATTTTAAGTGATGGAGCCATCAAGAATTAATTTGCGCTGGATTCGTTCGCCAAACCTAACCATAATTTCATATGAAACGGTACTTGCAAGGTCAGCCCATCGTTCCAGTGGCGGCGATCCTGTTCCAAGAAGTTTAACAGAATCTGATAATCGAGTCAAACCGCCAATGATGATTTGATCCATGGTTACTCTACCTAGAAGCGGATGACCTTGAAATGAAATATTGTTTGATAAATGACGGGGTATTCCATCTGCATAGCCAAGAGGCAAAACGCCAACGCTTAAAGAATCATCTGTCACATGACAGGTTTCGCCATATGAAATATTGTGCCCCTGCGGTAAATGTCGTATGCTTATCGGATTTGCCGTAAGGCTTAAACATGGTTCAAAAGGAAATTCAGCATACAAATGATCTCGATCTGACGTGTTATAAAAATATCCATAAAAACACAGACCGGGTCTAACCATATCCAAATGCGAATCAGGATTCAACATAACAGAATAAGAGTTTGCGGAATGTAAAACAACTTCTCTTCGAACTAATTTAAGAGTATCAATGATTTTACCAGAATATTCCATGAAGTTAATCATTATTTTTTTATTAGATTCCGCATCAATATCATTAGAGCTGGGAAAGTGTGTAAATATTCCAGTTACTTTCAAGTTTACTGATTCTTTAAGTAAGCTGATCATAGCCGATACATCTTCAGGTAAAATTCCAATTCTACCCATACCGCAATCAAGCTTGATATGAATTTCTGTTTGTTTATCATTCCTTTTCGCAATTTGATTTAAAGTTTCAATTTGCCATAAATCAGTAATGGACGGTATAATATCATAATCAGTAAAATAATCAGCCGTCTCATCAAAAAAACCGCCCATATTTAAAATTTTACCTTTCCAACCGTATTGCCGAACAAGATAACCTTCATATGGATTTGCAACACCAAGATATTCCGGTTTAACTTTTTGAAAAAACGGCATCATTTCGGAAATACCGCAGCCGTATGCATTTGCTTTTACAGGAATCAGTATTTTTACATTTGACCCAGTTATTTTTTTTATTAAACCAAAATTATCATTCAGGGCTTTTTCGCTGATCTCAAGTACTGGATAACGATTTTCTTTAAAAGGATAAGCTGTTTTATTAAGAGACAAGGTATGCATTACAATTATATAAAATATTTATTGGATGTTATTGAATTTTAAAATAAATTCTTCTGTTTTATCGATATCAATGGGCTTGCTTATAAAATAACCTTGTACAAGATCGGCTCCATGCTCTTTAATAAAGTCCAATTGCTTTTTATCTTCAATTCCTTCTACAACAATTTGTTGTCCAAGAGCATGTCCCAGAGCGATGAGGGCAGATACAATTTCAGCGCTTTGGTGATCTTCCGGTAATCCCTTTACAAAGCTTTGGTCGAGCTTCATTTTTGAAATAGGAAATTGCTTTAAATAATTCAACGATGAATATCCTGTACCAAAATCATCCAGTGAAATAGATATTCCAAAATCGCTTATGTTATCCAGAATTTTTTTACTGAGTTCAATGTCTTTCATGGCGGCGCTTTCGGTTACTTCAACTTCGATCATATTTACAGGCACTTTTGAAATAGTGATTGTACGTTTTAAATAATTCACCATATTCCAGTTTAAAAATTGCCGCGCTGAAAAATTTATAGAAACCGAGACATTTTCAATTCCTGCTTTAATCCATTTTTGAAGTTGTAATATACTTTCTTCAATAACCCAGGCTCCGATTCTAATGATCATATCGCTTTCTTCTGCGATAGGAATAAAATAAGCAGGACTTAGAATAGTCCCGTCTGGTTTTTCCCACCTTATAAGTGATTCCATCGATATAATTTTATTTAACTTTAATGAGACGATTGGTTGAAAAGCAAGAATAAATTCGTCACGTTCCAGAGCCCGCCTCATTTCTGCTTCAAGATGAAGCACCTTGATCGAATGGTCGCGCATCGCGGATTCAAATACTTCGCGATTTGAACGTCCGCTAAGCAAAGCTCTGTGCAGCGCTGAATCAACATCCCTCAGCATATCTTCAGCTTTATTGTATTGAATATTGCTAAACAATACTCCTATACTTGCCGAGATTGAAACTTGATGATTGTTAAGTTCAAGCGGTTTCGATACAACAGTTTGAATATTATCGAGTATTCGGTTTAATTCATACAACTCTTTAACCCCGGAAAGAATGATTCCAAAATTTAATCCTTCCAGACGACCGATTGTATCAGAGGATTTTACAATTAACTTAATTCTGCCAATTAGTTTTTGAACAACTTCATTTGTGATACTGGCACCATATGTATTTACAAGGAGTTTAATTTGTTCAAATTCAATTTTTATCAATACAAATCCAAATTTTTTTTCATCATGTATTCTCTGAATGGACGACTGAACTCTATCGGTAAATAATGATAAACTTGGTAATCCCGTTAATGAATCGATAAGTTTTTCACCGGTAATATCAGATAAAGAACCTGCAATTTTTAAAACATTTCCCAGACTATCTAAAACAGCTAGACCATGTACTCGTACCCAAATGTACATTCCAT
>Ga0224495_10000502_pt1 | contig 30937 bp, 24 predicted proteins | sample SF_Jul11_sed_USG_FD_168128 | JGI IMG/M metagenome (GOLD analysis project Ga0224495, IMG submission 168128) | Sediment microbial communities from San Francisco Bay, California, United States - SF_Jul11_sed_USGS_4_1 | ecosystem: Environmental > Aquatic > Marine > Sediment | place: USA: California... | reverse complement strand
CCAGCACTCGGAACGAGTCCATACCCTTGGGCGACACGTTCACCCGGCTATCCGCCGTGGCGGTGCCGACGAAGAAAATCTTCTGTTCGGCGATGAAGCGGATATGTGCTTCCGTCAGTTCGTTGTATTGTTTACCCATGATGTCCTCTTATGTCAGTTCACGATGATACGTTTCGTGCAAGAAGCAAGCTGTAGCCAGGCTGATCGTCGTCTCTAGCTCGTAGATGTAAAAATCATAAAACTCGACGCGGTATCGATGAAGGAGACGAGAGCGATGCGGGATGTTGAGGTAACAGTTACTTGGTTTGTGGTTGGCATGATTGTTCGCTGCTTTTATTTAGGAAGCTTCATTTTTGTTCTAAGCCATTGCAAAGCTTGGTTGTAAGCGGGATTGCTCATGTTTTTAGTGAGAAACTCGAATTTTGTAACGCTAGAGAAATATTGAATTGGAAATTCAATGCTTGGAATATTGCAGGGGGGGTGATCTGTGCCAGTCTGAAACCAAGGGTTGTGGCTCTCAAATGTGGCTATTAAGTCAGGGCTTAATTGATTGAAACTCTCATTTATTGGTATTGCGCCGATCTTTCCCCGCACCTGAAATGCCAGGCTATCCATTGCGAGGAGATGACCTGTGTTGTAATCGACCCCAATGGCGTTGTATCTGTTGTTTGGGTTGCCATGCTTCTCTAGCTCATCGATGAAGCTTTGGATGGTGAATTTTTCTAGAAAATGAGCGACGTCAGGCTCAACCCGAATGCTTTGGTGCGGCAATATGCTAAGGCCATCAAAAGAAGGGTCGATTTTTTTCGCGGCATCAAAAAGCTTCTTTATTGGGTGAAGTTTAAATTTTTTAACGCTCTCACCATTCATTACCAAGAAAGCTTTTAAGTATTTTTCCGTTGCCTGCGCTGCCGCCCAGAAAAATCCACGAGGAAACCCCTTTTGTGCCAATAAGCGGGACATTAGGTAATCTTGATCGCCAGGTACGACGAAAGGCTCATAAATAACATCAACAGCGTTGCATTCTGCGCTTGACTGTATGTGTTTGGGCATGCGCTTGAAGTTGTCTATTTCTTTACTCATGTCGAAGCTGTAAATGAAACCCATTTTCTCGCCTCCTATGCTTATTTCCCTCTCATGAACATCGCATCCAGCTCTGCCAGCGTGACCTGGAACCAGGTAGGTCGCCCGTGGTTGCATTGGCCGGAGCGTTCGGTCTGTTCCATTTCGCGCAGCAGCGCGTTCATCTCGGTGACGCTGAGGATGCGGTTGGCGCTCACCGCGCCGTGGCAGGCGAGGGTGCGAGCAACTTGTTGAGCTATTTTGTCATCGCGCGTATCGCCAGCGAGGTGGGCGAGAACATTGGCGATGTTTGATGGCCGTTCGATAGTATTCATCTGCGTGGCTGCAATTCTGGATAACTTATCTTAGTATTGATGGCGATAGCCTATTGCAAAAAAATCTTCACCATTATTGCCGTATTGGTTCAGTATGTCATAAATGTCGCAGCGATGATGGAGCCGGAAAAATATTTCTTCTGATTTTGATGCCGGCGATGCGAAACTTAATTCTGCCAGCAACAAGTTCAGTGTTCGGCTGCCTTTTGCTTGTGTGCCTTGTTCCAAACGGCTGACCGAGGAAGTATGGGAATAACCTAAGGGGGCGAAGCGCAACGTGGTTGGCAACGTCTCACTCCAGGGGAAGCGATGCCAGCCTAGCGTGGGGGCAATGGCGAATTCATTCAGCGTGTGCAGGCCGAATTGATGACCAAGCATGCCGTCGATTTCCAGCGTCCAAGACTCTGATTCCGAACGCCAGACGGTTTTGCTGACGTTGAGAGCGACCATGTATTGCTCGAGATATTTGGTTCTGCTTCTCCAGAAATTGGCAGGCTCAGTGTCGTAGTATTTCGCCGCATAGAAGCCAAAGTTCCAGCCGGTTTCCTCGGACATGGCAAGGGTAGGCATTGTCAAAAGCATGAGTGGCAGGATGGATATTTTCATAGGCTGTCGAAGCCCAAAATTTGGCTATGCGCAGATGGATTTTACATCATGGCCGTTGTCTCTTGCGTTTCTTGAGCGCGTAATACGGCCAGGAGATAAGTACCCATGCCCAGAATGCGGTGCCGAGCGCGCCCAGCCAGCCGAAGATGTCCACCATGTCGGCATGGTGCGCGAAGCGGGAGGTGACGTTATTGTCGCGCCAGGTGCGGAAGGCAAGAATGAGTTGCCGCTTGGCATCGACTGCCGTGTTGCTGGAGACGGTGGTGATCTTGACCTCGCCCCCTGTGGTGTCGAACACCAGGTTGCTGGTCAGGATCGGGGTCGGGGAGCTTGTTGAACGGTGGGATTGATGCGATTTGTAGTTGATCTCGCTCACGTCCTGCGCGTTGGCACGGCGCACATAGAGATGTGCCGCGAAGTTCTCTTCGATCTGGCAGTCGATGCGCTGGGCATCGCGGGTGCAGGTGACATCGACCCCGTGCCAGCCGAAGATGAAGAAGGTGATCGGGAGGACGGTGATGACAATGAAGCCCAGTATGACAAGGATCAGCGGCGCTTTGCGCTGCTTGGTGAGTGATCCGTGTGGCGTGTCCTTTTCCATGGTTACTTACCGCGCATGAACATCGCATCGAGTTCGTTCAGCGTGACCTGGAACCACGTTGGCCTGCCGTGGTTGCACTGGCCGGAGCGTTCGGTCTGTTCCATTTCGCGCAACAGGGCGTTCATCTCGGTGGTGCTGAGGATGCGGTTGGCGCGCACCGCGCCGTGGCAGGCGAGGGTGGCGAGAAGCTCGTCACGCCGTTCGGTCATCGCGCGGGAGGCACCGTATTCACGCAACTCGGCGATCACGTCCTGCGCGGCGGCTTCGGCTTCGGACTGTTTGAGCATCACCGGCATCGCGCGTATCGCCAGCGTGGTGGGCGAGAGCGGCGCGATGTCGAAGCCGAGTTGTTGCAGCGCATCCTGTTCCGCCTCGACGGTCGCGACGTCCAGCGGTTCGGCGTAGAAGCTTACCGGGATCAGCAGCGGCTGGGTGGCGATACGCTCATTGTCCAGTGCGGTCTTGAGCTTTTCGTACACGATGCGCTCGTGCGCGGCATGCATGTCTACGACGATCAGTCCCCGGGTGTTCTGCGCGAGGATGTAGACGCCGGAGAGCTGGGCGAGGGCAAAGCCGAGTGGGTGTTCGTCTGGTGAGTCGGTAAAACCAACCCCCCTCGATCCCCCCTTGTCGGGGGGGAAGGACACGCTTTCCCAACTCCTCCCCTGATAAGGGGAGGCTGGGAGGGGTTGGGGAGGTTGGGAGGGGTTTGCCTTTTCTGTTTGCGCTTCCCACAGCCGATAGGCAGCTTCCCGTTCCGCAACGCCGAGACGCATGGATTGCTGTGCCGGCATATAGGGAGCAGGCCGTTGTGCTTCCGGCGCGCGGCTTTCCTGCCCGCTGACGGGAACTGCCAGTGCTTCCTGCAGTGTGTGGAAAATGAACTGGTGTATCCCCTGGCTTTCGCGGAAGCGCACTTCGCTTTTGGCGGGATGGACGTTCACGTCTACCTGCTCGGGCGGCATGTCGAGGAACAGCACGAAGGCAGGATGGCGCTGGTGATGCAGGATGTCCTGGTAAGCCTGGCGCAATGCATGACTGGCAACCTTGTCGCGGATGAAGCGGCCGTTCACGAAAAAATATTGCGCGTCGCGCGAGCTGCGCGAATAGGCGGGCAGGGCGGCGAGGCCGCGCAGTGTCAGGTTGGCCGCCTGCCTTTCCACGCCAACAGCGGCATGGCCGAATTCTTCGCCCAGTATCGCGGCGATGCGGTCGGCAGCGGGTTGCGCGGGCAGTTGCCAGACGGTCTTGCCGTTATGTTGCAGCGAAAAGGCGACATCCGGGCGCGACAGCGCGATGCGCTTGAAGGTTTCCTCGCAGTGGGCGAATTCGGTGGATTCGGTCTTGAGGAACTTGCGCCGTGCCGGGGTGTTGAAGTACAGCTCGCGCAATTCGATGCTGGTGCCTTGGCCATGGCTGGCGGGAGCGGAATCGCTGAGCTGGCCGTCTATCGCCTCGACTTTCCATGCATGGTTGTCAGAGGCCGTGCGGCTGGTCAGGCTGAGTTGCGCCACGGCCGCCATGCTGGCCAGTGCTTCGCCGCGGAAGCCCATGCTGGCCACACGTTGCAAATCATCAAGCGTGTTGATCTTGCTGGTGGCATGGCGCATCAGCGCCAGTTTCAGCTCGTCTTTGGCGATGCCCTTGCCGTTATCGCGCACACGGAGCAGCTTGATGCCACCGCTTTCCAGTTGTACCGCGATGTCGGTGGAGTCGGCGTCCAGGCTGTTTTCCAACAGCTCTTTCAGCGCCGAGGCGGGGCGCTCGATCACCTCGCCGGCGGCGATCTGGTTGATGAGTAAGTCCGGGAGCAGGTTGATGGAAGGCATGGTGCGGATTATACCGGATGGCTGGTGTTGCCCTTGCCGACATACTTATCGCCCACTCTGCAAGATGGCAATCATTACAGGTAAAGCAAAGCGATAAATTGGCAAAATGAAATCGGCACGATATTAAAGAATAATTGCATCCTGCCGGGCAGCAGGCCAATGAGGTCGTATATAATTAACAAATATATTCTTGTGGAAAATTTGCGCCTGGTACATGGGTGCTGTTAGTTAAGAGGATGACTGCATGTCTCTAGTGATAGGAATTCCCCGCGAGACGGTCGCCGGGGAGAAGCGCGTTGCGACAGTGCCGGAAGTCGCGGAGAAGCTAATCAAGTTGGGTTTCAAGGTTGCAGTTGAGTCGGGGGCCGGAGAAGGGGCGAACTGCAGCGACGATATGTATCGCGCCGCAGGGGCCGAGATCATTGTCGGTGCTCCCAAGCTGTGGGCTGAATCCGATATCGTGTTCAAGGTGGCCGTCCCGACGAGTGACGAGGTCGGGTTGCTGCGCGAAGGCGGCATACTGATCGGTTTCATCTGGCCCGCGCAAAATCCGGAGCTGATGCAGCAACTGGCCGCGAAGAAGGCCACCGTGCTGGCCATCGATGCGTTGCCACGCCAGCTTTCCCGCGCCCAGAAAATGGATGCGCTGACCTCGCAGGCCGGCGTTGCCGGCTACCGTGCCGTGATCGAGGCCGCCAATGCCTTCGGTCGCTTCTTCAACGGCCAGATCACCGCTGCGGGCAAGGTTCCGCCGGCCAAGGTATTCATCGCCGGTGCCGGCGTGGCCGGTCTGGCGGCGATCGGTACGGCGGCCGGTCTGGGTGCCATCGTGCGCGCCAATGACACCCGCGCCGAGGTGGCCGACCAGGTCAAGTCGCTGGGCGGCGAGTTCGTCAAGGTTGATTACGAGGAAGAGGGCGGCGGAGGCGGCGGTTACGCCAAGGTGATGAGCGAGGGATTCCAGCAGGCGCAGCGCGAGATGTATGCCAAGCAGGCACGCGAGGTGGACATCATCATCACCACCGCACTGATCCCCGGCAAACCCGCGCCCCGGCTGATCACCGCCGAGATGGTGCAGAGCATGAAACCCGGCAGCGTCATCGTCGACATGGCGGCCGAGCGCGGCGGCAATTGCGAGCTGACCGAGGCAGGCAAGGCGGTAGTGAAGCATGGTGTGACTATCGTCGGCTACACCGACCTGAATTCGCGCCTGGCCAAGCAATCCTCCACGCTGTATGGCACCAACCTGTTCCGCCTGACCGAGGAGCTGTGCAAGAGTAAGGACGGCACCATCAACGTCAACATGGAAGACGATGCGATCCGCGGCCTGACGGTGATCAAGGACGGCGAGATCACCTGGCCGGCACCGCCACTGAAATTACCGGCACCCGCGGCGAAGCCAGCGGCCAAACCTGTTGCCGCACCGGCCGCCAAGGGGCACGGCGCGGGTGGTGAGCCGATGTCCGTCGGCTCGCTGGCGATGGTGTTCGGCATCGGCGCGTTGCTGTTCCTGCTGATCGGCGCCTATGCACCCGCCGCGTTCCTCGGCCACTTCACCGTGTTCGTGCTCGCCTGTTTCGTCGGCTACATGGTGGTGTGGAATGTCACCCCTGCGCTGCACACGCCGCTGATGAGCGTCACTAATGCGATCAGCAGCATCATCGCCATCGGTGCGCTGGTACAGATCGCGCTGCCGCTTGGATTGCTGGGCAGCTTTACCGACCGACCGGATGGATGGATACGCTGGCTGGCGGTGGTGGCCATCGCGCTCACCGCGGTCAATATGTTCGGTGGTTTTGCTGTTACCCGGCGCATGCTGTCGATGTTCCGAAAATAAGGAAAAATAAACATGTCTGAAAGCTTGGTAATTGTTTCTTACATTGGCGCAACCATTCTGTTCATCCTCAGCCTGGGCGGGCTATCCAATCCGGAGTCATCGAGGCGCGGCAATCTCTACGGCATGATCGGCATGACCATTGCCGTGCTGGCCACAGTGTTCGGCCCGCGCGTCTCGTCGGCCGGAATCACGTGGATCATTGCCGCGATGGTGGTGGGCGGCAGCGTCGGACTGTATGCGGCGCGCAAGGTGCAGATGACGCAGATGCCTGAACTGGTCGCGCTGATGCACAGCCTGGTTGGCCTTGCCGCCTGCCTGGTCGGCTTCGCCAATTACATCGACCCGATGGCCTCGCTGAAATTGTCCCATGCGGAAAAGTTGATCCACGAGATCGAGGTTTATGTCGGCATCCTGATCGGTGCGGTGACCTTCTCCGGTTCGCTGATCGCGTTCGGCAAGCTATCGGGCAAGATCGGCGGCAAGCCGATGCTGCTGCCGGGACGGCACTGGTTGAATCTGACGGGACTACTGCTCGTCATTGCTTTCGGGTATCAATTCATTCATGCCGAATCGATCAGTTCAGGCATGATCGGGCTGACCGTGATGACGGTGATCGCGTTGCTGTTCGGTATACACATGGTGATGGCGATCGGCGGCGCCGATATGCCGGTAGTGGTGTCGATGCTGAACAGTTACTCCGGCTGGGCTGCAGCGGCCACCGGTTTCATGCTGAACAACGACCTGCTGATCGTTACTGGCGCGCTGGTGGGATCCAGCGGTGCAATCCTGTCCTACATCATGTGCCGGGCGATGAACCGCAACTTCATCAGCGTGATTGCCGGCGGTTTTGGCTCCGGTGGTGCCCCGGCCAAGAAATCCGGTGGCGATGAGCAACCGGCTGGCGAAGTAATCGCTATCAGTGCAGTCGAGACGGCAGAGCTGCTGAAAGACGCCAAGAATGTGATCATCGTGCCGGGATACGGCATGGCCGTGGCCCAGGCCCAGCACTCCGTTTATGAGATCACCCAGCTGTTGCGTGAGAAAGGCGTCAATGTGCGATTCGGCATCCATCCGGTTGCAGGCCGTATGCCCGGTCACATGAACGTGTTGCTGGCCGAAGCCAAGGTACCTTACGACATTGTGATGGAGATGGATGAGATCAATGAAGACTTCCCGGATACCGATGTCGCTATCGTGATCGGTGCCAACGACATCGTGAATCCGGCCGCGCAGGAGGAGCCGGGCAGCCCCATCGCCGGCATGCCGGTGCTGGAAGTATGGAAGGCCAAGACCTCGATCATGATGAAGCGCAGCATGGCGACCGGCTATGCTGGCGTAGAGAATCCGCTGTTCTACAAGGAAAACAACCGCATGCTGTTCGGCGATGCCAAGAAGATGCTGGAAGAGGTCTTCGTCGCATTGAAAACCTGACTAGGCTTGTTCGTAACAAGGTTTTTCGGCTTGGTATGCCCAGATTGTTTGCACGGAAGTCGATGTGGTCGGGCTTCCGTTTTGTTTTTGCGGCTAGGCGCGATGAATTTTGATGGCTAGATAGATTCCGAGCAGGCTCTGTAAATGGTAACTATAGCTGGAAACAAGGTGCAATATGTTGAAACGGGTGGAAAATTGGCTCTGCATCACTTCGAGTGGATAAGCCATTGCCTTGAGTTCTGCCATAGCCGGTCGCGTGCCAAAATGGATTCCTAGCCCGAGCAGTAGCATCGCGGCAACTACCCAAAACAGGGGCTGATGCAGTGCTGCGCGGCGAGATGCGCCAAGTCTATGGATTAGCAGATACCCGCCGCATACCATGCCGAGATAACCGACCAGCGTAAACATTTGGCCTGCCAGCATGCCGGCCAGTTGACGATCCGGCTGCTTGAAGAACAGCACAGGTACGGCGAGATAACCGATACCCCACAGGCCGCCGACCCATGCCGTGACCATTAGTGTTGCGAAATGACTGGATAAATATTTCATGGTTCACAAGGTAATATAGCTGTTATTGTGGGAAAATCATTTAACGTTGTATCACTCATAATTGTGCAAAAATTTATTGGTTTTGGTACGGCTGTGGATATTTTAACCATTTAGCTGCAGCCTGTTTTCGAAGTTAGTGTCAGTTTATGCGTGGATACCTAATATATGGACGGAGTGCCGCTCCGTTTTTGCCGGGGAATATTGTTTTTCAGCTATTTTGATCCGGTTGCGGGATTTGTTTCATCTATTGTGTAGTCAGATGTCACGGTCACGGTGGCAGAGGCTAGCGCCTGGTTGCCCGAGGCATCCGTGGCGGAATAATATACGGTGTATATCCGGTTTGAGGAGTCTTGCGGGTTGGCACGCAATTTAAAATATCGGTCATCCAATCCCAAAGTCGCGTCAAGAATATCTCCCGCCTCAAGTGGTTCTTCAGCCGTGATTGACTCGAGTTTTATCTGGGGCATGCTGTCATACTCGTCTTGCACGACGAATTTAGCTTTGACTGGGAAGGGCAACCTGTTATGCGAAAGCAGTGTGTCGGGGCTCAGGATTACGGTGAGTTCGGGCGGGGTAACGTCGAGAAGGTCGATGGGAACGGACAGGTTCTGGTCAGTGGAAAAGTGAATCAGCGCGTTCCCGTTAAGATGGTTACGGTCGGCCTTGTCCAGGGTGACGCTAAACTTTGAAGAGGATTGGCCGGGCAGAATCATGGGAGATCTGTCATTGAGTACCTCCCATTTTACTGCGTGTGGCAGCATCCTTACATCGGAAATTTCTTCATTGTATGTAATCAGGTTGGCACGCCATCCATTGGGAGCAGTGTAACTTGATGCGGGGATGCCGAATTTGATATTCCAACCTGAGGGAAGCTCAACAAGGTTCAGGCTACCGTTGGCCGGATTTTCATCTTTTTTGCCGGTTAGCCCGATTGAAATGGCAGTAATGCTTTCGTCGGTTTTGTTGTATACGCGGTAGTGGTACATGATCTTGTCACCTACGTGACGGGCATATACGCCTACACTGACAGTAGGTAGCTTTTCTTCATTTGCTGCCCAGCAGGGCGTGGATGTTATGGCGGCCAGATAAACACCCAAACCGGCAAATTTGATGATTTTCCCTGTCCTGCTTTGCTTCATATTGCATCCTTCGATACGTTGATACTGAACAAACGCCCGCTACGTCCCGATTGAACGAGATAAGATGACTAACTCTTCCGGTGTTCCAGCGATAGTCGAGTCCGATATTTATTTGTTCAATGATACTTCATGCTTTGATCAAAATCCCGCAAATTTCCGTAGGCTTTGTTTTTATTTGGCAATCAATTGTTATTTATTGCAATAGAATGGAAATACAGCGTTTAATATATTTGTCTGGTTTTTTGTAAATAAGGATACATCATCGAATACTGCCTTGGGCTGGATTTTGGCACCTCAGGAGCGAGAGCATGTGCTATCGATCCGGATAGATCCATCGTTTGGGAGGAGCGAACTTTCTACGCCGATCCAGAAGGACAAACACCATCTGACTGGCGCAGTGCATTGCATGCACTGTTGTCCGCCTTGCCGGGTTTTATTGCAGGACAATTGCGAGGTTTAGCGATCAATGGTACATCGGGAACCGTCTTGCTTTGTGATTCTGCATTGACACCGGTTTCCCCGGTTTTGCTTTACTCGGATAGCCGTGCGCAGCAGCAGGCAGCTTTGCTTGAATCTCTGGCACCCGAGAATCATATCGTTTGTAACGCGAGCTCGGGTCTGGCCAAATTTCTTTGGCTGACGCAGCAGGGCGATGTCAGCCACGCAGCCTACTTTATGCATCAATCCGATTGGCTCTCTGCACTACTTAGCGGGAGGGCAGGCATCAGCGACTACCACAACGCACTCAAGACTGGTTACGATGTGGAACGGCTATGTTGGCCACCGTGGGTGAGAGTACTGCCGAACGCAGGTATGCTGCCTGATGTGCTTGTTCCCGGTTCCATTATCGGTAAAATCCAGCCTGAAATTGCAGATCATTTCGGTATCAATCAGCAATGTATGATCCATGCCGGAACCACTGACAGCACAGCGGCATTCATTGCCTCCGGTGTATCGGAATTGGGTATTGGGGTGACTTCTTTAGGTTCTACTCTGGTACTCAAGCAACTTGCAGAAAAGCGCATCGAAGCCCCCGAATACGGCGTATATAGTCATCGTTATGGCGGCTTGTGGCTGGTGGGCGGCGCATCAAATGCCGGCGCAGCTGTGTTGCGCCATTATTTTAACGATGCACAGCTGGCAGTGATAAGCGCAAAGATAGATCCGATGCGGGAAAGTCCGTTGAATTACTATCCGCTGATAAAAACCGGCGAGCGCTTTCCGGTATACGATGCAAGCCTCGCTCCGATGGTTGAACCTCGTCCGGCAGACGATGTGGAATTTCTGCATGGGTTGCTGCAGGGGCTAGCACGTATAGAAGTGGCTGGTTATGCGCGGCTAACCGAACTTGGGGCGCCGTTGCTGGAAAGTGTCCTATCCAACGGAGGTGGGGCAACAAATTCTATCTGGGGAGCAATGCGCGCAAGATTGCTGGGTGTGCCGGTCAGCGTGGCATGCCATTCCGAAGCAGCTTATGGCAGTGCGCTGTTGGTTTCGGGCGATTTTTCTTTGCCCCGGAACGATTTTTCGAACTGATCGATGGGAACCGGCATGCCGAACAAGTACCCCTGCAGCGCATGGCATCCATGTTTATCCAGAAACTCATGCTGCGCTTCGGTCTCGACCCCTTCGGCGATCACCTCTAACCCCAACGAATCGGCCATCGCAATGATGGTTTTAACGATGGCTGCATCGTTGGGATCCGTGGCAATGTCATTCACAAATGACTGGTCTATCTTGATTTGATCCAGCGGCAGGCGTTTGAGATATTGCAATGAGGAATATCCGGTTCCAAAATCGTCCATTGAGAAACCAATACCGGATTTTTTCAATTCGCGCATCTTGGCAATGGTATCTTCAACATTTTCCAGCACAGTACTTTCGGTAAGTTCTAGTTTCAACATTGCTGGAAAGATGCCACTTTCTTCCAGAATATGCTGCACTTGAGAGACGAACTCTGCTTGCCGGAATTGTTTTGCACTCACATTGACTGATAGAGTCAGTTTGCGCATCTCCATATCGTATCGCCAGCTCCTTAGTTGATCGCAAGCGGACTGCAAGACCCACAGTCCGATCGGCTGAATGAGTGCCGTTTCCTCGGCCAGCGGAATGAATTCTGCGGGGGAGATCAGTCCGCGCGTGGGATGGTCCCAGCGTAACAATACTTCTGCGCCCAACGGACGGTGGCGATTGTCCACCTGAACCTGATAATAAAGCCGCAGTTGTCGTTTGTGCAGTGCCTGGCGTAACTCGCCCTCCAACTCGATGCGGGCTTCCAGTGCTGCCTGCATGGCAGGATCGTAAAAACGGATGGTATTACGACCGGCTGATTTGGCTTGATACATTGCGGTATCTGCGTGTTTGATCAAGTCGTCGAGACTTTCACGATGTCCCTTAAACAGCACAATACCGATGCTTGGGGTGGTGTGATGCAGGCCTTCTTTCAACTCATATGGGAGATTCAGCGAGGTACGGATTTTTTCCGCGACCAATTCAGCCTGATTGGCAGCTTCATCGGCATCGGTACTAAGAGATTCAAGCACGACCACGAATTCATCACCGCCTAATCGGGATACTGTGTCGCCTTCGCGTACGCACTGGTTAAGCCGTTTGGCTACCTCGCGCAGCAACAGGTCGCCGATATCGTGCCCCTTGGTGTCGTTAAGCATCTTGAAGTTGTCAAGATCTAGAAACAGTACTGCACCATGGTCTCCGTTGCGTGTGCTGACGGAAAAAGCCTGATGCAGGCGATCCATCAATAAACGCCGGTTGGGCAGATCGGTGAGCGGATCAAAAAATGCTAGCTGATGTATCTGTGCCTCTGCCTCCTTGCGATCACTGATGTCCGAGAAAATACCGACATAATTGGTCAACACTCCGGACTTATCCATGACCGGATTAATGCTCAGCCATTCTGGATATACTTCGCCATTCTTTCTGCGGTCCCAGATTTCACCCTGCCAGTGACCATTTTCTTTTATGGATTTCCACATTGCGTTGTAAAAATCCCGATCCTGCCGCCCTGAAGAAAGCCAGTGCGGATTTTTGCCACGTATTTCTTCATGTGAGTAACCGGTGATCCGGGTGAATGCGGAATTGACCTGGATGATTTTCACATTCGCATCGGTGAGCATCACACCGGAGGAGCTGCTCTCAAAGACACCTGCCAGCAAGTTGCGTTCGGCGATCAGTTCGTTGGTGCGTTCGTCATTGTTGCGGCACAATTCGATTGCCTTGGTCAGCAGCGACATTACCGGCGTGAACATTTTTGTCAAGGGTAGGGTGGTTTTGGGAATGTTCGGGGCGAGCAGCACGATAACGCCGCGATTACCGACAGGTAACCGGAAAAATGCCTGATAGTTAGTGTGCGTGTTTGTCAACGGTGCGAGAAGTTCGGGTTTGTCTGCTTCTCTTGCACCGCTGCCGCATAGCAGGCCTTTTTGTAATGTGATTTGTTTTCCAACCAGTCCGATGAGGTCGAAATCGCCGACGGCAGCATCGATTCTTACAAGCATTTCATGGCTTGTTTCACTGCATGGAGACATATCAAGGCAGATGAAGCCGGCAGGAAATGAAGTGTAGAAGAGCAGGCGTTGCAGCGTGCGGGTCAGCAGCGGATTGAGGCTGGTTTCGCTGCCGATGGTTACGGCAAAATCATAGAGTACCGGTAGAATGTCCTGATGAGCCAAGTGCCATTCCCTACCAGAATGTTGCCACTAGGGCGGCATTATGGAATAGCGGATAACCGTGTACGGTGGATCCGCCGATTTCGCCCAGCGAGAGTACGCCGGCAGTTTTTCGAGCGCCCGTAATACGCGAAAACTCCTGCAACTCGGAGGTCGCAGCATCCAATCCCATGTGCATACGCCGCCCCGCGCAATAAAGAAGTAATAATTCGGCATCTGCAGGGCCGCCATTCAGCGAGGTCAAGCCTTCATTCAATACGCGCAGGGTTTCGCCCGAGTCTACCTCGGGTGCTTCAAGCAATGTCAGCAGCGAATTTGCCGGGACTTCACCTACGCAGAACAGTGAACCATCCTCAGCCAGCATGACCGGGATGCGCACCATGACATGATGATTTGCACGCACGATGCCGAAAGGGAAATGTACTGCATATTGGTAAAAATTCTCAGGGGTTATTTCAACAGCGTACTGTTTGTGCACCAATTCTTGGTATACCTCGAAGGCAGGGCGCCAGTCGATCTGAGAGATGCGGTTGCCATCGGTAGCGGTCGCATAAACCGTGTGCTCCGGAGCAAGGTATCCGTGCTCCAGAATTGCGCCATGGTGATGTTTCAATAGCATCAATAGCATGCCATTTTGTACGATGCGTTGCCCGTCGAACAAACAGGGCATGGGCTGGAAAGTCTCGCTGCCCGCATTGCCGCCGGCATAATTCACTCGATTGGCCAGATGCAGGTAGAGGCTGTCGAGCAACGAACCGACATTGGGCACCATCGCATCGAACAACATGAACAGGGTGATATCGCGTGTGTCGTCCAGGTGCTCTCGTATTTTGGCTGCGATTTCCGATATTGTGCGCTCGGCATCGGCTTGGTCGGGCGGGAGATTCTCGTGTAAGGCAAAGTAGGGCATTTCTTCGAAACACAGCAGCCAGACACCATTTTTGGAAAATTTTCCGTCAGCAACCAGCTCTGGGAATATCGCGCCGACCAGCGGGAAACCGCGCTGCGCACATACCTTCTGAAGGACGGCGACCTTGTCTTTTTCAGCCTCGGGCAAAAGTGCACATACACCCATTTGGGGATAGAGAGTTTGCCAGTTGGATAAAGCCTGATCAACGGCTGCAGCATCGACCGTTGGCAAGTGGCACATCATATTCTGGTCAGTCATGTCGTTCTCCAGGATTAGGTTACGAACAAGCTTCGACAGATACACACACGCAGCATGAGAAACGTTGCTACAGGGCCTAGGATTGTAGCAGCATTGACAATTGAATTATACAGTTGCCAGGATTGCGGCTGACAGGCCCGGATTTTATAAATCGTGATGCAGCCATTTCTCGAACTGACTGATCGGAACCGGTTTGCTGAATAAATAGCCCTGAAAGGTATGGCAGCCGTGCTTATCCAGGAAATTGCGTTGCGCCGGGGTTTCTACTCCCTCGGCAATGACATCCAGCCCCAGGGCTATGGTCATTGCGATGATAGTTTTAACAATCGCTGCATCGTTGGGATCTCTGGCGATGTCGCGAACGAAAGATTGGTCAATCTTGATTTCATCCAGCGGCAGGCGCTTTAGATATTGCAGGGAAGAATATCCAGTGCCGAAATCATCCATCGAGAAGCTGACCCCCGACTTTTTGAGCAGGTTCATTTTACAGATGGTGTCATCGATATTTTCCAGGACGGTACTCTCTGTCAGTTCGAGTTTTAACAGGGATGGATGGATATCGAATTCCTGTAACACTTGTTGCACCTGGTGCACGAAATCCGGCTGGCGAAACTGTTTGGCGCTAACGTTCACGGAGAGCTTCAGGTGGCGGGCCAGTTCGTTTTTCTGCCATTCTTTTATTTGCCTGCAGGCAGTTCTCAGCACCCACAATCCGATCGGCACGATGAGGCCGGTCTCTTCTGCCAGGGAAATGAACTCCAGAGGAGGTATCAGGCCGCGCGCGGGATGTTGCCATCGTATCAATACTTCCGCCCCCAGCACATTTTGCTGATGATCCACCTGTACCTGGTAATGCGTTACCAGTTGATTTTTGTTGATCGCCTTACGCAGCTCGTTCTCAAGTTTTATGCGGGCTTCAAGTGCCGACTGCATGGCAGGATCGTAGAAGCGGATGGCGTTGCGTCCTGCTGCCTTGGCCTGGTACATCGCGGTATCGGCATACTTGAGCAGGTTGTCGAGACTTTCGTCATGTCCTTTGAACAGGTTGATCCCGATGCTGGCGCTGCTGATGCACTCGAGATTTTCCAGTACATAAGTTTTTCTCAATTCATGCTGGATCTTTTCCGCAATCGATTCGGCCTGGGTGATTGCTTCGTTTGTTACACTGCTCAGCCCCTCCAGAACAATCACGAATTCGTCACCGCCCAGACGGGCTACCGAGTCCCCTTCACGTATACAAAACTGAAGGCGACCGGTTGCTTCTTTCAACAGCAGGTCGCCCACGGCATGGCCTTGCGTGTCATTGATGGTCTTGAAATTATCCAGATCAAGAAAAATCAGCGCGCCGTGACAGCCGTTGCGCGCACTAGCAGCAACTGCCTGCTGCAAGCGATCCTGTAACAGACGGCGATTAGGCAGGCCAGTCAGTGGATCGTAGAATGCCAATTGATGGATGTCCTGCTCGGATTTTTTACGCTGGCTGATGTCATGCGACACGGCAACATAATGTGATATTTTTTTTGATTTGTCATGAACTGCGGTGATAGTTGTCAGCGTGGGATAGATTTCGCCATTCTTGCGTTTATCCCAGATTTCGCCTGTCCATTTTCCGGTTTCGTCCAGTTTCGTCCACATGGTCCGGTAAAACTCGGTGTTGTGGCGACCGGACTGGAAAATGTGCGGATTTTTCCCGATCACTTCGATGGCTTTGTATCCGGACATTTCTTCGAATGCACGGTTGATGCGCAGGATGTCCCCTGTGCTGTCGGTAATCATGATGGACTCCTGGGAGTCGAAAGTGACCGCGGTGACCCGCAGGTTTTCTTCCACTTTCCTTTGTTCAGTGAGATCACGTATAAAGGCATTGAAGAAATATTGTCCGTTGCGCAATATGGCCGCCAGCGAAAGCTCGACCGGGATCTCTGTACCGTCTTGGTGTATGCCAGTGATTTCTATGCGTTTGCCGATAATTGTGCTTTTTTCGGAGGCCAAAAATCTTTTCATGCCTTTTCGGTGCGCTTCACGATGCACAGGGGGGATGATCAGTTCGGATAGATCCTTGCCGAGCGCATATTCGACGCTATAGCCGAACATGCGCTCGGCTTCGTTATTCCAGGCTATTACATTGCCGGCCTCGTTGATGTTGATCACGGCATCCATTGCCGTGTCCAATATCAGCCGCGTGCGTGCTTCGCTTTCGCGCAAGGCGTCCTCGGCCTGTTTGCGTCTGTTATCCAGCAAGAATTTCTCCAGCGCAAGATCGATGTCAGCTGCCATTCCCTGAAGCAGGTTGCATTCTGCTTCGTCGAAAGCGTTGGTGTCGGTGGCGTAAAGCATTAGCGCACCTATCGTCTGCCCGTCACTATGCAAGGGCAAGGCGGCAACGCCTTCCCAGCCATAGCGTCTAGCGCGCTCATGCCATGGTGCAAGGCGCGGGTCACTCTTGAAATCCTGGATATACACCGGCCGATTTTCCCGTATCGCGGTTCCGGTTGTTCCGCGTCCGGAGGGATGATCCGTGTTGATCGAAATTTCTATCCCTTGCAGATATTCGGTACCTGCACCATAACTGGTCACCGGCTCAACCATGCGGGTTGATTCCTTAACCAGGCCGATCCAGGCCATCCTCATGCCTCCTGCCTGCACGGCAATCTGGCATATTTGCGCAAACAGCTCGGACTGGTTTTTACAGCGCATGATGAAATGGCTGCACTGGTTCAGTGCTGCATATATCTGCGTCAATCGCTGAATTTTTATTTCTGCGTCCAACATTTTCCCTTTAATTTATTCGATAAATTAATATGATGAACCTGTGCCATGAACATTTGGTTTTGCGCTGAATCAGTCCAATTTATTCTTGATTTTGTGACGATTGCAAGTTATCAGTCCTGATTATCCAAGTATAAAGCAAGGTTAAGTTTAAGTGTAGGGAACCCAAATGAATTTCTATATTCTTCATTATCGAGGTAGATTTATTTTGCGATAGCAATCAGGCTTCATGATTCACTTATAATTGTGTTCCTGTCTCTTCTTGCCATGTTGGAGTTTTAAATCATGCTATCCAGTTCTTCGCTACACAGTCCGTTCAATACTCGCCAGTCCTTTAAGCTCACCAGCGGCAAGCAAGCCACGCTGTATTCGCTGCCCGCGCTGGAAAAATCAGGCATCGGTAACATATCCCGCCTGCCGGTGTCGATCCGCATCGTGCTCGAATCGGTGCTGCGCAACTGCGATGGCAAGAAAGTGACCGAGCAGCATGTGCGCGAGCTGGCGAACTGGAAGCCGAATGCACCGCGTACCGAAGAGATCCCGTTCGTGGTTGCCCGTATCGTCTTGCAGGATTTCACCGGAGTTCCGCTGCTGGCCGACTTGGCCGCGATGCGCGATGCCGCTGCCAGGCAGGGCAAGAATCCGAAGATCATCGAACCTCTGGTGCCGGTTGATCTGGTCGTCGACCACTCGGTGCAGATCGACTATTTCAATCGCCCCGATGCACTGAAGCTCAACATGGAGCTGGAGTTCGAGCGCAACAAGGAACGCTATCGCTTTATGAAGTGGGGTATGCAGGCGTTCGACACCTTCAAAGTCGTACCGCCCGGCATCGGCATCGTGCACCAGGTCAACCTGGAATACCTCGCCCGTGGCGTACAACAGAAAGATGGCGTGTATTACGCCGACACGCTGGTCGGTACCGACAGCCACACGACGATGATCAACGGCATCGGCGTGGTCGGCTGGGGAGTGGGCGGCATTGAGGCTGAGGCAGGCATGCTGGGCCAGCCGGTGTATTTCCTTACCCCGGATGTCGTCGGCGTCAACCTGAAGGGCAAACTGCATCCGGCAGTAACCGCCACAGACCTGGTGCTGACCATCACCGAGATGCTGCGTAAGGCCAAGGTGGTCGGCAAGTTCGTTGAGTTCTTCGGCAAGGGCGCCGCATCGCTGAGCGTCACCGACCGCGCCACCATCGCCAACATGGCGCCGGAATACGGCGCGACGATGGGCTTCTTTCCGGTCGACGAAACCACGGTGGAATTCATGAAAAACACCGGCCGCACCGCCGATGAGGTGGATGCATTCGAGGCCTGGTTCAAGGCGCAGAACCTGTTCGGCATCCCCAAGGCGGGTGACATCGATTACAGCCAGATGCTGGAACTCGACCTGTCCACGATCATGCCGTCACTGGCCGGCCCCAAGCGCCCGCAGGATCGCATCGACCTCGATAAAGTGAAATCGACCTTCGCCACGCTGTTCAGCAAGCCGGTGGCCGAGAACGGCTTCGCCAAGAAGCCAGAGCAGCTGAATGCACCGCACAAGACCACGGATGGCTTCAACCTGCACAATGGCGATGTGCTGATCGCCGCGATCACGTCCTGCACCAATACATCCAACCCCGGTGTGCTGCTGGCTGCAGGCCTCGTCGCGAAGAAGGCGGTCGAGCTGGGCATGAAAGTGCAGCCGCACATCAAGACCTCGCTGGCGCCGGGATCGCGCGTCGTCACCGAATACCTGACCCGCGCCGGTCTGCTGCCCTACCTGGAGAAGCTCGGCTTCAGCGTTGCCGCCTATGGCTGCACTACTTGCATCGGCAATGCCGGCCCGCTGGCCGCACCGATCGAGGAAACCATCGTCAAGAACGACCTGATCTGTGCGGCCGTGCTGTCCGGCAACCGCAACTTCGAGGCTCGCATCCATCCGAACATCAAAGCCAACTTCCTCGCCAGCCCGCCGCTGGTTATCGCCTATGCACTGGCTGGCACGATGCTGAAGGACTTCCGCACCGAACCCGTAGGCAAGGCGAAGAACGGCAAGGATGTCTACATCGGTGACATCTGGCCGACAGCCGATGAAGTGCAATCCTTGATGAAGTTCGCTGCCGATCCGGCCGTATTCAAAAAGCTGTACGGCAACCTCACTAAAGACCTGCCGCTATGGAACGCGATCCCCGCACCCACCGGCAACCAGTACCAGTGGGATGATTCGACCTACATTGCGTGCCCGCCGTTCTTCGAGGGCACGGCCCCTGAGGTGGGTGACATCAAGGGCGCGAAGGCATTGGCCCTGTTCGGCGATTCCGTCACCACCGACCATATCAGTCCGGCGGGCAGCTTCAAGCCGACCACCCCGGCCGGCAAGTACCTGCAAGGCAAGGGAGTCGCGGTCAAGGATTTCAACAGCTATGGTTCGCGCCGCGGCAACCACGAAGTGATGATGCGCGGCACCTTTGCCAACGTGCGCGTGAAGAACCTGATGCTGCCGCCGAATGCTGATGGCTCACGCATCGAGGGCGGCTACACCCTGTACAAAGGTGAACAGATGGCGATCTACGATGCCGCGATGAAACATATCGCCGATGGGACTCCAACGGTGATTTTTGCCGGGGAGGAATACGGCACCGGTTCATCGCGTGACTGGGCCGCCAAGGGTACGCAGCTGCTCGGCGTGAAAGCCGTTATCGCTAAGAGCTACGAGCGCATCCACCGCAGCAACCTGGTAGGTATGGGGGTGTTGCCATTGCAGTTCAAGGGCAACGACAGCCTCGCCTCGCTGAACCTTGTAGGTAGCGAGACATTTGATCTCACTGGTTTGTCTGGCAACATCAAACCGCAACAGGATGTGACACTGACGATTATGCGCAAGGACGGCAGTAAACAGAACATTGCATTGCTGCTGCGTATCGATACACCTATCGAAGTGGACTATTACAAGAACGGCGGGATATTGCCGTTTGTGCTAAAGGAACTGGTGGGCAAGGCATAGGAGTGGGCTTGCGTTTTTTATGAAGTACAAAAATCAAGTTCGCTGGGTGCGGAGCCGCACCCAGCGACTTTGACTTTGGAATTTGTTTGCATAATTACCAGCTTGATTGAAACATCAGCTCATAGCCCCGAATCACCTTCGGTATGTCGGTTCCTACTCGTCCAGCATTTCCTTGCCGGGGAACAGTTCCTGGTTGTAGCCGAACTTGGTTAGGTCCCTGATGCGCATCGGGTAGAGGATGCCGTCGAGATGATCGCACTCGTGCTGCACCACGCGCGCATGGAAGCCTTTGACCGTGCGGTCGATCTGGGCGCCGTATTCGTCCACGCCCTGGTAGCGGATGTGCGCGTGGCGTGGCACCAGGCCGCGCAGGCCGGGCACGCTCAGGCAGCCTTCCCAGTCTTCCTCGGTCGCGTCGCCCAGCGGGGTGATCACCGGGTTGATCAGCACGGTCTCGGGCACCGACTCGGCATCCGGGTAGCGTGAATTGTGCTGCACACCGAAGATCACCACGCGCAGGCCGACGCCGATCTGCGGCGCGGCCAGCCCGGCACCGTTCATCTCCCGCATCGTGTCGCGCATGTCGGCCAGCAAATCGTGCAGTGCATGCGTGTCGAAGTGGGTGACGGGTTTTGCCACCTGCCACAAGCGTGCATCGCCCATGCGCAATACCGGTTTAACTGCCATTGTTAGTTTTCCTCCGAGCAGTTCACTACGCATTCCAGAATGCTGCGCACTTTCACCATTGCTTCACTGGCAGTGGCATTGACGGATTCCATGTGTATGCCGGCGGCACTATTGCCGCGTCCGGCCGCATGGTTTGCCACTACTGCGATTGTCGCGTAGTCGAGTTCCAATTCCTTTGCCAGCGCGGTTTCCGGCATACCGGTCATGCCTACCATGTCGGCGCCGTCTCGTTCATACCGGTTGATTTCGGCAATACTGTCCAGGCGTGGCCCCTGTGTAGCGGCATATACGCCACCATTTACGCAGGCTTGATTTGCCGTACGGGCGCTACGCAAAATTCGGTTGCGCAGTTCTGTGCTGTAGGGCAGGGTGAAATCCGCATTACTGTATGGTTTGTCGCGCGACTCGAAAAATGTCGAATCGCGCCCATGTGTGTAATCGATAATTTGATCCGGTACGATAATTACGCCCGGCTTCAGGTCTGGGCGTATACCTCCAACGGTCGCCACTGAAATCACTTCCCGAACTCCCTGTTCGCGCAGAACCCAGAGATTGGCACGATAATTTACGAGATGTGGGGGGATGGTGTGACCATAGCCGTGCCGCGCGAGGAAGATCACTTCGTGGTTGTTCAGGGTGCCGAACAGGAACGCGCCGGAAGGCTCGCCGTAGGGTGTACGCATCACTTGCCGATGGGTGATCTCAAGGTTCGCCAACTGGGTCAGGCCGCGCCCGCCGATGATTGCCAACATTATATTTACTCCTTCACTGCATAAATCGCGGGCAGGTTGCGCCACGCACCTTCGATATCCATACCATAGCCGAATACGAAGCGGTTCGGCAATTCCAGTCCGATAAAATCGGCCCGGATCGGTTTCTTGCGGCCATGCTGCTTGTCGGTGAACACCGCGCTGTAGCAGCGTGTCGCGCCCAGTTTCATCACCCGCTCATGCAGCGCCGCCAGCGTGTGGCCCTCGTCGAGGATATCGTCCAGCAGCAATACCACGCGCCCGCGCACATTCTCACGCGGTTCCACCTTCCAGGTCATCGCGCCACCCTGGCGTGCATCGCCATAGCGCGAGACATGCACGTAATCGAAATCCAGCGGGAAATCGAGCAATGGCAGCAACTGTCCGGTGAACACCACCGCGCCGCCCATCACCGACAACACCAGCGGGTGCTGGTCCGCCAGTTGCGCATTGATTCGTCCGGCGACATCCTGCAGCGCCGCCTGAACCTGTTCTTCCGGATAGAGCAATTCTGCGCTGTTCAGGATATCGCGGGCATGTTGCATGGAAATAGTCATGGTTACCTCGGTATCTTCGTTTTCGGGGCGATCATTCAGGATGCCGGCTCATGCTGCTTGATCAGTGCGACCAGTTGAGCCTCATCCCATATGGCCACATTCAGTTCGCGGGCCTTGTCCAGTTTGCTGCCTGCTTCGGCACCGGCCACGACACAGTCGGTTTTTTTCGACACGGAGCCGGCCACTTTCGCGCCCAGCGCTTCGAGTGCGGCCTTGGCTTCGTCCCGGCTCATCGTGGGCAGCGTGCCGGTCAACACAAAGATCTTTCCCGTCAGCGGCAGGGATTGTCCGGACAAGCTTTCGGTTTCTTCCAGTTTGAGGCCGCATTCGTCCAGTAGATCATTGATCACCTCGATATTGTGCGGCTCGCGAAAAAACTCATACACGCTTTGTGCCACCACCGGCCCGACATCGGGAACCTGCTGCAATTGTTCCACATTTGCATCGCGGAGCTTTTCCAGTTTGCCGAAATGCCTGGCCAGGTCTTTTGCCGTCGTCTCGCCGACATTGCGGATACCCAAGGCAAAGATAAAGCGTCCCAGCGGTTTTAGCTTGCTCTTCTCCAGCGCATCGATCAGGTTCTGCGCGCTCTTTTCGGCCATGCGCGGAAGCCTGGCCAGTGTCGTTGCATCAAGGCGATAGAGGTCGGACAGGGAGCGGATGATGTTTTCGTCGATAAGCTGGTCGACCAGCTTATCGCCCAGCCCTTCGATGTCCATTGCGCGCCGTCCGGAAAAATGGAGGATCGCCTGCTTGCGCTGCGCGGCGCAGAACAGGCCGCCGCTGCAGCGCGCATCCGCTTCGCCTTCCTCGCGCACCACATGACTGCCGCACACCGGGCAGGTTGCCGGCATCACAAAGGCTTTTGCATTAGCCGGGCGGCGCTCGGGCAGCACGCCGACCACTTCCGGGATTACATCGCCGGCACGGCGCACGATTACGGTGTCGCCGATGTGTACATCCTTGCGCCGTATCTCGCCTTCGTTGTGCAGGGTGGCATTGCTGACCGTGGTGCCGCCGACGAACACCGGCTCCAGCTTGGCGACCGGCGTAAGCTTGCCGGTACGACCGACCTGTATCTCTATGTCACGCACGATGGTGAGTTGCTCTTCTGCCGGGAATTTGTGTGCCACGGCCCAGCGTGGTTCGCGCGAAACGAAACCGAGTTCGGCCTGTAGCGCAAGGCTGTTGACCTTGTATACCACGCCGTCGATATCAAAGGGCAGGGCGTCGCGCCTGGCAGCGATGCGCTGGTGAAAGGTGGCCAGTGCCTGCGCGCCGCGCGCCACTGTGCGCTCGTCGCATACCGGCAGGCCGCAGTTGTGCAGCGCAGCCAAAATCGCGCTGTGTGTGCCAGGTAACTGCCAGCCTTTCACCTCGCCAAGGCCGTAGGCGAAGAACGACAGCGGACGCCTGGCTGCCAGCGCCGGATCGAGCTGGCGAATGCTACCGGCCGCGCCGTTGCGCGGATTCACCAGTGTCTGCAGGCCCTGCTCGCGTTGCTTGTCGTTGTAGCGGTTGAAATCCTTGCGCGACATGTAAACCTCGCCGCGCACTTCCAGTACTTCCGCACTGCAGCGCTTGAGGTGCAACGGGATGCAATGAATGGTGCGGATGTTCTGTGTCACGTCCTCGCCGGTCTCGCCGTCGCCTCGTGTAGCCGCCTGCACCAGTATGCCGTGTTCGTAACGCAGGTTGATCGCGAGACCGTCGAACTTCAGTTCGCAGGCGTACTCGATATCGCCTTCATGCGCGCCCAGTGCATTGCGTATCCGTGTGTCGAAATTCGAGGCACCGCTGGATTCGGTGTCGGTCTCGGTGCGGATAGACAACATCGGCACGGCGTGGCGTACCGGCTTGAAACTATCGAGAATCTTTCCGCCGACGCGTTGCGTGGGCGAACTGGCTATCAGCAACTCGGGATGTTGTGCTTCGAGTGCCTGCAGATCGTGAAACAGCTTGTCGTATTCCGCATCGGGAATGGTCGGCTTATCCAACACGTAGTAGGCATGGTTGTGCCGCTCGATTTCGGTGCGCAGCTGCGCGATGCGTGCAGCAGGTTCCATCAGGAGAACAGGCGGCGTGCCTGCGCGCTTCCCGGCGCGATACCTTGGGCGATCATCTGTGCTTCGACCTCGGCGATGCGGCTGCGGATTGATGCCAGTCCGCTTTCGTTTAGCGGCATAAGGTTGTCGTCTACCAGATTAACCTGCAGGCTTTTGGCGAGACCGTTTGCGACATGCATCAGCCGGTCGAATTGGGCAGCGGGGTTCTCCACACGTGGTATGTCAAGCAACAGAGTGATGCATGCTGTGCCCATGGTTTCCAGCAAGTGGTGCTGGAAGGGTTCGGCGTTCTGGTTGCTCAGGCTGAACAGGCTGTATCCGTGCGCATCCAGCAAATGGAATGCCCCGTCAGATTCCAGCGTCATGCCGAGCAGTGTAGAGGATTGCGATATTTTTGAGGCGAGCAACAGACGTTCGCCGGGCGATTTCAGATTAACTCCGATCATCTGATCCACTTTGGCGCAGAAAGCATCCAGTTCCTGCGCCATGCGGTGAGCGTTGTCGATGTCCGGTATGGTGCTGTCTGCCTTGATGTGGTTTGCGATGCCCGAAACCAGATCGCGGAAATCCGACAGTTTTGCAGCACTGACTGCACCGCTGCGATCCGCCAGTTGCAGGGCGATACGGAATCGGTCATACAGCGCCGGGCTTTCGGCAATTACGCGTTCCCATTTCCCGTTTGATTTTGCCAGACCGCATACTTGCACCGGTTTGCCAAAATCGAACTTTCGCTGCCACAAGCCTTCCAGCCCGGTTGCAAGGCTGGCTTCATGCATATTAAGTTCGATAATGAAATCGGTTCGCCTGTCGAGCAATGAGCAGGTTTCATCCAGCCGTGCGTGGGATGACTCAGCGGGCGGGGCGAAATAGCCTGTAGCCCTTTCGGCGATGTCACCCAAAGCCATATCTGCGGGTGGTTTGGAGGCACTACCCTGATACAGGGCGTCGGCGCGATCGGAGCTGAATGCCTCGCCAAACCTGTGCCGATATTGCCTTTGCTGCCACCAGCCAAAAGCGTACAGCACAACGATTACACCGATACCGATTGCCAGTAAAGCCAGCTGTAGTTCACTCATAGGGGAAACCATAACAAAAATCAGCAAGACGCGACAGATTATCTCACGCCTGGGGAGATATTTAACTTTCTGCCGGATTCGATCAGCATCCTGAATTCGTCGGCAGGAAGCGGCATGCTGAAAAAGAAGCCCTGCATCTTGTCGCAATCGAGACTTTTCAGGAATAGCACCTGTTCGAGGGTTTCCACGCCTTCGGCAATTACAGTCAAGCCAAGGCTCTTTGCCATGGCGATTACGGCGCTGACGATGGCAGCATCGTCCATGTCGACGGATATATCGCGTACAAAGGATTGGTCAACTTTCAATTCGTCGATGGGGAATCTTTTCAGGTGGGACAGGCTGGAATATCCGGTGCCGAAATCGTCGATCGATATTCTGACACCCGATTTGCTGATATTGTTAAGAACAACCACCGCTTGTTCCGGATCCTTCATGGTTGCCGACTCGGTAACCTCGAGTTCCAATGCGCCTGCGGGCATGCCGCTATGCAGCAGTGCCGACTGAATAATGTTGATTAAGTCTCGGTCATGGAATTGCAGGGGCGATAGATTCACTGCCATCACGATTTCACGCAATCCCATTTTTCTCCAAACCTGATTCTGGCGGCAGGCCTCATTCAGCACCCATTTTCCGAGCTGTACGATCATTCCAGACTCTTCGGCTATCGGGATAAAATCGGCGGGCGAGATCAAACCGTCTTCCGGATGTTGCCAGCGTACCAGCGCTTCGGCGGCAACGATCTCGCCGCTATGCAAATCTACCTTGGGCTGGTAGTACAGCAACAATTCGTTCTTTGCCAGTGCGGTGCGCAATTTGTTTTCCAACCCGATACGTTTTGCAATAGCGTTATTCATCTCCTGGGTGAAGAAACGATAGCTGTTTCGCCCAGCTTCCTTGGCCTGATACATTGCCATATCGGCATTCTTGAGCAGCGTTTCACTGTTGCTCCCATCCTGCGGATATACGCTCACTCCGATACTGGTGGTCACATGCATGCTGTGATTGTCCAGTTTATATGGGCTTGCGATACTCTCGATCAGCTTGTCGAGCACCTGAACGATGTCACTGAGGTCGTCGAGGTTAGGCAACATGATCACAAACTCGTCTCCCCCCTGACGGCTGATGGTATCGCTGCTGCGTACACACAGCCGGATACGCCGCGCCACTTCCTGCAATAGCAGATCGCCGGCATGGTGCCCGAGCATATCGTTCACATTCTTAAACCGATCCAGATCCATGAACAGCAATGCGACGTTGCACTGCTGTCGTTCAGCCTGGGCAATGGCCTGCTGCAATCGATCCTGGAACAGGATCCGGTTCGGCATGCCGGTCAACGCATCATGTTGCGCGAGATAATTCATGCGTTCCTCGGCAGCCTTGCGCTCGCTGATGTCGGTGACCAAAGCGATATAGTGCGTCAGCCTTCCTTTGTCATCACGCAGGGAGCTGATGCTCAGCCATTCGGCATAGATTTCGCCATCTTTGCGCCTGTCTACCACTTCGCCCTGCCATTTGCCGTCGGTGTTGAGTGCTTGCCACATCTCCTGATAGAATTTTTCGTCCATCAGGCCGGACGAGAAGATGCGCGGGTTTTTTCCAATCACTTCTTCACGGGTATAACCGGTCACTTCGGTAAAAGCAGGATTGACGTTGATGATTTTATTGTCTGCATCGCTGATCAGAATGGCTTCGTTGGCGTTGGCGAACACCTTCTCAAATAATCGCACCTGTTCATCGGCAAGTTTGCGTGCGGTGATTTCGATTTGCTCTGATACGAAATTGGTGATCTTGCCTTGTTCGTCGAAGATAGGGCTGATGCTGAGATCTTCCCAGTACATTCTGCCCTGCTTGTTCTTGTTCAATAATTCGCCGCGCCAAACCTTTCCGGATTTGATGGTTTGCCACAGATCGTCGTACACCTCTTTGGGCGTTACACCGGACTGGTGCATGCGCATGGTCTTGCCGATTACCTCTTCGGGAGCATAGCCGGAAACTTTGCAAAAGTGCGGATTCACATATTCGATGATGCCTTTTTCGTTGGTAATGATGATACTGTTCGGGCTTTGTTCGACAGCGCGGGAAAGCTTGCGAATCTGCGCGGAAGATTGCGCCATTTTCTGCACCATACTGTCGAAAACCGTACCCAGCCGCCCAATTTCATCCGGCCCTGAAACTCTGGAAACCGTGTTCAATTTATCATTGCTTACCCGCTCCGCCGCGCGCAGCAATTTCAGCAAGCGCCGTGTCACCACCCAATGCAGCAGGAAAGCCACCAGCAAAGCGCCACCAGCTAAACCGATGGCAAGACGGGTGATTTGCAATCTGATATGGACAGCATGTTCGGCTAAGGGCACCGTGACATCGGTGTAAATCAGCAGCTTGCCGATATGCCCCCGGACTAATCCCGTATCCGATGTATTCAGGCGCACCGGCGCGAAAATAAGGATGGCGTTGCGCTCACGGTATACGGCTTGCTGGATCAGCATTTCATCGGCTTTACCTTCCGGGAATTGATAGAGCCAATCCTGAGCGGAAAATTTCTGTACGGCCTGATGCAGCGTATTTCCGATCAAGGACAATCGCGTCGACGCAATGACCTTGTCGTGCTCGTCCACCAGCAAGCCCACCAGTACTTCCGGCCTGAGGCTCAGACCGGAAAAGTGTTGCTGTACCGGCTGCCACAGCCCGGTACGCATGTCGCGTTCGATGCTGGCCTGCATGTCCCCGGCAATGTCCATCTGTCTGGTTTGATATTCCCGGTATACCTCGTCGGCTTCGCGAGCCATCTGCTGCTGGTAGACAATTCCCAGCACAATCATAAAAGTCGGCACGAACAACAGCGGCACCAGTACACGCAGCGAAAATAACTTGTGGCTGATCCATCCCATTAGACTGAAATTGGTCACGGATGCGCTTCGATAAAATGTGAAGTGAGCAGGTGCGACAAATCATCGCTGCCGACACTCAGCCCCTCTTCTTTCAGGACGCTTTGAATTTTGCTAGCCGTTACCTGTAATGGAGGTGGATTGCCCGTAATTTGTTTCATATTGCCCGGTTTGTCGATCAACTTCAAACCGCCCAGTGTCGCCGCAATCTCGGCCTTGGACACTTGCTCGTGCTGTGCCATGAACGGATAGGTACGCGCCTGATCCTGCCTGATGGCATCCAAACCGCGAAACCACGCCTCGGTAAATTCATGCAGTTGCGCCTCATGTGTTTCGGCGCTGGACGCGCGCACCACCAGCGTGTCCACAATCTTGCCGGGTGTCTGGCTGCTGTCGAACAATATTCCGGCACCCTCGCGCTTTAACGCTTCAACCGCCAACCCGAAAGTGACAACGGCATCCACCTTGTCCGTTCGGAACGCCTGCACATGCTCATCCAGCGGGAGCGAAATTACTTGTATATCTTTGGCAGAAAGCCGCGCCTCATGCAAAATCAGGCTGAGGAAGTAAGCGCCCAGCGCGGTTTTCTCCACTCCTATGCGTTTGCCTTTAAGCTGGTTTAAATTGTGGATGCCACGATGTGCCATCAGCATGTCTGCGCCGCTGGAAAAATCTGCCACCAGGAAAATCTGTAAATCGGGAATGTCTTTGCGCAGCACAAGCGCCTCGTCCAGCGTCAAGCCAGCGATGTGCAGCTTGCCGTTGCGGAAGGCTCGTAATACCTCGGTGGTATTGGTGAATTCGGCAAGATGAACACGCTCTTCTGTGAGGTAACCCAGTTCGCGCGCAACGTAAGCTGGTTCGTATCCCGGCCACGTCACCGCGCCGAACACCAAGGGTTCGACGTACTTGTCGTTGCATGAGGAGAGCAACAACGTGCACAGCAAGAAAATTTTTTTCATCGCTGCTCCAGTAGGTACATACCGTGGGAGACTATGCCATAAAAATCAGATCAACGGTAGCTCCGCATTCCTCACCCCAATGACGGCAACTTCTTCCAGCGCCTTGAGGAAGTGGTGCTGTTCGTGCAATTGTGCCAGCGATTCCGCATGGGGCTTGCCGCGCATCTGGGCCAGGCGTGCCCTGCTGGTGGCGGGCATGTCCCAGTGCAGGCCTTGCAGTAATTCATCTGCGGATTCGGGTTTGTTGCATACCAGCACCATGTCGCAACCGGCGTTCAATGCAGCCTCGGCGCGCTGCACGATGCCGCCGGCGACGGTTGCGCCTTCCATGCTCAGGTCGTCGCTGAAGATGCAGCCTTCAAATCCAAGTTGTCCGCGCAGCACCTGCTTCAGCCAGGCCGGGGAGAATCCGGCAGGGCGGCTATCCACCTTGGGATAGATCACATGTGCGGGCATCACCGCGGTCAGGCCGTATCCGATCATCTGCCGGAACGGGATCAGGTCGGCTAGCTCGATATCGACGAACTCGCGCTCGTCGACCGGGATGTCCAGGTGCGAATCGGCCTGCACATAACCGTGACCGGGGAAATGTTTGCCCACCGTCGGCATGCCGCCCTGTTTTAATCCGAGCAACAGGTTGTGTGCCAGTTCGGAAATTGCCTGAGGATCGCTGTGGAATGCGCGGTCGCCGATCACGCTGCTCTGGCCGTAATCCATATCGAGTACCGGTGTAAAGCTGAAATCCACGCCGCAGGCGCGCAGTTCGGCGGCCAGCACATAGCCTGCCTGTTGCGCCAGATGACGCGCGCGTTGCGGGTGCGTATCCCATATTTTTCCGAGTTCGCGCATGGGGGGGATCTTCGTGAAGCCGTCGCGGAAGCGTTGTACCCGCCCACCCTCGTGGTCCACCGCGATTAGCAACGGAGGTGTGCGCAGTGCGTGAATCGCCGCAGTGAGCGCTATCAACTGGCCGGGAGATTCATAGTTGCGTTTGAAAAGGATCACCCCGCCGACCAGCGGGTGGCGCAGCCGCGCCTCGTCTTCGGCAGTCAGTTGGGTGCCGGCCACATCCAGCATTACGGGACCCAGACCCATTACCCCCTCCCTTCAAGGATGACGAAGGCGATGGCGTGTTCGTGTTCATCGCTGATGCTCAGGTGATGGTGCGTGATGCCTAGGTGCGTGAGATGTGCAGCCAATTCGGGTTCGAACCTCAGGGCGGGTTTCCCGAGATCATCATGGCTTACAGTGATGTTGTGCAGGCTGATCGGGTGGCGCAGTCCCTGACCGGTTGCTTTGGCGAAGGCTTCCTTGGCTGCGAAGCGCTTGCTGAGGAAGCGTGCAGGATGTGCCTGTGCGGCATATTCTTGCAGTTCTTCCGTGCTGAGGATGCGCTCGGCAAACGCCGCACCATGCCGAACGCTGGCGGCTTCGATGCGGGAGACGCTGACGATGTCCGTACCGATGCCGATGATCACGTGTTCAAGCTCCGTTCGGCCTGAGCCTGTCGAAGGCCATACTGTCGTTCATGTTTCGACAAGCTCAACACGAACGGATTCATTACGGAATTGCTGCGTATCAATACCTTCATGGTGTCATGAGCGCCTTCATTTTGCGCACCGCCGCGTCCAGCCCGATGAAGATAGACTCCGCTACGATGGCGTGGCCGATGTTCAGCTCGACGATGTTGGGGATCGCGACGATGTCCTGCACGTTGTGGTAGTGCAGGCCGTGTCCGGCGTTCACCTGCAGGCCCTGTGCATGGGCATGTGCGGCGGCGGCACGGATGCGCTCGAGTTCGTGCTCGCGTTCCGGCACGCTGTCGGCATCGGCGTATCTGCCGGTATGCAGTTCGATCACCGGCGCGCCGCAACGGCGTGCAGCGTCGATCTGTTTTTCGTCCGGATCGATGAACAGCGAGACGCGGATGCCCGCCGCCGCGCAACGGTCGC
>Ga0224495_10000501_pt1 | contig 30944 bp, 22 predicted proteins | sample SF_Jul11_sed_USG_FD_168128 | JGI IMG/M metagenome (GOLD analysis project Ga0224495, IMG submission 168128) | Sediment microbial communities from San Francisco Bay, California, United States - SF_Jul11_sed_USGS_4_1 | ecosystem: Environmental > Aquatic > Marine > Sediment | place: USA: California... | reverse complement strand
CACCGGGTCCAAGCATTGCGATAGTCTCCACTATAGAATTCTATTTCCATAGTGGAATATCGGCATGCTGACTCAAAATAGATCAAAATTACTCTGTTTTGTTGCTACAGTCTCACAAATTAACACTAATTTACACAAAATAAAAAATGAAAGCAGTCGTGAATAAAACAAAAGACATTGAAGCGTTCATAAATGAAAGCCCTGAACTGGCTGAGGCGAGAGAAAACGGCGTCGACCTGTAGGCACTGTGGCACAATCTGAATCGAACACCCGCTGAGCGAATGCGGCGTCATGACATCGCACTGGAGATGCGGCGAAAATTACAGAAAGCGAAGAAACTATGAGTGAGACATACCTTGATTTATTAGCTCGCCTTGTCAAACATAAAGTTCGTTTTGTACTGATTGGGGAATATGCATGCATTGTTCACGGAGGAACACTTAACACCGTTGATCTCGACGTGTGCTGTGATTTCAGCCCGGATAATCTTCTCCGCCTGCAACAGGCCATCGCTGACCTGCACCCTGTTCATCGGATGACCCCTAAACGTCCGCCGCTGTCTTTAACCGAAGAAAATTGTCAGCACCTTAATAATTTGTATCTGGATACGGATCTAGGGCAGTTGGATTGTATCAGTTCCGTACAGGGATTGGGTGATTTTGATCAAGTTAATGAACTTTGCGAAACGATCGAAGTAGAACAAGTACAACTGAAAGTACTCAATCGAGATGCGCTCATTGAATCCAAAAAAGCAATGAATCGCCCCCGAGATCGTGAAGCCGTGCGTGAACTGGAAGCAATCAAAAAAATGACTCCGCAATAAAAATGCTTTCAACCCAACAGATAACTCAATTTCAAAAGAACCTGACAAATCTTCCATTGATTTCGCTGCTGATTGCGAACGCCCTGCCGATCGTCGGGGTGTTGTGTTTCGGCTGGGATGCGTTTGCCATTGTGCTGCTGTACTGGACAGAGAATATTGTGCTGGGGTTTTACAATGTTCTCAAGATGGTGTTTGTGAAGATGCCCATTCCGGCGGCAAACATAGGAAAGCTTTTTATGATCCCTTTTTTCATTATCCATTACGGGGGTTTTACGGCGGTGCATGGGATGTTTGTGTTGTCGTTTTTTACCGGGAATGCCGAGGGCCCCAGCCCGTTTTCACCTGGGAATACCTGGCCGTGCTTTCTGGTGTTCGTGCAACTGCTTTTTAATGTGATTCGGGTGGCACTGTCCATGCTGCCGCCGAATATGTTGTTTGCCGTGGCGGGATTGTTTGTCAGCCACGGTGTTTCTTTCGGCTACAACTATTTCTACAAAGGCGAGCGAAGGCGAACCAATCTTGGCAAGCTGATGAGCCAACCGTATGGGCGGATCGTCGTTCTGCATATCGCCATCCTGTTCGGGGGTTTTTTAACAATGGCCATGGGCTCACCGGTCGGGGTGCTGCTGATTCTGGTGTTGCTCAAAACAGTCATCGATGTTAAACTGCACCTGCGTGAACGACAAAAAAACAAAACGTCCACGGATTTCACAGATTAACACAGATTTTTTATAAATAATAATCAGTGAAATCGGTGTAATCTGTGGACTATTATTTATGTTACTGTCATGGATAAATCTTCAAAACCTGAATTGTTAGCTCCGGCGGGGACGCTGAAGAAGCTGAAATGGGCTGTAGCGTACGGCGCGAACGCGGTATATTTCGGCGCCGAGTTCGGCTCACTTCGGAGCTTTGCGGGCAATTTTACATTGGATGATGCTCAAGCCGGACTGGATTATCTGCACCAACATAGGAAAAAGGGATATGTCACGCTGAACATTTATCCATTCAGTGATGAATACGAAAAACTGACCACGCTGGCTCAGCAGTTGGACGAAATGGGGGCGGATGCGTTTATTATCTCAGACATGGGTGTTCTGTCGGAGTTAAAAAAGCTCAATCTAAAAGCCGCCCTGCACATCAGCACGCAGGCCAACACAACCAGTTGGCAGACGGTGCTGGCATATAAAGACTTGGGGGCAAAGCGAGTGAATCTTGCGCGGGAACTTTCGCTGGAGCAGATTCAGGATATTCAGCAAAATATCAGCGACCAGATCGAAACGGAGGTCTTTGTTCACGGGGCGGTGTGTTTCAGCTATTCCGGCCGCTGTGCGATCAGCGACTACCTGACCGGATTCCGCGCCAACCGCGGCGAGTGCAAGCACCCCTGCCGCTGGCAATATTCGCTCGTGGAAGAAAAACGTCCCGGCGAGTATATGCCTGTCTATGAGGACGAACGGGGCCTGTATTTCTTTAACAGCAAAGAATTGGCCCTGTTTGAATATTTGCCCCAACTGGCCGCGGCGGGTGTGAATTCCTTCAAGATCGAAGGCCGGATGAAGACCGTCCACTATCTCGCAACAGTCATATCCTTTTATCGACAGGTCATCGACGGCAGGCAATTTACCCAGGAAGAAGGACTGAAATTACTAAGCCGGATTCCCAACCGGGGTTATTCGACCGGTTTTGTCAAAGGTACCGTCCAACCGGACGATTACTCCGTGGGCAAGAGCCTGTCCGGGGCCGAATCGGTCTTTGTGGGTAATGTGGTCGACTGTAACGGTGGGGTCTCGACCATCGAGGTCCGCAACAAAATCCACGCCGGCGATACGCTGGAAATCCTCAAACCGGACAGCAGTTTATCTGAAATCACCCTGCCCGACCCGTTGACCGATTCCAAAGGCCACTATCTCGAATTTGCCAACAACAGCCAGTATATCGTGCTGGGCGAAACCCTCCCGGAATACACGATTCTGAGAAGGGTTCATTAAACACCCAAATCCAGCATTACCAGCATTACATGCTGAGCATTTCACTACTTTTTCAAGTACGGCCCCATCAGCCCGGGTTTGAGGAACAGGTAGTAAAGTTTGCCCTCTTCATAGACCTGCCCGGCCATTTGTCCGGCGGTGTCGCCGACGCCCATATAGACATCGCAGCGGCCGGGCGCCCGAATCGCCCCGCCGGCATCCTGATCCAGGGCAAAGCCGGTATAGGCGGATTTTCTGACCGCCCCCCCGATCGACCGGGGCAACCTTGTTTTGACCACGGCCAGCGAGGCACGCGGGTAGATGGACTTATCCGTGGCGATGGACCGCAGGGCAATGACCGGTTCGTTCAGGCAGCCGCGCGGATTGCCGGTGTCGGTGCGGAAAAAGACATAACGCGGGTTTTGGTACACGTATTTGTCCACCTGCTGCGGGTGGGCCTTGAAATAGTCGATCATGGCCTTCAAGCTCAGTCCCGACGCCGGAACAATGCCATCGGCGATCATCTGGCTCCCCACGCTTTTGTATTCATGGCCGTTGTTGGCGGCATAACCGAGTGTGACCTGTTTGCCGTCCGGGGTGCGGATAATCGCGGACCCCTGAACCTGGGCGATATACACCTCGAACGGGTCGGTAAACCATGCGATCTCCTGTCCCTTGAGCATCCCGGACTGCTCGATCTCTTTACGGGCCGGATAGGGTTTGACGGAGCCATCGGCCAATTTTTGGCCCAAAATCTCGCCTTTATCGTTCTTGACCAAGTCGGCGGGCTGTTTATAGAGGGGATATTTGTATTTTTCAGACGGTTGAAGCGACCCGTCGAAGATGGGCGTATAGTAGCCGGTAAACAGGACGGTCCCCCTGTCATCACAGCCGACGGACTGGTAGAACTCGAAGCGGTTCCGGATCTCGGTATTCAGGGCCTTGCCGTAAAGCCCGGAATCCAGCAGCTCGGCCATGGCCTTTAAGCTTGCCACGGTGCGCTCATGGGTGATGTCGGCCATGGGGAAAAACTGCCTGCTGGACGGCTTGGACATGTAGCTGAGGGAGTTGAAGACGCCCTCCCGCAGATCCTTGACTTCATAGCAGGCGAAGGTCAGGTCCGGGTACATGGACGGATCGGTGATCTTCCGCAAGGCGTAAGCGCCCGGCGGCAAGGGCTTGTCGTATTGGGGGGCTTCAATTTCCTGAGCGGTTTTACAGCCGACAAAAAGCAGACCTGTTAATAAGACCAATACAAAGAGAATTTTTGGTTTCATCGTAACATCCTGTCAAAAAGGAAAATCCTGTTTCTTTTTAAACCAACGGCGGAAAAAAGCTAAAATGCATTATGGACATTTGGGGCAGTCTGTCAACTATATTAGACATCGTACCAAACCCGTCTCTTTCTTTAATTAAAGGGGATCGAAGAAAACCATTGACTTTTTTACCGGAATGCGGAAAATACGGGGGTAATGGCATATATAAAAACCACTTTTTCAGGGAGCAAATTATGAAAACATTACTGGTTGTCATGGCATGTGCGGTTATGATTTCACTTCTGGGATGCAGCACCGCGGAAAGCTACTATCAAAAAGGGTATGATTTTTCGCAGGTCGATAAGGTCGCCGTCGTCGATGTGATTGGCCCGGTGGGCGGCGAGGCCGCCAAGAATCAGATTGCGGACTTTTTTGTGATGGAACTGCTGAAAAAGGGGTATACGCCCATTGAACGCTCACAGGTTCAGATTCTGCTGAACGAACAGAAATTTCAGGCCTCCGATATCACCAGCAAGGACAGTGTCGCGCGTGCCGGTGAGATCCTGAATGTGCCGGTGGTTCTTTTTGTCAACATCCCCAAGTTCAAGGAATCTTTTTCACTGACCGCCAAAATGGTGGATGTTGAAAACGGCAGTATTCTGTGGATTGGTTCCGGCGAGGGTACGACCGGCAAGACACTGGGAACGATCGCAGGTGCGGCCGCGGGTGCGGTTATCGGGGTCGCCACAACCGGCAAAGATGATCAGGTCCTCGGCGGAATTGCCGGGGGGGTGTTGGGCGGTGCGGCGGGAAATCTGCTGACGCCGAGCCAGGAAAAGGCCGTGCGTAAAGTTACGACGAAAATCTGTAATACCCTGCCGGAACGTTGAAATACCCTTCAGGGTAGTAAATTCCCGCGAGTCAATTCGTAACTTGCGGCCGCAGGTGATCCCGGATCAAGTCCGGGATAAACTCCGCCGCACAGAAACGGGGATTTAAAACTGTTAGGAGTATGATTTGATTCTGAATGAATTGCGGTATCTCGAAAACACTGTAACCAAAGGAACTTATGAACACTAAAACTGTAAAAATCGGCCTCGTCGGGTACGGAACCGTCGGCACAGGCGTGGCCAAAATCCTGTTCGATAATGCGGACGCGATTACCAAGCGTACGGGCCTGAAACTGGAGTTGGCTTGTGTCGTGGACAAAGATATTACTTCGCCGCGGAAATACCAGCTTCCGGAAGGGATGTTAACCGATGAACTGGGAGTTCTGCTGGAAGATGCGTCAATTAATATCGCATTGGAACTGGTCGGGGGAACCACGTTCGCCAAAGACCTGCACCTCAAACTGCTTCGGTCCGGCAAGCATGTGGTTACAGCCAACAAGGCACTGCTGGCTGAGCACGGCCCGGAACTTTTCCGTGAGGCCCTGGATGCCGGCCGGTGTATTGCGTTTGAAGCAAGCTGCTGCGGGGGCATTCCGATTGTAGCCGCATTACAGACGGGTCTGGCGGCCAATCAGATCCAGGCCCTTTACGGAATTTTTAACGGAACCTGTAATTATATCCTGACCCACATGACCCAGCACGGGGCGGCGTTTTCCGACGTGCTTAAGGAAGCGCAGGATAAGGGATTTGCCGAAGCGGATCCTACGCTGGACATCAATGGTATGGATACGGCCCATAAACTGGCGATCCTGGCGGGGCTGGCGTTTAACTGTAAAATCGGAATGAAGGATATTTGCGTTGAAGGAATTGAAAATGTCGATATCGCGGACGTTCGCAATGCGCTGGAAATGGGGTATATTCTGAAATTGCTGGCCATTGGAGAAAAAGACGCCGATGGTCGGATTTCGCTGCGTGTGCACCCGGCGTTCATTTCGGAACACACCCCGCTGGCCCGTGTGGACGGCCCGTTTAACGCAGTCAGTGTGTTCGGGAACGCGGTCGGGAATGTTATGCTTTATGGCCGCGGAGCCGGGATGATGGCGACGGCCAGCGCGGTTGTCGCTGATATTATCGATATTGCCATGGGCAACAGTCAGCCCCTGTTTGAGAACCTGGTGATGGCCCATGAAGTCAAACGGTCCGCAATGTTCAAGCCCATGGATGAACTGACCAGCCGGTTTTACATTCGGATTATGGCCAAGGATGAACCGGGCGTGTTTGCCAAGTACAGCTATGTGCTGGGAGAACACAAAATCAGCATCAGCGGCGCGATTCAGCATGAATGGACGGGGCCGGACAACACGGTGCCGGTTGTTATCACAACGCATCCCACCCAGCAGAAAAATATCACCGCTGCCCTGTTGGAACTGGAGCAGTTGGATGTTATCAGCGGCAAACCGGTTTGTATTCGAATCGTTGATATTCCGGAGGATAAATAAGCATGAGCACCAAGTATGTTATTATTGTGCCGGACGGAGCGGCGGATAACCCCCAGGAGTGTTTCGGCGGAAAGACCGTTATTGAAGCAGCCGCGACACCGAATATGGATAAAATCGCGATGGAGGGTCGGCAAGGCATCTGCCATACGGTTCCCGCTCACATGACGCCCGGCAGCGACGTGGCGATGATGAGTTTGCTGGGATACGATCCGCGAGCGTCTTATACCGGGCGTGCCCCGATCGAAGCAGTTGCCCAGGATATTTCGCTGGAACCGGACGATTGGGTCTTCCGGTGCAATCTTGTCACCACCGCCAATGAGCACATGGTGGATCACAGCGCCGGTCATATCTCGACCAAAGAGGCCTGCGCCTTGATTGAAGAACTGGCCGGGGTGCCGACCTTAGAGAATATTGACTTTTATACCGGCGTGAGCTATCGGCATCTGGCCGTCATGCATGGGATGGACTTTTCAAAAGTTACAACCCAACCGCCGCATGATTTTATCGGGGAAAAGATTTCAAAGCTATTGCCCAAAGGCAAAAACGCCGACTTCCTGAACACCATTATCGCTCAATCGGCGCAACTGTTTGAAAACCATCCGATCAACAAGGTCCGAAAGGACCTCGGCGAAAACCCGGTCTCTTCGGTCTGGTTCTGGGGGCAGGGCCAGAAAGCAAACATGGAGAAATTCGAAAAGAAATACGGCCTCAAAGGAGCCGCGATTACGGCCGTTGACTTGGTTCGGGGTTTGGCGAAACTGGTCGGATTTGATCTGATTTCGGTTCCGGGCGCCACCGGGTATCTGGATACCAATTTTGCCGGCAAAGGCGAAGCGGCCATTGAGGCACTTGACAAATATGACTTCGTTCTAGTGCACATTGAAGCTCCTGACGAGGCCGGGCACGGAGGCAATCCCAACCAGAAGCGCCAAGCCATCGAACACATCGACAAATTTATTGTCGGCCCTGTCTATGAAGCAATTCAAACATACGACTCATATCGGATTTTGGTGATGCCGGACCACCCGACCCCGGTCGAAGAACGCTGTCATATAGGCGAACCGGTACCGTTTGCGATGGCCGGACACGGGATCAAGGGTGTTCTGAGCAAGCCATACTGCGAACGAAACAGTTTTGAGTCCGGCTTCGAGGTTCGCAACGGGCCGGATTTGATGGAGTATTTTATTAAACTGTGAACACAGCCGGGTCCTTAATTGTATACATTTGAGGTATAGTATTGGACCTCATTTAATAAAGTTGACCCTGAACCTTGGACGATGCGTATATAGTTGAGGATGTAGAATAATGAGTATACCAAATTCCATGGTTGTGTTTTTATTGTTCTGGCTTAATGTGCTTGCCTGCGCGGACACATTCAGGCAGAAAGCAGGCGACGGAGCCGTTTATACGGGTTATGCGACTCAGGAAGCCAGGAACGGTCGTCATACGGTATTCACACAAGAAAAAGGGCCTCTGGAACTGAATCTTTCCGCATACACTGTTGAGGTCAATGCGAAGGGACGAAATCCTCATGTGGCTGCGCTTGCCATTAATGACATTATCCGGTATGACTATCAGGCCGCGGCTTTTGAGCAGGCAATCATTGAAGAAGCCGACAAAGGGCCTCTCTTCATTCTCATTGAGTTAGATACGCCGGGAGGACGTGTTGACCTGGCCAGGCGCATCTGTGCGGCCATCATCGGAATTGAGAATTGTCAGACGGTAGCTTTCGTCAAAGGCGGCAAAAACGGGGGCGCATATTCGGCGGGTGCCGCAATCGCCATGGCCTGCGACCGTCTTTATATGGTTCCGGGAACCAGTATCGGGGCCGCAACTATGATGGCTTCAACGGAAACGGGTGTGATCGATATGAAGGAGGCCTACGGCGATACGATCGGCGAGAAATTTGACTCCGCGTGGCGTAATTATTTGGCCTCTCTGGCCCAGGAAAACAACCGTTCCGGAGCATTGGCCAAAGCGATGGCAGATAAAGATATTGTTGTGGTCGAGGTCAAGCGCAACGGCCAATCTGTTTTTATTGAACAAAGCCAGCAATATCCCAACGACCAGTATGTCCATACCGTTTGTCCCAAAGGCAAACTTCTCACAATGCCTGCAAACGAGGCTGTTTCATGCCAGTTCGCAAACGGTTTGGCGAGTTCGCGCGGTGAGCTTTTGGTGAATCTGGGGTATCCTGACGCTGCTGTCATCGACAGCCAAACGCTTCTGGATTCCGAGAAAGAATTCGACAAGGTGATTCGCAAGTTTAATCAGCTCAATGATGATTTGGATCTGAAGTTTAAGGAAATCATGGCCAAAAGCCAGCGGCGATCCCTCACACGGAACCAGGCAATCAAAGATTTGGGCAGGCTGGTTAAAAGTTCTGAGTATTTACTGAAGCTGAAACAAAATTATCCGGATATCCCCGTTTCAGAAGAGAGCATCATCCAACTGGTGAATTCAGTAAAGGCCGAATACCGCTCCATTAAAGCGATGCGTTGAAATCATTAAACTTTTATCAGGAGAATCCTATGAAGATATCGAAGAAAACAGCCGGTTTTATTTTTCTGTGTATCCTTGTTTCAACAGTCACGGCCGATACCTTTAAGCACAAAGAAAGCGGCGAAAGCTTTTCGGGGTTTGTTACCCAAAAGACCGCCGGCAACCAAACCCTTGTTTATAACGACGATGAAAGCAAAATGATGCCTGCGGTCCTGAGCGACTACGAGATTGTATACAACGTCAAGGGACGGAGAGGCGGGGTTTCGCTGCTGGAACTGACAAGCCCGGAGATTTTTCTGTCGGATGCTGTTTCCAAAAAGGTCGCGGCGGCCATTATCGAGACCTCGAATAAAGGCCCCATCGCGATTATCGTTCAAATTGACAGCCCGGGCGGCCGCGGCGACTATATGAAAACTGTGACCGATGCGATCCTGCAAACAAAAAATTGTCCGGTCGTCTCTTATATTTCGGGCGGATCTTCCGGCGGTGCTTATTCTGTCGCGGCCATTGTTGCGCTGAGTTGCGAAAAGGTCTACATCAATCCCATGGCCGGGATCGGGGCGGTCGGTTCGATTTCCGGCGGCTATCTCAGTAAGGAAAGTTATGCCGACTATCTTCAGATATACAGCTCCGACGCATTGCTGACTTACAGTTCCTTCGTGAACGGAATCGCCAATTCCAAAACGTATTCCGGATTGCTTCTGCGGGGGTTTATCGACAAACGCCTGTCGATCATTGAGGTTGCCAATATTGACGGAAGCCGGGAATTTACTCAAAAAGACAATCGGCAGCCCACACAGACACTGATTCGCACGCTCGCGGAAGGAATGGCAACATCCCAGAGCGCATCCGGAATTGCTCCTGAAAATGTTGTCGGCAAGGTCCTGAATCTGACCGCCAAAGATGCCGTTGAATTCAAGCTGGCAAACGGTTATGCCGGGTCGGTAGCCGAGATACTGGCCGAGATGCAGGTCGCCAACGCGAAGATAACGCCAATTGGCGGGATTCAGGACGTTGTGAAAAAATATGTTGCTGCCAAACGCAAGATTGCCGACGGTCTGGGTCGGATTGATTTATATGTAAACAATATCGATTCCCTGAGTGAACAGTTCGCCGCCATCGATAAACAATTGCGATTAAGCACCCAAACCCGAGAATACAGCCAAGGGACAACCGGATACAGTTCCAGCCGAATGCGGGAAGGATTTCCTTCGAATTACAATTATTATTACGGCACCGACACAGGCAGGGTTGGCAGAACAGACAGGAATTACCAGAGAGACCGAAATCGTTTACCCGAAGCGCAGACGGTTATTACCGAAGAGCCCCTAGTCAATATCCAGGTTATCTATAATCAACTGACACTCTCGCTGCGGACTCTTATCAACGAATACAGGGGCGTTCTGAATCTTGTGAAACGATACCCGGGCGGTTTGCCGCCGGAAATGACTCAGCAAATGCTTCAAGACAATATGAAATCAGCGTCAAATGAACTGGATAAATTGTCTCTGTATAGACCGGTTTATCCGAATCAGGGGCAATCCCAATTCCCCCAAAGATCCAGCAGAAACCGTACTCGGTGATGTATTGAGTTCACATTGACGAGAGCCTGTGGTCCATATATAGTGGTTTAGGGCCTATTTTTAATACTTTTTTTACGCTATATAGAATATTCTTGACGTTGTCGCTATTTTTGCCTATTTTACTACCATATCCTTATTTGCAAGCGTCTCCTTTGATGGGTGGAGGCGAGATTTTAAACTGAGCAAGGAGAGAATATATAATGAAAAGAATCCCTGACTTTTTATATTTTCTATTATTACTGTCGGCAATGTTCTTTGGGGGTTGTGCTCAACCGCAACAACAAATTGAGCCGAACGCTCCTAACCCGCGAGATACCATTGGCTCCATCAGCCGCTATATTTCAACGGAAACAACCCCTGTACGCAGCATTGGGATTGTTGCCGGACTGGCGGGGACCGGTTCTTCTGAGTGCCCTCCCGCTGTACGCCAGGAACTTGAAAAATATATCCAACAGCAGGTCCAGGTTGGCACAGTCAATCCCCGTGCGGTCATCAACAGTCTGGATACAGCCGTTGTTGAAATTTCGGGAGTCATCCCGGCATTATCAATGACCGGAGATACCTTTGATTTGGCTTTGAAGCCGCTTTCGAGCACGCAAACCACATCGCTTGACGGCGGCTATCTTTATACCGCGGATTTGAAAGAACAAAGCCGCCTTACGAATGTCGAACAGTACACCCTGTTCACCAAAACTCTGGCAACAGCCGAGGGGCCGGTTTATTCCTGCAAAGCAAATGAGGTATCGCAGCGAAAATGGTTTGTTCTGGGAGGCGGAAGAGTCAAGCAGGACAGTTCTGTGAAGCTTATTCTCAATACGCCCGATTTTATCACAGCCAACGCGGTTCGCAACCGGATTAATGAACGTCTTGGCCCCAAAACCGCCGTCGCATTGTCAACAGCGGAGATTTCCTTAGCGATTCCTGCTCAGTATCTTGACCAGAGACAAATATTTTTGAAACTTGTCGAGTCCCTTATTTTGACGGAAAATCCCGCAATACAGAACGAATACGCCCAAACGCTTATCCAAAAAATTATCTCGAAAAGCGGTGACATCGAAGACGCGGAAATTGCATTGGAAGGCATAGGCCGACCTGCCTTGGACGTCATTGCTCCCCTCCTCGAACATCCCGACCCGGTTGTTCGATTTTTTGCGGCCAAGTGCATGCTGAATATCGGCGACAGCCGTGGGCTTTTCGTTCTCAGATCCGTTTCTGCAGATGAACAAAGCCCCTATCGTATTGAAGCCATCCGCGTGATTGGGCGAAGTGCCAAACGGCGAGACGCCCTGCCGATTCTGACAAACGCCTTAAATGATTCTCGGATTCAGGTGCGTCTGGAGGCGTACGAGATGCTGGTCTATCTGAACAGTCCTGTCATTTCCAGAAGAACTGTAGCCGACGGCGCCTTTATTATTGATAACGTTGTTTGTTCAGGGCCCCAAATGGTCTATGTTTTCCGACAGGATTTTCCGAAAATTGTGCTTTTCGGGTCCCCTATTTATTGCAGCAAAAACCTCTTCATCCAGTCCCGCGACCAATCCCTTACGATCAATTCGGTGCCGGGCGCCAAGTATATTTCGGTCTCCCGGAAACACCCTAACCGGCCCCGTGTGCTGGGTCCGCTGCTGTGCAATTATGAACTGAGCAGTCTGATCCGAACACTGGGCGAGTTGTCTGATGTCAAACAGAGTGCGGCGGCTCAGCCGGGACTGGCGGTTCCGTATAGTGAAATTATTGATATTTTGGAAATCATGAGCACTCAGAACGCCATTCCGGCACAATTTTTTGCAGGACCTGAGCCGATAATAGAACCGGTTTTACAGGAATTACCGTCAAATTGACGATAGTATCCTATAATGGAAGAGGGATTTTTCTTAACTAAAGGTTTTTATGAAGCTTGAAAAAATCGTTATCAATGGATTCAAAAGTTTTGCTGATAAGACGGAACTGAAAATCAGCCATCCGATCACCGCGATCGTCGGTCCTAACGGGTGCGGCAAAAGCAATGTTGTGGATGCCCTGAAGTGGGTTCTTGGAAACCAAAGTCCCAAAAGTCTCCGAAGCGGACAAATGGCGGATGTGATTTTCAGCGGGTCCAGCAGCCGTAAACCCAGCGGGATGGCCGAGGTCAGTCTGTATTTCTCCGATGTTCGAGGGCTGGGGCTGGAACAGGACGACCTTCAGATTTCGCGACGGCTGTTCCGCAGCGGTGACAGTGAGTATCTTCTCAATAATAAATCCTGCCGGCTGAAGGATATCCGTGAACTGTTTATGGATACCGGCATCGGGGTCAGCGCCTATTCGATTATCGAACAGGGGCAGATTGATCAATTGCTGAAAGCCACGACACAGGACCGCCGAATCATTTTTGAAGAAGCCGCCGGAATCAGCAAGTACAAGGCCCATAAAAAACAAGCGCTTCGCAAACTGGAGCGAACCGAGCAAAATCTGCTTCGATTGGCGGATATTGTCAATGAGGTGCAGAAACAGCTTCGCAGCATCAAACTTCAGGCAGGCAAAGCACGCAATTATCTGGAATACAGCGAACGGCTCAAGGAACTTCGCGTCAATTATTCACTGGCAGAGTATGACCGGATTATTACCCAGCGAGATGAAAAACGGGCCTTGCTGGCCAAGCAAAAAGACCTGTTCAGTGAAACGGTGGCCAATGTGGCCCGTTGCGATACCGCCCTTTCGGAGATGTCCGAGGACATCCTGAAAACGGACAGCCAGATCAGCCATTGGGACGGCATCCTGATTTCCTCGCGGAGCCAGATTGAACAGCAGCATGACCGCCTTGGTTTTCTGAACCATCGCATTCAGGAACTGCAGGAACGAAAACAAAATGCCGCCGCGCAAATCGAAAAACTGACGGAACAAACGCGGCAGCTTTCAGCTCAGTTAGCTTCATGCCAGAGCAATCTCGAAGAGGTTCAGCATCTTTCCGAGACAACCGCAACCGAGCTTCAATCATCGGAAGCGGCCATCTCTCATATTAACCGCTCGTGTACGGAACTTCAGGCCCAGCTGGAAGATGAAAAATCCGGGATTATTGATATTGTTCGCCGGACAGCTCAATTGCATAATGAAATCGAAAGTTTAAGCAGTTATCGGGACAGTCTTTCGGGCCGGAAAACGCGATTGTCGGGCAAGGCCGAAGAAACACAAAACCGTCTTTCTCAGTGGCTGACCGAAAAGGCCCAGCAACAAACGAAACTCGAAGACATCCATTCGGTGCTTTCGGATTTACAAAACAGTCTGAACGCCAAACGGGACGAAATGGAGTCGGTCGGAGATGAACGCGGACGGCTGCTGGAACAGAACGCCTCTTCCAAAGAGCGCCGCAGCGCCATTTCCAGCGAATTGAACGTTCTGAACGACATGGAAGCGCGTCGCCAGGGTTTGAACAAGACCATCATTGAAATATTAAGCAATGAGTCGGAAAAACGCGATTACGTTGAGGGCGTCGTAGCCGATGTCATTATCGCGGCCCCTGAATATGCACAGGCCGCGGAAGCCGCCCTGGAAGGTCTGGCCGATGCGCTGCTGATTAACAGCACCGGCGCGTTTCTGAACGACGCGGCGTTGAAGAAGAAGCTGGATGGCCGGATTCGCGTGGTGTGCATGGACCGGATCCGTCCGTTCTGTGACACCTTCGATTTTTCGGGCCACTCCGGTGTTCTCGGACGATTGGTGGAATACCTCCGTTACGAAAGCCGTTTTGCTCCTCTTGCCTGGAGCATGCTCGGTGATGTGATTCTTGTTGACAGTATTGAGAACGCCATTTCACTATCCTCGAAATGCGGCGGCCGTTACCGGTATGTTACGCTGACAGGGCAGATTCTGTCCGCCGGAGAGATTCTCAGTGTGGGGCCGGTGGGCAAAAAAACCGGTTTGATCTCGCGAAAAAGCCGGATTCAGCAATTACAGTCCGAATTAGAACACCTTCAGCAGGATATTTATGAACGGGACACCCGTCTCGAAGAAACAGAACATAAGAATGAACATCTGGCGCATCTCTGCAAAGAGCTTCGCACGAGCATTTATGAAGCCAATACAGAAAAAGTGGATGCCGAATCCAGACTGAAAATACTGGATGATAATATTTGCCGGATCAAAGAAGAACAGCCCGTAATTGCCGAAGAAATTGGCATGCTTGAAGAGGAAATCCAGGGTTCCGTCCACAAAGAGCATGTTTCCCGCCAGAAACTGACTGAACTGGAACAAATCAACCGGGACCGAAATGAACACATCGTGCAACTCCAGAGCCGCTATGAAGAGCAGCACCAGATTCGGCAGCAGCACAATGAAAAACTGACCGAACTGAAGGTCCGGCTGGGCCAAATCAATGAACAGCAGAATTCCATTCGACAGCAGATCGCATCGCTCCAGAGCCAGTTGCAGCATGGCCGGATCGGGATTGAATCGGCACGCAGCGAGGTGGTCGGCTGTAACGATCAAGTCACTCAAACCGAGCGGCATATTCTCGCCGCCGAATCACGTGTTTCTGAGCTGTATCTCGAAAAAGAACAGGCACAAAAAATCAGCGTTGAGCTGCATCACAAGTCGGAAGAACTGCATTCACGGAAAAATCGCAACCAAGAAGAACTGCGGGTACAGCGAGGGCGGCAAAGCGACGTTGAGGAACAACTTCATCAGATCGAACTGGCGTTAAGTCAGCTCCAGGTCAAAGAAGAGGACCTGACGGCCCGTGTTCAGGAAGAATTGCAGATTCATCTGGAGCAGGCCTATCAGGATTTCCAGGAGGATGATGTGGATTGGGAACAGGTTCGTGAGGAAATCGCGAACCTTCGGGGCAAGATCGACCGGCTGGGAAATGTCAATGTTGACGCTATCGACCAGCAAAAAGGCCTCGAAGAGCGAAATGAGTTTTTGACGACTCAGGTCGAAGATCTGAATCAAAGCAAGCATCAACTGGAACAGTTGATCACACGGATCAATAAAGAAAGCCGGGAGAAATTCGTGGTGACATTCGAAACGATCCGTGCCAATTTCCAGCAATTATTCCGCAAGCTTTTTGGCGGCGGCAAGGCGGATATCCTGCTGGAGAATCCGGACGACATTCTTGAAAGCGGCATTGAAATTGTCGCACGCCCCCCCGGCAAGGAAACCCGAACGATCAGCTTGCTGAGCGGCGGCGAAAAGACCATGACCGCGATTGCATTGCTGTTTTCGGTCTTTCAAAGCAAACCGTCTCCGTTCTGTGTGCTGGATGAAGTTGACGCGGCCCTGGATGAAGCCAATAACGAACGGTTTAACCTGATTGTTCAGGATTTCCAAAAACAGTCGCAGTTCATCATCATTACACACTCCAAACGGACGATGAGTATTGCCGATGTTCTTTATGGAATTACAATGCAGACCCAGGGCGTCAGTAAAAAAATCAGCGTCCAGTTTGAAATTGCGCAAACCGATACGAAAATGGCCGTGGCCTAAGATGCCCATCCTGAATAGTCTTCTTTTCTTCATTTATGATGACCCAAAAAACAGATATTTATCAGCTTAAAAACGGTATGGTCCTGCTCGGTGAACGGCTCGAAAACGTCCTTTCGGTCTCGTTTCAGTTTTTGCTGCCCGCAGGGGCCTCGCTCCTGCCCGAAGGATGCTGCGGAGCCGGAACCATTATTGCCGACTGGCTGTTTCGGGGTGCCGGGCAGCGCAGCAGCCGTGAATTGATTCAGGCGCTTGACCGGTTGGGGATCCATCGAAACGCCTCTCCTTCGGCGCATCATCTGTCATTAACCGCATCGTTGGAATCCAGCAATCTGTCGGAGGCACTGGACCTCTGCGCAGATATAATTTTAAGACCTCAATTGGCGGCGGATCAGTTTGAGTTGTCGCGTCAGTTGTCAGTCAGCGAATTGCAGGGGTTGGATGATGATCCGCGGCAAAAAGCGATGATCCTGCTGTACGAGCATTTTTACCCGGACCCCCTGGGCCGTCCTGCTATCGGCAAACTGGATGAATTAAACGGACTGTCATTTGAACGGACCGCTGAGATTGCCCGAAATATATTCAATCCTACTGAAGTTATATTTTCAATTTGCGGGAATTATGATTTTGAAGCGGTCAAACACCAACTCGAAAAAACATTTGACCGCCCTTCGCATGGGGGCCTGTCTGCTCAACTGCCGGTCATGAAGGAAAAGAGTTATCGGCATTTCCCGACGGAAGGCGCCCAGGTGCATATTGGAATAATGACGCCGGCGCCGCTGGCGGCAAGCGACGCTTATTATGAAATGGCGGCGGCCGTTTCGATTCTGTCGGGCAGCATGAGCAGCCGTCTGTTTACGGAGGTCCGGGAGAAACGCGGTCTTTGTTACGCTGTGGGCGCAAATTATAAAACCCTGAAGGACCATGCGGGGATCGCCTGTTATGCGGGGACGACGCCCGACAAAGCCCAACAGACCCTGGATGTCATTCTGGACCAATTTCGCATCCTGAAAAACGGCATCAGCGACGATGAGATGCAACGCGCCAAAGTCGGCCTCAAGACATCCCTGATTATGCAATCGGAGTCTACGCACGCCAGGTCTTCCGGAATCGCGGCCGATCACTTCCTGTTGGGCCGCATCCGTACACTCGATGAAATTCGAGAGAAAATAGAGGCGGTCAGCGTCGATTCTGTCCAGGAATTCCTGAGCAATCATCCGTTCAAGGATTTTACTGTTGTGACCCTCGGCCCCAAAACCGTAACCCTTTAGAGAATAGCGGCCTGGCAATGAACTTTGAACATCGACAATTAGATAATGGGTTAACGATTATCGGAGAAGTCAATCCCAACGCGCAGTCAACAGGGGTCGGTTTTTTTGTTCGAACGGGCGCCCGCGATGAAACACCGGAGATCAACGGGGTCTCCCACTTTCTGGAACACATGCTGTTTAAGGGAACCGATACGCTATCGGCATTAGAGGTCAATAATGCTTTTGATCGGCTGGGAGCGAAATTCAACGCCTTTACCAGCGAAGAAAACACCGTCTATTATGCGGCCGTCCTGCCTGAATACCTGATGGATGTGGCGACATTGTGGATGCAATTGATGCGGCCGGCTTTGCGGGACGATGATTTTAATATCGAAAAAAACGTGATCCTTGAAGAAATCGCGATGTATAAGGACCTGCCGCAGTTTGAGGTCATGGATCAGGCGCGTGCCCTTCATTTCGGCAACCACCCCTGTAGTCACAGTGTCCTTGGGACCAATGAAAGCATCTCAGCTCTCGCAGCGGACCAAATGCGAGAGTATTTTTCAAGGCGGTACGCCCCCAACAATATAACGCTTGCGTGCTGTGGAAACTTTGATTTCGAAACCCTCTGCAAACTTGCCGAACAACACTGTTCCGAGTGGAACGCAATGGATACTTTTCGTAAGATTGAGGACACCAAGGGGACTTTGAAGACTAAACATATCGCAAACACTAATTTAGTTCGTCAACATATTTGTTTACTCAGCCCGGCGGTGTCAATGCAAGACCCCCGCCGGTATGCCGCCTCGCTATTGGGACAAATCCTCGGCGATGACTCCGGCTCCCGTTATTATTGGGCACTGACGGAACCAGCTCTGGCTGAGGTCGCTTCGATGCAATGTGAGTCGATGGATGGGACGGGGGTCTTTTACAGTTATATCTGCTGTGATCCGGATAACACAAGTCGTGTTCTTGCCGCCGTACAGGAACTCTTTGAAGAACTGTGTAAGAACGGCATTACTGAAGCGGAGCTGGAAGCGGCACGAAATAAAACGCTCAGTGCCCTGACGATCAAATGTGAACAACCGATGGGACGACTGGTCAGTTTGGGCTTTAATTGGGTCTATAATCAGGAATACCGCAGCGTCAAAGAAGATGTGGACGTCATACACGCCGTAACGCTTGATGATGTCTCAAATCTCATTGATCAATTGAACCCCGGCAAGTTCACCATGTTATCACTGGGACCTAAAACCATATAAATTTGTGATAATATTGGTCATTTTAGTAAAATACGTCCCCCTCTTTCTTGATTTCATCCCGCTATTATGATATAAATGTTAAAAATTAATAGCGGAGGAAATATGTCTTCAGATGAAAAGAAAGATCGCAACTTAGATGCGGATATTCTGCAGGGTAAGGCGGATATCCTGAACGCTCTCCGTGCGGCGGGAAAACTCGTGCCGGAAACCGATATGGATAACGCTGTCGGCGATACTGCGGAAGATATTGAAATTTTTGATCTCCCGGATGAGCCGGAAAATATAGAGCAGGATTTGAATGAGGTTATTGCATTAACGGAGGAAGAGGAAACCTCTGAAAATGTTTCCGGCCGGACCGCCTCCTTTGAAGAAGAGGCCCCTGCACCTGCTGCGGCCTCTGAATCCCCCAAAATATCCGAAAAGAAGGACACACGGCGGCTTGAGGGCCGCATTTCGGCGTTGCTGGAAGAAAACGAGAGACTCAATGCTGATCTGAAAGATCATATTCAGGACGCCAATCAGATACAGCGGCTTCGATTTGAACTGAGTCAAACGGAAGTGGTCCTGTCTCGAGAACGCAGCAATGCACGCATGCTCGAAACCAAACTCAATGAGGTTGAAAGTTTCAGGTCGCTGCTGGAGCAGGATTGCCGCTCATTATCCGAGAAAGTGGAGGACCTTGAAGATAAAGAGAAGCAATTAAACGAGAAATTCAAGGGCCTTCAAACTGAACACGCCGAATACCGGGAAAAAACCGGCCGTGAGATCGTCGATCTTAATAAACAAATTGAGATTATGAGGGAAGATTCTGAGGCATTAAAGAACGATCTTGTTCAGTCTCGCCGCGAGCTTGAAGAGGTCCGGTCAAAAACAACGGATGAAATGGGGCAACTTCATCAGCAGCGAGAATCCCTTGAACAGGAAAAGGATTCGCTCCTGCAGACGATTTCAGCATTAAACCAGGACATCCACGATCTCAGAGAAAAAGAACAAGCCCTTCTGGAATTACAATCGCAGTTTGAATCGGTACAGCAGGAACTGAGCGAAGCACAATCGACGCTTTCTGAAGAGCGGAATCTTGCTGCCGCATTAAAAGCCGATGTTGACAAGCTTCGCAGTGCCTGCGACGAAAAAGACCATGCTCAGAAACAGCTTTGCGTTGACATCGAAAACTACAGGTCCGAAGCTCAGCACCTTAACGGCGAGCTTTCGGCCCTTCGTGAGCAGTTTGGTCAGGAAAAACTTACTTTATCCAGCCGCTTGGAGAAGACGACCCAGGAAAAACAGCAGGTGCAGGAGACGCTGGAACAGACCCGCTCAGAACTCTTACAGGTCCGCGAAGAAAGCGAGCATGAAATCGGTGGTTTAAGCGAACAGATTCAGCGGCTGACCGGCGAATCCAATGCCGCCAAAGAATCGTATGAACAGTTGCGCCGTAACTATGAGGCCCATCAGACACAGGCCGGAAGTGAGATACAGCAGCTTCAGGAGCAGCTCAGGAATGAGGAGCAAAAGCATCAATCTGAGATACGGCAGCTTAACAGCGAGCTTTCGACCCTCCGTGAGCAGTTTGAGCATGAAAAGCACACTCTTTCTGAGCACATCGAGTTGATGACACAAGAGAGACAGCATCTGCAGGATGCTCTGGAACGCGCTCATATTGAATCTTCAGACGCCCGGGAACAGGAAAGTCAGACTGTCCAGTCGCTTCGGGATCAGATCCTCCATCTTTCTAACGATTCGGCTGCTCTGAATGAGAAATACGAACAAATGCGTCATGAGCACGAGGCGTATCAAACACAGGCCGAAGGTGAAATCGGTCATCTCAATGAGCAGCGTCAGGCACTTCAGCAGGAAATTGAACGGCTGCGACATTCAACCTCCGAATTAAAACACGAGGCAGAAACCCACAAGGTTAATGCCGAGGCATTATCGCAGGCCCATCAGCAAATCGAGCGTCTCTCAACAGAACACCTAAAGCTTACGGAACTCCATGAGCAAGCCCGTTCTGTATCAGGGGAAAATGAGGTTCTCCAAAAACATCTCAACGACCTTCAGACCCAAAACCATGAACTCACCGAAACCCTGTCAGGACTTCGTCAGCAATTCGCTCACATGCAAGCGTCGAAACAAACACAGATCGATGCGCTTCAAAAGCAATTGGAACAATTCGAACAGCAGCTCCGAAGCGTTGAGGACGCACGAACTTCATTGCGACAGTCACAAGAGGAATCGGCCCGTCTTCGTGATGACAATGAAAGATTGCGAAGAGAATTGCTCGATAGCGAATCCCGGCTTCGTGCGTATGCTGATTCTGAAACCACGATGAGGATCGATGCCGATGAAACAGCTCTCTCGGAACCGGTTTCTGAGCCGATTCCGGAAGAATTGAGACCCCAGATCCCTGTGTACAATCTCGCCGAACAAATTATGTCGGAGCATCGCCGCTCGGTGGGCGCTCGCAGGCAGCGTGTGGAGCCGTCCGGCTCCAAGGTAAAAGGGGAAGCCATCAAAGACGTCGTTAAGCATTATGTCGGCGGGCCTGCCGCCCCGGTCAATGCAACGCCGGGCGTAACAACATCTTATCATGATTTATGGAATGATGACTCCTTAACATCATTTCAGCAGGAACTCCTTCGGGAAATCACACAAAAAGATATTTTAAAGTACTGTGGGAATTAACCATTAAAAGGTTCGACACGAATGTCCTAATCTGAATGGGTGGCATAGCGATATATTTTCTTCCAGGAGGGATCAACTCGTTTTTGAGTTCGTTTTGGCCTTACTTGGCCGGTGGACTGGTTCTGCTCTGCATTCTGGTCATCCTGCTTGTGGTGTCCAAAGGAAAAAGCAGAAACAAAAAGAAGAAAACGTCCACACCGGCCGCACCAACGCTTCAAACCGCTAAGCCGGAGAAAATGATCCAATCGATCCTACAAACCCTTCCTCAGAAAAACGGACAGTCGCAGACGCTGCTGCTGGCGGCCTCCCGGCTCGGTGACCTGCCGGTAACGGTTCCGATCAACCTGGCAATCCATTTAGCCGGTCGGGGAAGATGTCTGTTGATTGATCTGGACAGCAAGCGGGATGCGCTGGCTCAGGTATTTGACGTTGATTCTTCCAGAATTGACGCACGCCTGAGGGTTTCGCCGATTCCCACATCCTTTGAAAATCTCTCAATCTGGCCTGCACGGTATTTTGACCTGCTCAAACAAACGAATCTTCAATTATTGCTGAACGCGGCTAATAAAAAATATGACCACACCCTCCTTTATGCCCCCTACCTGACTGTTCTAGCGGATCGAAAACAGATCGCCCACTGCTCCAAACAGGCGATTGTCTTTTGCAAGCAAAGCGACCAAGACGCACAGAACCACCTCCATCGGCTTTTAGAAGTATGTAATTGTAAAATTCTGCGCGAAGTATGACAGCATTAAACGCTAAAGCATCGCCGCAGCGGGCTCATCAATCAGCCATCGGATCTTATCCATCACCGGCCACAGCGCGTGCACCGGATATTTAACCGGGTCGGGTTCTGTCCGAAACACATCCGCAACAATTTGTGCCTTATTTTTTCCGCTGACAAGGATCACTATCCTTTGTGCCTCTTTCATGACAGGCACTGTCAGCGTGATGCGATTATAATCTCCGTTCATCCGATAGACCGCGCTGACCAGATCATCCGTATCAAACTGCGCATACGTATTCGGGAGAACCGACCCAATGTGGCCATCAGGCCCCATCCCCAGGATAATTAAATCAAACGCGGGAATCTGACCTTTCGATAGCTGAAAAACAGAGCGTATGACTTGTTCGTATTCAGCTACGGCATCGGCATAATTTTCCGACTCACCTGTGACCCGATGGACATTTTCTCCCGGGATCGGAATGTCCAGAAGGAATGTGTGTGTCGCAAGACCGAAATTGCTGGCCTCAGAACTCGGCGGGACACACCGCTCATCAACCCAGAAAATATGGACCTTGTCCCATTGAATTTTAGAACGAACGGACACACTTGAAAGCCGTTCATAAAATCGAACCGGTGTGCTTCCTCCCGATATGGCGACGCGGAATACACCTCGTTTTTGAATCGCTCGATTTGCATAATTGATAAAGTATTTCAATGCTAGGTCGGCGAGTGCCTCTGCGTCTGTTGCTTTTAAGACTTGTGCTTGTTGTTTACTATAGGTCTCCATAAGCCCTCCAGAAAACGACACTTTTTAATTTTTAGTCCGCATGTATTTATATACGAGATAAACAGGGAATTCGAGCAAAAAATTTTCAATCGAACCATTTATTCCATAACCCCATTCTTTCAAAGGATTTATATTTTTATTGAAATATGCCCACTATCCGCTTTTTTGCTCAATAAAAGACCGCAGGATGGCTGCGGCGGCAATCGCATCGAGACGTTTTTTCTTCTTCTTGCGGGTCAGATTCAAATCTCCCGATAAACAGTCGGCCTCAAAACTGCTTAATCGTTCATCGTGAAGGATCACCGGGCAATTGGTTTGCGCTTCGAAACCCGAAACAAACTGGCGCACTCTTTTTGCCCTGGGTCCTTCACTGTCGTCCATATTCAATGGTAAGCCAATGACAACGGCATCGATTTGTTCCTGGTCTATCACTTTTAAAATACGCCGCAGCAATTCCTCCTGATTGGAGGTTTCAATGACGGCGTGCGGCGAGACGAGTGTTTCAGAAGCATCGGAGATTGCCAATCCGGTTCGTTTTTGACCGTGATCAATCGCAAGGTATCGCACTGAAGTTCCTCTGTAAATACACCTCGGTTGTTTATATACCCTTCAGGGTAGTAAATTCCCGCGAACAAAGTCGTAACTTACGGTCACTAATCTACATAGCCGCGACCCAACGGGAATTTTCAATCGTAACCACTATAAAAAACTTTCGCCCTTGTGTTCCTGAATACGCTCCAGCAACTCCTTGAGACGGTTTGCATGGTCAGTGGAACAGACCAGTGTGGCGTCTTTCGTGTGAGCAACGATCAGGTTCTCCACACCAATCAAGGCGATCATGTGATTTTTCTCCTCTGTGACAACAATATTGTTCCTGCAGTCGAGCAATTCGCTGCGACCGGAAACAACACAGTTGTTGTTCGGGTCGGATTCAATAATATCCACTAATGAGGTAAATGAACCCAAATCAAGCCATCGACAGTCGAGTGAGATTCCGTAAACATTGCCTGCTTTTTCCATAATCCCATAGTCAATACTGATTTTCGGAAGTTTTGGAAACCAGTCCTGAAGGGTTTGCTGCTGGTCTAAACTTCCCCAATCGGCCTGAATATTCCTTAGCGGCTCAACCGCATCCGGCAGAAAATTTGCGATCTGCTGAAGGATGGTTTCGCATCGCCAAACAAACATGCCGGAGTTCCATGAGAAATTGCCCTCTTTCAGATAATTCTCTGCGGTTTGTATATCGGGTTTTTCTTTGAAGGCCTCGATACGATGAACGGCATGGGGTGATGCGCCGCAGGGTACTGTTTTACCAAACTGAATATATCCAAGCTGCGTACTCGCAAATGTCGGCTGAATGCCGAATGTCACTAAAGCATCCGGATTTTCATTCACAAAGGACAGCGCTGTTCGCATCGCCTCCTGAAATTTTTCTTTCGGTTCCAAAATCTGATCCGCCGTGACAATCGCCATGTTCGCATTGGCATCATACTTGTGAAGAATGGTCGCAGCCAGACCGATTGCACTGGCGGTATCCCGGACGGCGGGCTCGGCAATTACGTTTTCTTCCGGCAATTCGGATAGATTCTCCCGGACAAGATCGACATAATCAGCATTGGTCAACACCAGGATGTTCCGCAAGTCAAAGATGCCCTCCAGTCGCTCGAAACATTTACGCAACAGCGTCTGGCCGTCAAGCAGTTTCAGCACCTGTTTCGGACGCTTTTGTCTGCTGAGCGGCCATAATCGCTTTCCGCTACCCCCTGCCATAATGACAGCATAGTCCATAATCTCTCTCGCTTTCTGAACCTCGATGTCCGATGTTAAACCAAATAAGCGGTATCAATTTCTGAGACGGGTTTAATTTTTTCCGCCAGTTCTTCAAATCTATCGCGTCCCATCAACGCAAACGTGGCTTCTTTGCCAAGTTCCACGGCGGGCTGGTCATAGGCGTTAATATCAAACAGCAATCCCGCGATGGAGGTCGTCACTTCAAACAGGTAGATAAACTGCCCGATAGTCGATGCACTGATCTCATCAAACAAAACCGTCAGGCAGGGACGCTTGTCGTGCAGCAAAGCGTATTCGGTGGCCAGTTTTTCACTGTTCAGTAACCTCGACATCTTCTGACCGGAAAGGTAACTCAGTTCCGGAGCGGATGCGGGTTCTTTGCCGATAACGACCTCCTGTGAGAGATTCTTAACCTGCAGGAACGTGAAAAGTTTATCGTTTGGCCCTTCACGGTAAAGCTGTACCTGGCTGTGCTGATCCGTCGTCCCAAGTGCCTTGACCGGGGTGGGCCCCACAAAGACCTGATTGCCCTGCAGGTCGTTTGTCTTGCCTAAGCTTTCCGCCCAGAGCTGACGATACCAATCCGACAAATCTTTCAGTGCATAGGAATATGGCATCATCACCGAAATCGGTTTGCCGCGATTGTAATAATGCCAGTTGATAGCAGCGTTAATCGCGGCGGGGTTGGCGAAAAAGTCTTCTTTGCTGCATAATGCATCCATCTGTGCCGCACCGGCCAGCAATGCATCAATATCAATGCCGCACACGGCGGCACTGAGAAGACCAACCGGGCTTAAGACGCTGAACCGCCCCCCTACACCATCCGGCACAACTAGCGTTCTCAATTTTGCATCGTCGGCAATTTTACGCATGGTGCCGGCATTGGCATCGGTGGTCGCAACGACCTGTTTTCGGAAACCATCTTCGCCCATCTTCTCCAGTAAAAGCTGACGAATCACCATAAACTGTGCCGCGGTTTCAGCGGTGCGGCCGGACTTGCTGATCACATTGAAAATGGTCCTGTCTAATTTATCACCAATCCAATCCAGAAAACTGCCGAACTGCATCGGATCGACATTGTCAAACACGAACAGCCGGGGGCCTTTCCGCTGGTTTTCGTCCATATTATACATGTATGGATTCAGAGCCGTCTGCAAGGCAATGTTGCCCAATGCCGAGCCGCCGATGCCGAGCACAACAAAATTTTCGCAACTGCCTTTGATTTCATCGGCAACAGCTTTCACAGATGAGGGGTAATCCTTATTGTACGGTAAATCCCGATACGGAATGACGCCGTTTTTTCGCTGCTGGTTGCACTCGGTGATCGCAGGCGATGTCTTTTCTGCCAATTCGTCAAACTGCTGTTGAGTAATGCCGTGTTCGGTTCCGAGAACCTCTGCGGTGACGTTTTTATAGTATAATGAAATTGATTCTGACACTTTGATTCTCCACTTTAATTATCGAATATCTTGTTTATACTTTCTTCAATTTGGCGTATTTTACCATGAGCGACTTGGTGTTTCCAGAATTGAATTTGACAACGACGATGCTGTCTTCACCCAAATCGAGATACTCCTTGACCCGGCCCATACCGAATTTCTTATGTTCCACAAGCTCATTGACCTGATACAGTTGTTCGGGCTTGGATTTGGACTTGGGGCGCGGCTGATAATCATCAAATGAATCCTGCATCTGCCAGCCGCTGTCAAACACCCCGGATTCCCCTTCGAAGCCAATTTCGTACAAAAACTGTGACGGAGTGGAGCGTATGAACTGGCCCCGAATCACGCGATGGCGGGCATAGAAAACATGCAGTGTTTTCCGTGCGCGGGTAATCCCGACAAAAAACAGGCGGCGTTCTTCCTCCAGGTCATCCGGTTCGCCGTAACTGCTGCGTTCATGCGGCAGAATACCATCCTCAAGCCCGATGATGAACACGTGGTCAAACTCCAATCCCTTGGCCGCGTGCAGCGTCATCAGGGAGACCCGGCCGGAGTCGGGGTCATAGGCATCGCTGTCACTATAAAGCGAAATCATCTGGAGATAGTCCATCAGGTTCGGGTTTTCGGCCCGCTGGTCGTATTCGGCCGCCGAATTGATCAGTTCGTTGATGTTTTCGACCGCTTCCGGCTCATTTTTCAAGGCATCAGCCATCCCGGATTCGGTGAACAGTTTATCCATTAAAGGGGCCACTTCATGCTCGGTTTCATCCCGGTATCTGTCCAGCATTTTGGCGAATTCCATGATGCGCCCCTGCGTCGGACGATTGATGGTTTCGACCTGGTTGGCCTTCAAGGCCGCCTGACACAGGGACAGCCCCTGCATATTGGCAAAGTGTCCCAAACGTTCCAGCGAAGTCTTGCCGATGCCGCGCGGGTGCGTGCCGACCGCCCGCTGAAAGGCCACATCGTCCTGCGGATTGACGACGACCTTCAGATAGCTCAGCAGGTCCCGGATTTCCTTGCGGGCATAAAATTCGACTCCTCGGACCACCTGATATGGAAGCTGCCGCTGGACAAAGGCCTCTTCGATGCCGCGGCTCATGGAATTAACGCGGTAGAACACCGCCATCTCGTTCGGATCCTTGCCTTCGTTAATCATGGCCTCTATTCTGTCCGCGACCGCGTGGGCCTCGGCCGATTCGTCGTCACAGGTTTCGATGTTTACGTCCTGGCCGCGATCATGCGTGGCAATCAGCTTTTTCTCTTTACGCTTGCTGTTGGCGGCGATGAGCTGGTCGGCCTTTTCGAGGATATTGGGCGTGGAACGGAAGTTTTCCTCCAGCTTTACCACCACGGCTTCGGGCCAATCCTTTTCAAAGGCGAGAATGTTTTCGATATCGGCCCCCCGCCACCGATAAATGGACTGATCCGGATCGCCGGTGACGCAGATGTTATGATGGGCCATGGCGATTCCCTTGGCAATCTGGTATTGGGCGTGGTTGGTGTCCTGATACTCATCGACCAGCAGATATTTGAAGCGATGGCTTAACTGCTCCCGCACATCCGGCCAGTCCCGCAGCAAATACGCGGTCTGGACCAGCAGATCATCAAAATCGAGAGCGTTGTTCTTTTTCAGAATCCGCTGATAGGCCCGATAGACCTTGGCGGCGTTTTTGCCAAAAAAATCATCCGCGCGGGACTCGAACGCCTCGACGTCTTCGAGGTCATTTTTCAGCCGGGACACGAATTCGAGCATTTTCGCCGGAAGGAACCGTGTGACATCGACCTGGCTTTCGTTAATGGCCTCTTTCATGGCCCGTTTCTGGTCGTTGGTGTCAAATATGCTGAAATTGCGCTGAATGCCGGCCTGTTCGGCATACTGACGGAGAACCCGGACGCACAATGAATGGAACGTGCTGATATAAACGCCTCCGGCAGAAACCGACTGGGTCACCCGGATGCGCATTTCCTCGGCTGCCTTGTTCGTAAAGGTGATCGCGCAGATGTTCCACGGTGCCACGCCGGACTCGATCAGGGCCGCGATCCGGCAGGTAATGACCCGCGTCTTGCCGCTGCCCGGTCCGGCCAGAACCAATAAAGGCCCGTTTTTGTGAAAAACGGCCTGTTTTTGCGAATCCGTCAACTTTTCAATAGGAACCACAGATGCCAAATCGTACCTCCGTTTACTATAAAAATATAATTCCGAATTAAAGAGAGAGCATTAGAAAAGATAAGCCGGCAAAAGTCAACAAATGACCCTGAATTCAGCAATTCTTATTGTCCTATAAATATTGAGAGAAAAAAAACTCATAAAATTATTGACATAGATGATTGATTTCGATACAATTGTTTCTATGAGTAGAAACGAATGCGAATTTAATTGTTGGTGGCGCTGGCCTGTGGGATATGGCGACAGGTAGCGCGAATGGTACAATTTCAGTCAATGGATGTCATAAAATCGCGGCCTGTGGCTTTTTTAAGAAATCACGGGCTTTTTTTGTAACTCTATCGTATAGATGTAGTAAACGCAAAAGCCGCTAAAGATGCAAATGACGCAGGTGAAGAAAAGTTAAATATAAGTTCTGAATTGTGATTATTGCGTCTTTTGCGACACTTGCGTTAAATTATTAAATAAAGAATCAAGATTGGTGACCTATGAATGATTATAAAAAACGTATTGAGCAGGCGAAACCGGGGCAGATCATCCCGATGGTACGGGAAATCGACCTGACGTGTCCGGTTGAGTTCTTTGCCAAGCTGAGCGATTACGGCCGGAACAAGCACTGCTGTCTGCTGGAATCGCGCGACTATCTAACCGAGGGCGACGCCGGGGAACTGACCTTCGGCACAGCCAACCCGGCCCTGTACCTGACCGGCACGGGCAACAAATTTTCAATCGAATCGTTGAGTCCTACCGGCAAACGCATGATCAAGTATCTTTCCGAGCATCGCCAGCGGTTTGATTTCTGCAAGTCCATCCAATTCGAAGCAGACCGAATCACCGGACAACTGGAACAGAACGAAGGCGTCATGGACGAAGAATCCCGTCTGAAAAGCACCAACCAGATGGACGTGCTTCGAGCGGTCGGCTTTGCGTTCGAGTTGGCCAGCAAGCCCTTCCGGGTGACCTGCGGATTGGTGGGAGCATTGAGCTATGATTTCATCGACCAGTTCGAAAAGCTGCCGAAAAACGAGGCTGATATCCTCAAAAATCCGGATTATGAGCTGTATTTTGCGGACAATATTTTCCTGATGGATCATAAGAACGCCAAGGGCCACGTCATCGTCAATGCCATCATTACTGACGGTGATCGTAAGGGGATCTATGAACAGGCCATGGAGACGTTTGAGCTGTATTTTCAAAAGGCCAAACTGACCCGCCCGCAGCCGACACGATATGCCGGCGTGCTGGATGGGGCCGGCACGGACACCTCCCGCGACGAGTACAAAGCCATGGTGAACACTGCTAAACAGCACATTATCGACGGCGATATTTTTCAGGGCGTTTTGAGCCGGACCATCACCGAACCCTGCCCTGCCGAACCACTGGATGTGTATCGCAAACTGCGGACGCTCAATCCCTCGCCGTACATGTTTTACATCAACAGCAAGACTACCACATTGATGGGAGCCAGTCCGGAGTTGAATCTGCGGGTTAGCGGCACCCGTGACCGGATTGTCGAAATCCGGCCCATCGCCGGAACCAAACCCCGCGGACGCAAAGACGGCAAGATTGACCCCGATACCGACATTCGCTACGAAGCGGAGCTGAAACTGGACCGCAAAGAACTGGCCGAACACATGATGCTGGTGGATCTGGCGAGAAACGACATTGCCCGTGTTTCCGAACCGGGCAGCCGGATTGTCAACGAAATGCTGATCACCGAACGGTACGAATCGGTCATGCACCTGGTCAGCAATGTCAAAGGCAATCTCCGAGGCGATCTGGATGCCCTGAGCGCCTATCTGGCCACAATGAACATGGGCACCCTGACCGGGGCGCCGAAAATCGAGGCGATGAAAATTATTCGCCGGCTCGAAAAGAATAAACGCGGCTATTATGGCGGCGCCGTCATGTACCTGACCGTGGATGGCCAGTTTGACAGTTGTATTACCATTCGAAGTTTACAGTTCCGCGACCATCAGGCATACATTCGTGCCGGAGCGGGTATTGTCCATGACAGCGTACCGGATACTGAATTTGATGAAACCCAGCACAAAGCAAATTCGTGCCTGAAGGCGATTCGGATGGCATCTGAAAACAATAACCAATAAGGACGTAATACGATGGACACGAGAGTACTATTTATCGATAATTTTGACTCCTTTACCTATAACTTGGTGGACGAATTCGCCAAACGAAATTGCCAGACCAAAGTGTACCGGGCGGACACCCCCTTGGACGTGCTTGCCGCGGCCTTTGATGACTTTTCCCCCGCCCTGCTGGTCATTTCGCCGGGACCGGGCAATCCGGATGCGGCGGGTGTTACATTATCCGCCATTGACTATTTTAAGGATAAACTACCCATTTTCGGCGTTTGCCTCGGCCATCAGGCCCTCGTCCAATATTTTGGCGGAAAAATCGACCACGCCCCGGCAGTCATGCACGGCAAACCGTCCCGGGTTATGCATAAAGGCGTTGGGGTCTTTGAAGGGCTGGAAAATCCCATGCATGCCGGCCGGTATCACAGTTTGTGTGCCTGCCAATTACCCGACTGCCTTGAAGAAACCGCGGAGTTTGAGGGCATTGTGATGGGCATTCAGCATAAACGGCTGCCGATTTACGGGGTCCAATTCCATCCGGAAAGTATTTTGACCCCCACCGGCGGAAAAATCATTGAAAATATGCTTCGAATCGCTAACAATCTGAAATAAGAACCACGATTAACACTAATGAACACTACTTTTACTGTCCAATTTCATTTTCGTTCTTTAACCCTTAGTGGAGCCAATAGCTTATGTCGCTTGTAATGATAAAACCGAGCAAGCTCTCTGCGTTTGCTTTTTCGTTTGATACAGCGTCTGG
>Ga0224495_10000500_pt1 | contig 31001 bp, 31 predicted proteins | sample SF_Jul11_sed_USG_FD_168128 | JGI IMG/M metagenome (GOLD analysis project Ga0224495, IMG submission 168128) | Sediment microbial communities from San Francisco Bay, California, United States - SF_Jul11_sed_USGS_4_1 | ecosystem: Environmental > Aquatic > Marine > Sediment | place: USA: California... | reverse complement strand
GGATCAGCACCCGGACAGCCGGAGCGATCTGGTATTCCTCAAAATATTCGCGCAGGAAGTTGACCACCTCCCAGTGCGCATCGGTCATTTCGATGTTTTCCGTCTTGGCGATGTACTCGGCGACCTCCTTGTTCCAGTCAGCAAGGTTGGTGAGATAGCCCTCTTCGTCTGTTTCATAAGTCTTGCCGTCAACTTCGATGCTAGCCATGGTGTTCCCTCCTTAATAAATGCGATTCAGAGCCAGGATTGGCAGTTTTTGTTTGTGGTTGTCAGCTCGACAAAGCCGCCATAGTCCACTGGCAGGATTCCCTCGATGATGCGCCCCGCGAATCCGCGTGCTTCAACATCGGGCTGCAGTACGTGGATCTTGAAGCGTCCCATCGCCTCGCGCATTTTCCCTTCGAATGCACTTCCGGTCGTGGCGGCATAGACTGCATCCTCGATGAGCAGAATGTCACCCGATTGAGCGACTCGCAGGCAGCTCTCCAGAGAGCCGTTCGTCAGTGGGGATTTGTTGATGATATGCAGCATCAGGCGCTCCTCCTTCAGAAACTCAAGACGACGTCTTGCTGGTTCATCAACTCGCCCATTTCTGCGCGCCCCAATACAGTCACATCCACCAGCAAGTCCTCTTCGCTGAGCCCGCGCGCTTCCAGAGACTCCTTCTCGACGTACAGCTTTTCGATGTCGTAGCCTTCCAGCGCCCGGTAAGCCGGTGAGAAGTTCTTGGTTTCGATTCCCTTGGTTTGCTGGCCTTTTTTCAGCTGATATACACCATCGTCAAGGAACACCAGGGAGACATCCTGATCGAATGCCGCAGTGATCAGGACCACCTCCAGCGATTCCAGCGCATAGATCGTGCCGTGCGGAGCCTTGCGGTTTACGAACATGAATTTTTTGATCTCACTCATCGTGTCCCCTCTCCAAATCAATCGCCGAAGACGACCAGGCGATCGGTTTTGATGCCTGCTTCAACCAGTTGCCCCAGCCCGGAAATACGGAAGCCCTGCGCCAGATTCTCTTCCTTGATGCCCCGGCGCAGCGCCGCTGCCACACACACCACCAGGTCGACGCCGTGCTCTTCTGCAAGCTTTCCCCAGCGATTCACAATATGCCGGTCATCCTGCGGCGGCTCGGTCAGTTTCGAGGCGTTGTTCACCCCGTCGTGGTAGAAAAACACGCGCCACACTTCGTGACCTTTTTCAATGGCCGCCTTGCAGAACAAGTAGGCCGAATCGCTGGCCTGGTGCTGGTATGGTCCTTCGTTTACGACAATTCCGAATTTCATGCGGTCACCCCCGGTACAGGATTCAAGATCAGAAGCGGATGTGCGTCGAAGCGTTCAGGCTGGCACGCGAACCACGCCAGTCATCGATCAGGTACTTGGTGAACGGCAACCCGGTCTTCTCAAAGAAGCTCGGCCAGCCGATGCGCTCGACCCAGTCTGCTATCCGCTCCCACGAGCGTGCATCTTCCTTGTACACATGCAGGATGTTTTTCACCACCTCGGAAACTTCCGGCCATCTTGGCGGGTTGTTCGGCAAGCCGGAAGCGACCATCTTCATGAAGGTCGGCTTGCCGCGCGCATTGGCATTCTTTCCGCCCACCCAGATCGCCAGTTTGGAATTTTCCGGGTCGTTGATCTGCATCGGCGGACATGGCGGGTAGCATGCACCACAGCACATGCACTTCGATTCGTCGATCTCCAGTGACGGCTTGCCGTTCACCATTGCAGGACGGATCGCAGCCACCGGGCAGCGCGCAACCACGGTCGGGCGCTCGCACACGTTGGCCACCAGATCATGGTTGATCACCGGCGGCTTGGTGTGCTGTATGACGATCGCGATATCCGCCTGCCCGCCGCAATTGATCTCGCAGCAGGAAGTGGAAAGGTGCACACGGTTTGGCATCTCCTCGCGCCTGAATTCGGTGATCAAATCGTCCATCAGGGCCTTGACCGCGCCGGAAGCGTCCGTGCCAGGGATATCGCAGTGCAGCCAGCCCTGGGTGTGTGCGATCATCGATATCGAATTGCCGGTTCCGCCTACCGGGAAACCGTTCTTCTCCAGTTCAGCCACCAGCGGGTCGACCTGTTTTGCACTGGATACCATGAATTCAATATTCGAACGGATGGTAAACCGCACATGGCCTTCCGCGAATTTATCTGCGATGTCGCACAATTTCCGGATCGTATGAACATCCATTTGCCGCTGCGTGCCGGCGCGAACCGTCCATACTTCGTCTCCACTGTGTGCGACGTGATGCAGCACGCCGGGGCGAGGGCGATCATGATATTTCCAGTTGCCGTAATTCTTCAGCAGCAACGGGTGCAGGTATTGCTTGTTGTCCGGAACTCCGGTTTCCTTTGCGCGGCGCATCTGTACGGGTGCGTTCATGTCTTTTCTCCTCAGGCAGCTTGCTTCTTGGCTTTAATCTTGGCAACCTCTTCGTCCCAGCCGTCGGTTCGGACGTAGGGGTTGGTGCGCGGTGTGGAAACCATGTTGACATCCACGTCGATCTCCATCGCGTCAAGGAAGTTTGCCAGTCCGATCCGCTCGATCATTTCACCGGTACGCTCATGCTCGAGCGCGTTTTCCGCGAAGAAATCGATGGTGCGCTGGCCCAGATCGACCAGTTTTTCCAAGTCCTCATCCGTCTCCAGCTTCATGAACGGGACAATCACGGTGCCCATCAGATCGCCGATCTTGAGGGTGCGTTTGCCGCCCACAAGAATGGTGGCACCCTTGTCTTTGCCCGGTGCCAGTGCTCCGGTCATCACGTTGATGCAATGCATGCAACGAACGCAATCGTGGTTCTCGATCTCTATCGAGTGCGTATCATCGACTGCGACACTGGAGATACTCGGGCTCTTCTTGACATTCTTTGTGTTCTTGAGCTGGAAAGCCTTGGTCGGGCAACGTGCCACGATGTCATTCACCAGCTCATCCATACCATGCTTGGCGAACCATTTCTTTGCCAGTGCCTCGTCGGTGCGGATATTGTCGCGCCAGGTTCCGATCACGGCCATGTCTGCACGCTGTATCGAATTCATGCAGTCGTTCGGGCAACCGGAGAATTTGAACTTGAACTTGTATGGCAACGACGGGCGATGGATGTCATCCAGGAAGGTGTTCAACACGGTACGATGCGCCTTGGCCTCATCGAAGCAGGATTGTTCGCAACGCGCCGCGCCCACGCACGACATCGAGGTGCGTACCGCAGGCCCTGCGCCGCCCAGATCAAAACCAAGCTCGTTGATGTCGTCGAATGCCTTCTGAACATTCTCCGTGGTTGCGCCCTGGAACATGATGTCACCAGACTGGCCATGGAATGCGATCAGGCCGGAGCCGTGCTTCTCCCAGATATCGCACATATCGCGCAGTATCTTGGTGGTGTAATGCATTCCCGCAGGGGGCATCACCCGGAGCGTATGGAATTCGGCGCAATCCTTGTAAACGGGCTCACCTTTTTCGTCCTTGAGTTCGGTAAAGCGCGGGATGATCCCGCCGCCGTAGCCGAACACGCCTACGGTACCGCCCTTCCAGTAGCCCTTTTTGGTCTGGTAGGATGCCTCAAGCTGCCCAAGCAGATCGACGACGTAATCCTTGTCTCTTGCCAGTGCTTTCAGGCCGGTCACGAAACTCGGCCACGGGCCGGTTTCGAGTTGGTCAAGGTTTGGGGTATCATGCATTTTCTTAGCCATAATCTTCCTTTCAATTGCATTGCCCGGGGCTTACTGCTGGCAATCCATTTAATGACCCGGCAGAGACGGGAACATGTGCTCCGTTCGATCCATTCAGTTCCTGATCCGGCGGCACGCCCAATTTCCAAATGGTTGTCGGTATACTACGGCTCAACCCGAACTCATTCCATCACCCATAGCGGGTATTTTCAATAACCCTAAAGAGTGGTGTCTATCCTTCCTCAAGTAGTATTCCAAAATCGGGCCTATTGGCGCTAGACTTCGGGCATCAGGAAATCGCGATGCAGAGCATCCGTTGCGCCAATGCACTGTAAATGAACGAGAGGAGCAAAATGGCAACGACACGCGAATTATTCAAAATCAGAGTCCCCTTGGGGAACCAGGAAATCGGACTGCAAGAGATCGATCATGCCGAAGACGGCATGAGCCTGTTGCGTATCCGGATCCGCGAGGGAAAGCGTTTTACGATTTTTGATATCGACCCTGCCACTGCGCAGCAATGGGCTGCAGCGATGCGGCAATGGGCTGATTCCCAAGCACAACAGGCTCATGGCTGATGCGATTCCGGAAATGGTCGACCTGATGTTCGACCTTGACGGCGGGGCGGTCCCCGCCGCTTACCCGTTTTTGCTTTGGAGAGAAATAGTGCGCCTTGCACCACGACTTGCCGAAGAACATCTTGTCGGAGTTTTGCCTTTGCGCACTTCCGAAAGCAGGGAAGCCTTGCTGCTTCCTAAACGCGCCAAACTGGTGCTCCGCCTGCCCGCATCGCTTGCAGGTTACGCGACTGAAAGACTGTCCGGGCAAAGGCTCGATTTGTCCGTGAACGGCAAATCGTCAGGCGAATGCGCGCTGACGCTGGGTAAAAGCAGGTTGAACCAGATACAACCCTATCCGACGATTCATGCAGGCCTGGTGACTGGCCCGGAAGACGAAGAAATTTTCACCAGCAACATTCGCTTGAAGTTGGGCGAAATGGGAATCGAAGGAAAACTGATCTGCGGAAAACGCCGCACCCTTTCGAACGGTCAGCAAACCATTCACGGTTTCAGTCTGGTGATTCATGACCTGAAACCGATGGCATCCCTGAAGCTTCTCTATGCAGGGCTGGGTAATGAACGAAAATTTGGTTGCGGCATCTTTGTGCCGCATAAAACCATTTCCGGATTGTAGTGACGACTGGCAGGCTGTTATTTCTTTTACTGGAGGCTAATCATGGGATACTTAATTGCTGGCAAGGAACTTGAGACCGATGCTGAAGGCTATTTGCTTGAGCCCGATTACAGCGAAGAAGCTGTCAACGTAATTGCTGCGTCGGAAAACATAGAACTGACCCCGAAGCACTGGGAGATCATCAATTACATGCGCGACCAGTACCGCGAGCACGGCCACACACCCAACTTTCGCAATATGCTGAAAGACGTTCAGGAATTCTGGCCGGAAGCGGACAGCAAGGCGTTGTATGATTTGTTTCCGATCGGCCCGGCCAAGCAAGGCGCGAAAGTTGCCGGGTTACCCCAGCCTTACGGCAAGGGTGGGTATTGATAACGACGAAACAGCAACCGACAGGAACTCAAAATGAAGACTCCAAAACACCATGCCAACATCAAACTCGATATGCGCGGACTGAGCTGCCCTGCCCCGCTTCTGGGCGCCAAGCGCGTTGTCGATGATTTGAAAAAAGACCAAGTGCTCTTGCTTATCTCGGACTGCCCCGGCACCCGGGACGACCTGTATTCCTGGGCAGAGCAGACTCACAACAGCGTTCTTGGGACTGAAGCGATACCGGATGGCGGCACCGGCTACTACGTCATGAAAGGCCCTGGGCAAGCGCGCAAGGCACACGTGATCCTGGATATTCGCGGTGTTGTCTGCCCCGGACCGATCATTGAGGCAAAAAAACTGCTTAACGGGATGAACCCGGAAGAGATTTTGAAGCTTGTAAGCAACTGTCCGGGAATCCGCTCCGACATCGTCGGCTGGGCCGAAATGACAGGCATCAAGATCCTCGACACCATCGAGGTCTCTGCAGGCGAATATGAGTTTTATCTGCAGAAGGGCTGATCCGATTTACATAGAATGCCGGCTTGAGCGCCGAATGCAATAATGAGGATAAAAAATCACTGGTTCAAAAGCGACCGCAAAAGGACGCCGCAGGAAATCGCAGATGCGCTGGCTTTCGTCATATGGCGCATCGGGGACAATACACTCAAGATTACCCGCAAAGCAAACTTCGAGATTGAGGCCGGTGCACAATACTTTTTGTTCCTTGCAGAATTCCTGGTATTCCTGATCCAGGTCGCAGACCGCATCGCCTATCGCAGGTTGTCTGCCGAAGATCGCCAGACCTTCACCACCTCCCTGGCAAAACGCGTTGCCGAAACACTGGCCGAGAACCAGAGCCGCCTGATGGGAATCGATTTTGCCGAGTGCAAGAAGCGCTTCATCGACAGCCTCAACCAGCGCGCCGGCGAGTATGCCGAATTCAACTATGACGACAACGGCCCGGAATTCGCCTTCACCCGATATCTCGGTTTTTGCATGCGGGAGATCGTGAGTGAAAAGGACACCTCTTGGGTGATCGACCAGATGATGAGTGTCGCGGCGCCTGAAGCCGTGGAAATGGTTGAAAAGACCCTGCACAACCTGCTCGACACAGAACCGCGCCAGGCGCGGAAACACAATGCCTCCAGTGTGGAATGAATCGCCTGCACGCGGTCAGTTGACACCCGGCCCATTCGATCCAGACAACACAGAGGCATATCTGCGCTGGCGCGAAAACAAACTTGCGAATGCCATCACCCGCACAGACGAGCTGATCGTGGAGATCAATGATCCGCGCGCCCTGACCGCAGCAGAACACACAGCCCTGCTGGAACGCTGTCGCCGCAGCAATATGGCAATCTATGCCTCCACTGCCAGCGACATCGATGAAAATGCCGTCCGCCAGTTCGGGAATCAATTCGGCCTGGAACACATCGATTCAAACTGGCTGGCAAGCGATCAAAGCGTGACACGCCTCACCGTGAGCACAGACGACAGCCCGAGACAGGCTTTCATTCCCTATACCGACCGTGCCATAAAATGGCACACCGACGGCTATTACAACACCCTGGATCGGCAGGTGCGCAGTTTGCTATTGCATTGTGCACAGCGTGCGGCAAAGGGCGGCGGGAATCGCCTGATGGATCACGAGATCGCCTACCTGATGTTGCGCGATGCGAATACCGATTTCATCCACGCACTCTCCGCCCCGGATGCCATGACCATCCCGGAGCGCACCGATGAACAGGGGGTGGCCCGCCCGGCACAAACCGGCCCGGTGTTTTCATTAGACCCCGCAAGCGGCGATCTGCATATGCGCTATACCGCCCGCACCCGAAGCATCAGGTGGAAGCAGGATGCCACCACACTGGCAGCTGTTGCGATGCTGGAAAAATTGCTGGCATCCGATTCTCCCCATATTCACCATGCGTGCCTTGAAAAAGGCATGGGGCTGCTGTGCAACAACGTGCTGCATGACCGCGCCGCCTTTGCGGACGACTCGGCAGCGCCGCGCCTGCTGTTTCGCGCACGTTACCTTGACCGGATCGCCGGCACCTGAGTCACAAGCTGGACAGAAAAAAATCCCGTCCTCACATGGGAGAGAACGGGATTTACAGGGAGGATTGCTCGAGCAGTCTTACATCTTCCAGCTATAGGCTATACCGATCGAATCTTCGTACATTTTGATGTTTGCTTCACCGGGCATCCCTGTGGGAGCAATCGAACCAGCCCCGCTGACCTTCTTCTTGAGCGCATGCATGTAGCCCACGGTCAGCTCGTTCTCCCGAGACAGGCTCCAGGTTGCCCCCAGCGTCAGGTGGTCTTGCACCACGCCCGGTGCCAGGATATTGAAGAACGTCTGGTTTTCAGGGATCGGCTGGGTGCTGTGGCTGACCCCCCCGCGCAAGGTAAGCGAATCGCTCAGCGCATGGCTCACCCCCAACTTCAGCACCGAAATATCTTTCCAGCCGAAGCCCAAACCGTTATCAGCGCCCAACGCACATGTTGGCGATGCACATGCTTCAAGTTTATTAGCGATAGACTTCACTCCGCTATACTGAATGGCCTGGTAATCGACCGCGATGACCGTTGCGGGCATCGCCTTGAAAGCGACACCCAAACCATAGGTGGCGGGAATATCGAACCCGCCCTGCTCGGCAAACAAACCCGCATATTTGCTGAATTTGCTCATCTTGGTCTTGGGTTGATACGTGGCGCCCATCGTCAGCGACGGTGTCAACTCGCCCGACCAGCCCAGGCGCAGACCGACACCTGTAGAACTGTCCTTGCCCGTATTGGTCAAGGCGGCTGGATTGCTGGACCAGCCCGCAAAAGCCTGCAGCCCGGTGGCGGAAAAAGTCTGGTAAACCAGGTTCAGCGAGACGCCGATCGAATGCCCGGAATTCAGTTTCTTTGCCCATGTCGGTGCGATGAACAACTGCTCCAGGTTCACTCCGGCGGGGCCTGACGAGCCGATGCTTGCAAATGGATTGACGTCATACTGGGTGTTCATGCCACCGTTGCCATATACCGACACACCCAGCGACATGTCCGAGCCCAGCATCTTGTTGTAGCCGATCTCGGGAATGAAGAACAGGCTCTTGCCGTTGCCATCGTAATGCCCATCCATCGAACAGCCCGGTCCGCACATATTGCCCGAAATATTGGCGCTGCGAGTCGGCTTGAACAGATCCAGCCCGACATCGGTACGATCCCCAACCAGCACCATGCCGGCAGGATTGGTGGCGGCAGCGATGGAATCCTGCGGCAAAGCGATTCCTGCACCCGCCATGCCTTTGGCCTTCATCCCGTATCCGTGCGCGAAATAGCCATTGGTTGCATTTGCCAGCGGCGAGGCAATCAGGCCAGCAGCAAACAATGAAACAGTAATCTTATTTACTCTCATGACAAGCTCCCTTTTGAATTTATGAATACAAACGCCTGCACCTCTCCCACACAACCCGATATGACCTTGCCGCTCAGACAAACAGGCAGATGTCGGTATCACCTGCAAACCCCAAGAACGTGGCCGCACCGCCATACTCGATGTTGTCGATGAATTCGCTCTTCTCGAATTCGAACAGATCGACCGTCATCTGGCAGGCAACGAATTTCACTTCGGCCTCAAGGCACAGGTCGCGCAGTTCCTGCAAAGAGGCAACGCCATGCTTCTTGAGTTTCTGTTTCATCATCATGGTTGCCATGGATTCCATTCCGGGCAGCATCTGCACCATCACCGGCATCGGCACGGGCATCGGCATGGCCGGGTTGGCCAGCGGGCTGATCATCACGCTGGACAAGTCCTTGCGAAGCAGCTGCAATCCGTAGAATGTAAAGAACACCTGCACTTCATAGCCCAGGGCTGCGGCCGTTGATGCAAGGATGAAAGGCGGATACGCCATATCCAGTGTGCCTTTGGTGGCGATGATCGCCATTTTCTTAGTGCTCATGCTTTCCCCTTCCGAATGTGGATTTGTTGAATCGGATAACTTATTTCTTCTTCATGTAAAAAGTGAAAGTGCCGCCCGCTTCCTCCGAGGAAAGCAGCGTGTTGCCGGTCTGGTCTGCAAACGCCTGCATATCCTTGATGGCGCCGCTGTCGGTCGCGATCACCTTGAGAACCTGGCCCGAAGTCATATCAGCCAGCGCTTTTTTTGTCTTCAGGATCGGCAACGGGCAGGACAGGCCGCTGGCGTCGAATTCTTTGTCAAAATTCATGATATTTTCCCCCGCAAATTATTAAAATCACTGCTAAATCCAAACTGGCGCTTCACAAGCGCCAACTCAATGTAAAACATTATAGGTGCAACAAGCCGACGCGCGTCCATACCCATGAAGGGTAAGCGGAATAACCCATTGGAGTTATTTTTTGATTTCAGGAAATATTTATCATCCACTGTGGCCGTTGTTGTTGAGTGCCGAGCAGGCTTCGAAAAACACCGCGGGATAATTTTCTTGCTGGCCCCTTTCCAGGAGAAGGGCAATGAATATATTTTCTAAAGAGGGAGGGCATCATCCATGCTGCCGAACGTATTTTTTCCAGTGCCGTTTGCACCCGGATGCTTTCGGCCGCTAATGCCCGTTTGACAGCCGCATAGATGTGGAAGATACTTGCCCTGTGTTTAAATTGGAATTGCTACGCTATTGAATTTTTAATGTTTTATATGCTCATCCCATGAAAGACGACCCAAGCAAGGAAGCTACACGCCGTCTGCAGACACTGATCGCTCGCGAGACCGGAGCACCGTTGAAGCACGCCGCCGAATTGGAGATGGAATCCATCATCAAGCATGCATGCGGTGCTGACAGCAGTGCGAGCACAGCACCCGAACATTCCTTTGTGCGGCGCGAAGTAACGATCCTGCTCGCGGATCTGAGAGGCTTCACCTCCATCACTGCCACACTCCCTGCCGGCATGGTGATCGCGATGCTCAACCGCTGCCTGGGGCGGATGAACGAGATCGTTTCGCGTCACCATGGCGTCATCGACAAATTCATGGGCGACTCGATCATGGTACTGTTCGGTGTACCTTCCGAGCATCCGGACGATGTAAAGCGGGCGCTGACCTGCGCGATCGAGATGCAGCTTGCCATGGTTGAACTCAACAATCAGGACCGTGAAGAAGGCATGCCCGAGTTGTTCATGGGCATCGGTATCAATACCGGCAGCGTCATGGCAGGTAAATTCGGGTCGAATTTCTACTCCGAATACACAGTGATCGGGGACGAGGTCAATCTCGCATCGCGCATTGAGGCCTTCAGCCTGCGCGGCCAGGTGTTGATCAGTGAGAACACTTTCAACCATTGCCGCGATTTCGTCAAAGTCAGCGATGCGATGGAGGTGTTCGTCAAGGGCAAGGCCCAACCGGTAAAACTGCGCGAACTGTATGCGATCCCCTCGCTCAATCTCGAAGTGCCGCGCAAGGAAGTGCGCCGCAGCCACCGTATGGAGGTCAAGCTTCCCTGTACTTTCAACCTGATCGTGAACAAGATCGTGATGCCACGTACCGTCAGTGCCACCATCCGCGATATCGGCTACCACGGCGTGCTCCTCGAATCCGATCACCCCCTGAACGAGCTTGATGACCTGAAACTCGAATTCGATCTGCCACTGGTAGACTTCAAGGCGACCGACATCTATGCGAAAGCCGTCAAGATAAAGCGGGACGATGGCCGTCATTTCGCCGGACTCGAGTTCACCTCCTCCAGCCCCGACACCAACATGAAGATCCAGTTGTTCGTCCAACTGCTGGTATCGGCGACAGCATAGATCAGACAAGCCTGTCACCACGGACAGCGTCAAACGTACCCCCGAATCGATCCCCTCCTTCCTGCCCAGACTTGATTGCGGCAGTGCCAAGCCATTGCGCCATATGGGAACGCCAATAAAACCACAGCCGTATCTGTACTAAAATGTAATTCATGATCGAATTCGGATGAGGTGGCAATGGAATACAGGCAACTGGGCGAAAGTGATCTGAAAATATCGGTTCTGGGGCTTGGGACAATGACGTTCGGCGAACAGAACAGCGAAGCGGAAGCGCATGCCCAGCTCGACTACGCAGTGTCGCGCGGGGTCAACTTCCTCGACACCGCCGAGATCTATCCGGTTCCACCGCGCGGTGAAACTGCGGGGCGAACCGAGAGCTATATCGGCACCTGGCTGAAGAAACAGCAGCGTGACAAACTGATCGTCGCAACCAAGATCGCCGGGCCTTCGCGCGGATTTTCCTGGATCCGTAACGGCCCGCACATCGACCGCAAGCATATCCATGAAGCAATCGACAATAGCCTGCGCCGTCTTCAGACCGACTATGTCGATCTATACCAGATCCACTGGCCGGATCGCTACGTGCCGATGTTCGGCGCCTCCGCATATGAAGCCGACATGGAACACGATACCGTGCCCATTGCAGAACAGTTGCAAGCACTGGGTGAACTGGTCAAAGCCGGCAAGGTGCGTTATATCGGCCTGTCCAACGAGACACCGTGGGGCGTTTCCGAATTCGTGCGTTGCGCTGAAACACTTGATCTACCCCGGATCATCTCGATCCAGAACGCCTATCACCTGATGAACCGCACCTTCGAGAGCGGCCTCGCAGAAGTCTGCCGCCATGCAAACATCGGCCTGCTCGCCTACAGCCCGCTGGCGTTCGGTCATCTTACCGGCAAATATCTTTCCGATCGGCAAGCATCACCTGACCCTGCAAAAGGGCGCGTCACGCTTTTTCAAGGATTCGGGCAACGCTACAACAAACCCAACGTCCCTGCCGCGAGCAAGGAATATGTGCGTATCGCAACAGAATCTGGGCTTAAACCGGCGCAGATGGCCCTTGCCTTCGCGCGCACACGCTGGTTCACCCGCAGTGTCCTGCTCGGCGCCACCAGCATGCGGCAACTGCAGGAAAACCTGGACAGCGTGGAAGTGACGTTAACAGATGAAGTGCTGGAGAAGATCGCAGCTGTTCACAGAATATATCCGAATCCTGCACCCTGATAGTCACAGTTGCCATGGATTGGTATATGATGCCACCAGATGCTCAAGATTCATGCTGCGTTTGCACTTTAAGCTAGAACCCACCCTTGATTATTGAATCTGTTGCTGACTACGATGGTGCTATAAATTTGAAATTAGCGATCAAAGCACTTGCTGCCATTCTCGGCGCAAGCTGGTTCTTCCCGGTGAGCTGTACAACCGGTGCTGTCGTTGGCCAAAAATTACTCCCGATACTTGATGAGAGACACGTCGAAAAAGGCGATATGGTTCACTCGACTTTTACAGTCGTAGCGGAACCCGGCGCCAACGGCAAACCATTTGGCGGGATCCGTCTTGATCAGTTGCCAGCCCTGGAGAAATCAGGAAAGCCCATGTCATTCTGGATGTCGAAACCCAGCGGAAACATCAACTCGGGGAATTCCAGGATCGAATACAAAGTCGTCAGTGAGTCCGGCACGGAAAGGCTTATCGAAGTGGCAGAGTCGGATCATGACGGTGACAAGACGGTCTGGAGTCGCTACAAAGTCACGGGCTCAACAGTGACTCCTGTCTCTTCAAGGATGACTTACTTCGGTTACATGTTTAACGCCGTAATTTATGCTTTTGTCATTTCACTTTTTCTCCTCATCGCAGGGCGGGTTCTCAAGTGGATCGTCGGCAGGAATAAGGAAGCTGGCGCTTAAGATTCCGAAACTGTCGCCTATAGCAGCCGATAACTGTTCAGCAACACGATCAATTGTTGGGTGTAGCAAACCAAATAAAAGGAGATTGTTATGCAATTCCTCTGGTCCTGGAAAAAACTCCCCGAACTGCAGGGGCGCACCCGCAAGGAATATTATCAGGCGATCTGGCAAGTTGGCCTGAAACCTTTACGCCACTGGCCGGTGTGGATTGCGTTACTGCTTTCCACCCTGCTGGCATGGCTGCTATTAAACGTATTACTGAATTACTTCGCTGTCCTTACCCTCCCAGAACATATTGAGTATAAACATGAATATGTTTGGGCTTTGCTGGCACTCCTTATTCCGTTGCGTTTTCTGTATCTGCATACTTACCTGGCTGCAGTGCAGCCTTATCTGCCGCAGGCCCGATTTAGCTCGTCCGCATCGTGGTGGGGCGCATTTTTAAAGAGTTCGCTGGTCGGTCTGGTCCCCTTGGTCCTGATTCTGTCGGCTGCATTCAGCATCGACTGGGCAGTCAATAGTTATGACGAAGAGTTGGATCCCCGTGTCGTGGCGTTCAAGGCCTGGCCGGAGCCGATTCCGGATGAGGTGAATGGCTTTGTGGCTATGGCAGGATTAAAGGCTCCCGCAGGCGCTTCGCCTTTAGAAGCCGGGCGCGCGTGGATTGCAGCTGTAAATGAGGCAACGCTAAAGCGTGCAGGTCTACATATATCGCAGCCGGAAAATCTGGAGTTTGTCGCATATGCCGCAAAACCCAGGGCGGGTGAAAATGCCAATCCGCCAGGCAAAAAATCCTATTCCACCCTGTTTTGCTCTCCAACTGAGCAACCCTGCTGGGACATCCTGCGGCAGGAACGCAGGGAAGTCACGGGGTGGTTAGCGGCAAACAAGGAATTGCTGGCACATTATCAGCCACTGCACCGTTATCCTCGTTGGCAAAATTCGATATTGATGAATGCGCCTTATCAGGTAACATTTCCCTATAGAACGTTGATGAACGCGCAAAGCCTCTTGCACGCCACGGCGATGTTGGCTATCGAAAAGGGCCAGGCCGGACGGGGCATGGAAATGATGGCGCAGGATATTCGTTTTGTCAGAAATATGCTTGCAGGCAAGGATACATTGAGTGGCAAGATGGTCGCCCGCTCAATGCTGATCCGGGATTTGGCCTGGCTGGTTGAAACCCTGCAGGAATATCCGCAGATAAGCCGAGACTATCGCACGGAAATCGAACAGATGGTGGCACCACTTACGGCAAGGCATCTCTCCATGGTCGATGCTTACAGGTTCGAAGAACAATGGAGAATGTCGTATTTTGAATGCTTGGCGGATTATCCGGAAAAAATGTTTAATTCCTACAACGTAGACGACCTTGAATTGCCACTCTGGAGGTCATTCTGGAGCAAATGGCAGGGGCATCACCTCAAAAAGAACGCAACAAGGAATTGGGAGATCGAGTCACTCAACCGGCTCGATAAACAGGCAGAGATAACACAAGACAGTGTAACCGCACCATTGCCATTTGAGTTTGCGGGAGTGATGGTGCGAGCCGATGCGCTTGCACAAACATCGGCGCAGGTAAGGTGGCCTTGGTACTGGTACTACAATCAGTTCGGCCGTGCTCTGTCGCTGCGGTCGATTTTTGAGGAATATGGCAAGTTTCGTATAAGAATGTTTGAAATGAATGGGTTTAATAACCTGGTTCGCCTGCAGTTGTTGCTGAATGATAAGAAGATCGCTGCCGCAAACGTGCCGGCGTACCTGAGCGCTAGCGACCAATCCCTGTGGAATCCGCTAACGGGAAAGCCCTTTGAGTGGGATGCTGAGCGAATGCAGATCTATTTTGTTCCGGTATCAAGAAACGATATGAACATGGGTTCTATCGGTGGTGTGAAAGGACGGGTTGGATTGACGGTGCGATGAATTATCGTACATGCCGCAGCGTGTAACGACGACAGTGATTTTTGCGCTTCCTCGCAGGCGTGGAAGCCGGGTAGACTGCCACTGTCGTCCCCGTAATTTGCCACGTATTGTGCCCTGTACACCTCTGTGGAGAAATTATTCAAGAAAATGGCTACTCCCGAATACAAAAAAAGTTTACTACGCGTAAAGCAGTCCTTTAAAACCGATTGCACCATCTGGTTTTCTGCCCCCTACTCATACTCAGAAGAAGTAACTTTGCCGACCGGCATGGTTCTCAATCTTAACGAGCACGACGATTATTTCGAAGTCACGCCGGTAGATAACGAAGCATGGGCGCCTTTTCTTATTTCAGGCACATATCGCTTCGACAAAAATTTCAGATATGGTTATAGCTTTGATATCAAGCCATCCGATATAGGGCAGTTTTGTGAGCCCTTGACACAACTGCCCGATGACATACCCGAGCAACTCAAATTGCTCCATGCCATTCAGGGCTGCTTGTTTGGAACCGCTGTGGGTGATTCGATTGGATTGCCGTTTGAAGGCCTAACACCGAAACGCATTCAAAAATTCAAGGCATTGCCTTTACGACAACGATTTCTTTTTGGTCGCGGTATGCTATCCGATGACACTGAGCACACATGCATGGTGGCCAGTTCTCTGATATTTAGTCAGGATAATCCAGAGAAATTTTCACGCCAGCTAGCTTGGAAGTTGCGCTGGTGGCTTCTGGCTTTACCCGCAGGCATTGGTATGGCGACATTAAAAGCCTGCTTGAAACTATGGCTGTTTATTCCTCCCAGAATAAGTGGCGTGTACAGCGCGGGCAATGGCCCGGCCATGCGCAGTGCGATACTCGGTGTTTATGCCCACGATGACGAGGCTTTGCGCACCGAACTGGTCACGGTTAATACACGCATCACGCATACCGACCCTAAAGCACTTAAAGGCGCAATGATAGTTGCAGAATTGGCGGCCAGGAATGCTCAGGGCAAGCCACTCACACCGGATAACTGCCTGGATGAAATGGCAGCGATTATTCGTGATGACGATGAATTAAAAGAGCTCCTTGTCAACGCCATTGAGAGCGCAAGACAAAATCAGACCGCACAGGATTTTTGTCAGCAGCAACATTTTTCAAAAGGCGTAAGCGGCTACGTTTATCACACCCTTCCCGTAGTGTTGCAAATAGTTTTGAGGTGCAACGATGATTACGAGCAGGCTATCACGGAAGCCGTCGCCTGCGGCGGAGACACTGATACCGTTGCCGCAATCATCGGCGGCATTGTCGGCGCTCATGTCGGTAAAGCAGGCATTCCTGAAGACTGGCTAAATAACCTCAAGGATTGGCCAAGAGACAAAAACTATATCCGGTTGCTGGGCGAAGAACTGGCGCTGGCGAAATACACAAAACAACCCGGCATCACCCTGATAATGGACTTCATCCGAATTGGCATAAGAAATACTTTTTTCATACTCTGGGTATTGGCGCATGGCTTTCGGAGGCTGTTGCCACCCTATTAAACGAGTACAGGAGTTCAGTTCTCACCTATAGCCAGATTGCAGATCACTTTAATGTTCAATACCTACAACTTAGACGGCCTTGAATTGCCATTTTGGAGGTCATTCGGGGGCAAATGGCTTGGGCATCACCTCAAGAAGAACGCGACAAGTAACTTGCTTGTCGATTTAGCCAATCGGCTCGCTAAGCTGGTAGAGACAACACAAGACAATATAACCGCGCCATTGCTTGAGTTTGCAGAAGAAGTGGTGCGAGCCGATGCGCTTGCACATACATCGGCGCGGGCAAGGTGGCCTTGGTACTATAATCGGTTCGGCCGGGTTCTGTCGCAGCCGTCGATTTTTGAGAAATATTGCAAGCTTCGTATAAGAATATTTGAAATGAAGGGTTTTAATACCCTGGTTCGCCTGCAGTTGTTGTTGAAAGAGAAGAAGATCGCTGCCGCAGCGGTTCCGGCGTACCTGAGCGCTAGCGATCGATCCCTGTGGAATCCGCTAACGGGGAAGCCCTTTGAGTGGGATGCTGAGCGCAAGCAGATCTATTTTGCTCAGGTATCAAGATCTGGTTTTCTCATGAAATTTACCGGTGGCGTTAAAGGGCGGGTTGGATTGACGGTGCGATGAATTATCGTACATGCCGCAGGGCGTAACGACGACAGTGTTTTTTCAATTTCTCGCTGGTGTTGAATCGGAGCAGGAGGAAAGAGGTAGATGAGCGGTTTTTTTCAGGGTAGGCATGAATTCGTGATGATTGCGTCAATTATCGTGATTGTTGTGCTGTCTATATTTCCCACGTTCGGCCTGCCAATAATAACCATATTGGGATACTTTTCGCTTGGGATTGCAGTACCACATTTCGTTATAAAGCTCCTTCTCATCGCGCTAAACAGGATCTTAGCGGCATTAGTTTTTTTAGCGCTAGCAGCGTTTTTTATTATGTTATTCAAGGCAAATATTATTGCCATGGTAAACGGTGGCATTCTGGATAAAGTCAATCTCATGGTTTTAGTGGCGGGCATTTCTATCTCTGTTTTCACTCACTTATTTTCACTAGGATGGAATAGACTGTTTTTCCCTGAAGATGGGAAAGAAGGCGAGCTGGCAGAAACAATAGAAATAACTAAGGGGGGCCAATCATTATCGGAAAAGATCCCTGTGGAATCAGAAAAAACAATCTTTACTGTCAAATCTGATGTTTTTGCCAAACCCGGGGATATTTTTTCAAGCACCGTCGAGCCTGATATGTTACCTGCTGAAGAGTTTACGGAGCCGCCAGATCTGCGTGATGCCAATAAAAAGCCTTTTCAGAAATGATTGTTTTTTGCATGCGCTTGTTCATCGTCATGACGATGCCAAGCTTTGGTTCGCGATACCTCATGAAAGTTGATTGTAATACATGGCACTGAAGTAGATGCCCGTAGCAACTGCCACCTCAAGGTTGCTTCCATTCTGCTGAATGCCGGAGAGATGATATTTAAGCCTGACCGAAGCAAAGATTAATTCTGTGTGAGCGGTCGACCATAACTTGTGGCCAGAACATCAAGGATGGCAGAGCGATAATGGCGCGAGGTGACATGGACGTAATAGCGCGTTGGAAATTCCCGGCGTGTTAAATAACCTAGCCACTCGAACAAATCGAACTCGAATGAGATCACCGCATCCTGGCCGCGATGGCTAACCTGCGCAACCAGCTCTCCATCGCCAAGCATTTGATTGGCACTTCCGAAGATTGCTGCTGGATAGGCGAAACCATATTGCGACACGGCTACGACAAACAACGAATCTGCCCACGATTGTTCACCACCGTTGCTTACGTCATCCGGCCCTATCACCAACTCGCCTTTCAACCACATGCGATTTTGTAACGCCGTAGCGGACGGTCTTTCCATGAGCGCTATCTGGATGCCATATTGTGGAAGGGGCGCTGCGCTGCAAATCGCAACCTCCCCCTTTTCGGGATTAAAGGCCAGCCTGTTGGAAAGGTGGCGTTGCAGGCAGGCGGTCAAAAAAAAGCTGGGCGAAAACCTGGGGGGACGCCTAAACATCTCCACCGCGAAATAGATATTCGTTGATGACTGTATAGAGGCGCCGTGGGGTTGTGGCGCAGGGTCGAGATTCGGGTCGATCGTTGGAGCTGTACGAACATCGCCACCAGGGCAATGTATGTAATCTTCATCATCGCAAGGGATGACAAAAGGGTCCTTGCATCCCATCGTTGTGATCGTGCCAGCGTCTGCATCTTCAAAAATAAGCTGCAGCTTGTTATCCGAGACATCTCCCACTTGGCATATGTATGCATAACTAACCTCAAAGGTAATTAATAAACGAAAGCGCAGCAGCTTATCCTCGTAAGATACATCGGACACATTGATGGCTACGACTTGTCCTGGCTGTAGCCGGGGTGATTCTGGCTGTCCACAATAGTCGATTAGATTGGTTATTTGTGGCGCTAGTTGAGGGCGATATGTCTTGTTTTCTACCGTCATCCCAGCCGCCCCAGCATCCGCAACGTCTTCAGTGAGAACTCCCGCTATGCGAGTGTATGACTTCCAGTTACCGTCTTTATCATAAAACATCGTTTGCACAATATTCGATGGATCAAGCATCAACTCATCCAATCTCGCTTGATTAAACACCTCTCCGCCCGCTTGTACACTATTTGCCTGGTCTGGAAGATTCAATCTAATAAACCCCTCTCCGCCCTCTTGTACACTACCCGCCTGGTCTGGAGCAGCAGCAAATTTAATCTTGTCTTTTGCTTGTACTTCAACCCGATCCAATTGAGCGCGAGTGACCTCAAATTCATCTGCCAGTACTTTCTCTAAATCCATTTTTTTGCGTTTCGCAGTGAGCGCCGCCAGCTCCAGCTCTGGCACGGACAACGCCCCATCGTCCACCAGATATTGATATTTGTTGATTAAATCCTGTGCAGAAGCATTCTGTCCTGCATTATCTTGCGGTGTAGCGTTAGGGTCGGAAGGGAGCATGGTCATGATCTGTATATCCTATTTACTCGTTCCAGCTTGTATCAGAATATCTGCAATCTCAGTCTGTCCCGCTTGCTCGGCATAGTTGAACGCGGAGTTTCCCTTGTCGTCACGAATATCGATCTTGGCGCCCAGCGCCAGAAGCAGCTTTGCTTGCTCTGGTCGTGACATTTTCTGTGCAATTGGACGTTTGTTAAATTTTTCCCAATTATCCATGTCGAATATATTGTCCGAGTCTCCTTTAAAGAATATCCGGGATATCTTCCAATCGCCTGAGGCAATAAACATCAATCGAGTCATTCCATTTTCATTGGCCGCGTCTGGTTCCGCACCGGCTTTGGCAAGGGCGGTGGCGATATCTTCATAGCCCTCGTTCACCGCGATAGTCAGTGCAGTTTCGCCGTCCTTGCCGGCTTCAAGATCAGCACCGGATGCGATCAAGCAGGCCGCAATCGCTGTGTGCCCCAGATAGGCTGCATTCATCAGGCTGGTTTGGCCGTAAGCATCGTGCGCGTTGATATCGGCGCCCTTGTCGATAGCAAACCTGACACTTTCCAGATCGCCGGCTTTCACCGCCATGATGAGATCAAGGTCAGAGACGACATCCTTCAGCAGTTCAAGGATTTCATCTTGTCCATCGAGTTGCGCATGCTTTTTGACGCTATTGCGTGTGTCGGAAACGGTCGCATCCGCTCCCGCAGCAATGAGCAGTTTGACCGTTTCCCATTCATGATCTGTAGCTGCCTTCAAAATGATATTTCCACGGTCAGGGTCGGCGCCGGCATCAAGTAGTAGTTTGATGTGGTCGGGATGGCGCATGGCTACTTCAAGCAAGTTGAACTCTGGTTCGTTGACCTCGGCACTCGCGTCGATCAGCATCTTGATAAGGCTGGAATTTATATGGAAACAACTTAACGCTTGGTAGAGAACCGATTCATATTTATTGCCGACTCGCTGCTTGGCGTTAGCATTTGCACCAGCTTTGATTAGGGCGTGTACCATCGCAATATCTACGTTTTCGATACGAATCATCGCCATGAGCGGAGTGAGGCCATATTCCCCTTCTGGGAAATCCAGGTGAGGAGTGTTGGCCAGCAGGTAGTCGAAAGTCTCGCGCTGGTTGTTTTTCGCGGCAGCCGCCAAAGCATCTGAGGCAGATGCGCCAGCATCAAAAAGCATCTTTATAACATCAATTCCATTGTATGGGATCGCATGGGACAGTACCGAACCATTAACATCGGCACCTGCATTGATCATGGTTTTTACTATGTCAGTATCAGCGTCCTGGATGCCCACTATCTGCAATAGTGGCATCGTTAAATATTTCCCTTCCGGGAAATCATGACGATGGCTATGAGCCAGCAGATAATCGAAAATCTCTCGACACTTATTACTTGCGGCGATACTCAAGGCTTTTGAATCGGTTGCACCCGCTTCGACCAGTATTTTTACCATCTCGAGATCATTCAGTTTGACCGCTTCGCCAAGTGGTAAGTATTGGATCACATCCATAATCCCTCTACTTTTTCATATCCTCTGTTGACATCAGCTCCGGCGTGAATCAGCAGCCTGACTATCTGGCGAGCATTTTCCATTCCAGCTTCATGCATATCTTCGGGTAGAGTTTGCGCAGCCTCTATTGCCAAAAAGATTGAGCCAGGTTCCGAACGATACTTCGCAATATCATCTGGATGAATCACATTAGCGAGCTCTTCTCTGGCGGTGTCAATATCCAATCTACTTATGGCCCATCGCAAGCGTGATGCAAGTTCATGCCTCATCATATTTTCCATATGGTTATTAGTGCGCTCCTCATTAATATTGTTCACTATGCCGTAGAAGTGGTGCTGGATTTGCGCGTATTCAAGTCGCGTGCACACCCGATAGGTTGGCTGATGATTGGGGAAAGTATCGTTGACCACGCGTGAATCTCGGACTTGTGTTGGCTCGGTGGTCAAGATCACCAGGTTTTCCTGTGAATCTGCTATCGGCACCCAGCTTGAGGTGCTTTCGCCCTTGAATCCGAATATGTCAGCTGGTTTTGGCATGTCTTCCCGATAGGCTTCATAGGGCACGCCGAAGAAACGGGAAAGCGCATTCCCCAGCGTTGAGGTGCTGACTTGAAAATCGTCTCTCAGCACAGCCTCGATATGTCGATCTTTTCGTTTTGCGAGTCGCGCCGCACACTCCAGTGTTGCCGCAGTCAATACGCCATCGGTAACCATAGACGCGTATCGGGGATCAATTTCAACTGGCTCCTTAATTCTGTCAAAATCGGAGGGCGTGGCCTGGAATTTGAGTCTTAGCACCTCCTCAGTACCCATGAATTTGGCACGCGCATAGCGCATCGCCACATCATATTCCTGCCGGGTCAACACCCCGTCATCCACCAGATATGCATATCTGGCGCAGGGTTCGAGCCGGTCAAACTGGGCGGGGGTCACTTTATTTTGCGCTGCCAGCACGGATTCAATATCCACCCCCTCGCGCTTTGCCTTGCGCGATGCTTGCCGCAGTGTATCCTCGGTCAGGACGTTATCGCTAACCAGGTAAGCGAATTTGCGGCCGGGTGCGATAGGTTCTATGCGGGCAAATTCGTCTGCTGTGACCATAAATTCGTTCCGCAATACTTCCTCGACCTCCAGTTTCTTGTGCCGCGCAGTGGTCAGCGCCTGCTGTAGCTCGCTATTGGATAACACGAAATCGTGTTCCAGATAATCATACTGATTGCCTGTTCCGGTTTGATCGAGGTAAAAAAACAGGCGCATTGTGCTGCGGAATTCTCTTGGCGTGCAAACCCGATAGATGAGTTGATGCTCGGGGAAAGCATTGCTGGCGAGTTGCGATTCACGCACCTGCGTTGGGTCGGTGGTTAGAATCACCACGCCTTCCGGCGTCTCTTCAAGCGGTAGCCAATAGAGCGCTCCTTCCGGCAGCTTCTCACTCTCGGTCAGCAGCTCTTCTTTCCGGAAATATCTGAGTAACCGGGTTGGCTTGGGACGATCTGCCCGATCAGGCTCATACGGCACGTTGAAATAACGGGAAAATGCCTCACCCACCGCGGCAGTGCTGACGTTATATACATCTGTCAGAACAGACGAGGTAGAACCGAGTCTACGTTTTGCAAGACGCGTAGCCCTTTCTAGATCTGTCGCAGTCAATACCCCCTCGCTTACCAGTGGAGCGTAACGCGGATCGATATCGACGGGCTTAAGCACGCGGGCGAATTCGTCGCCGGTGACATGAAAGTCTTCTTTCAATATCGCGACGATATCCCGAGCCGGAGGTTCCCCATAAATACCAACATCTTCATCCAATTCTATTTTGCGCGTTCTCACCGCATCCATGAGTTCTTTTTCAATCAACACGCCATCGGTAACTAGGTATTCGTACTTTTTGTATGTGGCTGCCTCAATTTTGTAAAGCAGATTCAGGGTTAGGGTGAACTCGTGCTGGGTACAAACCCGGTAATTGAGGTGGTGCTTGGGAAAAAAGCTATTAACCTCACGGGATGCCTGAATCCGCTCGGGATCGGTGGTCAATATGACAATGCCTTCCTGTGTTTCATTGATGGGGATCCAGTGACTGAATTTGACATATCCGTACCGTAGGTTTCGCAGCAACTTTGCAGGCACGATGCGATCCGGCTTGAAAGGTTCATATGGAACCTTGAAGCATGCTGACAGCGCTTTCCCCAAGGACTCCGTACTGACCTGAAATTCGTCCATCAGCACCTCTTCTATGGCCACCTTCCTGCGTTTGGCTGTGCGCTTCGCCAATTCAAGCTCTGCGGCTGATATCGCCCCATCGGCAACCAGGCAATCATAGATATTGAGTGACTGAGCTTGCTGGCGGAGAGCCAATGCATCGGCCAAGGCCTGTGCCAATTCCTTTGCCCCGCTTTCCATCAAAAGTGAAAACGGCACGCCAGCCTTGTTGTTGAGGATCTGGACGATGCCCAACAGACCGTTCGATGTGGAATCTACGATTGGAGCCACAAGCATATGCCTGGTGTGATATCCGGTTCGTTTATCGACCTCCTGCAAGAACCGCAAGTGAGGACTATATCGGGCCAACTCTTGGATATCGTAAGCATCCTTGATATTGAACAACTTTCTATGCATGGCCGAATATCCGGCAATGCTTTTTTCGGAAATGGGGAGCTTGAGATTTTTGAATGAATTGAGTCCGGTCTGGACGATGGAGATCAATGAAGTATTGTCCACACCTACCACATAGATGGTCAGCCTTTCCGAGTTGAATAGCGAACAGATATCCTCGCCGAGCTCCGGAATGATTTTGTCAACATCGCCGGTTGCATGAAGTTTGTTATTGATCAGGCCGAGTTTTTTGGAGAACTCAGCACTATCTACATCTGAATATTGATATTTGTTGTTGGTCGTTGCGGATGCGGTACCGGACGGATTGTCTGACGGACCAGACGGCTCTGTTGATGTGGGCTGGTCGTCATTTTTTTGCGGCGCGTTGTTAGGGTCGGAAGGGAGCATGGTCATGGTCTGTGCATCCTCTTTGTCTGTGCAAGTTTGCTGTTGCTTCTGGGTGCGATTTGAGAATATCCTGCACGCAGTCAGGGTATCGTATACACATGCATTTGCATCACGTCCAGCAAAAATTTTTACATGGGCATGGAATTAGTGCCATGAGGCTATCAGGTTACAGATAATTGAACGTGCTGAAAGCTAAGCCAGTGTTAAAAGGATTCGACCGAATATCGAAATGAACAACCGGAAATTTTTTGCCTCAATATTGGCCTTGTTGCTTTGTGCAGATTTTTCACCGGCACAAACTACGGGGGAGGCCATTGCTGTTTCAGATGAACTTAATCTGATCAACCTGGAAAAGCTGGTCAACCTCTCGGACTTCATTATGGTGGCACATAAAGCAGAGCCATTTCGTGTCCCGCACATCATGACAGAGCCAGGGTATCAGCCATATGAAACGATCAAACTGTATTACGTTGTCGAAGAAATGCTATATCCGCGCCATTCAAGCCTGACTACCGGGGACAAATTAGTGGTCTTTCCTGCCGGGATTGATTACCTGTTCGAATTGGACAAGGACTGGCAGAAAGGTCTGCAAACAATGTCTATCTTTGACATGTATATATCGAACTCCGACCTGTCAAATGTTACGCAATACATCCTTTTTTTACGCTATAACCACGATGGTTATGAATTCACCGTTCAAGGTGCGTACGAATCACTGGCCAAGATGACAGAGATAAAAGAATTCATTCACAGGAAAGAATCACCAAAACCAGGCAAGAAGGATCTTCATGATTTATAAATATGATTTCAGGAGATCGTTATTGCATTCATCACGGCCAGACAACTCCAGACGGAAACATAATTAAGTCATGATTGTTGTAAAAATTTAGCCGGATAGCTGGAAACCAGTTTGTGATAGCATTCACTGCAGCTATTGGTTTCGTTGCATATACCGGATTGAATAGCTCCGACAATTTCTCACCAATATATGCATATACGCCCGGTGAATATTTTATACCGGACAACAACGACAGGCCTTTTGCAATAGATAAGATGGGGGCTGGGTCTGTCTGCATGCTCCATGTGCCGTTTTCAGATATATGGCATCACGCTTAAGGCGGTATGGACGTCAGCCTCGTGTTATGGAAATGTGCTTGGGAGGCTGGAAACAAATTGCTTAATTGAAGTTGACGATGCGCACTTGTTAAACCTGCAGGAAATAACTTCATCGGGCATGATAACAGCAGTGACAAAACACATGGATATCACCGGGATTCTTCATGCTGGAACAGAAAGCGAATATCCAGGCCCGGCCATTGAGATGAATATTCCATCTCTCCAGACAAAAGGCATCTAAATTGACAAAGTTCACCAGCGGTAAATTTGGATCCGGTACGCGACTTGCGGCAACCGGTTTTTTTGCGCTTGGCCTGATCACATTCTGGGTGTATTCGGTTTTGCGCTTCACTTCGACATTGCGAACTCATTACGAACGGCGCTGGAGGGAGTTTGAAGAACGTGGCACATTTACCGATGTCGAACCCGGTCGGATGGAAGTATTCCGTGTACACGGATTTTCAATATCGAACAACAAACCCATGCTGGCGACAATTCTGTTTGGCTTGTGCGCTGCACTGGTATTGTGGTGGTTTGTAAAGTGGATCTTGCTAGGTGATAGTTTTAGTCACGGTGAGATCGTGACAGAGGTTGGAATTTCGTCTGGGCTGTTTTATTTCGCGACAGTGATTGTCATGTTATGGGCCCTGGGCACGTTACGGCAGCACGAAACCAGCGAATTGTTGTTGCATGAGAACAGGCCTGAAGCTATTTCATCTTTACAATCTGCTGAACCCGGCAACGAGATGGTCTGTCGCTGGGAAAAGCAAACAAACAGGGTCGTACTCTTTTTGATCGTGGCACTTCCAATAGCCTTTTCACCTACTCTGGGAGCCCACCTCGTACTTAGCGGCGAAGAATGGGGCCATGAACTCACATTACCAGCACTATGTTTCATCCTTGCCGGTGTGTTTCATGTGTGGGGAACGCTGCTGCTGGTCGGCCTTTACAACGATCATCTTGCATTTGAAGCTCAACAGGTGGAAGTACTACCGCACCCTGCGGGAGACCAGGCGGCCCAGGATGCAGCTTCTGCCGATTCCGATGCACCCCGCCGGGAACTGGTTACGATCATGTTGACCGATATTTATGGGTACAGCAAGGATATGGAGCGTGATGAAGCGCGGGCCTATGCCAAACTGATGGAACACAACCAGATCATGCGCAGCATGATCAAGGCACACAATGGGCGCGAGATTAAAACAATTGGCGATGCGTTTCTGGTCATTTTCAAGAGTGCGATAGATGCAGTAGATTGCGCATTGGCAATGCAACGCGCTTTTTCTGACTTCAACCTCGGCAAAGAGGAAAAGGATCGGCTACTGGTTCGCATCGGCATCCATATCGGTGATGTGCTGATAACAAGCAATGATGTGTTTGGTGATGGCGTCAATATCACCGCCCGTATCGAGCCGTATGCCGAGCCCGGTGGAATATGTATCTCTGAGCCTGTCTTTGCCATGGTGCGCAAGAAACTCCAACTGGAGGTAAGCATGGTAGACGGTGCAAAACTAAAGAATATAGCCGTTGCACCGGAGCTCTACCGCATACATCTTGGGTCATAAATAGCCTGCGGCGCAAAAAACACAAGGCAGGCAAAGACATGAGCCAAGGCGCTGGCTACGGGTGGTTTTTTATTTATACCAATACAATATCACTCGTGCATGCGGCTTTGCAGCAGATGTTTTTGAAGGTGGACAGGCAAAAGCAACAAAATTGTTCCTTGTTATTCTGATGGTTCTCGTTTAAGCCTGTTTTAAACTCTACAAATCAAAGAGATATCTTCTAATTAAACATGCAATAAATAACCCCGAAGCACAATTGACCTGCTGCAACGAACCATGTCGTCCAAGAAACCATAAAAAATGCCCGCAACAATTTCGCGACTGCTGCAGAAATCGAAAATACCGGGGAGATTGAAATTTATAAATTACTTGTCCTTTTATTTTTCATATTCGTTACGTGTGGATGTTCGTCTATTACCAATCTAGAAAACGACAAAAGGCCGTACGGTGGTGTCCGCGTTGACTTTGAGAACTTGTCATACCCCTTCAGAAATTCAATGCGTGAAGACAGCGCGCCAGTTGACGGCCTGGAAGAAGTTCTGGGTGAGGCCTTATTTATCACCAGCTTGATAGACTTGCCGTTCAGCTTCCTGCTGGACACCCTAACGCTACCCTATACAGGAATCAGCTCAATGGTGACAGAGGAAGAGCCCACAAAGCCTGAAAGCACCAATGTCCGCACTGAGGGCATGGGCAGGTAATTTACTGCCTTAGCTACATAATGAGCCGCGTAGAGGGCAACAAGCAATTAAGTAAATTAAGCCAAGTTATTGGAATTGACTGTAATGCTCTGGTTGCTGAATGAAGTACAGTACAAAATCGAGATAGAACAAGCCGCGTACATTTTGTTACTGCTCAAAGCGTGAAAAATTTGTTAACATGCGTCTCAACTGCAAGTAAACAAAAATACAGCAGAAAATTTTAGGAGTGAGAACAAATGCATATTGACTATGACGAGCTGCTGGACGCCACGCAGGATGATTGCCCCGTCCCGACGATAAAGACGAAAGAGGCTCTCGATAAAATGCCCGCAGGATCGATCCTGAAACTTGTCGCACGCAATGAAGGCACAGTGAAAAACATAAGGACGTTTGTCCGGAACAACCCCTACGAACTGCTGCGCGAAGTAAAAGACACCGAAGGCTTCCAGTTCTTTATCAAAAAGCTGTAACCATGGTGGGAATATCTTCCTGCCACCCGCATCACATCTGAATCACAACAAAGAATCTGCAAGACGACCTGTAGATGGGCGAAGGAAGGTCATGAGCGCATGCCCTTCATGAACATCTATTTGCCCCACCGTTATATGGCTTCGAAGTTTAACGTGGCAAATTGAATCGTTGTCAATATTGATTGGGAAAGATACGCGCATCATCCTGATGTGAACAAAGCAATCGAGTGTGAACTGCTCGTTGCGCACGGGGATATCCAAAAGCGTCCGGGATTTATATTGACCCTAAAGTATATATGGGGGTAGTCTGTGCCTGTGCTTTCGAATTTCCCTTTGTTTTCATATCAAACCATGGGGTAGCTAGATTGTGCTAGATGCAAGAAAACTTGTGTAATGAACCCCAACCATGGAGAAATAATAATGAAAAAAATGAATCTGGCAGCTGGTTTTGGTATGGCAGCAATTGTTGGAATTGGATTTCTCGGCAGTGTTCCTGATGCATATGCAGGAGACAAGGGGTCTCCAATTGCCAATAGAAAAATCACCATGAAGCTTGATATGTGGCAAAACCTCGAGAATGTGTCTGAAAAAGGTGGGGCTGACAAATTCTGGATCACTTTAAGATCTGGCAAAGAGATTTTTGGCAACATATTAAGTTGGGGAAAATCAGACGTTCACGTGATGCTGCTCAACATGAATGATGGCAAAGACGACGGCTTTGACATGATCATAAATAAGAACGAGATCGTTGCTGTTAAGGTCCAAATGCGCAAGTACTAATGAAACCAGGTGGCGATAGTTTGTTTTGGCTTGGGTTTTGCCGGTAATTTCTTGGGCCAAGGCTCGTATTTGGTCAATCAACTAACGAAGGCTTGAGTATGCTTCTACGATACTTACCGTTCGTTTCATTATCTCCATCTGTATTTGAAATACTGGAAGAAGCGTGCAATACAGCTTTCTGAGTTATAACGGGGGCTGTGCGCGCTTCACTTTTTTACGGCATTGGTGAGTATTTCGGGATATTTTTTTCCAGCCTGATTGATCTGCCGTTTAGTTTTCTGCTGGACACTCTCACGTTTCCCTATATAGGATTTATATCTGCAACGATAAGAAGCGAGCCAATAAATCCTGATAGCATGGCTATCAGTTTTGAAAGGTGAGTAATTTAAGTGCACTGCCTCAATGAGCAGGGGGAATTGTGAATTTGATTAAACGGTTGGTAGCGGGCTTGTTGAATGTTGTGGTGCTCTCGGTTTTGCTGCTTGGATCCTGTGCGGGTCCGGGAGTTGTGTATAGCCAGAGCCCCAAATGGCTTCTTGAAGATGTCGGCACCGGCAAGCCGAAAGACCTTTTTTTTGTTGCCTTCATGGCGCAAGATGGCGATGGATCCGCACAACTTAACGTACGCCCCTACAATATCGACCCTGCAAGCGAAGGGTTTTCTGGTGTCCGATATGAAATGCCAAAGGAACTCATGACGTACACTTGGCAGTATGGAGAGGGGAATGCCACTATCGATGCAAGAACTGAGGCACATGGCAGCCAGCTTATTCAAATTTTTGTGGCAGGCGATACACCATGGACCACCCTGTCGGAATACAGGGTCGTCGACAATAAAGTATATCCACTCAGATATGCGTCATCGAATTCATGGTTTCTGCTGTTAATTTTTCCCTGTTTTTTCCTCGTAATTCGACTGGAAAAGCCGATTAGGAGCCGTGTCAGGAGGCTCCTGCAAATCAAACCAGAATGATAAACCGGCAACGTGTCCACCTATCGACCAAAAGGTTTAGCTCAAACCACGACTCCAGTGAAGTAAGAAAAGAGGTTCATCAGTTTTGGCTTCCATGGCGAAACAGCGTTTCTTGAACAACTGCTTTCTGGCCGATCAACATCTTTCTACGGCTTGACCGGCCTCACTTTCCCCGCCGCCAGCTTCGCGCGCATCCTCGCCTCATCGACATCCTTGCCGTTCGCCAGCGCAACGCCCATGCGGCGGCGCGCGAAGGATTCCGGCTTGCCGAACAGGCGCAGGTCGCTTTGCGGCACGCGCAATGCTTCTTCCACGCTGGCGAAGGCGATGCCCTGCTCCTCCAGCTGGCCGTAAATCACCGCGCTCGCGCCCGGCGCTTTCAGGCTCACATCCACCGGCAAGCCGAGGATGGCGCGTGCGTGGAGCTCGAATTCGCTGAAACGCTGGCTGCACATCGTGACCATGCCGGTATCGTGCGGGCGCGGGCTGACCTCGCTGAACCAGACCTCGTCACCCTTGATGAACAGTTCGACGCCGAAGATGCCAAGGCCGCCGAGGTCGTCGGTGACCTTCTTCGCGATGTCGCGCGCGCGCTGCAGGGCCAGCTGTGACATCGGCTGCGGCTGCCAGCTTTCGACGTAATCGCCGCGCTCCTGCCTGTGTCCGATGGGCTCGCAGAAATGCGTCCCGATTTCACCGCTTTCGCCAACAGCGCGCACGGTGAGCTGGGTGATCTCGTAATCGAAATCGATCATGCCCTCGACGATGACACGATCCTGGGTGACGCGCGAACCGGTGGCGGCATAGTTCCACGCGCCCTCGACATCCTCTGCGCCGTCCACCTTTGATTGTCCCTTGCCGGAGGATGACATCAGTGGCTTGACGAAGCACGGGTAGCCGATTTCCCCAATCGCAGTACGCAGCTCGTCAAGGCTGTTGGCAAATTTGTACGGTGCAACCGGCAGCCCCAGCGTCTCGCCGGCCAAGCGGCGAATGCCTTCACGGTTCATCGTCAACCGCGCAGCGCGCGCGGTCGGGATGACGCGCGCCAATCCCTCACGCTCGATCTCGATCAGTGTATCGGTGGCGATGGCCTCGATCTCCGGCACGACGAGGTGCGGCTTCTCCTGCTCGACCAGCGCACGCAGTTGCGCCCCGTCCATCATGTTGATGACGCGCGCATGGTGGGCCACCTGCTGGCCGGGTGAATCGGCATAGCGGTCCACGGCGATGGTTTCGACACCAAGGCGCTGGAGGGCAATGATGACTTCCTTGCCAAGTTCTCCACTGCCGAGCAACATGACGCGGATCGCGGAAGGGGTAAGCGGGGTGCCAAAAACGAGCGGCTTCATTGAAGTAGACATGCCCTGGGATCTTGTGTTTGAACGGTGCGAAATTATACACAGGAGACACAGCTTTTTTTATGCGCCAACAGGAGTAACATAAACACCCTCAATCAAACCATCATTTAAGGAGCGAGACCATGACGAATATCGTGCAATTACTTGGGGATGAAGCTGAGCAATTGC
>Ga0224495_10000499_pt1 | contig 31029 bp, 27 predicted proteins | sample SF_Jul11_sed_USG_FD_168128 | JGI IMG/M metagenome (GOLD analysis project Ga0224495, IMG submission 168128) | Sediment microbial communities from San Francisco Bay, California, United States - SF_Jul11_sed_USGS_4_1 | ecosystem: Environmental > Aquatic > Marine > Sediment | place: USA: California... | reverse complement strand
CCGCCGCTTACAACCCAGGTTTACATCTGAATAGTTAATAATGACTTCACAATCCCAATCTACTTGATTAATGATTGCGCGAGTGGCCGTAACCTTTTCCGCCTCCCCTGCACGATTGACTCTCGGACCATCGCCAATAACAAGTAACTTTGACGGCTTCGCCCGAGCGATTTCCTTAAAAACTCGTTCCGTAGTATCGGGGCGATTAAAGATAATAAAAGCTACAGGCGTGTTCAATACAAACTCAGACATTAATAAACTCCTGAAATATTCATTTTATTTAAACTTATCTAAGGGTATATGAAATTCAAGCCGACTTCCTGTTTAGCCTTTAGGGGGGCGCCACTTCGGTCTGGAAGTTAATAATGGATATATCTCTCTTTCCTGCTTGCACGACGAAGCAAACCACGAAAAATATAACCGAACTCTCCCTGTAAAAGCATAAGGAACAATCGACGAAGCTGAAATAATCTAATCTTCCATTGGGGAAATGTTCGTCCATTGAGAATCTGCACCCTTTCTTTTTGAAAACCATCCGTCGTGTTGTGCGTTTTGGTTTTTTCATGCAATCGCAGACCGCCCCACATTTTATTAACATGAAAACCGCGATGAGTTTCAGTAAGTCGAAGAAACCATTCATAGTCGAAATCATAATGCAGCGACTCGTTCAACCAGCCAATTTCCTCGTGTACTCGCCGCCGCCAGAAGGCTGCTTGATTTGTTAATACCATGCCTTCGGCTAACAATGCGCCGTAGCTTGGCGTAACATATTGCATATACCTGAGTTTGTGATCAAGCGAATCGATCAGCATCATATTGCCGATAATCAAATCCGCTTCAGGATGATTGACCGCTGCTCTTGCCAGGTCGAAAAATACCCCAGGATAATAAACATCATCTGAATTTTGCCAGGCGACCCATTCCCCCGTGGCTCGTCGCAAACCCTTGTTGATCGCCTCTGTCTGGCCACGGTCTGATTCGCTCACCCAATAGGCCAGGCGGCTCTCGTATTTTTTAATGATCTCGACGCTTCCATCTGTTGAACCGCCATCGATCACCATGTATTCAAGGTTTGGGTAATCCTGATTGAATACCGACAGGATTGTGCGCTCAAGAAATTCCGCCTGATTAAAACTTGGCGTGATAACCGAAATCAGGGGGTATTGATTTGGCGACAATTTGGACAATTTTTCACTCACGAGTACCGCGCTTTTATAATTATTTCATAATGACGCGGTACCTTGCAAATCTGTTTAATTCGAATTAACGTCAGGTTAAAATAGAAATAATTAAACAGACATTGCACTAGTTTTGAAACTTCGGCATCATTAGAAACATTATCTTCTCTTGAATAGTATCACTGATCGGCTAATCGCCTGCAAGAATCCCCTGGAATGTGTTTTTCTTATGAGGCAATGCAATAAACCTGTAATCCGGTTTATTAACAAATATCTGATACTTATTTGTTTAAAGAGGCAGAAAGAGCCTGTTTCAATGCTTTTTCAAAGATTGGTCGAAATAAAAAAGACTGGGCTGCGGCAACATGATTATCATCTGCAAATAAAGAATACCCGTTTATAATATATTCACACATCCCGCTTATACATTGAACCGTATCAGGCCGTACGAATACAGCCCCATTTGTCCTTTCAAAATGATATATTTTTTTTGCATATGTAGATAGAAAAAGCCGCTTATCAGTATACAGTTGCATTTTTGTTATCCGTCCAAATGCAAGATTACGACTAGTGACTGAAGCAACATCCCAATTTGGAATTGCAATCGGTCCGATCAGAACTACCCTTTTTCCAGCCAAAATTAAACGATTGATGGTTTTATCAAGCTCTTCCACCATCGTATCAGCCGTATTGCCCGATCTTTTGATCATTGAATCCCACGTCAATCCTATCACAACCACTTTAGCACGCTTTAGCTTGATTACTCCCTCAATAATACGATTCCCGACGTCAATACACTCGGGACTTATATTGGCTCCATATATGGGCAAACATCCGTTTACCGGAATTAAAAGGCCATTCAAAGAAAGATTATGAACAATATCCCGAAAAACGGGAGCATACATTCCCGCATGAGAATTTCCCATGAGAACAATATCTGCATCTTCAGGATTACGCGAGGGAAGCTCCATCGAGCATGCCCGGATATTATCAAAATAAAGATAATCAGATACCGCACAACGATAATTCGTTCCGACAGCAGCATTTATCCGCGCTGCGTCAGGATTTAGTCTTTCTGGTAATCCTGATTTAACAAGAATCACTCCCGCAATCAAAGCGGCGATTATAACACCTGTGAGGGTATATAATCGAACTTTCTCAATGATCATCCTTGATGACCGAAAAGGACGTTCAATATAATACCAGGATAAAGTTGCAAGCATAAGCATTATAGCGGATACGCCAAACATTTCAAAAGATGTTAAATCGCGAACAAGATAATACCTGACAAAAACAATAATTGGCCAGTGCCATAAGTACAGCGAATACGAAATTAACCCAATGAATACGAGCACCCTAAATGAAAGAACTCGACCCACTAAATTTTCCTTCTGTACTCCGCTATAAATTATCAGGCTTGTACCAATTACGGTTAACAGAGATTCTGGTATAAAGGGAAAATTTAACCGCCAACCTAAGATAACAGAGATAATAATAAGCGCTAGGCCAATAGAGCCAAGGAGCGCCATTATTCCTGGAATCGGTTTAATTCTGGAAGGGGTAAGCGCAATCAGGGCGCCTAAACCAAGTTCCCAGGATCGCGTCGGAAGCAGATAAAAGGCTGGCATATCGGCAATCATTTTAAGAGCGAGAATATTTAACAATAAAGAGCCAATACATAAAACTGCAACGATGATTAAAGTTAATTTTTTTGTTTTATTTGCCGTCAGCAATAATATTAATGGGAAAAGAATATAAAATTGTTCCTCCACTCCTAGAGACCATAAATGTAATAATGGTTTTTCTTCCGCATTACGGGAAAAATAATCCGTATCTCGCCAAAAATAAATATTTGCAACAAATCCCAGAGTTGCTAACAGACTCTTTGCAAAGCCGATTAAATCAATCGGCAACAAAAGCATGATTGAGACGACGGCGACTATAAATATCAAGGTCAAAAGAGCCGGCATTATCCTACGTATGCGGCGATCATAAAAGCGAATAATTGAAAAATTGCCTGTCAAAATTTCGCGCCAGATAATGGATGTGATCAAATAACCGGATAAGACAAAGAAAATATCCACACCCAGGTATCCACCGGGCAGCATTTTTCGCGATAAATGAAATCCAATTACAGAAAGCACCGCAATTGCGCGCAGTCCATCTATATCGGGACGATAGGTTATTAAATTTGAATCTGCTGAGCTGCGACTTTTCAACATATTATTCTCATTCCACCGACTTTCTTAAAACTCGAGTGAAATTTCATTGTTTCAGATTTTCGAATGAGAGGCACTATCTATGAGCTTGTCTACAATTTGCAATAAGATTGGTTGCGCAAGCATATTTGCCTCAACACTGGGGTGTGACCACTCATCACGGTAGAGAAATATTCCTTTATCATTATAAAATTTGCATACATCTGTTGGGCAATATACATCAAAAAGTTCTAAAACTGCGAAATTTGAATACTTCTGCTGTAACTCTAAAAGTAAATCATTGTAGGTATGACGACGTTTCAGAGATTCTTTTCTTGAATAATATGTGCATGGCGGTTCATTCAAGATATGCCACCATTGATGCATCGCCATGTCAGGTGTGCAGTTAGCTTCTCGCATAAATGGGTTGCCGCTTTGATAAACAATAAAAATACCGCGATTTTTCAGTTTTTCAATCATGCGAGAGAGACCTTTACGAAGATCGATAATTTTTTGATTTGTCGCATCATCCATGTTCTTTGGCGAAAACTCCGACCCATCGTTTATCATTAACACGACATCGCCGGTATGCAACTGACCGGCTAGTTTTGGTATCACCGAATTCCAGTAGTAATTATTTGCTTTATCCCAGGGACCTTTGTTCTCAATTTCGGGAACCGCCGATGCTCCCCAGGAAGATGTTACTGTAACAGAACCACGATCTTTTTCCAGAAAAATTTTGAACATTTCAATTTCGGCTACGCTAAAAGAGTTACCGATCACGAGGAATCTTCGTTTGGCGGAGTAAAAGTCACCCAATGTACAATTTTGATAGGTAATGACTTTGCCGACATCGTTGTTTGAAGATAAAACACATGGAGTTGCCGACCAGGAGTATTGTTTAAAGTTTTGGATATCTTGAAGTGTATTGGTTCCTTTTTTAATCAGTGGCGCAGTAGCTCCCGTATAAAAGTAACCTTGCTTCTGGAGAGGGATTACCAGAAATAAAATTAAGGCGGACAAACTTAGAGCGATAATCATTGCATATCCAGTTTCCCGTAATCGAAAAAAGCTACCGAACTTTAGAAGCTTCCAGTCAGAATTACGCAGAGGTTTCTCTACAAAATAATATGATAAAATTGATAGAACCATAATTGCGGCCAATTGAAAAGGAATAGACCATATATGTAATCCGATCGTCAAACGGCTAATCGATAGTATACTCCAGTGCCATAAGTAAAGGGAGTACGAAATGATGCCTAAAAATACAAGGGGCTTAAATGTCAGAAATTTATAAACAATAGCTGCCGGCCGTACCGCCACGATAAGAACAGCAGTAAACATGACAACAGTCAATGTAACGAATTCCTGATGAATCTGCGCTTTCGGTAAAAAAAATCCAACAAAAAGAAAAGTTAAAGCCGGGATCGTAATGTATGGCAAAACATGATCATACGTATTGATTTTTTTTTCGATTTTTTTTAATACAAGATAGGCGATAGATCCCGAAGCAAGTTCCCAAAAACGAGTCGGCATTAAGTAAAATGCCATGATCCGGCTCTGACTACTCAACCAAATATATGAGAATAAAGAAATAATTCCTGTAATACCGATAACCAGGGAAAAGTTTCTGACCCCTGTTTTTGATTGTCGAGCTAGACCGCTAAACCAGATAATGAAGGGAAATAAAAAATAAAACTGCTCTTCAACACCCAAAGACCATGTGTGCGTAAACGGATTTAGCTCTGCTAAAGAACCAAAATAATCGGTAGCCTGCCTTAACAGATAGAGGTTAGAAAGGCCAAAGAGAGCTGCGGTCCCTGTGCGGAGGGTGATTACAGCAAGACTGGACGAAGGATTAATAATCAGCAATGAAAATATACTGGTTATCGTAATACAAAGGAATAAAGCAGGAACCAATCGCTTGACCCTCCTATTGTAAAAGCCTAGAATAAATTCCTTAAATGAACGATCCTGTTTTGTCACCAGCGATTGCGTGATAACAAAACCGGATATTACATAAAAAATATCCACACCAAGGTGACCATTGGGCAAAAGTGTTTTGCCAATATGGTTTATAATAACCGATACAACCGCTATCGCTCGTAAACCGTCAATTTCAGTTCTATACATAAATTTTTATCAAGTCTTTATGGTACCAAATGGTTAATAGCAAGTATTGCGTATTTTAATAAAACAAATATCAGATATGTAAAATAATTTCATCAATACGAAATATCTCTATTGATTTTTTCCATGATTTTTCAAAAGTAATATTAGTATTATTTATTTTTCAAGGAGATCGCCATCCGCCTTTTGATATATTTTCTAACTGTACCAGTATGCTTTTCAAATAGAAAATACAGGATCCAACTAACCATTAAACAGATTAAAATAGAGCCAAAATAAATACCAATAGTAGACAGGTTTACTATTTCTGCTCTTTTTAATCCAAGGTAAATCATGAGAAACATTACGGGGTAATGCGTCAGATATAAAGTATAGGATGATTTCGCGAGAATAGTTCCCATATGATCAAGTTTTTGCCACAAAAATTTAGTTGGCTTTATAAAAAGTACCTGCTGAATGATCATTCCCATACCCAGCGAAAGCAATAATCTTGATACATTGAGGGAAGGAAAGTAACTCCTCAGGTGTTTGATTGATAAAGATATTGAATCGTATCCAATTTGAATCGATATTATAGAATACAAGAAAAGAATAAATGCAAAAAAAAGAAGCTTCCATGAAAATCCCCTGGGCATTTGAACATACATCATCGCACCTATTAACCAGCAAAACAAATATACGGAGCTAAGGTATGTAAATATGGCCGCTACCAGAATAAACAAAAGTACCGATGGTAAATAAAAACTGCGTTTTATTGAAGCAATACCGATTGCATAAGTTAAAATGTAAAACCAGACTTCATACGAAAGGGACCGCAAAGGATAGTTGTCTCCAAAAAAAGGGAAAAATACGCCTTGTAAGGAAAGTATATTGCCAATTAAAATTAAGACATTAAAGCTACCGTCAATAACAAGGCGAATACATGCGGTTAAAATCAGCGCAGGCAACAATGGGAGCATAATTCTAACGAAACGATCTATTGCATAATCAGACGGTGAGAATGTACCTTGCAATATTCGATCCAAAGCGCGACCGCCAACAAGAAAACCGCTTAAGACAAAAAAAACAATAACCGCTTCATTTGCAATCCTGGTGATAGCGAATGCGGCGGTTACAAAAAATGATTTTTCAGTTGCAGCCAACGCACCATATTCGACAAATGCTACCCCCCTCAAATGTGTAAATACTACGGTAAGCGCTGCCATAAAACGCAATAAATCGAGCCAGTAAAAATGCCGCTCTTGAGTTTTTATTCCTGATTTTACCATATAAAACGCCTTTGATGAATGAAAAACAATATTTGATTTAGATTTATAAGTATCATATTTTAGATTTGATTTTTCTGTATCCTCATGCAAATTCGTCAATAAACCGTCTGGCTCAATATCGCTCGCTTGACAAATCCATCCTTTCACTTATATCCATGATACATTTATATTGCTTTTGAACCGATTTAAGGATTTATTTTAATTTATTGATAACCGTATAATACTTGCCCTCAAATAACTGGTACTCATCATTTGAAGAAACACGTATAGCGCGATATATATGTTTACCAAACAATATTAAAAAAAGAATCGGCCGAATCCATGCAGGAATATTCTTTTCGAAATGAAAATAAGCTTTGATAATAAATTCAAATATTCGACCTTGTGGAGGTTGAATCGCAGCCATCTCTTTGCGGTATTTTGATAAATCCCCGCTAAGTTGTCCGGGAACTTTTCTGAAACAACTCAAATATACCTGAACAGATACCAGGGGAGCAAACCGGGAAAATGCAAGCCATAAATAATAGTCGCCTGCAAGTTTCAGGGAGTGGTTAATCTCTCCCACACGATCCCACAAGGTACGCCGCCAAAAGACGCTTTCCTGTAGTACAAAATAGCCTGATCTGCCATAAATCCCTCTGGATAACCATTCCTGCGAATAAAGCCAACATTTACCGACAACGTATATTGCCGATTTATTACTAATCCATGATGAAATCCCACTGACCCAGTGAATTTCAGGATATTTCGTAAATACAGTTGATATGGTGTTAAACGCACCCGGCAAATAAATATCATTGGCATTAATCCAGGCACAAATATCTCCCGTAGCTCTGGAAAATCCTTTATTTATAGCGTCATACATTCCCTGATCAGGTTCGCAAATAAAAATCAACGTTATGCCGTTACACCCTGACGGAAATTTTGTATTTTCCAGTTGTCGTTGAATATCCTCAACGATTTCTTTTGTACAATCATCCGAACAATTATCAACTACAATATATTCTATACTGAAATCGCCCTGCTGAGAAATAACGCTCTGCATGGTTTCTCGAATATACTGACCAGAATTAAAAGATGGCGTAACAATGCTAATTTTCATGAAGAATCGACGTTGCTATCAATCTAAAATAAATCTCTTTTTAAACAAACTCAAGGTAAACGAAAAAAAATACCATCAATTTGTAATGTCTGGCCATTTACCGGATTGTTGAATCCTGGTTGTAATGCCCAAAGCGTAAATCCTTCTTGATCCATGCGGCTGATCATCTCTTGCCATAAATACTGTCCTTCAAATAAATCACAAGGATCTTAGATTTTTCTTGAATTCAAGGCCAGCATTTTCTTCTAGCCTCAAATTGGATTAACCGACTAACAAATTCATTCTCTCTCTTCTTGCGCAATGAATCTATTTGACTCAGTCGCAAAGTGCCCGCCTTTACAAGCAAAGAAGATATAGCCTGATCGGTGCATGCCTTCATAGCATTGGCAAGCTCGCTTGCATCATCTGGATTTACCAGAATTGCCGCATCACCGGCATGTTCTTTTAAGTGAGCGGAATAGATAAGCGGTTTGCCAATTAACCAGGCTTCCAGCGGAGGCAGGTTTGTTGGTCCGAAATAAGTTGGCATAATGACCCCGCAAGCCCCCTCAAATAAGCCCCGCATATAATCAACGGGAACAAATCCGAGAAAACTAACCTGATCCCTCAGTTGATAACGATCAACAAGGTTTTCAATATGCTTACGATTACCCTGATCGCTTCCTGCAAAAGCTACGTTCAAATTAATATTGTCTTTCCTGAGTATAACAAGCGCTTCCAATATGCGCACATGATTTTTATGCGACCAGAATTGCGCCGGATAAAAAAAATACCCTTCTTTGAGGTTGAACTTTTGTAATACCGAATATTTGTCAATGTTAGATTTATTCTGGAGGAATGGAGATGGGGACATTGGCATCGGCAAACAACGCTCCCGGTCAATACCATATCGTTGCGAAATCGAGTCAGACAAATGCTCCGATTCCGTAATAATCAACAATGCCGAGGCAAGACCATTCTGTAAATGCAACTCCCTCTCCTGAAATTCGCCAAAACACCTGACCTCCGGAAACTCAGGAGTATCACGATGACTGAGATCAAATACCGTTGTAATGAAATTAAGCTGCTTAAAACTATCGCCTATCGGGGATTGCGTCAGGAAATAAACCAGGTCAGCGCCGTGCTCTATTAACTTTCTTTCCAATAAACCAATAATTTTTTTACGCCTTTGCCTTGTCCTCAACAATGGGCTCCGGTTTGCTCGTGCCAGAATTCTTTCCAAAAGGCTCGGCTTAAACCAGATACACTCAACCCCCAATTTTTTTAAAAATTCAACATTATCAGCATAAAATGTAAAGACCTCGAAATCAAATCTTCCTTCACAAATCCCCTTCATCTGCAAAATCGCATTTAAACTCTGGTTAAATTGACCGCCAACCGTAACATGACTTTCCAATATTGCAATTATCTTCATTGTAATTTTTCTTTATTGAACAAATCTATCCCTGATTCGAATTGCGGGTTGACCGGCTATATATGAGTTTTCCGGAAAATATCCCGTCAAAACAGAGTTGCTGACGGTGAACGAGTTTTTATTGAGAATTGTCCCTGGCATAATAATTGTATTAAGACCTAACCATACATTGAAATTTAATACAACCGGGGATAATAAAAAATTTGCCTGCGAATATGGCATAATTGAAGTAATTTTTGATCTGTCATCTAAATCATAAGCCGTATTTGTGAGAGAATAAATTTTACCATTCGCGCTTAAAACACAGTTGCTATCGATTGCCACACCGCCATATCCCATAATGATGCAAAATTGGGCAATATGTATGTTATCTCCAAAAATAATTTCACCTTCTTCGCCCTTAAACCCGTCATTTGGTTTTCTTTTTATATTGCCAATCAACGTTTTACCAGTAGCAATGATACAATATTTGTCAATATGTACATTATTACCAACGCTGATAAGCTCTGCGCCATCAATGTGCACACCCACATCGATAATTACATTTGTACCGCACTTTTTAAATTTATTTTTATAATAATGATAGCGTAATTTGCCACCATAGCCGCCCGGCAAGTAAATAATTAAAAAAAGTACAATATGTTGAAAAATTAGAAACGGCGCTTTTAGTATTTTTAGAAAAATCAAACAAGTACCTCATGCAAAACTTTTGATACGCCTTCGATTTGTTCTTTTGAAATAGCAAGTCCGCTTGGAATATAAAATCCCCTTTCATACACCTTTTCGCTATTTGGTAGATGCTCATTCAAAAAAAGCCCCATTTTATTAAAGACCGGCTGCTTGTGCATCGGATAGAAAAAAGGCCTTGTTCCGATCCCTTTCTGTTGAAGTTCTTTCATCACTTGTTGGCTATTCTGAGAAAAATCATCTTTTAGCGCTATCGTAAAAACCCAATATATATTCTCGGCATATTCTTTTTTTGGAATTGGCAGGGAAATGACTTTGATATCCTTGAGAAGGTCCTGGTACATTTGACCAATCCATCGCTTTTTAGCGACAAACTCCTGAATTCTCTCCAATTGAGCCACGCCAATAGCTGCCTGGATGTTTGTCATACGTAAATTCCATCCGAGTTCTTCATGTACAAATCGTCTTTCAGGAATAAAGCACAAATTTCTCAGGCTTTCACACCTTTTTGCCAGGTCTTCATCATCCGTAAGTACCATGCCGCCCTCGCCGGTTGTGATATGTTTATTTGGATAAAAGCTTAAGATGCTAATATCTCCAAAACTGCCGCATTTTTTCCCTTTATAGGTTTGACCATGCGCCTCTGCAGCATCTTCAATAATTTTAAGATTATATTTTTCTGCTAACTTCATCAAGGGATCCATATCGACAGGCATTCCATAGATATGCACGACCATAATGGCCTTGGTGTTTTTTGTGATTTTTGACTCAACATCCCCAATTTTCATATTGAAAGTATCAAGCTCACAATCAACCAGTACAGGTTTAACCCCGGCTTTAACCAAAGCCTGAGCGCAAGAAATGATCGTAAAAGTCGGCATGATAACTTCATCGCCTTCTTTCAGCTCCAACGCGACCACAGCCATCTCCAGGGCAGCCGTACCATTAGTAACGGCAACGGCATATTTTCGCCCTATATAGTCTGCCATGCCCTGTTCGAATTTCTTTATAAACGGTCCTTCCGAACTTATCCAACCGGTATCGATACATTCATTTAGATATTTCTTCTCATTTCCATTTAGAAGAGGTTCATTTACAGGAATAAATTTGTTCATTTTATTTTCTCATGTTCAATTTGTTTTTTTCGACAGGTGAAAAAAGAACCTTATCCATTTCACCGGCATACGGGCCTTGTTTAACTTCAATAATCTCGCTTTCTTTTAGCATCTCAAATCCATGGCCTCCGTAGGCAAGAAGAATAACATCTCCGGTTTCCAAAATGGTGCTTTCAAGATAATTTTTTTCATCATCATAAAAATCTACTCTCACCTGGCCGCTCTTGATAAACAATACTTCCTTGGTATATTGTACTTCTCTCACTACAACATTATGTACATGTGGTGGTATGACATAACCTTCCGGTCGTTTCATATAGGCTAATTGTTGAGAAAAATCATTGGGAGTAAAAAACTCTAATCCATCTTTTTGAAAATTTGTTCTTATAATTATAGAAAGCAATTTATCTTGATGAATTATTCGTTGAATCATTTTATCCCCAAAGTTAAAATATTTTTAATCATTTTTTTAAAATTATTCCAATAAAAAATAGCATAATTTAAATTAAATAGAATTTTACCATTGAATTCATCGTAAATTAAATTTGGCATTATAATTTTAGGATGGATAATATCTAAATTAATTTCTTTTCTTAACACATTCGATAATTTATTATGGATATCACTTGTATGTGTTGCGTCGATTCCAAAACCTATATTAGATACCAGATTAACCACTGGGATAATTGAAATGCCACCACAACTCCAGGTAGTAAAATACCATTGATAATCCCAAGTATCAATTTCACCATCAAAAGCCTTTTTAAAATTATACAGCCAAAAAGTTTGAAGCAGTTTATTTTTTGTTATATTCTTAATAAAGCCATTGATTAAAAAATCTGGAAACAAGGGCATTTTAATGTTATAATATTTCCATCTATTTGCCCAACTTCCCCAACCCCAAATATGATTATACCTGGAAAAATAGTAACTGTCATTATTTATTAATATATCACTTGTCAACATGCTGGCACCGCTAATATGCCACACCCTCATATCATTCTTATATTTTTCCAGTAATTGTTCGCAAAACCAGAAAAAACTTTGACAAGGCAGGCAATCATCTTCGAGAATAATGCCCATTTCTTCATTTTCAAAAAACCAGGTTATCGCTGCGCTGACGGCGTATTTACAGCCGAGGTTTCTATCGCGAAACAGCGTTTTTACCTCGCACTGCCAATCGATATGACTGGTTACATAATCTCGCACCTCTTGGACTTTTTTTGCTTCGCCTTCTCGCGATTCCCTGGCGCCATCGGCGGCAATGTAAAGTCGTGGCGGTTTTGCCATGCGGATCGCTTCAAAAACCTGTTTGGTTGTATCGAGACGATTAAATATCAAAAAAAGTACAGCCGTTTTAAGCGGCTGTGGCGGTGTGAAAGGCTGATCTGACAGGCTCATTATTTATTACTTTCTTTATCGGACAGTTTTATTTTGATGTAATTATTTGGAATACATGTGGCAATGATCGGAATAACCCGAGGTAGTTTCCAATAATATGGCGATACTTTTCTCTACGGGCTTTACGAATATCAATAAACAAAAATATATTTAAAATTAATAACTTTGTCACTGATATTGCCACATTCAAAAATAATCCCCAAAGCATAAGTTGACGTAATGGTAAATTAAACCTGATTACCCTGCTATTTTTTAGTTCATCAATTGCGTCGGTTACTATAAGCATATCCACTTTTAACTCATTAGAATATATGAGGCTATAAATTGCTTGTTTAATGTTCCGAAATGAAAATAAATAAAATTGAATTTTGCCAGGCGAACTACGAATACTCTCGCCCATCACACTATAGGCATTTACCCCATCCGAGAACAGTCTTAAATAAATTATAACGTCATTTTTTCCCCATCTATCCCAGTGGCACTCATTTAAAACCGTATGGTGAACAATATTTTTATTCCAATAATATGCGCCGCCTTTTAGCAACAGGTCTCCAAAAAAAATCATCGGGAAAAAAGCATTTTCCCTGTATTGTTCCCAGAATTCATAATCAATATATTCAGACTTGAGAATCAGCCCGGATAACACAAACCCGTTGTTCATATATTTTGCGGCATTAACTACCGAAGGTTTTACAAAAGAACTTTCATTAAATGGATTACACACAATACAGTGTAACTTATCATCCTCTGTATAGGAATAGCGAGGTGTCCAGATTATCGGCGCCCCGTTAGCAATTTTTTGTTGTTCTTGTAGAAACCCGACAATTTCGCCCAGAATGTCCGGTTGTAAATAATCGTCATCGGTAATAATCAGTTGATAATCGCTTTTTTTTGAAATGTCCGACAACATATTTTTGTAATTCATACTCATGCCGAGATTTTTTTCGCGGGAGACAGTGATAAAATAATTCAGCGAAACATATGCATTCAACACGCTTACCGTATCATCTGGCGATGCATCATTTGCCACATAAATATCAATACAATCCGAAAGCGCGTACTTTTCGATTTGCTCCACAACTGAGTCAATACAATATTGTAATTTTTTTGGTCGTTTATAAGTTGCAATGCAAATTGTCAGGAGTTTTTTCATGAACCTTACCTGTCGATACAACTTAAAGGAAGATTATTTCCATAAGAACACATCAAGTTGAGAATCCATTCTGCCACCTGGAGTATAGTTAAAGGGCATCGGCCTATTTGCAGCTTCTTTTATATGATAACGAAACCCATGTCCCTCAAAAAAAGCGAGTATTTCACCAAGCCGTTGTGGCGCTCCCGTCAGAGAATGCCATTCGAAAAACAATTTCTCTACATTTCTTGCTATCAACTCCTTCGAATGTATAATCACATCAGACTCTGCACCTTCAATGTCCATTTTAAGAAAGTCTACGCGCTTATTCAAAAATCCGTCCAGATTATACGATTTTATTTTTACGCCTTCTGAACCTGCATCATTGCCAATATGCCCCCCCCAACTCCCATCCGGCACAAAGACTAACTCACCGTCTTCAACCCAAACGGCAGCATTATATGTAAACACATCCCGAAATCCACTAGATTCAATGTTTGTAACCAGTTTCTCATAAGCTATCGTATCTGGCTCAAATGCATGTATGATTGCATCGGGAAATTGGGATTTTAAATATAAAACACTTAATCCTATATTTGCACCGCAATCAATAAATGTAGGCACCTGGGACTCACAGTAGAATTTGTAATTTTCTCTTACAAAAATCTCATCAAGCATTCCCAATAGGGCCACGTTATCGGTAAAACTTATGGTATTGCCGTGAATAATCAAATGGCCTTCTGTATATCGATCCATTTGCGATATTTTATGATACTGATCTGCCCCCAGCAACTCAATTACGGAAATATTCGAAGTTATTGGCAATCGTTCATGTGAGAAAATTCTTTTAATTCTATTAATAATTTTCCGCAAACTTAAATCAAGCAATTTCTCCATGCTTTCTCCTTAAAAATATATTTTAGCCTATCTGGAATGGAAATTCTTAATTCGATTTAAAGTGTATTCGAATTCTTTTTATCATCCGCAACAATCCAAGTTTCCCCAAAAAGGTAACCAATATAGCCTTAAAAACCACATTCAATTGCCTCCAATTTCGGAAAAATTCACGCCAAAGTATCCATGATACCTGCCATCGGCTAAGTCGGGAATTAAAACCCAATTGAAATTCTATAATTGTGCGTTGCTCATCTGTCACGACATCTACAGGCGACTTAAATAACTCATCTGCTTTTTTTTCGTACTTTTCATGATCCTGATCCCAGTATTTTTTTTGCATACCATCGGAAAGGTTTTTATCAGAAATATTCATTAATTCAGGTCTTTCACCAAGAAAAAAATAGGGAATACCCATTTCTACACAATAGAAAACTTGCGATCCCCATAAATTGGATGTAGCATAAGCGTAATTCCGAATAATAGAATAAAAACTATCTACGAAATTAACTGATGCTGTATTTCCTGCGGTAACCAATGGAAATCCAAAGCTCCTGAGTTTTTTGTGTAATCCGGCCCGGATATCATGCATATGAAGACATATAACCACCGGTTGAAACTTCTCCGATAATTCCTTAAGTTTTACAAAGTACTCTTCCGAATCATGCCCCACCCATTGAACAGCAGGAGTGCTGTGAGTAAAAAACACGAGTGTACCTCTTGGTTTCGCTGATCTCTGTATACCGCGCATCCGCCTGTATGAAATCCAGGGATTTATTATCTGAATCACCTTTTTACCAATAAAGTCTTTATACTTTTGCTCTTTCAAGGGGTTCCATGTAAAATGCACCTTTGCCGGGTTTTCTAAGTCGTGTGGAAATAAAGTAGTCTCTGCTCCAACCCCATGATCTGAATATACGTAAAGGGGTAGAAATTTGGGGTATTTAGTCCAAAACCGCAAACATTTTCCAAGGCTATAAAGTTCTGACGTCCAGTATGCCCAGGGCGCAATCCCGGGATTTTGATCTTCGCAGGCCTGTTCTAATTCATCATCAGTCATTCCTACTGTCATATTTTTTAAGTTTGATGGTGCGCTTAAAGCCGCTTTTTCCATATTATTTTAATTTATATTCAACCTTTTCAAAATTAATTTTATACAAATATTTATCCAAATTGTATAAATATTCCTTTAATGTTTCAGTACCCAGAAATTCAAATGCCAAAAATCAACATTCATTTGTTTTAACAATCGATAACGACTATTTTTTTCTTTAAGAAGACTGCTTTTTGATTCTTGTAATTGATCCAGTACAATAAGATCAAAGTCTCCGTGAGAAATCATAGCCTCAACTTCTTTTTGGTATTGATTGTAGGCTTCCTCTACTTTTATCTGTGGAATTCCCAAATGAAATATATTTGGAAATTTTGTAATAGCAACCAGATACTGATTATGGCCTGTATCATATACTGTCTGTCCCAACTGGTGAATTATACCTGCAACCATGGGAGAGCCATAAATTTTAGAATAACCTTTCATCGTTGCCGATACTGCGGATAGTTGGTCGTTGTGATTTTTAATTTGCCCTGTAGTTCCAATTACATTATGCGTAACAAAGATAGTCATCAAAAGAAGCAACAATCTACCTAATGACAAAGTATAATCAGGATAATCTTTAAATTTTGGCCAGCAGGCAGCGGCCGTAAAAATTAACGCCGGAGTACACAAGGCAATGATATACGTTAAATAATTACCCATGCCGTGTCCGATACTAAAAATAAAGTCTAGCGCCAAAAGAATTAAGGCATAAAGTGAAAATGTACTGGATAAATGCGTCTGATGTTTATTTCCTTTAAAACGATTAAAAACGTAGATTAAACCTGCCGCACATAAAATAGCGATAAGTCCTCTGTTGATAGAACTAAAAGCATAACCTTGTTTCAGCATGTATGCCCAGGTTTCAGATGTAAAGGTTACTCGTGAATTGGCCAGTGTTGTAAACATAGCGCTCGAAATGTATCCTGGGCTAAAATAATTCGTTATAAATATTGCTAATATTCCCAAAAGCCCGAACAACAACGAAAATGCCAGTCCTCGTTTCCAATCTTTAAAAATTATCCAGTAAGAAAACGCGATTGGCCCGATAAATATAAAATATGCCTTGCCAAAAAATCCGCCAATCATCGCAAACGTGAAAACAAGTGCTGACGAAAGTAATCCGAGTGGAATTAACTCAGCGACGGCAAATCCCAGAATAAAAAATAATGCTCCCATTGCATCAGGTCTCGCCTGTGGAATGACAAAAAACAAGGATTGAAGATAAAAACCAATTGTTAAAATAAATGAAAAAATAAAATCTCTGCTTAACTTATAGGTAACAAACCAAATTATGCCGCTTGAAAGAATGATGGCAATTCCGCTGACAAGCCTCAGTACAGAAAAAGTATTACCTAATACAGAAGCAAAAACACGCGCGACCTCATTGAATAAACTTCCATATGGGTTAAAATAAATCGGTAGATTTTCAAAAGAGAAGTTGCTTAAACCTTGCAGCATACCACCGACTTGAATTAACATCGCACCTTCGCGGTATTCAAATTGCCAGGGGCTTAGAATTATCCACCGATGGTAGTTCATCAAATACAAACTATAAAAAATCGCAATGGAAAAAATAACAAGATTTAATATCTTTTGTACTCTGTATTGATTATAGATATTTGAAAAGTTCATAATTTGCTCCCAAGGTTTAAACAATCGTTTAAAAACCATTTACTGCATGAAGTACTTGCCGAATAATCCTGTCTTGATCACCCTCAACTCCTAACCACAAAGGGAGCCTGACCAGCCTGTCGCTTACGTTCTGCGTTTCATCCATACCACCTGATACACTACTTCTTCGGCTGCCTTCCGGAGAGCTATGTAACGGAACATAGTGAAAAACAGAGTTAATACCCAACTCTTTTAAATCATTTATAAATTTAGTTCTTTTCGCTAAATCTGGCAGAAGCAGATAATACATATGCGCATTATGCTGGCATGAGCCAGGAATGATCGGTCGACGCGCCAACCCCTTTAACTCAATTTCTGAAAATGCTTCGTGATACGTATTCCATATCGCCATGCGTCGTGCTGTAATTTTCTCAGCTTCTTGCATTTGTGCCCACAAAAATGCAGCGATCACTTCTCCGGGAAGATAAGAAGAACCTATATCGACCCAGGTATATTTATCTACCTGCCCTCGAAAAAACTGACTTCGATTGGTACCCTTTTCACGAATAATTTCGGCGCGTTCGGCAAAACGTTCATCATTTATAAGCAAAGCTCCGCCCTCTCCCGAAATAATATTTTTAGTTTCGTGAAAGGAAAGAGTTCCCATGTGGCCAATAGATCCCAATGGACGCCCTTTATAAGCAGACATTATACCCTGCGCAGCATCTTCTATGACTAAAAGGTTATTACGCTTTGCAATATCCAAGATGGTATCCATCTCGCATGCCACACCTGCATAATGAACCGGAACAATCGCTTTTGTCTTTGAAGTAATGGCTGCCTCGATTTTGGTTTCATCAATGTTCAGGGTATCGGGGCGGATATCCACAAAAACCGGAATTCCTCCGCGTAGAACAAAAGCATTGGCCGTAGAAACAAAGGTATAAGACGGCATGATTACTTCGTCGCCAGGTTGAATATCTGCGAGAATTGCCGCCATTTCCAGGGCAGCCGTACAAGAATGGGTTAACAACGCTTTTTGGGTGTTGGTATGTGTTTCCAGCCACGCATGGCATTTTTTTGTAAACATACCATCACCAGCAAGATGTCCATTTGCATGAGCCTGGCCAATATACGTAAGTTCTTTGCCGGTCATGTAAGGTTTGTTAAATGGAATTGCAGAAGGATTCATTTTTTTGTCATTCTCTTTATTCGTAACGATTTTTTAGCAACGAGTAACCTTGAACCGCCAAAAGGCAAAACAATACCAATACGAATCAGTATTAACTCAAAATTTAATAACCATTCAAAAAGCTGATTCAAAATGGAGGGAATACGTAATCCAGTCATATCATCCATGTTCATATTTACTTTAATTCGTTGTAAAAATCTTGATGCATACATCACAGGCAACAACGCACTGACAAAAGATGTGCTTCGAATAATCTCAAAACCAGCCGCGGACACTTTTTGATGTAGTTCATTGGCGCTATACCTTCTAACATGGCAGGAATATTCATCAAAGGTACTCCACAACCAACGATGCTGCGGAACGGTGATAAATACCATACCGCCTGGTTTTAGCGCTTTAAAAATTTGTGCGAGCACAGCCTCATCTTGTTCAATATGTTCCAACACGTCAAACGCGCCAATCGCATCCAGTTCCGATTCATAAGGAATTTGTCTGGCATCCATTTGTTTAAATTCGGCGCCAGGCACGCGTTTTCGAGCATAGATCAATCCCTCTTCCAGATACTCGCTCCCGAATAATCTGGCATCGGGAAACTTTTTTGCTATTGCTGAAATAACAAAACCTGTTCCGCATCCGATTTCAAGGAATGATTTTAATTCCGAAGAATACCTGGATAACGCCCAAAGAATAATTTTGTTCCTTGCGCGAAACCAAAAGTTCCCCTCCTCTAATTCCGCTAATTCTTTGAAGTAGTGAGCTTTAAATCCTATGTGCATTTTTTTGGATAAATTATTTTTTCGCATCCGCGATTATCTCGCGAAAAACGAAATTCTTTAATACGACAAAAAGAAACCCTGCAACAATGACTATTGCTGCGGCCTGAACCCCTTGATGGCCATAACCAAGGCGATCTACAAAAGTATAAAGGATCAGGAAATTAAGTAAATATCCAAGCAAATAAGCGAGCGCATAGCGTAGAGCCGCACTGGCTGAGGCTCCGCGATGAGCGAAGGTCCATTTCCGATTGCCAATAAATCCAATGAATGCGCCTACAATATATACCAGAGTCATTGCTGCTTTTGGTTCGACGCCGAAATAGGTAATCAATAAATAAACAAAATAAATCGTTAAATTACTTACCGCCCCCACCATTCCATAACGAATTAGTTGCCGCATAGATTTAGATATTTGCGCTTCGACCGAGGTTTTTTCACATGGTCATGCGGTGATAAACATCTTGTGGATTACGAAATTTAAATCCAAGTGATGAGTATAGATTTAACACAGCGATATTAGTTGTAGAAATGGAACTTTTAACTTCGTGATGTCCCGACGCCAGCAGTTCATTGCAAACCATGCTCCACCAGTATTTCGACAGGCCTTTCCCGCGATACTTTTCTTCCACTGCATGCAACACAAGATTATTTCCACTATACCCAATGAAACCTGCCAGAGCAGCCTGCCAGTATAGGCCGTAAACATTCTTCGCATCCAGTAATTGTTTCAGCCAGTTATCGTAACGGAGATCTGCAAAAACTTTTGGTAAATTAAAATCACGATGAAAACGTCCATAAACAAAAGCTCCGTGGCAAATTGGCAAAACCTGTTCTGCATTAATATTCCTGGAAATAGTTGCCTCGGGATGTCGCGCCTCGCTTAATATGGAAGCGTTACAATGAGGTTCGATCAATGTGTCACAGTAGTAAAACCCAAACTCGTGCAGCAGACGTTTATCAGCCAGCGGGTCGACCTTCAAGGTGTAGTGGCCGTACTTTTGCATGGATTGCTCAAGAGCCTTTTTAGAATACTCCGTGAGCTCCCATGTGGGTATTCCAAATGCCACCGTATCCCACGGTGTCGGCTTGACCAATAAATGTTCAGTCATTATTTGTGGTTCGCCGGACAATATACAAAGGACGCTTCTTACTTTCGTCAAATGCCTTTCCAAGATAAATACCGATAATTCCAAGCATCGCAATGATTATTCCGCCAATAAAATACAGCGATACGATCAAACTATTCCAACCTGGAATTGGGGAGCCAAAATACAGTGCATGGTACAAAATATACATACCATAACAAAAAGAAAAAAATGCCATTCCAAAACCGAAGCGCACACCCAATCGCAATGGTTTATCCGAATAGGCAATTATAGTTTCGCTAGCCAATTTCCATAGCTTGCGAATAGTATACGTAGATTTACCCTCAAATCGTACGGCGTGTTCCACTTCTATACTTGCAGAAGGAAATCCCAGCCATTGAACCAATCCTCCGAAAAAGCGCAATTGTTCGCCCATACGGCAAAAACTTTCCACTACTTTCCGCGACATGATTCGAAAGTTTCCGCTTGCACTGTCATACTTTATATCCGCAAGATAGCTAAATACCTTGTAGAACATCCATGACGTAATACGTTTCAATATTGGATCCTGGCGTATTCCGCGTCGGGCTAACACAATATCGAAACCCTCTTGAGCCTTGGCGTACAATCGTGGGATTTCTTCCGGACGATCCTGCAAATCACAATCCATCACCACAACCCAGTCGCCATTACAATGATCCAACCCGGCGGTAATACCATAATGTTGACCAAAATTGCGGCTGAACTGGATGCCGCGAATCCTGTTATCACTGCTTGCCAGATCAACAATAATCTGCCAAGAACGATCCCCCCCGCAGTCCTCGACGAGAATGATTTCAAAATCAGGAGAAATTTTCTCAAGGGAGGCAACAAGTCGGTTGTATAATTCTTCAAGACAACCTTCAGCCTTGTACACGGGAATTACTACTGAAATATCTGGTATGCCGGTTGACATTATTAATTACCCCGCCCTCTTTTCTATAACCACAAACAGTCGAAATGCCATACACTTTCCTACTAAGGGCGCAATTGCATTTTCAAATCGCAACACCGGCGAAATAAGAAATGACGGTATAAGACTCCATGAACGAAACCCCCCCGAAAGTGGATAAACAAAAAAACTGATATATTCCAGATTAATTAGCTTAAGCAATGGAAATGCGCTTTCCGTTTGTTTTCTGTATTTAGCAAATAATAAAGAAGGTATTGCCTGATTGGAATCGAATGGTTTTCGATTTGGATCGAGCGAACCATCTTCAAGTGGATTTACACTCATATCGACAGGCTCAGGATGCGCAAAATTGTAAAAAGCCCAACTCGCTGGAGTAATGGCTGGCTCTACAAATATAATTCTACCGCCAGGCTGGAGAACGCGCTCGGCTTCAGCTAAAAACCTGTGCGGTCGTTCGATATGATGCAATATATCAACACCTACAATATTACCAAAGCTTTCATTTTTGAAGGGAAGAGAGTGCGCATCCACTGCCGCATCCAACCAGGAATTTAGCACAATATCTGTGGATATAACCTCTCCAAGATAATCCTTAAGGTTTCCCGTACCGCCGCCAATCTCAAGACTTCTCCCCTTTATACATTGATTTACTATCCGGCGATAGTAATCAGAATAAATCGCACGTAGAGACGGTTTTTTATTCCAAAGCTGGCGGTGCTCATTAAGTATTTCAATCGACATTAAAATGCTTTTAATTTTCTAAATGCGAATATTACCATTTTCAGCAAGAGCCATCCATGTTTAAAACGCGATATCTGGGTTTCCCCGTAGGTTCGACTGGCATAGGTAATTGGAATTTCAACTACTTTTAAATTTAGTTTGGCGGCGCCAAATATAAGATCAAAATCGCCAAAAGGGTCAAATTCGCCAAAATAATTTCTATTTTCAGCAATCTTGAGATAATGTTTTTTACTCAGCACCTTCGTGCCGCACAAGGTATCGGTAAACCTCTGATTTAATAGCCATGTGAACAACATGGAAAATGTATGGTTGGCTAAATAATTTAAAAAACGCATGGCATTTTTTTCCATTGGATAAACAAGGCGAGAACCATTGATAAATTCCCCCTTTCCTGATGCTATCGCATCATAAAATTTTGGTAATGCTTCGGGGGGCATGGTAAGATCGGCGTCCAGGATCATCAATATCTCGCCACGGGCGCGCTCGAATCCCTCCCGTACGGCATTCCCCTTACCTTTTCCGCTTTGTACAATAACCTTGATATCAAGCTTGGGGTAGGCCGCAATCACTCGCTGAATTTCCTCAAGTGTTCCATCTTTGCTATGCCCTTCTACATAAAATATTTCCATATCATTGCAAAACTTTGGAATTCTCTGCACGGCTTCTTCGATGTTTCCCCGTTCATTACGACAGGGAATAAGTACGGTTGCAGAAGGTTTTCTTTTTTTAATATCGCGTATTGGCCTGGCTACCACATAATTACGCAGGCAGGCTCTTCTGATTAAGGGAAATGGAGCAAGATAACGATTAACAAGAATTCCCAGCCCCAGTAGTTTACGAGGCATCAATTGCCTCCATTCTCTTTTGACTACATCAAAATCTGCAAGAGACAGCAAGTTCGTAATGTCCTCAGTGGAAAGAGCGTTTTGTTCTTCCTGCGGCATTTTTTGCCCAATAGCCCGCGCAAGTGTAAGTAACGGTTCCCATATTTTTGAATAGTAAGCAATGATGATTCGCGTATCAGCCTTACACAATCGATGCAGATTGAACAGGGTTGCCTGACAATCCTCCAAAGAACCAATGGTATCAGACAGGACAATCACATCAAATGGACCGGCAAGCGTAGACATAAAATCAACATCCTCAATATCTCCAACATAAAATTTCAGATGAGGATAGCCTGACTTTGCAACTTCTATCATATTTTGACTAAAGTCCACTCCTACCCCATGAGAAGGTTTCAGTTCTGCCAGCAATCTTCCCGTTCCACATCCTAATTCTAATACCCTCAGCCCTTCTGGTATTAAAAAGCGCATATATCGGTAATCTTCTCTATAAAAAAATTTATTTTTGTTTATCCATTTATTCCGATTAATGGCTACATCATCAGCCAATTTACGAATAGCTGCCTTTCTGGATGACAACACCGGTTCCTGCTTCATATTATTTTTTTCTCCATTCCAAATTTACGTCCCATCAACATCCAAAAAATCAAACCTGGAATACTTGAAAGTGCAACAACAATTCCAAATAAAACTGAAACCAGCATTGAATCGCCAGGTGAAATATGAAAAAAACCAAACGCAACAACCATCGCTCCTTCCCGAACACCCCAGCCGGCGATACTGACAGGAATCATGGATACAAGCAATACCAAGGGGATTAAAAGAAGGCATTCGGATAAACCTATCGGAACATGCACTGCCTTTGCCAGTGCATAGACAAAAACAGCAATCAAACAATGCACTGCAATCGACAACCCGATGACCTGAAAAGATTTTAGTTTACTTCCAAGTAAGCTCTGAAAGGAATCGAGCAATCTTCGCCCTGCTCTTACCATTCGCCAATGGTTCCATGCATCAGGGATGCTTCTTGCTGCGATCAACAAAATTATACCGCCTGCCGCAGCTATTAATATAATACCAATTGCCCACAATGCAAAATTTACAGGAACGATAGGCCAGAGCCATGGCATGGAAACCATAGCAAGCAACAATAATGCAATCAACGCAGTCAATCTATCCAGGAGAATACTATTAACCGCAACCGCAAGAGCAACGCCAAGTTTATGAACGTACCAGACGCGAGCGCCGTCTCCGCCAATAACAGCTGGCAATGCCTGCCCGAAGAAATTCCCTATCATCACCAGTTTATAAGCATTGCCAAGATTTAACGCTCCGCCTCCATGTTGAATTAAAATTTTCCAGCGCATCGACGGCAATATCGCAAGGCCTGCCATTATTACAGAAGCAACCAGGATCAAACTGATATTTACCTCCATCAAGCGTGCGCCAATTTCTTTTATATTGACAGATCTCGCAATCAGAATAACAAGTCCAATTGAAATTACAAATTTAAACAGGGATCGACCTGTGACTATTAGAGCCGCCCTGCGAATTAATGAATGCATCATTGTCCGGAATGGCGCATGCGAATAACGCGGAAAAGAGTTCGATTCGATACGTGCACAAGTGATTCAAGGATAAATGCGTCAGGTTGCGGGAAAAAATCAGGCACAACCATAAGCACGTCTCTGCCGGAAGCAATAATTTTATTAATTTGTTCAGGAGAGCTCAAGAACAATGACTTTGTCCACATATTGTATCCGTCAAAATTTTCCAAAAACGGTTTTGCCGCCTCGTTCAATTCTCCCCTGGTATATGTAAGACCAAAGTAAATTGCGCCTTTCGGTAATAAACTTCGGTATGTACCAATAATAAATGGATCCTTGTGTTTGTTTATTTCATTAGAAAAAAGAGCCTGTTCTTGTTTGGATAATACCCGATTGCTGTGTAGAGTTTTCTGCAAATGATAAGTCGCCATCACCCCAAGAACAAAACACGCTGCAAGCATAGCCGTTGGTAACCAACGGGCGATCATCCATTTTTTGGGGTTGACCCAAATAATTCGAATGAGCCATGCAAGGCCAACCAGTGAAACGGGTAAAACAGGAACCATATAACGTATACTGAAATGCTTTAGCACCATCAGAGTCTGCCCAAGCATAACAAGAATCAATATTACAGGCACAATTAAACCAGCTAATCTGTCACTTTTTACGGAACGTTCACGCCGCCACATCAAAACAAGAGCTACTAACAGAGCGCAAACCACAATATAAAGAAGTGGAAATTCCCTTATAAGTATGAAAAAGTTAGTTGGTACTAAACCCAAATCTACAATGCCTTCGTTACCGCTTCCATATACCCCTGTATGCTTTGTTATGCGGAAAATAAATTGAAGAAATGAAAAAAAATGCGGCAATATTGGTAGAATACAAATAAAAGAACTTAACAGCATGTAACGTATAGCATGCAGAATCCGATGATACGAATTTAACAATAGAAGAAGCCCCACCAAAGGTAAAAATGTAATCTTAACAGCCAGGCCGAAACCACAGATTACTCCCGCCAACACGGCCGTTTGTTTATTTCGCAGGGTATTATCCTGAAAAGGGACAAATATTTCATCTGCCAATACACCCAGTAAACACAGTGAAGCGAAAATAAGCAAGGACTCCGGCGCAAGGTAAATGGTTCCAGGAACGAGGTTCTCGAAGATGAAAACCGAAGTTTGTACAAGGAGCGCCAATGGGTAATTTTTTGTTACTTGAAAAACTCGCCTACCAAGATACAAAAGCGCTCCAACGTTCATGAGCAAAAGCGCCACACTAATGGTTCCCATATACAATTCGGGGGAGCGAAATACCTCCGTGGCAACATCACCTTCGACAATTCCTGTAATCCGCGAGATCCCCCAACGCAAAAAAATGACAACCGCGCCAAGAACCTGAACCGGTGTGCCAGGGTGATCGTTATGTATCGGAATATGACCTTTTAAAAGATAAAGTCCGCTGGTTAAGTAAACATACGCAGGATCTTCATCATAACCACCTCCCCCGTCGCCAATGGGGATCATCTGAATAAGGGTTATCCAACCGACCATTATCAACATGCCCGGTAAAATCCAGAGTTTCCATGAAGTCATTACTTTGTACAAAATTGACTCTTTTTTCATTTAATTCATACCTATTTAATTAAAAGCATCATACATCAATATACAATTTATCAAGCATGATCTTTTTCCAGCACAGTCAACTTTGCAAATTGATCAGGAATTAACTTCAAAACTGTTTTGAAACCTGGCTGACGCCAAGAGGGTATAAACAATCTAGTTAATTCCTGATTTTCTGACTACCGACAGGAAGAATACCGCGATCGACCAATTCTTCAATTCCCTGGAGAAGCAAATAATCGTTCCACCTGCGAGAAACAAACTGGGCGCCGAAGGGAAGCCCATCGGGACAACGAAATACAGGCGCGGCAATTGACGGCAAATGCCCCAACGTCCAGATCAAAGACGGGTCTGGCAGCTCTTCAACACCCCTTAAAGGAGCAGAGCTGGAGGTGCCTAACGATAAAACCATATCGCAGGAAGTAAAAAGTTGATCCAGCTTCTTACAAAAAATTTCCTGACGCTCCAGAGCGAGTTTAAATTCCTCTGGTTTTATAGACTCTCCAGCCTCAATCATTTTCAGCATGATCGGCGTAACATGCGAATCCATTTTTCTTTCGTTTTGAAAATAGTAAGAAAGCGATTTATTGTAAATAGTGGAATGAATGTCATGTGCTGCATGTAAATCATCCGGCCAGTTGATTTCTTCAACTTCAAATCCGTTTTCGCGACTGATTTTGTCGGCCAAGCCTTCAATTGCCTGTTGCGCATACGGTGTTGCAGTATTCCATGTGTGCGTTTTTATAAAACCTACACGCCAGGAACGATTCTTTCCCTTGGGATAAGAACCTTTTCTATCAACATTTTTATAAACGAATGGATAGTCAGGCCCCTTCACTCTTGTGTGATCAAGAATTATTCTGAGACTCTTCGCATGGGCAGCGACAAAACCCACTGTATCCAGTGAATCCGTTGTTTTAAGCACCCCGGTACGCGGAATCATTCCGAATGACGGTTTCATGCCCCAGATGCCGCAGAAACTGGCTGGGCGAACTATAGACCCTGCGGTTTGAGTTGCCAACGCAAACGGAACCATGCCTGTTGCCACTGCTGCTGCGGATCCGCTTGAGGATGTACCGGGTGTTTTAGTCGAATCATGCGGGTTTAAAGTTTCGTTAAGCGCATGCACTGCAAACTCTGCAGTCACCGTTTTACCTGCGACAAGTCCTCCCGCAAAAAGCAGAGAATCCACTACTCTGGCATTATTACCAGGCGTAAAGTTTTTCCAAAGCGGAGACCCCATTTGGGTTGAGAAACTTTTTGTATTAAAAATATCCTTAACGCCAAAAGGCATTCCATCCAGACCAAGCAAGCGTCCACGAGCCTTGTATTTTAATAACGCCTGTTCAGACTCAAGCCTGAGTTTTTCGAAATCAAAACACACCCATGCCAGAGTTTTGGCCTCGCTGTCATTTATTACGTTAGCCGTGGTATCAACCATATCTTTAAATGATAGATTACCTCGTTCAACGTTTTGCATCAATTCCGGGATTGATTGATCAAGAAAGATACTGCCCATCAGTTGTCCTCCAGATCTCTCGTGATCCTTGGATCAGGCTGATTAAGATGTTTTTGAATGATTTGTTCAACGAAGGGAACTAAACGTTCGGCGTTTGGTTTGTCTTTGGGATGAACTGGCAAATCAATATTTTTAAGCTGAGGTAGTTTTTTTTCACGCATAATGTCATAAAATTCCGCTTCACTCATTCCAGTAATCTTTAGATAGAAGTCCAAAGCTTCAGGACGTTCCTGGTCATGATGTCGAATCAGGTCGAATCCCTCGTTTCTGGTCAACAGTCCATTGCGCACATCCATTGAAGCTTGCCATGTTGATCTGCCAAAACCCCTTTTTAGATAGCAGGTAAAATCGTGTACACCCGCCATAATACATTCAGCGCTTTTATACCCTTTATACGCGCCCTCCATTTCGGTTTCCTTCCAGCCATATACATCACGAATCCACTCCGTTTGACGCTCATCATCCCAAAACATATAGTCGCCCAAATGAATACCCCAGACACCGGTTTTCTCGATTTCTTCATAACTGGGAAGCTCAAAAGGGTGCAGATCTTTTGCGCTGAGTTCATCACTAGTCATTTCATATGTGGTTAGCTTTGCTGACACTTTTGTAAAGAAATCCCTGTCAAATTTCTGTCCTGGATTATTAAAAGTAGCCTTACCGGAGTATTCTGCCGTTGATTCGCCCCAAACCAACAAAGGGATTTTAAAGCGTGTTGCGACCTGTAATGGAAAAGCGCCGACTCCGGAATGACAATGCCAGCATGCATCGCCAATGGCCGATAGTGATTTCTTCGCCACGCGATTGACCAACCCTCTCGCTGGTGTAAATTGAAGGTGATCAAGATCAAAAACTTCGAGACACCGTTGTAGATTATAAAATCCTGTCTCCGAAACCCAGTTTTGATTAAAGGTCACTGCCAACGGCTTTAACCCGTAAACCTTAACCAGAACATGGGCCTGAAAAAAACTGTCTTTACCTCCAGATATAGGTAAAACACAGTCATAGCCGGTTCCGGATTCACTTTTGGCCTCTTCTAAAATTTTTCTCAGTTGCCTTTCACGAACAACCCAGTCAATGTGCATTTTTTCTTCAGAGGATCTACATGCTGTGCAGATCCCCATTTCGTCAAACTGCACTCCTTCCTGGGTTTCCGGTACACAACAACGCAGACAGTATTTAATACCTTTAATGGGTTCTGCATCATTCATTTCTGTCATGATTTTACCTTTTTATTCGCTGTGAACATTAGTTACTGTTTTTAAGATATCTTGAAGTTTAATGATTTCCGTATGTGGTAAAACACAAGCCCTGCCACCGGGTGGAATACAACTAATTACTTTTTTGCCGGCAAGCAAGGCGATAACCATTGCCATGGACTCACAACCAACCACAACATCGCTTTCGACAATTTCTTCTAACAGGGTATGCGACCCGCCCATTTTAATCGGCAAATCGAACTCGTGTAGAGCCCAACTATATTTTCCTGCCGGTTCGGACGGATGTGGACGTATCAGGATACGTTCAACCGACTTGCCCAGTGCCGAAGAGTTCAAAAGGAAATAGCGTAGCGCATCGTCCTCTACGTAACCCCAGTAACGTGCGTTATCATACCACATTAAAGCATGCTCGCTGATTGGTTCACAAACGTAGAGAACAGATATTGCATCCGGTGAAGACGAGCGGTGTGTCTGGATTATATCCAATTCTTGCTGAACATCCTGTAAATAGGGGTTATCTATTAATGTTACCTGAATATCCGGAAAAAATTCTTTTGCCATTTTTTCAGCCATGAGATCCCCAACCCAGATTTCATCTGGCAAGCTTGTTTCATTAAACCGGACAAATCGATTTTGATAATGGCTCCAATGGTCAAGAAAAGCGATGGAGAACTTACCCTGCAAACGAGCCAGTTTTATTGCATTAAGCTCAAGATCTGATTGCCAGCTGGTGCCGCAAAGAATTGATGAGGCCTGTCCGATGGCTTCTTCGAGAGTGTGGGTTTCAACACGACCCAGCTTTCGCTCAAAAATTTTGCGTGCCGGACCTTCCAATACATAAAGGCATTCCAGAGCTTGCCGACGAACATAACTGCTGAGAATTTCTGCTCCGCCGGCATCGTGGGAAACTATGGCAATCATGAATTCAGAATTTTCTCAAATTCTTCCATTAAAATTCCGTATTCCAGCATGTCGACCCTGGAACCTTCGAGAAATAAGTGCCGACGCCTTGTACCTTCAAGGATCATTCCCATCGCATCAGCCAACTTTTTCATTCCTTCATTTGTTGCCGCAGTTCCACAATATATTCGTTCCAAATTTAATTTAGTAAAACCATGTTCAAGCAATTTTCTACCCGCCAGAAATCCCACGCCCTTGCCCCAGTGCCGCTTGTCACCCAGAATAATTGCAAATTCTGCAGTACGGTTAATCAGCGATATTTGCTGAAGACTGACATTACCAATGTGACCATCTTTAATGTGACAAATGGCCCAAACAATGCTTTGCAGACGATTTAACTCATTGAGATAGTCCTTGAAATACGATTTTGTCTTAAAAAACTTTCCGTGAGAATTATATCGGCACACTTCCTGGTCTTCAAACCAACCAGGGTAGGCCCCATCCAGATCACTTTCTGCCAGTGGCCGAACAAAATAATCTTTGCTGAGTTCGTAAATCATTTCAGACTATCCATTTTATCCCACACCTTCTGAAATGCTCTCACGATTAAATCCGCATCCATATCGCTCAGATCATTCAGGCACATGGCAAACCCCAAATAACTTTTTTCCTGCAAATCTTCGGCAACAGGACAAATACCATGCCGATAGTCCATATCACGACGACAAATATTAGAAGTCCAGGGAAAGCCCTTCGAGCCATATGCCATCTTTTGCTGATACATGGGCAGTAAATGTAAGTTAACATACCTTGGGGAAAGCCCCTCAATGCCTTCTGCAATTAACGCTTCGCAAATACGGTCACGGCTTACACCAAGTGCGTCGACATTAAGTACCATCGGATAGACATAATACGCATGAGTGCAGTCTGGCTTGATAACCGGGGTTTTTAAACCCTTCAACCCTTTAAGTCCAGTTGTGATCCGCTCGGCGGAATGTTGGCGGGAAGCGACAAACTTCTTTAATTTCTTGAGCTGCTCAATGCCTATAGCACATTCGATCTCGCCCAACCGGAAGTTATAACCGATCATATTGGCAAGGTTGGTTACGCCCTTGCCGCCAACAACCGCCTCGGCATGATTTCGAATCAATTGTAATCGTTCGCAAATTTCATCATCATCTGTAACAAGAATACCGCCCTCGCCAGTATGAATATGCTTGTGGTAATTCAAACTATAACTGCCGACATGCGCCAAGGTTCCTGCATATTTATTCTTATAGAATGCGCCAGGCGCCTGTGCTGCATCAGAAATCACCTTCAATCCATGTTTTGCAGCAATTGCCATCAAGGCATCCATGTCGGCAGAATGACCAAAAATATCCACAGCCATGATCGCTTTGGTAT
>Ga0224495_10000498_pt1 | contig 31031 bp, 40 predicted proteins | sample SF_Jul11_sed_USG_FD_168128 | JGI IMG/M metagenome (GOLD analysis project Ga0224495, IMG submission 168128) | Sediment microbial communities from San Francisco Bay, California, United States - SF_Jul11_sed_USGS_4_1 | ecosystem: Environmental > Aquatic > Marine > Sediment | place: USA: California... | reverse complement strand
ATCTCTTTTATCCAGAGTGCTCCAAAGAACAATATCACCACAGCAATTACCACTACCAGCCCTACTCTCAGCTCCATCATTCTTTTATCCATTATCTTTTTCCTTTTGAAAAATAAATGCCTGAAAAAAAGACACTTTTTACCTATTAAAAGCAAGCTCTGTTATTCCAGATCGCTTTCCAGATAATCACTCACCCGCTTTTTACGGGATATCTCATTGATAAGCCTTCTGGAGAACTCCTTTGCTGGTTCCTGTCCATAAACTTTCAACATATGATTCATGGCGATCACCTCGGAGATCACCGTGATATTCTTCCCCGGGGAAATGGGAATGGTAACCACCGGAATTTCCACTCCCAGGATGCGGGTGTATTTATCCTCAATCCCCAGCCTTTCATATTCCAGATCATCCTCCCATAAAACCAGCCTTACCTCAACCTCGATCCTTTTCTGAATTCTAATCGCTCGTATGCCGAACAATTTCTCGATGTCGATTATCCCTACCCCCCTGATCTCCATAAGATGACCGAGAAGCTCATTCCCTGTGCCTATTACAATCTCCGGTGTCTTTCGGATGATATTAACCATATCATCTGCCACCAGGCGATGACCTCTTTCCACCAGATCGAGCGCACATTCGCTTTTACCTATACCGCTCTTCCCGGTGTAAAGCAATCCCATACCGTAAACATCCACCAGGGTACCATGTATAGTCATATGTGGTGCAAAAATATTATCCAGGTAAAGAGATAACCTGTTAGTTAGCTCTGCGGTTGAAAGCCGGGAGTGAAAAACCGGTATATGATTACGATTGGCGATCTCTAAAAGCTCTGAGGGAGGATATAAATTCTTGGAGATTATGACACAGGGGATCTCGAAACGAAATACATTTTCCAGAAGTTGTTTTCTTTTATTCTGATCTAAACTCTGCAGGAAGGATAGCTCGGTTTCACCAATAACCTGAGTTCTCTCATGAGCAAATCTATCTGTGTATCCCGAAAGGGCCAGACCAGGCCGGTGAATCTCGTTATTTAATATCTTTTTCTTCAACCCTTCTTCAGCCGTTAGCAGGGTAAGTTCCAGAAAATCCTTCTTCTCTTTGTAAAGCTTTTCAATTGTGACATTTTCCATTTCTAAAATTATTCCTCCTCAGCCTCTGCTGATGGCCCTATAGGAGCAGCGCCTCTTTTCCTGGTGCGGAACTTTCTTTCCCTTAACTTGGATTTATATTTTTTAAGCTGTCTTTTCATTTTATCCAGAGCACCCTCAATCGAGGTATGGAAGTCATCAGAACTGTGCTGACTGCTAAGCACTGTACCATATACTTTTAAATTCAACTCGGCTTTTTTTCTGTACCCTTCTGCTTCCAGGATCAGGTGCGTGTCGATGATATGATCAAAAAATTTATCCAGCCGATCGATCTCCCCCTTGGCAAAATCTTTGAGTTCCTGATCCAGTGTGAAATGCCTCGCGGTGGTCTTTATTTTCATTTATACACTCCTTTCTTTCGAGTGTAATTTATTTATAGTTGTTGAGGTTAAAATTATCTAATAGATTTTAAGCTTATTTCCCCTGGTTGAGTCTCAATTTTAATCCTTTTGTTCCTCAATCTTACTGCTTTTACCTCTGGTTACCCTTTTACGGAAACGGGCTGAAGGAATACGGAGCTCCTCCCGATATTTAGTCACTGTTCGACGGGCTAAATTGATCCCCTTCTCCTGTATCTTGTGGAAGATCTTCCGATCGGATAGGGGTGTGTTGGTATCTTCTTCCTTTATTATTTCCTCTAAAATATTCTTGATTTGCCGTTTGGACACTTCCTGACCGTTTTCCTTGATCATCCCGGAATTGAAAAAATACCTTATCTCATACAATCCCTGCGGGGTCTGAACGAATTTATCATTGGCTACCCGGGATACTGTTGCCACATTCATATTCAATTTATTAGCTATGGTTTCCATAATCAATGGTTTCAGATACTCAGGTCCATTTTCGAAAAACTCTCTTTGCTCCTCGATAATGGCACCCATAACATTAACCATAGTGGAACGCCGCTGATTTATAGCGTTTAAAAGCCAGCGAGCCTGCTCCAGTTTCTTCTTCACATAATCTTTTACCTCTGGCTTGGTAGGGTTATTCTTTTTCATTATGTCTTTATAAGCCGGATTAACCCTGAGTCGAGGTATATTTTTATCGTTATGAAAAACCAGATATTCATTGCCCACTTTTTCCACAATCAAATCCGGAACAATGGGGACTGCGCCATTTACGAACCTTCCAGCTGCAGGTGTGGGGGATAGTGTGCGGATAAGATCCATTGCTTTCTGGACTTCTTCAAAATCAATTCCTAATAATTTGGTTAATTGAGAAAGGCTTTTTTTGTCCAGCTCGTTTAAATGTTGATCCACTATCCTATAAGCCAGGCTCTGCTCCAGGCCTCTTTCTTTTAATTGGATTAGAAGAGACTCCTTCAGATCTCTTGCGCCTACTCCCGGGGGATCAAAATTCTTAATCAGATCGAGAACTTTTCTGGTGATCACGGGATCGCTTTTCAATCCTTCGACTATCTCCTCCAGGGAACAAACCAGATAACCGCTTTCATCTATGTTGCCGATTATGTATTCTCCGATTCTATATTCTTCTTCTGAAAGCTTGCTGAAGTGAAGTTGTTCCACCAGATGCTCATACAGGTTCTTTTCCACCACAGTTGGTCTTTGTTCCTTCTCCTCCTGGTTTTCTTTCTCCTCTCTTACTCTGAACTCGCTTTCCTCACCTAAATATTCACTCCAGTCAATCTTACCTAATTGTGGATCCATTTGCGGTTCTTCTTCAGAAGTAGAAAAGTCCAGCTCCTCCGTGGATTCAGTTTCCTCCAGAATAGGATTGGTTGATAGCTCCTGGCGTACCATCTGCTCTAACTTAAGAATAGGCATCTGCAGAAGTTTTAAAGACTGAATTAGTTGTGGAGCAATGGTCTGTTTAAGTTTTACCTGTAATCCTAACTTCATATTTTAACCTTACTTGTATTCTCTTCTACCTTCTTTATCGGACTAAATCATCACTCAATTTAATTTAAACCTTTCACCTAAGTAGATCTTCCTGGCTTCCGGATCCGAGGCTAAGTATTCCGAGGTGCCGGATTTCAATATCTGACCATCGCACATTATATAAGCTCTATCAGTTATGGCTAAGGTTTCCCGCACATTATGATCCGTGATAAGAATTCCCAGGTTTTTCTGTTTCAAGCGGAAGATTATTTTCTGAATATCCTCAACCGCTATGGGATCGATTCCCAGAAAGGGTTCATCCAAAAGCATAAATTTAGGCTCAGTTACCAAAGCCCTGGTTATCTCTACCCTTCTTCTTTCACCACCCGATAAAGTATAGGCTTTATTCTTTGCTAAAGGAGCTATATCCAGCTCATTTAATAGTTCTTCTAATTTATGTTTACGTTTGTCTTTATCCAATTTTTGCATCTCCAGAATTGCCAATATATTCTCCTCCACAGTTAATTTTCTAAATATGGAGGGTTCCTGAGAAAGATATCCAATTCCTTGTCGTGCTCTTTTATACATAGGAAAACTGGTTATGTCTTCGGAATCGATTAAGATCCTGCCAGAATTTGGCTTGATAAAACCGATGAACATATAGAAGGTAGTGGTTTTACCTGCACCATTTGGTCCCAGAAGCCCCACCACCTCTCCCTGTTTCACTTCAATGGAAACAACATCTACTACCTTACGGCTTCTGTAGATTTTAATTAAATTCTCCGATCTTAATATTTGATTATTATCCATATAAATTTTGTGTCTGCATAAACAGGTTTATTCTCTATTTAAGATCTTCTTTCATAACCTCTTTTATCTTCCCTTTAATCTCTTTCTTAATCCTGAGTTCTTTTAATTCCTGGTCCGCCTCTAAACCATAGCCGGTTATCACATCTTCTCCCTTGGTGATTTTAACGAAATCCTCTGTGGTAACTATATTCGATAGTGGATTCCAGCTAAGACTCTGGGTTTCCAGAACCATTCCTTTATCTGATTTAACCACTACGTCTCCAAAAACTTTAATCTCCTGTTTTCTCTCCCTTATCCAGCCCGAATCTGCCTTTAGGATAGAGATATGTTCTCCTTCCTCGTTATAGATATTAGCGAATATCTCTCTCCCTTTAGCCATATCCCTTTTCTCATATTTTTCCAGATACCTGACCTTTATCTCTGCAGTCTTTACGCCACTATGAGTAAAAGTTATGGTTGTATTTTCCACCACCTGGTCAGGCAAGACATTCACTTTTGGAGTTCTATTTGAGCTTTCCTCCTGACAGGAAAAAAACAGGTTTACTCCTATCAGAAATATAAGTGGTTTTAATTTTTTGTCCATAAAAAACCTATCTATTATAAATTTACCTCTTTCTTTTCTTTTTATCAAGCACTATCTGAGTTTACGCCATCTTTTATGCATCCAGACCCACTGATCTGGATGTCTCCTGATCACTTCCTCCAGAAAATCTGTGCATTTTTGAGTAAGATATAGGATATTTTCTTCTTTATCTTTCCCCGCATTAGGTTTTATCTCTTCACGAACTATAATCTTATAATCACCTTCCCTGGTCTGAACTATAGCCATAGGTACAATAGGAGAATAAAGTTTTAAAGCCAGAATTATCGCGCCAACCGGGGTTCGTGCCGGCTTTCCGAAAAAATTGACAGATATCCCCCTGACTCTTGAGGAATCCTGATCCATCAGGATACCCAGGATTCTACCCGAATTCAGCGCTTTTATAACTTCCTTAATGTTAGCTGTAGTAGGGATATTATGCACTCCTGCTTTTTCTCTGCTTCTGACTAAAAGCTTATTCAGCCTTGGGTCATATAATTCCCTGCCGATTACAGAGACTTTATATCCTCTCAGAGAGACGTAAGTCGCTAAAAGCTCGAAATTTCCAATATGGCCTGTAATAACAATCACCCCTTTCCCCTGAGCATAAGCTTTTTCAAGATGTTCCATCCCTTCTGTTCTGACCATCTTCTCGATTTCTTTCCAGTTCATTTTAGGCAACCGGACTGCATCGCTTGAGTTCCTGCCAATACTCTCAAATACTTTAAGGCAGATTTTTCTGTAAGTATTTATTTTTAGTCTGGGAAAAGCTAACTTCAGGTTATTAAAAGCCTCTTTACGAGCCTGAGGAATAACATAATAGGCTGTTTTTCCAAGAATAGCACCAGCGAAAAGGGAAATCTTGCGTGGAAAAAGATTCAAAAAGGTGATTAAAAACTTAATGAATCTATAGATAATCCAGTTCTTAATTTTTTTCTTCAGTTTTAGCCAAAGACCTTTCACCATTTAATTCTTGAATTATACCACACCGGCTTTAAGCAAATCATGCAAGTGAATAATTCCTACTGGAACTCTTTTGACGTCAGGCACAATCAGACAGGTGATATTATAGAACTCCATCCGGTTTAACGCTTTAGCAGCAAGTTCCTCGGCATTTATAGTCTTGGGATTTCTGGTCATTACCTCTCTGGCTTTTAGATTGAATATATCCTCAGTTTTCTCCACCAACCTCCTCAGATCACCATCGGTAAATATCCCCACCAATTCATTTTTCTCATCTACAATCGAGGTAGCACCAAATCTTTTGGAGGTCATCTCCAGGATCACCTCCTTCATATTTGCGTTCTCAGATACTGAAGGGATATTGTTCCCTGTATGCATTATATCCTTAACCTTAAGAAAGAGCTTTTTCCCCAGATATCCCCCCGGGTGGAGAAAGGCGAAATCCTCAGCAGAGAATCCTCTTTCCTCCAGAAGGGCAATGGCTAAGGCATCCCCCATCACAAGTGATGCGGTTGTGCTGGAGGTGGGAATTAAATTATTAGGGCAGGCTTCTCCATCCACCGAGACGTCTATCACCACATCGCTTTTTTCTGCGGTTGGGGATCCCGGATCGCCGGTTAAGCTGATGATGGGTACGCCCAGTCTCTTGAATAACGGAAAAAGCTGCTGTAATTCCTCGGTCTCGCCGCTTTTGGTTATGGCGATCACCACATCATCCCTGCGTACTAATCCCAGATCCCCATGTAATCCTTCCACCGGATGCAAAAATATTGCTGCCGTCCCGGTCGAGGTCAGGGTGGCAGCGATTTTCTTGCCGATTATACCTGATTTCCCTATTCCGGTTACTATAACCCTGCCCCTGCATTTAAGAATTAAGTTCACTGCTTTTTCGAATTCGGAGTTTATCTTTTTCTCCAGATTTAAAATGGCTTCTGCTTCTTTGCGGATAACTTCCTTGGCTTTTTCTATTATCATCTTAAAAACCTCATGGGATTGATATTTTTACTCACCAGGATTAAATCACTTACCTCTCTGACAGCACCCTCTCCACCCCTTTTTTCAGTTACATAGAAGGCTTTTCGATTTATTCTGCTATCACCATTTTTTATCCCTACGGGTAAACCTGCCTTTTCGAATATTTCATAATCCAGAAGGTCATCTCCCATGTAAAGGATCTCCTCATCTTTCAACCTTAACTTTCTTTTTAATCTCTGGTAAACCTGCAGTTTATTACTTATTCCAAAATGGAGTTCGTCGACCTTTAATTCCTTTCCTCTTAACCTGGCAGATTCAGATACTCTGCCTGAAAGAAAAGCTACTTTAATCCCCGCTTTCCGTAAAAAATAAATTCCCAATCCATCTGAGACATTGAATTTCTTAATCTCCTTTCCATCATCACCCAGGTAAATCGAATTGTCCGTCAGCACCCCATCCACATCTAACAGCAAAAGCTTTATTTTCTTAAGCTTCCTTTTCAACTCAGGGTTTACGATTCTACATCCTCCTTTACCCAGGTTCTCATGTGTTCATCTATCTGTTTTAGCTGGAACAAAAGCTTCTCTAATCTATCTAAGGGAAGCATACTTCCTCTATCACATAAAGCTTTATCAACTCTGGGATGAGTTTCGATAAATAGTGCATCACAGCCGCAGGCAACTGCTCCCCGGGAAAGCGGAAAAATAAACTGGGGTTCCCCGGAAGAACAAGTCTTCTCACCCCCTGGTAATTGCAAAGAATGAGTAGCATCGAATACTACAGGATAACCCAGCTCTCTCATTATTACCAGAGAACGAAAGTCCACCACCAGGTTATGATAACCAAAAGTAGTTCCTCTCTCAGTCAGAAGGATGTTTTTGTTACCGGTAGATTCAGCTTTTTCTGCAATATTTTTCATATCCTCTGGCGCCATAAACTGCCCTTTTTTAATATTAAGCACCTTACCGGTTTTGGCTGCTGATAAAACTATATCTGTTTGTCTGCATAAGAAAGCTGGAATCTGCAATATATCTGCTACTCCTGAGACGGGTAAGGCTTCTTCCTTTGAATGAATATCAGTCAATACCGGGACACCGAATTCCTTTTTTACCTTCTCCAGGGCCTTTAAACCCTTTTCCAGACCAGGTCCAGAATAGGAATCTATATTTAAACGATTAGCTTTAGTATAAGAGGACTTGAAGATAAAGGGAATACCCAGTTTATCGCTTATTTTTTTTATCCTTTCTGCTGTTTTCAAAACCAGTTTTTCTGACTCTATGACACATGGACCAGCAATTAAAACCAGAGGGAAACCCTGACCAATAGATAAACCATTTACCTTAACTATTCTTTTTTCTGAGTGATGGTTTTTCATCTCTTGACCAGGGGCTCTTTTTCTTCTGTGGTCTTCAACTTTTTTGAGGTTTTGTAGTTCAGGGAAGCTTTGACGAACTCTCTGAATAAAGGATGTGCCCGAAGTGGTCTGGATTTTAACTCCGGATGGAATTGCACTCCTACGAACCAGGGGTGATTCGGTATCTCTATTATCTCCACCAGTTTTTCATCCGGCGAAGCTCCGGCAATTCTCAAGCCAGCTTTGGTTAAGCTCTCTTTGAAATTATTATTGAATTCGAACCTGTGCCTGTGCCTTTCGCTTATCTCTTTTTCCCGGTAAGCCCTGAATGAGAAAGATTCTTTACCCAGAATGCAGGGATATGCGCCTAATCTCATGGTTGCCCCCTTATACACTACCTTTTCCTGCTCAATCAGAAGACTTATCACCGGATATCTGGTGTTCTTATCGAATTCCGTGCTGTTAGCACCTTTTTTCCCACATATATTTCTGGCAAACTCTATGACCGCACACTGCATCCCCAGGCAGATTCCGAAAAAGGGAATTTTATTTTCCCTGACAAATCTGACTGCTTCTATTTTCCCCTCGATACCCCTCTCCCCGAAACCACCTGGTATAAGAATTCCATCTAATTCCTTAAGGTACTCTAAGGCTTTGTCCTTGACCAGATTTTCAGAGTTTATCCATTCGAGCTCTACCCTGGCTTCATTCTCCACGCCGGCATGTACAAAAGCCTCAATTATACTTTTGTAAGAATCTTTTAAGTTAGTATATTTCCCGCAGATCCCGATTTTTACTTCATGTTTTGGATGCTCGATTTTTTCCATCATATCTTCCCACTCTTTTATATTCAGACCACTGCAGGATAAATCCAGATGTTGGCAGACCAGCTCATCCAGCCCCTCCTGATGAAAAAGCAAGGGAATCTGATAAATAGATTTCACATCTATAGCCTGAATAACAGACTGGCTGGGCACATTGCAGAAAAGCCCTATTTTATTTTTTATCTCCGGAGATAAAGGTCTGGGAGTTCTGCACAGAAGGATATCAGGCTGTATGCCAATCCCCCGTAATTCTTTAACGCTATGCTGGGTTGGCTTAGTCTTAACCTCGCCGGCTGATTCTATAAATGGTACCAGGGTCAGGTGGATATAAAGGACATTTTTATGTCCGTACTCCAACCCCATCTGCCTGATCGATTCCAGAAAAGGCAGCCCTTCGATATCCCCGACTGTTCCACCTATTTCGGTTATAACCACATCTACGTCCCCATTCTTTTCCGCTAATTTTTTTATCCTTCTCTTGATCTCATCTGTGATATGGGGAATTACCTGAACTGTTGCCCCCAGGTAATCGCCTCTTCTCTCTCTGGTTATAACCTCGCCATACACCTGACCGGTAGTAACATTGCTGTCCCTGGTCAGACTCTCATCCAGAAATCTTTCGTAATGACCTAAGTCCAGATCGGTTTCTGCTCCATCATCTAAAACGAAAACCTCCCCATGCTGAAACGGATTCATGGTGCCGGGATCAACATTCAGATAAGGGTCGAATTTCTGCAGACTTACCTTAAGCCCTCTTTTCTTTAACAGAATACCGAGAGAGGAACAGGCTACTCCCTTGCCCAGGGAGGAGACCACTCCACCGGTTATGAAAATATATTTAGGCACATTTTTGGGGTTCAATTCAGGACCTCTTTTTAAGTCCTTTTAAATCTGAAAAGGAATTTATAGATTTAGAACCATAATCGGTCACCACGACTTTGATTTTGAATCCGTTTTCTAAAACCCTTAACTGTTCCAGGCTCTCGCTTTTTTCTAAAGGGGTTTGCTTCCATTGAGAAAATTTTATGAGGAATTCCTTTCTGAAGGCATAAATACCTATATGCTCATAATGATCTATTTTATTACTCTTCCCGTCTCTTTTAAAAGGTACGGGGAATCTGGAAAAATAAAGCGCATCTCCCTTTTTGTCTATTACCACTTTGACCCGATTGGGATTTTCAAAAAAATCCCGGTCTCTGACTTTCATCGCCAGGGTTCCCATCTGAACTTTCTTATTTTTTTTCATGAAATCGATCAGCTGATCAATCATCTCCGGCTTTAAAAAGGGCTCGTCTCCCTGGATATTTAAAACCAAATCAGGATTTGAATTCCTGACCGCTTCTGCCACTCTGTCCGTTCCGCTCTTTGGTCTGCCAGAGGTCAAAACCACATTTCCTTCAAAGTCCTTAACCAGTTTATTTATTCTCTCATCATCAGTTGCAACCATTATTTTATCCAGAAGCTTTGACCTGGATGCTCTTTCGTACACTCTCTGAAGCAGGGGCTTCCCCTGGACAGGTAGGAAGGGTTTCCCCGGCAGGCGTGAGGAGTTATACCTTACTGGAATCACGCCTATTACTAAATCTTTTTTCATATCTTAGATTCGAGAGATAAAATCATAAAAAAATCTTAGGAATACGTAATCCATTTTACGAAAGCGGAAAGACCTTGTCAATAAAAAAATAGAGTAACTTTTTTAACGTATTTTTCTTCAAACACCAAACAAACATCTAACTACAAACTTTTATATTACTCTCAGGCTTCAATTGATTTAAAAAATGGAAGGCTAAAGCCTTCCGCTACCCTTACAGCACTGTAGGGACAGAACCCGCTACAGGCGGGTTCTGTCCTTAAAGTAATATACATTCACTAAATATACCTCGTAAGGCTGAAAGCCTTGTTCAAATTTCTTATTATTCATTAAAAATTTAATACATTAAATCCTGCTCCAAAAAGAAAATCAAAAAATTGACTCCCCTTTTCATGAACAACATCTCCATTCCAACGATTAGTAGGAATTATATTATAAGCCACCTCTATAAAAATTAAAAGCTTCTTAGTTAGATATTCAAATCCTCCTCCGGGTATAATACTAAAACCTTCCTTCCTGCTTTTTCGTTGTTGCGAAGCCTCCTGATAGACATAGTTGAGTCTTTCTTCAATAAAATAACTATCTATACCTAATTTGAGAAAAGGTGATAAACTTTTTCTTACAAAGATATACTTTCCCCAAAAATTAACTCGATTAACACTCCAGTCAATATATGTATAGGAAGAAAACCAAGGATCATAGTAAATATTTTTGTGTTTAAAATCTACTCCATTAATAGAGATTCCCATTGCCCAACTTTGACTCAATTGAAGCTCGACAGCACTAGCCCAATTGAAACCGGATTTAGCTTCCCCCTCAAAATCACCGATAGGTGTAGAAAGCCCCGTTATTAAAAACAAGAATATTTTCTTATCATGATTGAGAGGAGATCCGTAACTGTTGGAAAACATAGTGGTCAAAAAGATAAGTAATGCAACAATTGTTTTCATTTTTTTAGTAAAAGTTTAAACCTCTATATTTATTTCTTTTACACCTTTGTCAGTTCAGAAATCTTGGGAGTGCATTGACCGTGTCAATGCATGCATCATCACGGATTACGCACTCCAAAATTAAATCGCCGCCACTGCTTCTATTTCAATTTTAGCTCCTTTGGGCAGTTCTGCCACCTGAACAGTTGTCCTGGCTGGTGGATTTTCTTTAAAATACTCTGCATAGACCTGGTTCATCAAAGGGAAATCCTTCATATCTTTTAAATAAACCGTGGTTTTAACCACCCTCGACAAACTCGAGCCAGCTTCCTCTAAGACTCCTTTGATATTTTCCAGAACCTGCCTGGTCTCCTTTTCGATCCCGCCTGAAACCATCTCACCGGTTTCAGGGTCTAAAGATATCTGCCCGGCAGTAAAGACCAGACCTAAGCCTTCTAATTTTATACCCTGACTATAAGGGCCAATTGCCTTTGGGGCTTTATCTGTTTGGATTACTTTTACACTGATACTCTTATCCATATTTCCCTCCGTTAAGTCCCTAATTAAACAAAATCCAACCCCTGTGTCAATCAATAATAATTTTAGAGGGCCTGATAAATCAAGCCCCTGCAGGAGGGGGGGGGTGTAGGGGTTCGATTCATCGAACCCAAATTCTTTCCATAACTATCTATAAAGAAAAAAAAATTAGGGCTGGGAAGTTTTAGATATCTCCCAGCCCTCCGGGAGGCTGTGGGCAAAAAGAATCAGTTTTAACCCTTTATGGTGTTCCGTAGCTTTTCACCATGAGTAAGATGCTTTGTAAGGAGCTTCTTATATTGGACAGAATATTTGAATATCTTTTTAAAAGCTCGGAATACTGCCAGCGGATGCTGAAAGCTTTTTCCGGGAATCCGAACAGGTCCAGAAGCGTTTTCTTGTAAATCTCTTCCAGATATTTCAAAACAAAATAAGGGTATTCCGAGATGTTAGGCTCATTTACCTCACCCCTGGAGAGTTTATCCCTGTACGATTCTATCTTTTCTAAAATAACCGTGCCAAAGCACCAGGGAGTCATTATCACACCTAAATCAGAGGAATCAATATAATATGAATAGATGTATCTTAAAACCTGATCAACGATAATTTTCTTTGCGCGGTAATATGAAAGGCATTCTATCTTTTCGGAGTCGCACTGGAGAATCTTCTTCTCCAGCTCTTTTTTCTCCTCCAGACACTTTTGTTCTACCTTTTCCAGGAACTGGTAATAGTCATCAAAATAGACCTTGGCATTCTCGTTAAATGTAAGGACGTAAAACCCTCCCTCATCCTTTTTAACTCTCGATTCTTTGAGAGAGGATAATTTGTCTTTGGTAAAACCCCTTTTGATCCCTGTTCTAAGCATCTCTATCCCCTTTCCTGTCTGCCTTATCAAAAAGCAAATCCTGTGCCCCGAGAACCGCTAACTCTTTGAAGTATAAACCATTATTGAACTTGAGACCGACTTTATGGGGGAAATCCAATATGAATAATCAGCCTGTAATTATGCAAGCTAACTCACATTTAATGCAAAATCATTCTTTATCTAGTTAAACAAAAATTCCCCTTAATTTTTTATCATAATTTTAAACAATTAATGCCTTAGTCTAATCCTCTTATTATATATAATATAAGTTGAAATGCTTTTTTAAAAATTCTAAAAGTTAAAATGTTCATATTCTGAACAATTTCATTGCTCCGAAAAAGTTTATAATTATCTAAGTTTATAAAAATAAGTGGGTTATCTAATTGGCGAGGAATTTGCTGTAAAATACCTTAAATACTGAAAATCTAATATCTAAAATTGAGAAGCGAATAATATTTTTAAACAATTAATCACGGAGGTAAAAAGTGAAAAAAGTATTATTATCTTCGTTATTTTTGGTAAGTCTATTTGGCATTACTTATTCACAAACATTGTATAATGGTTGGATATCTTTTTCCAGCAGCTATCTGGGTGATAATGTCTATGAACACTGCTACAAATGGGGTGCCAGCACTACGCTGAGTTCAGAAGAAATTAGTAATTTATTCCCTTCTTATGAACCCTTTTACGAAAAAGCTTTAATCGGAATCGGAACCCGTGATTTTCCATTTTTAATTACATGGAGTAATCCTGTTGATGTTCAATATGTGTTAGGATGGGATCTTATTTACCCAAACAATAGAAAACAAATACTAGCGACTGACTTTCTACATTATGGGATGGAGGTACCTTACTGGATTTCTGGGAGTAGAGAATTACTCTTTAGAACGAAAGGTTATACGGGGGTACAGAACATACAGCTTACTATGGATTACTTTGCACGGTATTACATAAGGCCGGAATATCAGGGTACTGATATACCTATTTTTTGTGATTTAGCAGGAACCCCTCTAAGGGTCACTAGTAGTTTTGGAGTAGTGCCTGAGCCATCTACTCTTATTTTACTGGGTTCAGGTTTTTTAGGTTTGGCTGGATTTGCTAAATACAAATCAAGAAAGAAAAGATAAAAAAAGAGTTTTAAAAGACCTCAACTCCTGTTGAGGTCTTTTTTATTGGAAAAATTTATCCTTCACCGGAAAAAGCCCGAACCCGCCGCCGGTGTGCAAAAAGATAACCTTCTCCTTTTTTGTAATTTTCCCCTTTTTCATCAAATCCACCATTCCATACATTGCCTTGCCCGTATAAACCGGGTCGATGAGTACTCCGGTCTGCGAGATAAAAGCTTTGATGAAATCAAGCTCCTCGACTCTGTTCAAAGCATATCCCCTACCCACATACCCTTCAATTACCTTAATCTCTTTCTCTTTGGATTTTACCTTTAATTTATATTTAGAGATGGTATTATCCAGAAGAGTGTAAATCTTTTGTACGGGATATGAGGGAAGAAAGCGAACATTAATTCCAATTATATCCGTTTCCCATCCACAGAGTTTCGCTCCGATAAAAAGACCGCAATAGGTCCCGGCAGAACTTAAAGCGGTAACTATCTTATCTATTTTAAGGTTTAATTTATCGACCTGTTTCTTCATCTCAAAAGCAGCTTTTATATAGCCCCAGACACCCAGGGGATTCGAACCACCTTCGGGTATGACATATGGGTTTTTCCCTTTAGATCTCAATTCAGAGGATATTTCCTCCATTATCCTTTCCACTCTATCATATTCCCTGGAGGGGATGAATCTAACCTCAGCTCCAGAAAGCTTATCCAGAAAAAGATTACCTTCTATTTCAGGCTCCTCGTCTCCAAAGAGGACTAACATGGATTTCAATCCCAGTCGAGCGGCTAAAAGAGCAGTTGCCCGCGCATGATTGGATTGAAAACCCCCGCAGGTAACCAGTATATCAGCTTTTCTCTTTAAAGCCTCACAGGCTAAGAGCTCTAACTTCCGGATTTTATTACCCGAAAGCCCGAACCCGGTCAGGTCATCCCTTTTAAGATAAAGCCGGTAACCTTCCGGGATAATCGAAATACCCTCGAGTTTCTCCAGGGGAGTAGGTGTCTGCGCCAGCTTCAAAGATTTGGGAAATGGAATTCTCATGCTGAATTTAATTTATTCCTCTTCAATTTATAAGGCAAGGAATTTCCTTTACAAATTTTAAGATTGGGCTTAAATTACCCTGTAAAATGAACCGTATTTTAGGAATAGATTTCGGAGAAAGGCGGATTGGTCTGGCATTATCCGATCCCTCGGGCATAATTGCACAGCCTTATATGACCTTTGATACCAGAAAAGACGGGGATTTCCTTAAAAAACTTGAGGAGCTGATCGAGGAAAAAAATGTAAAAGAGATAGTACTGGGGATGCCCAGGAATATGGACGGCTCCCTGGGCGAGAAAAGCGAAGCGGTCCTCGAGTTCTCCAGAAGACTCTCGGAAAAGCTCAGGATTCCGATAACATTCAGGGACGAAAGATTAAGCTCGGTTGAATCCTTGAGGGTCTTAAGAGAGGCTGGCGCCAGATTACTTAAACACAAGAAAGCTGTGGATAGTATTTCTGCTGCTTTGATCCTCCAGGGATACTTAGACAGTCTCAAGAAAAACAATGAGGAGCCAGAAACTTAAAAGCCTGATTTACCAGTGGATAGTTTATCTACTCTCCAGCATACTCATTTTTCTTTCCTCGCTTCTGCTTCTGGCAGCAGCTTTAATCCTTAACCTTTTTCGTTTAATAAAAAAATTACCTTTTTTTTTCAAAAAGAAAACCCGATTTGCGATTTTGCTTTCTTCGATTGCAGTCCTGTTGTTATTAATTGCCTACATCTTCTTTTATCCTCTGGGCTGGGAGAAAAACAAGGATACCCTTCACGTGATGGTGGAAAAAGGTGACAATTTTCCTGAAATCTCCCGGAAGTTAAAAGACTCGGGACTCAGATTCAATTCCCAGGCACTTTACCTGAGTTCCGTGCTGTTAAAAATCGACCGGAAGATATTTCCCGGAAGGTACGACTTTCAGAAAGGTATAACTTTATCCGGCGTTTTAAAAAAATTCTATGAAAAGGGAATTTCCGCTATAGATGTAACCATTCCCGAGGGGTATAACCTCTATCAGATAGCCGGGATTTTAAAAAAGGAAATAGACTTAGACTCTGTCCAGTTTGTCAAAACCTGTTTTGACACCGGCTTAATTCGCAGGTTAGGTCTCAAAGCTAAAAGCCTGGAAGGTTATCTTTTTCCTGATACCTATAAGCTTTACTGGAAAATGGAACCGGGCAAAATCATCGAGATGATGGTGCAGGAGTTTAACCTGATTATAACCGATTCCCTGAGAGCTCAGCTGAATGAGCTGAAATTGAGTCTTCACAAAGTACTGACTGTAGCCTCCTTGGTGGAATCAGAGGCTAAAATCGATGAGGAAAGACCCCTGATCTCTGCGGTCTATTATAATCGCTTGAAAATCGGAATGGCACTGCAGTGCGACCCTACAGTTATCTACGCCCTGGGCGGATTAGATAGACCCCTGGTTCTTAAGGACCTGGAAATAGATTCGCCGTACAATACCTATAAACATCCAGGCCTTCCCCCGGGTCCTATAAATAATCCCGGCAAAGCCTCTTTGATAGCAGCCTTTTTCCCGGCAAAAATAGATTATCTGTATTTCGTAGCAAAAGGGGACGGGTCTCATTTCTTCTCTGTGGATTTAGAAGAACATAACCGGGCAAGAGCTAAAATTAAAAGGGAAAATAAAAGTTAGAAATCATCCTGTTAAGCACTTATCTAATAAGCCCACAGCCTAATGCCGATTATCCCCCAGTAACCAAGATATAAAGTCATCCCAAAACAGGCTGAGGAAAGTATAACTGCATATATTCGGGCATATATATTAACCATCTTAAAGAAGCTTCTGTATGAAAAGAATAGACTCAATGCCGAAAATCCGGCAAAAATCAATGTGGAAATAAAAAATATTACATTAGGAGCAGTCAGCGAGCCAAATTCAAGTAAATCCTGATTGGCAACTGCTAATCCCCCAAGTACCAGAGAAACCACCGCCAGAAGAGGGATTATTCTCATCCTTAGATATTTTGACCTGTTACCTTTGTTCTTAAATTTTTTGTAAAGGTGAACGGGAACCCAGAAAATTGAATAAGCAATTGAAGAGAACATGACCGTAAGTGCACCAAAAAATAAAACCCGATAGACTAAAGGCTTCCAGCTGCCGGTTTTTTCGAAATAAGACCCCGCAGTTGTATATATCATCTTGCCATCCGAGATTTCTATAAAGACCCGGCTAACAGCAGGCTGATTTGATAGTCTAAACATATTCTGGGATACAGGAATCAACGGTGTTTTCCCAGAATCGAAATATTTCTGATAGAGGGTATCATTCTCAAATGATATGGTTACTCCCCCTATTAAGATATCTATGAATTCAGCTATCCGCATCCTCGAACTGCGCAATTCATAATAACCACAGTAATTTTTGAGCTGATTCTCTGAGACCTGAGTTGGTTGAATAACTGGAGCTTTCATATTACAAACCATAAAACGTTCAACCAGCTCAATTATGTCGCTATAGATAAATCGACCGAACCTGTTAATCATCACCACGTAACCTACTCCACAGTCCAGGTTATAGGCATACTCCACGTTAAAACCGGGAACAAGTCCGCCGTGGGTATACCATACCTGGTTATTTCTGTATGTTGTTCCGATCCCGAAACTGTATCCCCCTTTCACTCCGGCTCTTGCGGCGATAGTAGCGGTAGATTGCCCTACTCTGTCAAGCAACTCACTTTTAATCAACTGCTTGTCTCCGACTTTTCCCCGGTTAAGCATAAACTGTAAGAACAGAGCCATCTCCTTGACAGATGAGTTCATTGCTCCTGCTGGTTCTTCATAATCATACCAGTAAGGAACAGGTCTCAAATCATCCCCATAACCTGAAGAGAGCAGCTGTTTATTTTCACTGGCTCTGCCAATAGTGGAAGTTTCCATACCTATCGGTTCCAGGATAGCCTGCTTTATATATTCATCATACCTCTGCTCGCACACCTTTTGCATAATATATCCTGCAAGTGTATAACCGGGACTTGAGTAACTAAAACGTGTGCCCGGCTGCCAGCGAACTTTACGCCAATCAGCTTTATCCTCCAGAGCTTTCTGCAATGATTTCAATGGTCCTTTAAAGTAAAACCAGTTCAGATGCGAGTCATCAAAACCGGCTGTGTGCTCAAGCAGATGAACGACCCTGACAGGGTGAGTTTCCTGCCAGGGATTGGATATTTCAATCTCCGGTGCGATCTCTTCTACCGGTGTATTGAGATCGATCTTCCCTTCTTCAAGCAGTTTAAGAAAACCTAATCCTGTAAAACTCTTGGTACAGGAGCCTATACGAAAATGGGTGTTCTCTGTTACCAGCTCACCAGTATCCAGATTAGCCAGTCCAATGCCCCCTGCCCAGATAATGGAATCTTTAGACACCAGGGCGATGGCAATACCTGGTATTTTCTCTATTTTTATCAGACTATCTACTTTTGCTATTAATTCCTCAATCGACTTCGGGGTTTCAGTTTTGGTATCGGAACCTGCAAGTGTTTGCGAATATAAAAATGATAAGATTACAAAAAACAAAATTGATAATACCTGAAAATTTTTTAGAGGAATACTCATCCTTTTCACTTTAATCTTCCTTCATCAGTTAAGTTAAGCGGTTTATTTCTGCTTGGTTTTATAAAATAATTCAAACCCATAAATAAATTCCCTGCTCTTTGTATTAGACTGAACAGGTTATGAATTGTTTCAAAAAATAACCTGTATAGTACTGGTTTAATCCAATCAGTCTCAAGAGATATTAATTCCTCTTTACAAAAAATATTTCACCCATCATATTCAGGTGAAAGGTTAAATATATGCGCACCGGAATAGCCCATCTTCCCTTACATGGTGGAAAAGCACCAGCCTGGCTTTTCCAGAGGATGAAAAAACTGGCAAGGGAGATTACTATAATCATAGTATCAGATTTTGGAGCAGATGAGTTCCTGAAAAGGCTCTCTGACCCTTTCTGGTTTCAATCCTTTGGCTGTGTGCTCGGATTTGACTGGCATTCATCCGGAGTTACCACCACGGTAGGAGGTGCACTGAAAGAAGGGCTAAAGGGGCTGGAGAAGGATTTGGGCTTGGCTGTTGCCGGAGGTAAGGGGGGAACTTCGCGGAAAACTCCCTCAGAGATCGAGACTTTCGGTGAGGTTTTTTCTTTTCCTCAGGAGAAGATAAATAATCTGGTATATGCCTCAAAGATGAGTGCCAAAGTGGATACTTCTGTCTTGCAGGATGGTTTTCAGCTTTATCATCACAATTTCATATTTACCAGAAGGGGTGATTGGGCTGTATTCCAGCAGGGGATGAATCCGGATTTAAAAGCTGCACGCAGGTATCACTGGCTTTCCTCCTCCTTGAAAGATTTCGTGGAAGAACCTCATACCGCTATCTGCACTGAAAAGAAATCAACTGCTTTAGATTTAACCGCAAAGGAAAGTAAACAAACCAGAGAGTTAGATGTTGAATTAGTCAGGGATAATTTTCCTGCTTTATTGCAGGACCTGAAGAGATTAGACACCCTGATTCTGCCGATGTCCCATCCCATCTATCCGGTAAATTTTGATGTTAAAAGACTGGATAAAATCTTAAGAAAGATAAATGAAAAAAGACCTGAAGATTTTGAGAGGATGCTGGGATTATCTGGTGTGGGACCCAGGACTATTTTAGCCTTGACCTTAATCTCCGAGCTAATCTATAGCACCAAACCCTCCTGGAAAGACCCAGCTAGATATTCCTTTGCCCATGGGGGAAAGGACGGCTACCCCTACCCCGTTCAAAAAGAAACCTATGACAAGTCTATTGAGATTTTAAGCAAGGCTATAAATAAATCAAAGATCAATAGGTCTGAAAAGATAAAAGCCTTGAAAGCCTTAAACCAATGTTCTCCTTTTTAAATTAAATCTTTCCAGAAGTTGAGTATTTTTTAAAATCTCCCTTGACTCCCCTTTTTCAGAAAGCTCCCCCTTCGAGTTCATTAAATAAAGGGAATCGGCAATCTCTGAAACCAGCTCCACGTCGTGCAGGGCAGTGATTAAAGTAGTACACCGGGACAGGTTTATCTCCTTTAAAATCTGTATGATCTCCTCTTCAGATTTTGGGTCTAAATTGCTGAATGGTTCGTCCAATATCAATATCTCCGGCTCCAAAATCAAAGCTCCGGCTAAGGCTACTTTTTTCTTCTCTCCCCCGGAAAGATAATGCGGAATTTTATCTTTCAAATGGGAGATCTCAAGCTTTTGCATCACTCTATCTGCCATCCTCTCGGCATCCTCTGTCCTGTAACCGTAATTTAAGGGAGAGAAGATAATATCGTCATAAACCGTAGGACCTATCATCTGCTCATCCACCTCCTGCAGCACCACCCCGATTCTTCTTCTCATCTTTTCAAATTCCTTTGACGGGTTAAACCCGAATACCTCTACCTCGCCCTCCTTGGGCACCAGGATACCCAGGATGTGTTTTAACAAAGTAGTTTTTCCGCAACCATTCGGTCCTAAGACTGCAACCTTCTCACCCTTTCCCACCAGAAAATCCAGACCGCATATCTTGATCTCGGTTTTATCCTGATAGGTATGGCTAATGCAGTGAACCCTGACTACTGTTTCTTTATCCAAGTGCAGAACCTCCGGTGATGCACTATCTTTCCCTGAAAACCCCTTATCCTCAAATTTTCGTAGAACCTCTGGCTATCATCTATCCCTTTGAGGAGCAGATAACCAAAAGCTCTTGCCAGATTAAACAGGCTGCGTTTCGGATGCTTGAGCTGAAACCCTCCCCTTAATTTAAATCCGCTCCTGATATCATCGAAAACTGAAAAGAGTATGAAAACCGAACGGTAGGTCATAAATAACACAGTGATTATAAATTCAGGGAAGATTTTTCCTAAACTGGCAAATATACAGGGGAAGGGGGTGGTGGAGAAAAGAATTATCATAGTAGTTGCGGTTCCCAGAACCCTTAAAAGAATTATAAAAAACCATTCCCATCCCCTGCCCAAGCTGGCATAAGCAAAAATCAGTGTAAATATCAGGGGGAATAAGGAGAGCAAGAATATCCTGTGAAAAGGTAATTTTGATAAGAGAATTATCAAATAGAGAAATAACAAAATTATAACCAGAAACAAAACTTCCTTAACCAGGATAATAATCCCGATAAGTAAAAGAGAAAATATCAATTTTAATCCAGGAGAAGTTCGGTGAAAAAAGCTATTTCCACCAGTGGCTAAATAATCCAAATAGGCTAAATCCATCTATACGCCCTCAAATATCCTGGGCCTGACCTTGTGCAGGTAACTCAAAATCCAGCCGCTTATCAGACCCTCCAGTATCCAACCTATAGAACCAAAACCCAGGATTAAGACTGCGAATTTCCTGAAATCAAACTCAGTTGATAATTCTCCGGAGTGTTCCCCGCTCTCACCAGTCTCAAATTTCAATAAGCCTTTGTCTGTATCCAGATGTTCCTTATGACCTATGTTAAAGGCAGAAGATATATCCATTGTTCCCAGAGCAACAATTGTCAGGGCAATGAATGTCGAGAGAAAAAGTGTAAGGATAGCTGATAAAAACCCTGCCAAAAATATCCTCTTAGTAATAAGCCACAGACTTCTAAAAAGAAAATATCCCAGGACCCCCTCGGTTGTGATAATCAGGCTGTTTAAACCAACAACCGTTATCCCTCCATGACCAAAAAAAGCCAGGATAAGATTAACCACAAAGGAACAGAGAATAAACCAGGCAGGACCCAGGATTATACCCGAAACAATTGATAAATTAATATGGTAAAGAATCGGCACTATCTCTAAAGACATCGAGATGATCATAATGGAGGCTAACATGCCCAGAAGTGGTATTTTGCTGGACATCTTATCCTTTTTAAAATACTCCCTGAATACGAGTAACAGGATAACAATGAAAACCCACCCCGCCAGCCAGAGCCAGGCTGGAAGAATGCCATCAGGAAGGTGTATATGAGACATTTTTTAATTTAAAAATTATACTTTTCTTTTTTATTCTGCTTTTAAAGCCTTACACAGAGCTTGCGGGTTATTAGATGTTAAAACATATTCCTTTTTTTTACCTATAATTTTTATTCTCACACCCTTACCAAAACGGGTATTATAACAGACAGTTCCATCCGAACCCCAGCGTATGCCTATTCCTCCATATCTGGAGAATGTGATTCTGGTTTCCTCGCAGGATGCTATTTCTGAAAGTAAAAACCCTTTTTTAAAAATCCCGAATCCAAACTCTAAAAATCTGCCCTGAACCTTGATCTCCAAACTGTGGAAATTGACATACATAAAGATGATTAGCAAGCCTATAAAAATCAAAAGAGGGGTTATCCAGAATGTAGTTTCAGGGTCTCTGGGAGAAAAAATCAAACCCAGGAGAATCCCGCCAATTCCGATGAGAAAAAGATATTTAATCCACCAGACCAAATTCTGTGTTTCCTTATAGAACATAAGTCTAACTTCTTCAAGTTTGTATCTAAAATAAAGATTTTTTAACTTGACACAAGAGATTTCTTTAGTTAAGATAATCTCAGGTTATGTCAGATACATGAAGCCATCCAGAATTCGCTGGATGGCTTTTTATGATTTTGAGGAGGTTCTTATGAGGTGCTATATTAATCAGGAAAATCTTAAGGAGAAAACAAAAATCTGGTTAAGAAAAATCTCCCCCTATAATATCCATAGGTTAGAGCTGAATTTAAGAAAAGCTGCTCTCCTGGTCATCGATATGCAGAATTTCTTTTTAGAACCACAGTCCCATTCTTTCATATGTGCGGGAGTGACTGTGCTTCCCAATGTCAAAAAACTGGTTAACTTTTTCCGCCAGAGAAAAAGACCGGTAATCTATACCTGTCATGTTCATCACCCGCAGGGAATGGATGCTGGAATAATGGGCTGGTGGTGGCAGGATATGTGCAGGGAAGGGACAGAAGAAGCAAAAATCTTCCCTGAAATAGAGCCCCTGCCAGAGGAGAAATTAATTAATAAACATCGATACAGTGCCTTTTATAACACAGACCTGGAGACGATCCTGCGATGCTTAAAAATAGAGGACCTGGTTATCAGCGGGATTATGACTAATATGTGCTGTGAGTCAACTGCCCGGGATGCCTATTTCAGAGACTATCGCATTAAATTTCTGGCAGATGCAACCGGGACGGTATCTGAGGAAATGCACCTTGCCTCCCTGTTGAACCTGTCTTATGGATTTGCTGATGTTTGCACCACCGGGGAAATCATAAGTACAAAATAAAAGGTTACTGAATTTTTTTAACAGGTTTTGTTTTCATTACACTTAATTTATGAGAAAATATAAGGTTTTATTCTTAAATTCAATCCACGAAAATGTATGGGGGGGTGGAGAAAATCTGATTTATAACTTCGCAACCCATCTTGTCAGAAGGGGTCATAAGATTTGGGTTGCGGGAAGAAAAGGAAGCGAATTCCTTAGTCCTTTCACAGGTGATGATATTAATTTGATCCCTCTGAAGATCAGGGGAGATTTCGATCCCTGGAATATTTTCTTTTTATCCAGATTTATGTTAAAAGAGAAAATAGACTTTTTGTGGGTTAATTTCAATAAAGATTTGAGAATGGGTGGAATAGCCTCCCTGTCTGTTCCAGGCGTGAAGATAATCTGGGGAATGGGTGTGTGTTTACCCAGAACCTCTTTGCTTCATAAAATCACCGGTAGATACCTGGTAGATAAAATAGTAGTTCCCAGTCAAAGTTTAAAAGACCAGCTCAAAAGGTTTCCCTGGATAGGGCAGGACAGAGTAGAAGTCATCCTCAACGGGATAGATCTTTCCTGTTTTGACCTGGATATAAAGAAAGCAAGAGATACACTTTTCCAGCGTTATAAAATCGATGCGAAACAAACCCTGATTGGGGTTCCTGCAAGATTAGTTAAAGCCAAGGGCCATCAATACCTGCTCCGGGCTTTACCAGAGGTAATTCAATTTTTTCCTGATATTAAATTATTTATTGCCGGTGATGGTCCAGAAAAAAGTAATCTGGAGGAGTTGTCTGATCAACTAAAACTGGGTGATTATGTCATTTTTGCTGGTTATTTAAAAGAGATATTTGAGACTATGGCAGGTTTTGACCTTCTGGTTTTACCTTCGGTCATTGAGCCTTTTGGTCTGGTATTAGCAGAAGGAATGGCTTTGCAGAAACCGATTGTTGCTACCCGGGTTGGGGGAATTCCTGAAGTAGTTGAGGATAAAAAAACTGGCATCCTGGTTCCTCCAGAAAACCCCCATGCCTTAGCTCAGGCTATTGTTAAGCTGCTTAAAGATAAAAGCTTAGCCTCACAATTGGGACGAATTGGAAGGGAAAGAGTAGAAAAGCATTTCACTATAGATAAAATGATAGAAAGAATTGAAGAAATGTTTGGTGAAATGTCTGCAAATAAATAGGCTCTGTCTTTTGGACAGAGCCTTCATTTTAATAAATCAAAATTTTTATTTCTTACCAGAAGCAGTGGTTACTCCCTGATAAACCAGTGGAATAGTAATCCTTGTTTCTTCCTTACCTGTTAATTTTATGGTAAAGCAGGTTTTAATACCTTCTTCCGGTAATTTTAACTTTGGTTTTACTTTTATCCTTATAGATTTGCCCGGTTTGAGCTTTTTATCCAGCTCAATTTTAAAATATTTACCTGGGTCATCTATAAGAGAGACTTTGTAAGTTTCTTCACCTTCATTTTTCAAATAAATTATTTTCCCCTTTGGTTTACTCTCGTTAACCACAGTGAAATCCAGAGTAGGTGAAGATAAGATTACTTTAAAAGTAGTATCCTCTTTTGGTACTATCTGAGCCTGCAACGTCACTCTCTTGCTTATATTAGTTGTATCTTTATATGATATAGTAGCAGATTTGTTTACTTTTCCAGGAGCAATCCCGGAATGATAACTTACCACAAGCTCTGTGCTATCACCGATAGCCAGCTCCGTCTTTTTTAATGGAGCTTTTGTGCACCCTCAAGCCACACTTACACTTAGACCTCTGAGGGTGTCCGTTCCTGTATTCTTCAGCCAGAACTTATGATAGAGAAAAGCATTCTGTGGTACTCTACCCCAATCCCAGCTGGTTTCAGAAAGCTCTAATTTCGGAGTACCTGCTTGTAAGTAAACCGGAAGTAACAGCAAAATTAGAAAGAGAACTGATGACAAAAACCTGTTTTTTTTCATCTTCACCTCCTTATCAAATCAGGATACCTGTTAATCTATATTACGGAATAAATTACAAAAACATAAGTATCTTAGAGAAGTCAAAAATTCAAAGCCTCTTATATCTTTATTTACCTTTAACTGAAGTCGTAACTTGTGCACCAGGTTTTTCCTTTTTAATTGGAATAGTGATCCTGAATTCCTTTTCCCCTTCCAACTTCAAGGTGATGGATTTCTTAATGACAACGGGAATATTTTTATTAACCGCTTTTACTTTTAGGTTGATTTTTTCTCCTGGCTTAAGGGTTTCACTGCTCAGCTTAGCCTCAAAAAGATCTTCTGGGTAATCGAGGATTTGGAATCTATACTCTCCCTTACCGGTATTTGTAAACTCAACCTTTCCTTCTTTTATTTTTCCTTTTTTCTCCTCAACGAACTCTAATATATAGGGATAATAGCTCAGGGTAAGCAAGGTATCCGGTTTGGATTTAATCTCTGCTGTCACTTCTATCCTGTTATAGCCTGAAGAAACATCATTTGAAATAACCTCGACATATTTCCTTTCCCTGGTTCTCGCAGGACCAGTGCTATAACTTATTTCCAACTCAGTGCTATCACCGATAGCCAGCTCCGTCTTTTTCAGTGGAGCCTTAGTGCAACCTCAGGGAGTTTTAACACTGATATCCCTTAAGATATCCGACCCGATATTCTTTATCCAGAAAACATGCGTAACTGTAGATTTCTGCGGAGCTAACCCGAAATCCCAAACCCTTTCAGAGAAATCGATCTTGGGTTCTCCAGCTAAAGAAAAAGGGTAAAGAAGAAAGAGAAAAAGTATCAATGTAAATAAGCTTTTCAACCTCACTTTGCCTCCTTAAATCTCAATCTTATTATAATTTAAAGATAATTTTTGTCAACAATTTTTATATCCTGAGATTATGTCGCTACTTCGGATTAAAGATTAATCCACAGGATATAAAAACCTGCAAAAATTATCAGCAAACCACTTGCCTTTTTGGCTATATTCGAAAAATTCGTTATTCCCCTAGATTGAGCAAAGCTCTCCACAAAACCAGCTGAAATTCCGGCTATAATTATTAAAGCACAGTGCCCTATGGCATAAACAAAAAGGAGTGAAACTCCATAAACAATCTTAGCCTTTGTTGCCACAAAAGCTAAGATAACTGCTAAAACCGGAGTAGCGCAGGGGGAAGAAACCATTCCGAAAAGGAGCCCTAAAAGAAAAGCACCCAGTACCCCTTTATGTTTAGTTTTCAATTCCACAGTTCTGGGAAACGGAACTTTAATCAGACCTAAAAGATATAAACCCATAAGCAGTGCAACCCCGGCAGCTAAGAAATACCATAACTTCCCCACATCCCCAAAAAGACGTCCCAAGAGGGAGGCAATTGCCCCCAATATCGTGAAGGTTATAGATAATCCAAAGGCAAAAGTTAAAGAGTAAAGTAAAGCTTTCTTCTTATTACCTTCTGAATAACCTCCCACAAATCCAATCACCAGTGGAATAATTGCCAGAACACAAGGGCTGGAAGCAGACAAAATACCGCCAAAGAAGATCAAGATATAGGCTAAACCAGGAGCATTATTTATTACCGAGGATATATTTGCTAAAAAGGAATCCATTTACTTCACTCCTATCTCCTTTAGCTTCTGCTCAATGGAAAGTTTATCCATAAACCCTTCATGCCTGTAAACCTCTTTGCCTGTAGCATCATAGAATATCTGAGTGGGAATTAGTCTAATCCCGTATCTCCTGGCTTCCTGCGGCTCATATCTGAGGTCAATGACTTTGACAATCGCTCTACCTTTGTATTCCACGGCTATCTCGTCAAGGATAGGCTTCATTTTTATGCACGGAATACAGGTCCCCCTGCCTAAATCTATCAACATGGGCAAATCCTCTATCGATTTACCTTGAGGATCTGGTTTTGAAACTTCGTTTGATGTCTGGAAAGCAGGTTTTTCTTCTTGATGATTAGCAGTTTTAATTAAAACCAGCGCAATTACTGCTACAATCAAGACACCTATGATTAATACATTTGGTTTCAGGTACAATCTGTTATCTCCTCTTGGTCTTAGCAACACCCTTTTCTGAATGCCTTCAAGATTTCCAGAGGTGGAAATACAATGGCTTTTGGCTTACATTTCAGCGCACAGGTACTGCACCCTACTTCACAGTTAAAAGGATTTGCCACTTTTACCTTATTTGTTTCCTCAACATATTCATATACTCCGAAGGAGCAGAAAGTTGAACAAGCCTTGCACCCATCACAGAGTTCCTCCATAATGGTAGGAAACCAGGGAATCTCCTCTCGGGGTATTCCCTGCCAGGTTTTTAATTTCTTAGCACTTTTTTTGCCACTAGGACTTTTTGAAATGCAGAATTTTTGATATTCCTGAAGGAAAGCCTTAGCATAGCTCTTCTCTGCAGCTTGTGGGATATAGTTGTGTTCCTTTAATCTATCTAACAAATAATTTTCTAAGTCCTTATCCGGTTTTTTACCCGCTTCAAAAAGCTCAGCAAAAATTTCCTCTACTCCGACTATCCCTATCAATTTACCTTTAATTGAGACAAGTTTCGATTTCATCTGTGCTTACCTTTAGTATAGACCTTAACTCTCTTCTTTTTCTAGAAGTTCTTTAATCTCCTTTATAGAAGGTACTTTCCCTTGAAATTTTACCTTCCCGTTTATAATCAGAGCTGGGGTAACACTGATACCTCTGTCAATGATCTGGAAAACATCTGTGATTTTGCTAAGTTCTGCTTTCAACTTCAGCTCTTCCAGCACTTGTTTTACCTTATCAAAAGTATTATCACACTTAAGGCAGCCGGGTCCAAGCACTTCGATTTTCATTATGCTTAATTTCCTTTACACCTTACTAAGCCATCCTTTAACCTCGGTCAGGCCAGGAACCCTACCAGAGCACAAGACCTTTCCGTTGATAACCAGAGCCGGGGTCATAAGCACTCCATACTGCATAATGGATTTAATATCCTTGACTTTAGATATCTCCGCTTCTTTACCCAGTTCCTTCAAGGTCCTTTCCACGATCTCATATAGCTTCTCACATTTCATACACCCGGGTCCTAAGATTTCGATTTTCATCTTGGAGTCTCCTTTATTTTGATTTTTTCTCACTTTTTCCCTCTTTTTTGCCGAGGACAAAACTCCGGAGCTCTTTTTGGAAATCAATCAGAAATTTATCTTCATCCTCACAGAATTCCCATACCGATTCGACTTCTTTAAATTCCTCTTTGCCTTTGAGGAATTTCTTGAAACCTAAAGCAGAGCCGAAGATTTTGTATTTTTGGGCGACCGAGGAGTCTTCATCGGTATTGCATTCCTTGAAGATAATTCGTCGATCTTTATACAATTTAGGGCAGAACTTCTCTATCCCTTTCTTGGAAAAGTTACCAACGTTTATACAGCAGGAACACTGAGCCGTGGGATGAAAATGTATAACTAATAGACTGTCATATTCTAAAATTAAGGTAGAATCTGCAGCCTCTTTGCCTTTACTATTTAACTCCTTCTGGGTATAGCCAAACCCTCCTTCTAAAAGAAGGATGGATGTGCAGAAAAAAGAGAATAAAAGAATTTTTTTAATCATTTATTTAAAAAAAGTTTCCAAAAATCATTCCGCTTATAGTTGCCATTATCACTACCAGGAAAACATAAACTCCAGTCTTCTTAAAGCCCATTATTCCTGCAATTACAATCATATTGGGAAGACTTAAGGCTGGTCCAGCCAAAAGCAAAGCTAAAGCCGGGCCTCTGCCCATACCTAAATCCATCAAGGCTCGAATGATGGGAACCTCGGTCAAAGTTGAAAAATACATTAAGGCTCCAAAGAGGGAAGCTACAAAAGTTGACTTCAGTCCATTTCCCCCTAACCAGCTTTCAACCACTGTTTGGGGAAGTAACGATCTTATTATCCCCGCTACAAAAACACCTGCAATAAGAATCGGAAAAATCTTTTTGAAAAGGTCCCAGGTTTGTTCCATCCAGGATTTTAACTCATTTTTCGCGAACCACCGATATAGGATCAAACCCAGTATTACCAGAAGCACTCCAGTTATTAACCATTTCCTGGCAGCGCCGAAAACCAGAATTCCTACTAAAATAGCAAAGTATAGCAGGGTTATACTCTGCGGCTTTGTTCTCCCCTCTTCTTGTGGTAAAACCAATTCACCTGGATTATTTACTTTCTCTAACTCCTCTTTTCTCCAGATAAAAGCCATAATCAGTCCGATAACTATGGAAAAAACAACAGCTCCGACTGCTCTGGCAAAACCTAAATCCAGACCTAACAGTCTGGCGGAATAGACAATTGCTAAAATATTTATGGCAGGACCAGAGTAAAGAAAAGCAATAGCCGGGCCCAATCCTGCTCCTCTTTTATTAATTCCTGCAAAAAGGGGCAGGATGGTACAGGAGCATACCGCCAGAATAGCCCCGGAAACTGAGGCAACAGAGTAGGCCAAGACTTTGTTTGCACTGGCTCCGAAATATCTCATCACCGAGGCCTGGGATACAAAGACTGCAATTGCACCAGCTATAAAGAAAGCAGGAACCAGACACGTCAAAACATGCGCGGAAAGATATTCAATTAATGCACTAATGCCGCTATTCAAGACCTCAACTAAACCCAACCTATGCTCCTATCTAAATTACCTTAACCGTTTTTGCCTTCTCCTTCACCTGTATTCTAATGATCTCATCAACCAAATGAAGAAGGTCAAACACTCTTTCATCTTTAATCCGGTAATAAATCGAAACGCCTTCCCTGCGAGAGTCTAAAATCCCTGAATCTTTCAGGTGATTTAAATGTCTGGAGATAGTGGATTGGTCTTCTCCCATTTCCGGGATGATCTCACAGGCACATTTCTCTCCCTCTTTTAGAAAATATAAAATTCGTAGCCGTGTGGGTTGAGAGATAGCTTTTAAAAGACCACTCTCCAAAAGCAAGAGATTTTCATCTAACATTTTTTCAAACCCTTATATGCATTTATGCTCATAATTACATTATATACGCCATTATAATTTTAAGGTTTGTCTAATTGATTATCTTATTTAAAATTTTTTAAATAATTTTCTTATTTTCTCTAGGTTTGTTCGGGAATTGAAATTTACGAACAAAGAAAGTAAAGCTAAAAGCTTTACACCCCAACTTCTTTAAGGAATTCTTTCACCTTCTCCTCTATCTTATCCCTCACCTCTCTAAATTTATCTTTTGACCCACCTTTAGGGTCCTCTGTTTCCCAGTCTATTCTTTGTTTTGCTGAAACAAAAGGACAGATATCACCACAGCCCATACTAATGACATAGTCAAAATCTTTATAGGGAAGAACATCGAATCCTTTGGATTCATTCTTTGAGATATCAATCCCCTTCTCTTTCATAACTTCAACTGCTAATTCATCCACCTTTCCGGAAAGGTTTGAGCCAGCACTGAAAGCCTCGATTTTATCTTCGCCATAAAACCTGGCAAAACCCTCTGCCATCTGGCTTCTACAGGAATTATTAACGCACAGGAAAAGGACTTTTTTCGTCATCATCTCTTTGGAACAGTTATGAAAAATATTTTCTTTGAAACCATAGAGAGACATTAACCAAGCTGATGAGCACTGGGACCTCCACTAAAGGTCCTATAACTGCGGCAAAAGCGACACCGGATTTAATGCCGAAAACAGCCACCGCCACTGCAATGGCTAATTCGAAGTTATTGCTTGCCGCAGTGAAGGCAATGGTGGTGGATTTTGAATAATCTGCCCCGATTTTTTTCCCCATCCAGAAGCTTACCAGAAACATGACTACAAAATAGATGCATAAAGGTATCGCAATCCGCACCACATCTAAGGGAATCTTGACGATGTATTCCCCCTTGAGGCTGAACATCACCACAATAGTGAAAAGCAAAGCTATAAGAGTGATAGGACTGATTTTAGGGATGAACTTAGTATGATACCATTCCTTGTCCTTAAGCCGGATGAGTGTAAACCGGGTTATTATTCCTGCAATAAAGGGAATACCCAAATATATAAACACGCTTTTGGCAATCTGTCCTATGGTAATATCCACTATGCTTCCCTTCAAACCAAACCAAGCTGGCAGAACGGTGATGAACACGTAAGCATAAATGCTATAAAATATCACTTGAAAGATGCTATTAAATGCTACCAACCCGGCAGCATATTCTGTATCACCTTTTGCTAACTCGTTCCAGACAATCACCATAGCTATACACCTTG
>Ga0224495_10000497_pt1 | contig 31036 bp, 23 predicted proteins | sample SF_Jul11_sed_USG_FD_168128 | JGI IMG/M metagenome (GOLD analysis project Ga0224495, IMG submission 168128) | Sediment microbial communities from San Francisco Bay, California, United States - SF_Jul11_sed_USGS_4_1 | ecosystem: Environmental > Aquatic > Marine > Sediment | place: USA: California... | reverse complement strand
CTCGGTGAAGAGAAGGCTTTTTCGATTATAGATGAAGTCAGCGAGATTCTTATCCACAAGGTGCACGAGTATGAGGGTACAGTCAACGAGATCACGGGGGATGGGGTGATGGCCCTCTTTGGCGCCCCAATTGCTCTTGAGGATGCTCCGCAGCGGGCCATTCGGTCCTCCTTGGCCATTCATCGGGAGATGACCAAATTCAGTGAACGGATGGAGCGGGAAAGTGGACTGCCTCCGATCAAAATGCGGGCTGGTATCCACACTGGATCAGTTGTGGTGGGTACACTTGGGAACGATTTACGTGTAAAGTTCACGGCCGTAGGTGACACAGTGAATCTGGCTTCCAGGATGCAGGCTTTAGCTGATCCAGGTACAACTTATGTGACAGAGGAGACCTTTCAGCTAACGGAGGGGTTCTTTCGTTTTGAGGCATCGGGAGAAAAAAAGGTCAAGGGCAAGGAAGAACCGGTGAGGGTATACCGGGTGATTGCCCCGAGCACGTTGAGGACACGGTTTGACGTCAGCGCAGAGCATGGCCTGACACCCTTCGTAGGCAGAGAGCGAGAATTAGAGCTGCTGATGGATGGTTTAGAAAGGTGCAAGGAAGCGAGGGGACAGGCTTTCAGCATCGTATCCGAGGCTGGTGTTGGCAAGTCTCGGTTATTATATGAGTTCAGAAAAGCTGTGGTCAACGAGAATGTGACTTTCTTAGAGGGTAAGTGCCTTTCCTACAGCCGGAACGTGGCCTATCATCCAGTCACAGATATTTTGAAATCGAATTTTGATATCAGAGAGGGTGATGGAGACTTAGAGATCAGAAAAAAGGTACAAAAGGACCTAGAAGTACTCAAGGTTGATGAAGCATCAACGCTTTCCTGTCTTCTGGAACTCTTCTCCGTGAAGGACAGTGGTATCGAACAGATGCCCATGAGTCCTGAGATACGAAGAAAACGAATCATTGAAGCGTTGACTCGAATCGTTTTGAAGGGTTCCGAAATCAGACCCCTCATCATGGCCATTGAGGATCTTCACTGGATAGATACTAGTTCAGAGCAGTCTCTGAAGCATTTATTAGAGAGTATATCAGGGGCAAGGGTTCTCCTAATATTTACCTACCGGCCTGAGTTTGTGCATACCTGGGGCGGAAGATCCTATCACAGCCAGCTGAACTTGAATCGGCTTTCCAACCGGGAAAGTCTCATTATGGTCTTTCATCTTCTTGGTACGAATGAGCTGGATCGAAATCTTGAAGCGATACTTCTAGAGAAGACGGAAGGTGTTCCCTTTTTCATTGAGGAGTTCATAAAATCCCTGAAGAATCTGAAAATTATTGAGAGACGAGAAAGCAAGTATCATTTGGTGAAGGACGTTCAGAACCTGACCATCCCTACCACTATCCAGGATGTGATCATGGCACGAGTAGACTCATTGCCCGAGAAGGCCAAAGAAGTGCTTCAGAGGGGTTCTGTCATCGAGCGGGAGTTCAGCTATGACCTACTGCAACATGTGGTGGAGATGCAGGAGCACGAATTGCTTTCCTATTTATCGGTCCTAAAGGATTTTGAGCTTCTCTATGAGCGAGGGATATTTCCTAAGTCCATTTATATTTTCAAACATGCCCTGACGCGCGAGGTAGTCTATAATAGCCTGCTTAGCAAACGAAAAGCTGAAATACACGAAGCTATCGGGAAGACCATTGAAGAACTCTACCCGGACAGATTGGAGGAGTTCTACGAGATGCTGGCCTACCACTCATTTCGAGGACAAGATTGGCAACGCGCGAAAAGATACAATTGGCAGGCTGGTATTAAGGCCCTCTCTCTCTCTGCTTACGAGGAGGCGCAAAGCTATTTCGAAAAGGCGCTCGAAAGTCTCAACAAACTCTCTCGTACGAGGGACCATATTTTGCAAGAAATTGACTTGCGCTTTAACATGCGGGCCGCGCTTTTTCCTTTAGGCAGACATGATGAGTGGGCTGAGTATGTGGGGGCGGCAGAGCCGTTGGCCAAGGAGGTAGGGGACAAGGCTCGCCTTGCAAATTGCTACAATTATCTGTCAACGCACTTATGGACCCGTGGTCGACACAAAGAAGCCATCAAGCTTTGCGAAGAAGGTCTTGCCTTGGCTGAATCAGCCGGCGATTTCTCTGTGTGCATAACTACGATGTTCCATTTAGGCGTATCCCTCTTGTTTACGGGTCAGTATGAACGGCAAGTCAAGTTACACCGGGAAGTGGCAGAAAGACTCTCTGGCCCTGCAATCTTCGAACGACATGGACTAGCTGGCTTACCTTCCGTGTTGGCTTGCGGGATGCTTTCTTGGGGTTTGGCGGAGCTTGGAAAATTTGACGAAGCGGAAGAGCGGGGTTTGCAGGCAGTCGAGATTGCAGAGCAGGGGAATAACCTGTTCAGCACGACGTGGGCTTATGCATGCGTTGGTGTTGCCTATTTGCTGCATGGCAAGCTTGTCCGAGCAATCAAAATGTTAGAAAAAGCCCTTGCTCTGTGCCGCGAGGCTGATGTGCTATCCGCTTTCTCCTTCACTGCCGGAAGCTTTGGCCACGCGCAATCCTTGTTGGGGCATCCCGATCATGCGTTGCCCATTTTGGGGGAAGCAGTTATGCCCCAAAAAGTGAGTTTTTCTGTAGTTCCTTCAGCTTATCCGCTTACGGCACTATCAGAGGCTTATCGTCTCAAAGGAGACACCAAGAAAGCCATTCAGAACGCAGAGGAGGCCTTGAGCATTTTCCGTCGAAACGGAGAGCGAGGCTTCGGCGCTTGGGCGCTATATTATATGGCGAAAATTCAGTCCGATGGAGGTCCGGAGCAAATAGACCAGGCTCTGCAGTCATATCGTCAGGCTAAGGAGCAGGCAACAGAACTCGGAATGATACCGCTGCTTGCGCATTGCCATATGGGGCTCGGAGAGGCCTACGTCAAAACAGGACTCGGTGAGCAAGCACGTCCCGAACTCTTGGCTGCTATCGAACTGTACCGTTGCATGGATATGGCCTTCTGGCTACCAAAGGCCGAGTCCGCCCTTACCAAAACAACCGATTCGGTACAATCATAGATGCCTTGTCCGGTAAATAGAATAGTGAACCACTCATAGACTTTAGCCGCGCGCTTGCAATTAGCGGACTTTTCGAGAAGCTCGGTGGCAGCGACCTTAATCGTTAACGATTGCTTTTGCAAATCTTTCCTGTTGATTGTGTGGCTTTTAAGTCTCAAATTAATACTGTTCCCCTATTGCTCGATATTCCACTCGATCTGATCCCTCGATCCCATCTTTTCCCCCATTGGGGCCCTACGACTTTCCATATGGGAAATGACTGAAACCAATTCAAGGATGACTCGGCTCCACGTCACTATGAAAAGAAATGCCAGGAAAGCAATCACGAGAAAAGTGAAAAGGCCGAACCTTCGTGACGTCACAAAGCCCATGAGGACGAAGAGAAGGGCGAAGAGGATAGCCGAGAAGATGGACAGCTTGTAGAGAACCCCGATCTTTTTTGAAAAAGACTGATGAAATGAAAAATCGAGAAGGACCCTGAAAAAGTTTAATCCTTCAAGGAAAACACCGCTTTTCCAGATCCGAAGATGGGGAAATCTCTCTTTCCTCGGTACCTCGCTCAGCGACTCACCGCATAGGCCGCAGAATTTGGCTTCATCCGTATCGAAGGCACCGCAATTGTGACAGAACATGGTTGACTCCTTATTCACAACACGTTAACTCACCGGTTTAATCTTTTCTATTTTCCAATGATCGGCTTCCTTTTTAAGGGAGACATCGAGAACACTTGTTGTTTTCTCAGATGTTCCCCCGCGTTTTGGAGAAATGTTAATCCACCATTCCACTCTCACCCGAGCCGTATTGGCTGTGACCGCGAGTCTCTTTAAGTCATAAGAGAGATCGAGATAATCGAAATTATCCCAGGTCTCAAGGACCGCCGATCTCTTTTTATTTCTGCCATTGAAATTGGCAGCGTAGCACGACATGAAGAGGTCTATCTTCTTGTCAAGATTTGCCCGTCGTATCGTTTCAAAGAGAGACTTTATCTTCTCATCCTCGCGGGGTTCAGGCGGACTCACAGGAAGCCGCTCTTGGACAGAGGGTTTTGCCTGAGAGATAGGGGCGGATTCTTGGGAATGGAAAAATTTGGGATTCTTCGTCCAGAGGAAGTAAGCTCCCAGAGCTATCATGATAAGGATCCCACCCACGATCGCGGAAGATTGGTACCGAATAAGATTCCTTGTTATCATTGGGGAAACGGATCCTTTTGCCACAGGACTAGGCAACTGGGAGATTGTTTTTCTGCACTCCTTTAAACGCTTCATTCTGGATCTCATCCGCTGGGTTATGTCATTCTTTTCAGTAGAATAGTCGGCGCGGGCGATTGCCCTTAACCGGCGGAGGGAACGGATCTCATCAAGCCTATTCTGAATGATACTGGATTCTTCCTCCAAGAGGCCGATTTTTTTTGACACGCTCGTCCTGATGGCCTCGATTCTAGCTTCCGTCTCTTGAACCCGGCATGATAACGACTCCACCTGGACCTGATAACTCTGAAAGGTCACGGTGAAGGCATCTTCTGGAAGGGCATTTCGCTGCTCCGCCAAGTTTCGCAAACAAATCTCCAATTCATTTTTCCTTTCCGTTAGCCTGAACCATTCAGAAGATAGATTCTTGACGAGCCTCCTTTCTTGGATTGGTTCCCCATCCGGAGTGATGTCTTCGTATTTCAGGGGAGATCCGCATATCCTGCAATAATTCCCCACTTCAAAGTGGAAACGACACGTTGGACAAATGCGAACGATTCTTCTTCTTTCCACGTGAGGAGGATGCCCTGCATCTTCACGGGAGTTTTTTTGATTGGCCGAGAGAGGACTTCCGCAATTTCGACAGTACTTTTTACTCTCATCATATTCGATATGGCATCTTTGACAGAGCATCGTCCTCTCCCAAATCTTATTGATATTACATGGAAAAGAATGTGGAAATAATTTTAGATTTGCATTTTGTGTGCCAGAATAGATAAATTTTTAAGCCTTTGATTTCGAATTGTTATCTATCTTAGGATCAAAAAAGACTGGCACAGAATGGGAAAAAATCAAAACGTGGCCAAAATTGTACACCCTTGGGCAGGCACAAATAAATCGTATCAAATAGAAGGGTCGGAAGACCCTGAGTGATTTCAAAAAATCTCTTCGGTTATAAAAGGGGCGTTGTGGAAAATAATCTTACCTTGAAAAGTTCTTCCCACTAAAATCAATGAGAGTTGACATTTTTAAAAAATCTTATTAATATTGCTAGGATATACACCTTGTCCCGTACGAGAAAGAGAGATGGCTGGAGAGAAAAGACTGGCCCGAACGAGAAATATTGGGTTTATGGCCCATATCGATGCTGGGAAGACGACCGTCACCGAGAGGGTCCTCTACTATACGAAAAAGATCCATCGCATGGGGGAGGTCGACGAGGGGACGGCTGTGATGGATTGGATGCAGCAGGAACAGGAGAGAGGGATTACGATCACCTCTGCCGTGACGACGGTGGAATGGAAAGGGAACACTATTCATATCATTGACACTCCAGGCCATGTGGACTTTACCATCGAAGTGGAAAGGTCCCTTCGAGTACTGGATGGGACGATTGCCATTTTCAGCGCTGTAGAAGGAGTGGAGCCACAATCAGAAACGGTGTGGCACCAGGCAGACAAATATAGTGTCCCCAAAATGGCGTTTGTCAACAAGATGGACCGAATCGGATCAGACTTCCTCGCAACAGTGAGGATGATCAGGGAGCGGCTGGGCGCCAATCCTTTGATCATCCAAATCCCCATTGGTATGGAGGACGAGTTCATTGGAGTGGTCGATCTCGTCAAGTTGAAAGGGATCGTATGGGACGAACACAGTTTGGGGGCCGAATTCAGAGAGATCACGATCCCCAAAGAACTGAAGGAAGAGACCTCGACCTATCGAGCCAGGCTGATCGAATCCCTTGCTGAGTTGGATGACCCCCTGACGGAGAAGTATGTCAGTGGTGAAGAGATCACCGAATCCGAGATAAAAGCGGCTCTGAGGAAAGCGACCATCGGAATGAAAGTCGTTCCAGTTCTCTGCGGCGCAGCCCTGAGAAATCAGGGGATACAGCCCCTGATGGATGCCATCGTAGACTACCTTCCCTCTCCATTGGATATTCCACCGGTGGAAGGAAAGCATCCTGTAACAGGAGAGACCGTTCACCGAATGGCAAAGGATGAAGAGCCCTTTACGGCCTTGGCGTTCAAGGTGATCATGGATGAAGGAAGAAAACTGGTCTATATCAGGATTTATTCAGGGCTGTTGAAAGTGGGAATGGAGGTTTACAATCCCCGGCTAAAGAAGGGAGAAAAAATCTCAAGAATCTTTATGATGCATGCGAACCAAAGGGCCCGAGTTGAAGAGGCGAAGACCGGGGAGATTGTGGCCGTCATGGGATTAAAGGAGACCACGACAGGGGATACGATCTGCGACCGGGGGCACTCCGTTCTCCTCGAACCTATTGATTCTTATAAACCCGTCATGTCGGTGGCTGTGGAGCCAAAGACCAACCGGGATCAGGAGAAGCTCACCGAATCCCTGGGAAAGCTGAGCGATGAAGATCCCACCTTCCAGGTCAAATTTGAGGAAGATACGGGTCAAACGGTCATCTCCGGGATGGGAGAATTGCACTTGGATGTCCTGGTCAATCGACTCCAGACGGAATACAACCTTGCGGTTAATGTGGGAAGACCTCAGGTTGTCTACCGAGAGACGGTGGAAAAAGAAGGAGAGGCATCGGCCAAATTCATGAAGGAGATGGATGAAGTCAAGCATTTTGCAGAGGTGTTTCTGCGGATCGGACCCAATGGCCGAGGCAAGGGGATTGAATTTCATAATGAAGTCCCGGGGGGGACCCTTCCTCAGGAGGGAATTCTTTCTGTGGAAGAGGGGGTCCGGGAAGCTTCCACGGTGGGAGTCGTTCTTGGTTACCCCATGACGGATATTCGTGTCACCCTTTTGAAAGCCAACATCGACTTGAATCATCCATCCCCGCTGGCGCTGAAAATTGCCTCGTCGAATGCCCTGAGGGAAGGCTGCCGAAAGGCCCAGCCCGTTCTTATGGAACCAATGATGGAGGTGAATATCATCGTTCCTGAGGAGTTCATGGGTGAGGTGGTTGGTGATCTGAAGGCGAGGAAGAGTTCTGTGGAAGCGATTAGCCCCAAAGGGAAGATCACCATGATCAAAGCCATTGCTCCCCTGACCCGGATGTTCGGGTACTCTACAGCCCTGAGGTCCCTGACGCAAGGGCGAGGGACCTTTACGATGCAGTTCGAACGTTATGATAAGGCCATAAGTTAGGAATTCACAAAAAAATCATCCTCCCTCATCGGAGGCGGCTGTGTCGTAACTACGATCCTGTCACCCTGAACTTGGTTCAGGGTCTGGTCGTTTGTTGATTTCATTGAGATGCTGAAACAAGTTCAGCATGACATTTTCTTGCGATTTCTCATTTGCGACACAGTTTCGAGGGGGAGGGGAGAAGTCTCTGATAGAGAAAAAAATGGTGGACGAAGAAATCCTCCGCCTCCTGAAAGATCATTCTTCAGGATTCCTCTCGGGAGAGGAGATCAGCCGCCGATTGAAGGTGACCCGGGCAGCGATCTGGAAAAGGGTGAAACACCTGAGGACCCTTGGGTATGAGATTGAGGCTTCGACACGGACCGGCTACCGGTTAATTCGATCTCCGGATCTGCTCACTCCTTCTGAAGTTAGACCCCTTCTCAAGACGAAATGGATGGGAAGGAGCATCCACCATTTTCATTCCATGGATTCGACGAACTCAGTGGCCTATCAATTGGCCCTCGAGGGTGCTGAAGAGGGGGAGGTCGTCGTTGCAGAATCCCAGAAGAAGGGGAGAGGAAGGCTCGGGAGGAAATGGTACTCCCCACCATTAACGAACCTCTACCTTTCCGTCATTCTTCGTCCAGAGATCCCTCCTCAACAGGCCTCCCTCATTACTTTGATGGCAGCGGTGGCCACGGCAACTGCCATCCATAAATTTTCAGGGCTTCAGCCCATGATCAAATGGCCCAACGATATCCTTTTGAGAAATCGAAAGGTGGCAGGGCTTCTGAATGAGATCCATTCGGAGATGGATCGGATCCATTTCGTTGTTCTGGGCATTGGGGTTAACCTCAATATGGATGAGAAAATGTTTTCAAAAGAGATCCGGGGCCTCGCGACCTCATTAAAGAGAGAGATGGGGCAATCCGTTTCAAGAAAGGCCTTCCTTCAGACCCTGTTGGAGGAATTGGAAATATGGTATGAAATCTTCTTAAAAGAGGGTGCCTCTCCTGTTTTGAAAGCATGGAGAGAAAGGGCCCAGATCCAAGGGAGACCTGTCAAAGTGACTTCCTTCGGGGAAGTTCTTTCAGGCACGGCCATCGATGTCGATTCCGATGGGGCGTTGATTTTAGAGATGAAGAAAGGGGAACAGAAGAGGGTTGTGGCAGGAGACATTGAGTACAGAGAAATGCCAAAGTTCAAATAGAAAGTGTCTAAAGTGAACTAAAGTGAGCTAAAGTGCCTAAAGTAAATTAGATCAAACAATAAATCTTAGTCACTTTAATTATTGAGCATTTGTAATTGATTTGAGATTTGCCTGCCTGCCGCGGGCAGGGATTTTCGAATTTGACGTTTTCCCCCGGTTCTAATGGGGGAGAGGAGGCTGTATGCTATTGGTTATCGATGTGGGGAATACGAATACGGTGCTGGGGGTTTATGACGGCGAGGTCCTGGTCGATCACTGGCGGATCGGGACCGAAAGGGACAAGACTGCGGATGAGTGGGGAATCCTCTTTCGGGATCTCTTCATGTTCGACAAGATCGATATCAAAGATTTTGAGGGAATGATCATCTCCTCTGTCGTCCCTCCGGTCTTAGATATGTTGCAGAGCATGGCGGATAAATATTTTCATGTTGCCCCTTTGATCGTTGGGCCCGATATCGAGACGGGAATAGAGGTCTTATATGAGAACCCTTCAGAGGTTGGAGCTGATCGCATTGTGAATGCCGTGGCCGCCTTCGAGCGGTACAAGAGATGTCTCATCGTGGTGGATTTTGGAACCGCTACCACCTTCGATTATGTCTCAGCGAAGGGTGAATATTTCGGAGGGGCGATTGCCCCCGGCATTGGCATTGCTTCAGAAGCATTAGTTGTTCGAACCTCTAAACTTCCCAGGGTTGAGATTGTGAAACCCAAGCGGGTCATTGGAAAGAACACGATCCAGAGCATGCAATCCGGGATTTTTTATGGGTATGTGGGGTTAGTTGATGAGATCGTTAAACGGATGAAGAAGGAGACGAAGTCGAATCCCAAAGTGATTGCCACGGGTGGACTGGCAAACCTGATTGCTGCAGAGTCCGAGACGATTGAGGAAGTATATGAATTCTTGACCCTGGAAGGTTTGAAAATCATATACGAAAGAAACCATAAGAAGACCAGGAGGCAGAAGGCGGAAAGCGGAAAGCAGAAAGCGGAAAGCCGATAGCAGATAGCTAAAAGCAAATAGCTAATAGCTAATAGCAAATAGTTCTTATATGAAAGGCCATTCTATTTCTCCATGCGCTATGCTCTTTGCTCTCTGCGAATTACTTATTTCCCTGGTACCACTCCACGAATTTCTTAATCCCTTCCTTTATAAACACTTTAGGTTCATATCCCAGCATTCGCCGTGCCTTCGTCACGTTGGCGTACGTCACAGAAACATCTCCAGGCTGAGGTTCTAAGCTCTCGATCCTTGCCTTCTTATCCAGGGCTTCCTCGATCAATTTGATCAATTCGTTCAGAGAGGTAGTCTGAGATTCTCCGAGATTATATATCTCAAATCCCTGGTGGCGGTGAGTGGCCCCTAATATTCCTTCGATTAAATCATCAATATAGGTATAGTCCCTCCGGGAAGAACCGTCTCCGTACACTGGAATTTTCTCACCATGGTCGATCAACCGGGTGAATTTGTGGATCGCCATCTCTGGCCTTTGTCTCGGGCCATAGGCTGTAAAGATCCGGAGACAAGCAATGTTCATTCCATGAAGATGATGATAAGAGTAGCATAGGAGTTCTCCGGCCCTCTTCGTGGCCCCGTAGGGTGAGATGGGCTGGATATCCAGGTCCTCCTCGGAGAAAGGGACCTTTCGACTTTCTCCGTAAACCGACGAAGAGGAGGCAAAGACAAAGTCTTTTATTCCAAATTCTCTGCAGTTTTCCAAGAGGACAATCGTCCCCCTGATATTGACGTCCTGGTAAAGCAAAGGATCTGTGATGGAGGGTCTCACCCCTGCCCTGGCTGCCATATGGACGACGAGGTCGATTCGGGTTTTTTTGAAGGTCTCCTGGAGCTGTTCGCGATTTCGAATATCCCCAGCGACGAGTTCAAACTGGCCCGGAAATTTTCTTACTAACCCCCCTACGTTCTTGATTTTGATATTAGGATCGTAGAAGGAGTCGAAGTTGTCGAAACAAATGACGTGGATCCCCTCTGTTAAGAGGTGTTGACAGACATGGGAGCCGATAAACCCCGCCCCGCCGGTCACCAGAATATTTTCCTTCGATGCCATCTTCCCTCTCTTTAATAAAATAAAGGAAATTCTTGTGAAATATAAAATCTTTCTTTGCTATGTCCTAAACCCTATGCCCTATGCACTTTGGGTTGTCTTGGTTGTCAGAGGATATTTTAACAATAAAGCGAGACCAAAGGCAATCAAGGGCATGACGAAGACGGTTTTTATTGCCATCGGCACACCCCAGGCATCCGCGATCGTTCCAAGGAGCGTAACTCCGACACCTCCTGCGCTGATGGTGAACCCAACCATCATCCCCGAAGCTATTCCCAGATGATGCGGAAGCATGGTTTGGGCCATTACGGTCGTGAGGGCAAATGTAGAGTTAAACACCATTCCTGCAATCCCCAAAAGGAAAAAAGCTATCAGACCACTGGAATTATAGAAAAGAAGCAGGAGCGGGAACGACAATACCAAGCTGATCAGTAGGAACTTTTTGTGACCCCATCGGTCTGCTAATGGGGCACCGATCAGCGTCCCTAATGCACCTGCCATAAGAAAAGTCGAAACGAGTTTCCCCGCATAGAGGGGATTTCCTTTTAGATAATTGATGTAATAGAAAGGAATGTACGATACCAGTCCGAGTTGGGCCCATGCTCTCACACTGGCGATGCTGATGAGAAGCAAAAATGACCTCTTCTGGTGTTTGGAAAGAGGTTTTTTCGCCTCCTTCTTCGCTTCTTTGTGAGCAGATTTAACAGGATTGAAAAGCATTGACATATTGAAGAGCAAGACAATAGCGATCAAAATACCCAGGATGATCAGGCCCAGAGTTCCCTTGAGGCCAAAGGAGGCAACGAGTGTAAGGGCCAAGATTGGGCCAACGGCCATCCCGAAGCTCCCGCCTACCGCAAAAATTGACATGCCGGTTGCCTTTTTATCGCCGGTGAAAAAATAGGCTGTTTTGAATCCTTCCGGATGGAAACTTGCAATCCCGAAGCCAGTCAACATGACACATAGGATTAAGAGAAAGTAACTGGAGAGGAATCCGGTGATGGATAATCCCAAGCAGGCGATAAAAGGAGATAGAGGAAGAAGCCATCCTATAGGCCGCCTATCGGAAAGATGTCCAAAGGCCGGTTGTATAATCGAGGAGGTAAGATTAGAGGACAGAAGGATGATGCCCGACGTCGTATAGGAAAGGTTCAAAGCTTCTTTGAAAAATGGGAGAAGGGCGGGGAGGGCCCCTTGATTGATATCGGTTACGAGATGGCCAGCGCTGAGAATGGCGAGCGCCTTCTTGTTGATTTTTGTCGTTTCCATTCGCAAGAGCTACCATTATGAATGATGGAAATTCCTTTTGTCAAATGGGATTTGTAGCATTTCATCGGCCGTCCTAATAGACATTTAGTCATTTATTGGATATGATGGATAAATAAAAAGGGTTCAAGGGGCAACACAATTGTGGAATGCGGAGTGCGGAATGCGGAATGACATCTCTAAATTCTGCAATCCGTGATCGGCAATGAACATCTCGAATCCTTCAATCCTAGAACCCTGGAACCCTTGTTTTTAGGAGAAATGACCATTATGAAGATTGCTATCTCTGGAAAAGGAGGGGTTGGAAAGACGACGCTTGCAGGGGTGATGGCTCGTATTCTTGCCGATAAGGGAACGAAGGTTCTTGCGATCGACGCAGATCCGGACTCCAATCTGGCCTCAGCCATTGGCCTTACCAAGGAGGCTCTTGAGAAATTGTCTCCCATTGCCTCGATGACCTCTATGATCGAGGAAAGGACTGGAGCGAAGAAAGGGACATTTGGATCCATGTTCAAACTCAACCCCAAAGTTGATGACCTCCCCGACGAGATGGGGGTGACCTATGAGGGCGTTAAGCTCCTCCTTTTGGGCTGCATTCCCCAGGGAGGTGGAGGCTGCTTCTGTCCTGAAAATGTCATTTTGAAGAATCTGATCCGTCACCTATTGGTTCAGCGGGAGGAGGCTCTCATCATCGATATGGAGGCGGGACTGGAGCATCTGGGAAGGGGAAGCACAGGATATGTGGACGCCCTGATTATTGTTGTGGAGCCCGGCCAAAGGGCCATCAATACGGCCAAACAGATCAAAAAACTGGGCGAAGATCTGAAAATAAGGAATATGATGATCGTTGGAAACAAGGTCAACTCTGATCAGGATAGGAGGATCATTGAGGAGAACCTTTCCGATTTTCCTGTTTTGGGCCACATGAGCTTTAACCCAAAGATTCTCCAGGCAGACCGGGAAGGGAAATCCCCTTATGACATTGACGAAAAAATCAGAGAGGAGGTGAGGGGGATCCTCGGGGAACTGGAAAGAAGAATATAGAAACAATACCTAAGAACAAATGAAAATGTCATTGCGAGGAGTCCCATGACTGCGGGACGACGAAGCAATCTCAATGGAAGAAAAACAATATTATGTTTACATCATGACGAACAAAACAAATAGAGTGCTTTATACTGGTGTAACGAATGATTTAAAGAGAAGAGTCTATGAACATAAGGCAAAGTTAGTCGAGGGTTTCACCAAGAAGTATAATGTCGACAAATTGATCTATTATGAAGCATCGAGGGAGGTTGAAAGCGCTATCTCAAGAGAAAAGCAGATTAAAGGTGGGTCGAGAGGAAAGAAAATTCAGTTAGTTAAAACCATAAACCCGAAATGGAAAGATTTGTACGACGAATTATGAGATTGCTTCGCCTTCGGCTCGCAATGACAATGAAAGGATGACACATTTCTGATGCTTCGTACGATTTTCGTTTGGTCTTGCATTGCCGTTGCCACCGTGGTTCTGGGTGGTTTGTCTTTAGCAACCTATCCCTTTGACCGAAAGGGCGAGGTGGTTCACCGTTATGCGAGGCTCTGGGGAAGGGTGGCTCTCTGGGCGAACCGGGTGAAGGTGACAGTGAAGGGGATGGAAAATTTGAAAGGAAAGGGACCTTATATCTTCATGTCGAACCACCAAGGGAGCTACGATATCTTCGTCCTCTTGGGCCATCTTCCTTTTCAGTTCAAATGGTTGGCCAAGAAGGAACTTTTTTCTATTCCCATCTTGGGATGGGCCATGGCTGCGGCAGGTTATATCAGCATCGATCGAGAAGGAACCCGGGAGACCGTGAAGGCGATGAACAAGGCTGCTGAGAGGATTCGGGATGGGATGTCGGTTGTGATCTTCCCTGAAGGCTCACGGAGCCCGGATGGTACGATACAGCCTTTTAAAAAAGGAGGATTCACCCTGGCGATTAAGTCAAAAGTTCCCATTGTCCCTCTGGCACTCACCGGAAGCCGGGAGATTATGCCCAAGGAAAGATTGACGGCCGCCTCCGGAGAGATTAGAATTCGGATGGGTCGCCCCATCGAGACCAACCAACATTCGATGAAGGACAGGAAGGATCTAATGGAGAAGGTGAGAGAGGCGATCCTGGAAAATTTTAGGTTGATTTTCAGAGAGAAAAGCGAGGAGAAATCGTGGTCGAAGATTCCATCAAAGAGAAGTTGAAACATGAGATCATAGGGATTCTCCTGGTTGCCCTGGGGATCTTCCTCTTCGTAAGCTTGGTGACCTTCGACCCCGCGGATCCCTCCCTCTTCTCCTATTCCTCTTCGAAGGCCAGGGAGATCCATAACTGGATGGGGGTTGTGGGTTCCTATATGGCCGGGCTCCTATTTCACGGATTTGGGCTTCCCTCGTTTCTGATCCCTTTCGTCCTCGGGATGTATGCCTTCAGTTTTATTTTTCGGTGGGAATGGAAATACCCTCTGATCAAATTAATCGGATGGGGCATCTTCCTCCTGGCCACTTCTTCCGTCTTTGGTTTATGGTTGAAGCCCCTCCGGATCTATCAACACGACCTCTTGGTGGGAGGGTTCATCGGAGAGCTATTTTCGAAGACCCTGGTTCGCTATTTTAATCTTCCTGGAGCCACCATCCTTTCGTTGTTGGTCTTGATCGTCGCCTTCGTTCTGGGGACAGGGATTTCCTTCATATCCATCGTCCACCGCTTGGCAACGCTCATGAGTCGATTGGTTGAGAAGATTAGCACCCTTACAATACTCAGAAAGGAGCGAGCCGAGAGAGCCAAGAAGCTGGTCAAGCAAAAGAAGAAAGAAGAGGCGAAGGAAGTCGTCATGCCCACGGTCGTTGAAAAGCCTCGCGCCCCTGTTAGGAAAGAGGAGATCATTGAACAGGAAGCTTTTGAATTTATGGAGAGTAAGAAAGCTTTTCAGCTTCCTCCTCTCTCCCTGCTGGAGGCTGAAGTGGAGAAACGGCAGAAGATCGATCGGGACAGCCTGATTATGAATTCCCGTATCCTCGAGAACAAACTTCTCGACTACGGGGTGGAAGGTCGGGTGGTCGAAGTGAGGCCCGGTCCCGTCATCACGGTTTATGAATTTGAACCAGCCCCGGGAGTGAAGGTAAGCAAGATTGTTAATCTGGCAGACGATCTGGCCCTTGCCCTGAGTGCCCTCTCAATTCGGATCGTGGCCCCCATTCCCGGTAAGTCCGTGGTCGGCATTGAAGTCCCAAACATGAATAGGGAGACGGTTTTCCTCAAGGAGATTATCGATTCCGACCCCTTCCGGGTTTCCAAATCGAAACTCTCCTTTGGCCTGGGGAAGGATATCGCAGGAGAGCCCTCGATCGTCGACCTTGGCAGAATGCCACACCTTTTGGTAGCCGGGTCAACCGGATCTGGGAAGAGCGTCTTCATCAATTCGATGATCTGCAGCGTCCTCTTTAAAGCAACTCCAGAGGAAGTCCGGTTTCTCATGATCGATCCGAAGATGCTGGAGCTCTCCAATTACGAAGGGATCCCTCACTTGCTCCTGCCCGTCGTCACCAATCCCAAGAAGGCAGCCATTGCTCTCAAGTGGTTGGTCGATGAGATGGAACGGCGATACAACGTTTTAGCTGAAAAAGGTGTGAGAAATGTCGAACATTATCACCAGAAGAGGGAGAAGGAGCTGAAAGAGAAGGGAAAGGTCTATAAACGGAAAGGGGATCTCTTGGAGGGGGGCGAGGAGAAACCTCCTGAAGGGATGGAGAGGTTGCCTTATATCGTCGTCGTGATTGATGAACTTGCTGACCTGATGATGATCTCGTCGAGAGAGGTGGAGGAGTCGATCACACGGCTGGCTCAGATGGCGAGGGCCGTGGGCATCCATCTTCTTCTGGCCACCCAGCGGCCGTCCGTTGATGTGCTCACAGGCATCATCAAAGCCAATTTCCCTGCCCGGATCTCTTTTCAGGTCACTTCGAAGGTCGATTCTCGAACCATCCTGGATACGATCGGGGCAGAGCATCTTCTGGGAGCCGGAGACATGCTTTTCCTCCCTCCCGGCAGTTCGAAACTGACACGGATTCACGGCGCTTTCGTCTCGAGCGGAGAGATCAACCGGATCGTTGAATTCTTGAAAAAGCAGGGAAAACCGTCCTACGATTCTTCGATTCTCCTTGAAGTGAAAAAAGAGAAGGAAGGGGCGGCAGGCGACGATGACTATGATGAGAAATATGATGAGGCAGTGGCCTTTGTCGCCGAGACCGGACAGGCTTCGATTTCCCTCATTCAAAGGCGATTCCGGATCGGTTACAACAGAGCTGCGCGCATTGTCGAGAAGATGGAAGAAGAAGGAGTGGTGGGTCCCTCTGATGGCGTCAAGCCAAGAGAGGTGCTAGTTAAGAAAATTGAATAAACCCCGTGAGAAAAGGTGGGAGGCAGGATTTTCTAACGGGGTAAAAGGAAAGAAAAAATGAGAGGCATTTTTGTGTTCGTGAGCATCGGCTTTATGTTCATGAGTCTCACCCCCCTTCCGGTCGCCTCTGGAGCAACTGGCCAAGAAGTGCTCGGAGAAATTCAGAACCGATACGAAAAGACGAGTGACTCGGAAGCCAATTTCTTACAGGAATATTTCGGAAAAATGATGAAAGGAGGTCCCAGGGGGGAGGGGAAGGTCTATTTTAAGAAGAAAGGAATGATGCGGTGGGATTACGAGGTCCCGAACCAGAAGATCATCTCGAATGGCCAGGCCCTCTGGTTCTACCGACCGGATGACAATCAGGTGATGGTCTCCGATGTGTCAAAGGATTTTCTGGAGAGGACCCCGCTGGCCTTTCTGGCCGGGGAGGGGGATCTGCGCCGAGATTTCAATCTCATCAATTTCAACGAGTCCGTCTCTCCCAAAGAGGATCACTATGTGGTCGAGTTAGCCCCCAAGGAGCCTCAAGCTGGCTTATCCAGGTTGAGCCTGACCGTTGATAAAAAGACCTATCATGTCCTTCAAGCAGATGTCATAGACGCAATGGGAAATATCACCCGGACCCGTTTCCTCAATATCAAAACCAATCTGAACCTTCCCGACTCCCTCTTCCATTTTACCATTCCTCCAGGAGCAGAGGTGTTGAAGATCCAGGAACCCTCTCGTCCTTCTCCCGGCGGAAAAGGGAAGCCGACAAAGTAAGAGGAATGCCGTTATTCGAGACGAATGCTATTGTGATCCGCTCCCTCAATTATGGGGAGTCTGACAAAATCGTCACCTTCTTCAGCAAAGATTTCGGAAAGATCCGAGGGATTGCCAAGGGAGCGAGAAGAAGCAGGAAGCGATTTCAGAATGCTCTTGGCCTGTTCTCCCATATTCGTCTCATCTTTTTCGACCGGGAAGGAGTGGGGCTGGTAAGGGCGGAAAGTGGCGACATCCTTCATACTTTCCCGAGGATCAGGGAGAACCTGACAAAAATCTACTATGGGAACTACTTCTTAGAATTGGTGAACGAGATGGCTGGAGAGCGGGAGGCGAACCCGGAAGCCTTCCATCTTCTCCTCTCTTTCTTATTGGGCCTTGAAGAGGGAGAAGCGGAGGAGGAGAGATTGAGAATGTTTGAAATCCGGATGCTTTCGCTCTTCGGTTACAGGCCCAATCTGAAAAGATGTGATATCTGTAAGAAGGATTGGGAGGATTTGCGAGAGGCGCTTCATCTCTTCTTCTCTCCCGAGAAAGGGGCAATGGTGTGTGAGGGGTGTTCGGGAATGCTGAATCGCCTCATTCCTCTTTCTTTGGGAACGGCAAGGTTAATCGAGCAGATTTCCCAGATCGATTTGCAGAAGATACATAGACTGAAGTTCACACCCCAAGCCTTAACCGAGAGTCGAGTACTTCTTTCAAAGTTTATCACCTATCAACTGGGCAAAGAGTTGAAGTCGCTGAACGCACTGAAGGAAATTTCAGCAAAGAGATAAAAACCTTAAAACAAAATTTTCCTTTCCTTTAGACCACTGTATCACAAATGGTTAAATGTCAGGATGTCATGCTGAACTTGTTTCAGCATCTAATAAAACGAAACGGTTATGAGACCCTGAAATAAATTCAGGGTGACAAAAGAGTATATACGACTGAGCCTTTTGAAGGAGAGGGATAGCAAGAGGGGAATTGTTTCGATATTGACACCGATGAATCAAACATGCTAAACCCTACTTCATTAAACGATCAATCCCCCCTAACCCCCCTTTGCTAAAGGGGGGGAGGGGGGATTATTAATTTTCATGGTTCACCAAGGGCCAAAGAGCTGGAAGAATTCGCAAATTGAGTGGAGAAGCAATGAATTTTCAGGAATTGATCTTTTCGCTGGAGCGGTTCTGGGCAGATCAGGGATGTGTGATTCAACAACCCTATGATTTAGAGGTGGGGGCAGGGACGTTCAATCCAGCCACTTTTCTGAGAGTCTTAGGCCCTGAACCCTGGAGAGTCGCCTATGTGGAGCCTTCTCGCCGCCCCACCGATGGTCGATATGGGGAGAACCCCAATCGGCTTCAACACTACTATCAGTATCAGGTCATCATCAAACCTTCCCCCCTCGATATTCAAGAGATCTACCTGCACAGTTTGAAGTCCTTCGGGATCAATCCACTGGAGCACGACATTCGTTTCGTCGAAGATGATTGGGAGTCTCCGACCCTCGGTGCATGGGGCCTGGGGTGGGAGGTCTGGCTGGATGGAATGGAGATCACCCAGTTCACCTATTTCCAGCAGGCCGGGGGAATCGAGCTTAACCCCATCCCCGTTGAAATTACTTATGGCATTGAAAGGATCGCCATGTATCTTCAGGGGGTCGAAAATGTGTACGATCTGGCATGGACCAAGGGGATTCAGTACGGAGATATCCATCACCGGGGAGAGGTGGAGTTCTCAAAATATAATTTTGAAGAGGCTGACGTCGAGATGCTTTTCCAATTCTTTGAGATGTGCGAGAAAGAGGCCAAGACATTGGTGAAGAAAGGACTGATCCTTCCTGCTTACGATTTCTGCCTCAAGACCTCCCATGCCTTTAACCTTCTCGATGCGCGGGGCGCGATCAGCGTGACGGAGAGGATGGGGTATATTCTAAGGGTCAGGACCTTAGCCAGACTGTGCGCGGAGGGTTATCTCAAACAGCGAGAGGAGATGGGGTTTCCATTGCTCAATAGGTTAAAGGTTGGAGGTTAGAGGTTTGAGGCAAGAATCAATAATCAATGGGCAATTATCGATAACGGATGACTAATAACGATTAACTAATAACGTATAACTAATAACGAATAACGGCCTATGACTAAGATGAAAGAACTGCTTTTGGAGATTGGAACGGAAGAGATACCGGCGGGTTTCATCCCCCAGGCCTTGAACGATCTTGAGAGTCTTTCAAAAAAGGAGTTTGAAGCAAACCGGATCGATTTTAAAGGGATAAGGACTCTTGGGACGCCAAGACGTCTTGTCCTGTTCATCGAATTCCTTTCAGAAAAGCAGAGAGATGTTGAGACCAAGAAGATCGGTCCTTCCAAGCAGGCCGCTTTCGATTCGAAAGGGAGCCCCACTCCGGCCGCCATCGGTTTCGCCAGGAGCCAATCGGTTTCCGTTGAATCCTTGAAGTTGATCCAAACGGAGAAAGGGGAATATGTCTGTGCTTTCAAGGAGGAACCCGGACGACCGACTCTTGAACTCCTGCCATCCATTCTTCCAAGATTGATCCTTAACCTTCCATTCCAGAAGTCGATGAGATGGGCAGAGGTTCCCATTCGATTCGCAAGGCCCATTCACTGGATCTTAGCTCTTTTCGGAGGAGAAATCGTTCCCTTTGAGATGGGAAATGTTCAGAGTGGAAATGTCACCTATGGGCATCGATTTATGCATCCCGGGTCTTTTACGGTAAAGGATTTCAAGTCCTACCTTGGGAAGACGAAGGAAGCTTATGTCATCGTTGACCCGCTGGAACGCAAGACGAGAATCGAGGAAGAGATGATTCATGAAGGGGCTTCCGTTAAAGGGAAGGTCCTTCGGGATGAAGACCTTCTGAACGAGGTCAATTTTTTGGTGGAATACCCGGTGGCGCTCTGTGGAAAGTTTGACCCTAAATTTCTGATGCTGCCAAGAGAGGTTGTCACCCATTCTATGAAAGAACATCAGAGATATTTCCCCTTGGAGGATGACCGCGGAGCACTGGTTCCTTATTTTGTCTGCATCAGCAATACGGACCCTAAAGATCGAACCGTGGTGGTGAAAGGGAACGAAAGGGTTCTCAAGGCAAGACTTTCCGATGCAAATTTCTTCTTCCAGGATGATCTAAAGATTCCTCTTGAAAAAAGGCTGGAAGAATTGAAGAAGGTTGTCTTCCAGGCGAAACTGGGGACTTCCTATGAGAAGGTGATGCGGTTCACTAAGTTGGCCTTATTCATTTGTGAACAGGTCGAGCCAAAACTACGACAGGCGGTTGAGAGGGCTTCTTTATTGTGCAAAGCAGATTTGGTGACCGGGATGGTGGGTGAGTTTCCAAAACTCCAAGGGGTTGTGGGAAGGGAGTATGCCCGTCTGTCGGGAGAGAAACCGGAGGTTTATGAGGCCATCTATGAACATTATCTTCCAGCTTTTGCAGGAGACCGATTGCCCAATCATCCTGTAGGGGATATGGTCAGCATCGCTGACAAACTGGATACGATGGTGGGCTGCTTTGGAGTTGGGCTTGTCCCTACCGGAACAGCCGATCCCTTTGGATTGAGACGCCAGGCTCTGGGAATCATCCGCATCATCCTCGAGAAGCGTTACCCCCTCTCCTTGGTTCAACTGATTGAGGAGGGTGGAAGACTGTTGAAAGACAAAATGGAGCGACCTTTTGCTGACGTGAAGAAGGAAGTCATTGAATTCTTCCGGATTCGATACCAGAACCTCCTGCTGGATAAAGGATATCCCTTCGATGTGGTCGATGCTGCCCTTTCGACTTCCTTTGATGAGTTGATGGATGTGCAGCATCGTATCGACGCCCTGAAGGTAGGGAGAGTGTCGCAAGACTTTGAGTCGGTGGTTATCGGGTTTAAGCGGGCAATGAATATCTTAAAAGGATATTCTTCAAGAAAGGATGTCAACCCTTCTCTCTTCTCAGAGGCCGCTGAGAAGGATCTTTACCAATCCTTCCTCAAGGCAAAAGAAAAGATCGACCTCCATCTAAAGCAAAGGGCCTACGAATCGGCTATGCTTGAGATGACCCAGATGAGAAAGCCCATCGATACGTTCTTTGACAAGGTCATGGTCATGGTCGAGGATGAAAAGATCCGAAACAATCGCCTCGCCCTTCTGGACGGGATCGGTCAGCTGTTCCTCCGAATCGCCGACTTCTCCAAACTCACCTAAACAAAGATCAAAGTGTCGTGACCAGGACTTGATTTGGCCGACAGTGCCAAGATAACCCTTCCTACAAGTTCCACCTACTCTGCAATTGTGAATTTATTCGGAGTTGATGATTACCAAAAGGAAATAAACAAAAAAGGCAGAGCCAAATGCCCCTGCCTTTGCTATTTGAGTACTAAATTATCTTCGTATGATCAATTCGGATTTTTTGTTGAATCTAACGAAATCTTAACCTTTCGTCTCAACAGGCTGCCACTGCCATACATCCCCTTTCTGGACGATGTGGCCCAGACCTGGGAACGGAAAGTGAAAAGCGAGCACCATGGCCTTCCGGGCTGCAGCCCTATCCAGGAGCCGCCGCCTCGTCGATACCACTTCCTGAGGATCAAAATCGACTACTGCATACCATTCCGGCTGCTCCAGATGGATGGGATGGAGCGCTGCATCGGAGATGCACAGCAGTTGCTCACCCTGCGAAGAGATCTCCAGAGCCATGTGCCCCGGAGTATGGCCGGGTGCCGCGATAGCTCGTATACCCGGCACGATTTCTGTCTCGCGATCAAGGAGATCTATTTTGCCTTGAAGCGGTGGGAGGTTTTTACGTGCGAATCTAATAAGGATCTCCCTGACGTGTTCATCTAGTCTCTGTTCCGCCTGTTCTGAGGTCCAAAATTCCCACTCGTCTTTCCATATAACATAGAGGGCGTTGGGAAAAGCTGGCTTACCCTCCGCATCGGTGTTCCCACCCAGGTGGTCTGGATGCCCGTGTGTGAGGATGACTGTGTCAATGTCCCCAGGCCCAATGCCTTCGGCCTGCATGTTCTGAAGGAGTCTGCCTGTGGTTGGTGCAAAGCTGCCTGCACCCGTATCCACCAACACCAGATGGTCACCCGTGTTAACAAGCAGACAAATATACGGACTCGTCCACTCTACCCATTGTTTTGGTTGGAGGTTGTGTTCGAGAAGTACCTGCTCAAGAAGCTCTCTTTTCGCATTTGCAAATAGAAGGGTAGCAGGTGGAGGGAAGGTGGGTGGTACATAGGTAAGATTACCATCGCTGACGGTTATGCACTTGAGTTTGCCTACGTCAAACTGGAAGGTTTCCTTGCTCATGGTTATCCTCCTCTCGGTTGAACATTTATCATTTTATCTTCATCCCTCAGAATCTTTTCGTTTATTGCCGTTTCGGGTGAATCCTAATTTGAAATTGTTATTGTGCGCTGCCCCTAGCGGGAAAAGCTATTCCCAAGGTTCTTTTTCCCTCTTTTCCCCTAATTTTCTGTGACAGGAGGGACACGGCTTACCCTCCTTAATTAGTATGTCTTTCGTCATCTCGGTCATCTGATGATCTTCCAAAATCTGTTTCACCCTCTGAGGTTTTGCAAATCAGTAGGCTTCTGGCTAATTATTTGTTTACTTTTTTGAGGAGAAGAAAAGCCGTTTTAGGACAAAAAGCCCGTTGGAGGGGAAATATCGAAACCCCAAAAGAAAGATACGATGTCGGAGACCAATCGGTAGTCAATCACTTTCGACTCCTGTTCATGTGCTAATAGTACTCCACCATACTAATGTGTCAAGCAGATAATTTTGAGGGTAACCCAAGTAGATAGATTCGTCATTTCCGGTAGAAATCTACAACATTCATGTAATTCGGAACCTTGAGACTTTCAGGAAGGAATTCTCGGGAAACCGATTTGAAATCCACCAAGTCAATAGTAGGCCCCATATTCAGGAATTAAAGATTACGGGAGGAAAATCAAGCTTTTTGCAAATCTTAAGGCTTACGCCCGTAAGCTAAGATCACATCCGTGGTAATTTCTGATACAGGCTTGCGTACGAAAGCAAGTCTGATCTTTTGGGCCACAGATGGTATCTTGTCAGTGGGTAATTTAGTATACCACCATGCTGCGGAGGTTGAAGCGAAGAAATCGTATGCCTTGCCCCCGTCCGCAAAACTTTCCTTCCAAATCAAACGTTGGGTGATGACATCAATCAAACCAACCTCGGAAAACATATGTGAAATTTCCTTTTCCTTCCGAGGCCAAAACTCTATGCGGTAGCCTAAAACCAAACCTTTTGGGATAGCCCTAAAGGCCATCTCAGAAGCTTCATAATAATGCTCTTGGCCGTGTGTCGATATAGAAAGGACACCTCCAGGCTTGAGGACTCGAACCATTTCAGAAACGACCTTTCTTTGATTCGGAACAAGTCCCAAAACCATCCCTGAGGTAACAGCATCAAATCTGTTGCTATCAAAAGGAAGAGACTCGGCATCAAGCTGACGAAAATCTATACGGTCTGGGCCATAGCCCAATAGACCTGCTTTCTTCTTACATTGGTTAAGCATATATTCCGATAAATCACCGCAAATCACCTTGACGGCACCCTTCTCTATTAGAAGAAACGATAAAATACCTGTCCCACAGCCTACATCCAAGAGTACTTTCCCTTGAACCTTTTTTCCTTCAAGAAGTGCATTAGAAATTTTTGTGTAATGTTCCAATCCAAGTTCATCATAATGGGTAACATCGTCAGTGACAGCCCCATCATAACCCATTTTAGTGCGTTGCTTCATGGCAGCCGTATCTCTTGCATTCCCAGTAACCCAGGCAATCGCATTGCTAAAATTGGCCATAAACTTCATCGTCGGAGAAAGTTTTCCTGTCCAAAATATTGTTCGCATGGCCACCCCTCTTTAGAAGTGATTGTATTAATAACCCCATCATAAAAAATAGTTGTTGTCAATATACAAAATGAATTTGTGAAAATCATCTTTTTTGATGATTACCGTTTAAATTCTTGTATAGGTGGGTAGTTTTATGTAATCACTCCTTCAGGAAGGAAGAGAGGAGATAACGGGTGCGGAAAGCACCTACTAACCTTCGTGGGATGTAAGTGAAACCCGCTAAAGATTTACGATTGAAATCGAGTATAACATCTCGGATAACGCGGCCGGCAGTAAACCTGACCGAGCGAAGCGAGCCAGCCGGCCTATTCCGGCTCGCGTTCATCCGTTTGTTAGGCCGCAGAGCGCGATCTGAACATGTAGATCGCCCAACCAAGCGTGTCGCGCCCCCAATGCAGGTATGCAGCCCTGGCCTTCCTCACGCGCTCAACCACCTCCGCCAAGTCCGGATCATCTGGATGGGTGCGAGCGTACTCGGCTGTCGCGAACCATTGGAGACCCTCATACCTGTCCCAGTCGTCCTTGCTGCTCACGATGGTGTGAACGAGATCCAATCCTCGCCGCTCTCCGGCTTCTGCGTTCGAGGAGTGGCTTCCGAAGTCCTCTCGCGCGCACCCGGAGGCCTCTAGGTAATCCCCTGACGGCTCCTGCTGCCAGTATGGCTCTCCCACGATCACCCAGCCGCCGGGCCTCACCATGCTGATCAGCGCTTCGAGAGTATTAGCATGCCCCCCGAAGATCCAACTGGCACCAATACATGACGCCAGATCTAAGCTGTGCGGCTCGTCTGGCTTGAAATCCGCACCATTCATCTGAGTGAAGGTGATGCCGGAACTCGATGCCCGCGCCTTGAGCATTCTCTCTGCATCGGAGATGAAGAAAGGAGAAATGTCGATGCCCATGCCACGAGCGCCATAGGTTTCCGCTAAGCGAATCAGGAACTCGCCCTTACCACACGCAATGTCAACCACCTGTGCGTTAGTTGGGAGGCGCAGAAGTTCCACAAGACGCGCCAGCTTTTCCTCGCTCGTGGGATTGCATACCACATGTTCGCGGTGAGTGATGTCGTAGAACTTCCATGTGTCCATGATTCTCAATCCTTCGACGGCCTAACATGTTTATTAAGCTGCTTCTATATTTTCACGAGACCCTATGCCAGAAAACGCTCTTTTCTGTCCCAAAAAGGCCGAATATGGTGCCGTTTTTCCACAAAAGATCTTCCTCGACATGATTATACCGAATCGCGATAATTCAGGAATTAATTATCGTCAGGGGTGTTCCGGTCCCCGATTTGCAGTAGAAATCTACACTTTTCACCCGATGCTGTCAAATCTCACTTTCAGGAAGTACTCGCCATTACATTTGGCAATGTCTGCCTAGTTAAATCTTGACTTTCACGATTTAAAGCCAGACAATCCTGACGTCTTTTTTCACCAAATTAAACTCAGGATCACCTGTGTAAAGCTCTGCTTTTCTGATATGAGCGAGTTCACCTGTCGCTTTTCTCTGTCGCTCCACGGAATTATGAATTATAATTGCCAAAGTGGTCTTCGGATCATACACAGTGTGATGGAGGAGAACATGAAGGCAAATAATGAAGATTTAGGTACAAAAGCTGACCAGATCATCAAGGAGACCGTCGTTCAGCCTTCTCAGCGCGTTGTGGTCCGGGTTCCTGCCCGACACAACCCCCGCCTTCAACAAGTTGTCGACCGGGTCAACGCTGACGATGAGCTCTATACGCTTTGGCAAGTAATTAATGTCAATGCTGTCCAGCGGCTCGCAATGAATGATCACGGCCCGGTCCATGTGCAGATTGTCACCAACATTGCGCTGAAACTGCTGCGGCTGCTTGTCGACCGGAGCGTGACGCCCAGCGTTGTCTTGGGGCACAACCTCACGATCGAGGATGCTGAGGTGATTGTCGTTTTGGCGTCGCTCCTGCATGATATTGGGATGTCGATCCACCGAGTCGACCATGAGCTCTACAGCCTCTTCTTGGCTCAACCCAAGATCAAAGAACTACTCGAAGGGATCTATGATCTCCCGGCGAAGACCATCCTCAGTTCAGAAATTCTGCATGCGATAATCTCGCACAGGGCAGGTGGCTTGCCGACAACTCTGGAAGCCGGGGTCGTCCGGGTGGCGGATGCGCTGGACATGGCTCAAGGCCGGTCACGAATTCCTTTTGAAGCAGGGAAGGTCGACATACATTCCGTCTCGGCCACTGCAATCGAGCAGGTGATCATAGAGCAAGGCGAGCTTAAACCCATCAAAATTGTAGTGCGGATGAACAACTCGGCAGGGATTTTTCAGTTGGATGAATTGCTGAAGGATAAGCTAGAGGGTTCCGGCCTCGAACCGTATGTCGAGGTTGAGGCGACCATCGAAGGCGAGTCGGAAAAGAAACTGATCCAGACGTTTCGGATTTGAGGGTTTGTCTCTCCATCCTCAACTATAGTGAACGTCGAAAGAAAGTTATCATTGCGAGGACCCCACACTTGATGCGGGGGACGCGGGTCGTAACGACCTTCACTTCGCTCGCAATGACACTCTGTGTGTATCGAGTTATTTATGACGTTTACAATAATTGACAAGTCTCCAACAGGTTGGTTATGAAACCCACTATGAGCGACAAAGAACAGACGGAAATTCTCAGTGAAGCGTACAAGCAAAAAAGTTGGGAAGATGAATACTCCATCTCGTTTTATGAGGTGGACACGAAAAATGAGGTGTTCCTACCGGCCCTCTGGAGCTTTATGCAGGAGACGGCCTGGCACCATGCGGATCATCTTAAGGTAGGGTATTCCGACCTGCTGGAGCAAAACTGTTTTTGGGTGTTATCACGTTTGTCTATTCAAATGGAAGAGTATCCCGGGTGGGGAGCTCGAATAAGAGTAAAGACCTGGCTAGCGGGGCTGAGCCGTCTCTTCGCCCTTCGCCAGTTCTCGATCGCCGACTCCAGTGGAAGAATGATCGGAGCTGCAAAGAGCGCATGGCTGGTGCTCGACCTGAAGAACCGCAGGCCTCAAAGGATTGGACCCGTCTTCAAACATATCCAGCATCTCTTCGCTGATCTTTCGTCGGCTGAAGAACCCGGGAAGATATCCGCCCCTGCTCATCCTAAGATGGAAAAGTCTTATACGGTTCGGTACAGCGATATTGACATGCATCATCACGTGAACAACACGAAATACCTTGAATGGATATTGAATAGTTTTCCGTTTGAAATGAACCAGAGCCATCAGATCCGTAGCTTTGAGATCAACTTTCTTGGGGAAGCCACTCATGGAGATCAGATCGCGATTTATACGGAGACCCTCAAGGAGACTCCTCCTGCGTTTCTTCAAAATATTATCAGAAAAGGTGATGGCCGGGAGTTGTGCAGAGCAAGAACAGGGTGGAAAAGGGTGGAATAATAACCGTGTTGTAATTGGAAGCCGGGGGGAAAGGCGATCAGGTCCCAAAGCTTTAGAACGCGGGTCTTTTATCGGTTTTTTCATATTGTGAGACAGTCTCCTGGGGAGAGAGGGGAGGCTTGATGTCAACTTCATTTCTGGGGAAAGGACAGGATATGAGCGGGTTTGTTACAAGATTTGCCTCCGATGAGCTGAAAAAGAGAAAAATCCTGAGCGACGTTGCCCTGGGCAATGTTCCACCTGATATGATCATCGCGAACGGAACCCTCTTCAACGTTTTCACTCGAGAGTTTATTAAAAACCAATCCATCTGGATCAAGGATGGCGTGATCGCCTATGTGGGCCCTGATCATGATCCTTCAAAAGGCGAGAACACGGTTGTGATCGATGCAGACGGTATGGTCCTTCTTCCAGGCCTCATCGAAGGTCACACCCACGCGGTGAGTAACAGATATGGGATCGAAGAATTCGTCAAACATATCCTGCCCTCTGGGGTGACTACCGTTATCACTGAGACGATGGAGCCTGCTGCCGTCGTGGGGAAAGACAGCATCGCCACCCTGATGAAGGGTCTGGAGGCACAACCCATTCGGTTCTATTTCACTATCCCCCCGTTGTGCGGGCTTACTTCCTCTCAAGAGATCAAGGCTCCAATGAATGAGGAGATTCTGCCCCTGCTCGAGGACCCCAAATGTCTCGGCATTGGTGAGATTTATTGGAGTAATATCTTCCTTGAGGGAAAACAAGGGGAGAGGGTAAGGGAACTTGCTTCGATTGCTCTCGGGTTGGGCAAGAGGGTTGAGGGCCACACCGCCGGCGCCTCGGGAAGGAAGCTCCAGGCCTATACGGATTTCGGGATCTCTTCCTGCCACGAACCCATCACGGATGACGAGGTGTTGGAGAGACTGAGGCTGGGTTACTGGGTGATGATCAGAGAGGGATCGATCCGGAAGGAACTCTCTGGAGTGAAAGGGATCTTCAAAAAGAAAATCGATTTGAGAAGGTTGATTCTCTCGACGGATGGGGTCGACCCTGAGGAATTTCTGGAGGAGGGGTACCTCGATGCCTCCGTGAAAAGGGCGCTGAAGATGGGCGTCCCGCCGGGTTTAGCCTATCAGATGGTCACGATCAACGTGGCAGAGCATTTCCGCCTCGATCATCTTATCGGGTCCCTTTCGCCAGGGAAGATGGCCGATGTCGTGATGATCCCTTCGAAAGATGTGTATTCGCCCCAGTTGGTGATGAGCGGAGGGCAGATCATCTTCAAAGACGGTAGGAGCACGGTCGAGCCTCGTCAGGTGAGTTTTCCCGATCATATGTTTCACACCGTGAAGCTTCTGGACTTCAACCTTCCTTCTGTTCCCAAAAAGGGAAAAGCAAGAGTAATGGAGCTTGTCACAGGCCTGGTGACGAAAGAAACGATCATCGATCTTGAAGATTCAGAACAGTCCAAGGACGTCCTCAAGCTGCTCGCTATTGAACGGACAGGTTATGGGGGAGCTTTTATGGGACTCCTCAAGGGGTTCGGCCTTCGTCAGGGAGCTTATGGATCAACAATGTGCTGGGATACCACGGATATGATTGTGGTAGGGTGCGACCCGCAATCCATAGAAACGGTTATCACAAGGCTAAGAGAGATCGAAGGTGGAGGCGTCTATGCCATCGGAGGAGAAGTCGTTGCTGAATTCCCTGCTCCCCTGTGCGGTTTACTTTCATTAAAACCGATGGAGACCGTGAGAGATGAGATCAAACACCTCGAAGAATCCCTGAGGGAGAACGGAGTAAGATGGGAAAAACCGGGCCTCACCATCGATACCCTCAGCACAGCTGCCATTCCACACATGAGAATTAGCCACCACGGATACGTGAGGTTGAAAGACAGGAAGGAACTCCCCCTCGAGGTATCACCCGTTTAGAAGTTAACGTTAAGGACAGTGAATTCAGATGAAGACAGGAGGGGATTTTAATTCTTTGTAGGTTCAGGCAATCTTAATTTGATACTCATCACCCTTTCATATTTATCCATGTCGCAATATTCGAAGCCGAGTTTCTTGTAAAGCTTAATGGCGATGAAGTTTGTTACGTTTACTGTCAGCCAGACTGAGTTGAGGCCGAGAGCCCCGGACTTCTCTAGGGCGAACCGTGTCAGTTCTGTACCAATCCCAATATTTCTATTGTTTTGATCAACGAAGATTACGAATTCGCCCGATTTCCCATTCGGATCAGGAACCGACGCAGCATGGCCAATGACGGTCTCCCCTCTCCAGGCGAGGAAATTCTCACCTATTTTGAAAAGATTCTTCACCCAGTTATGGCGGGTTTCAGCGTCTTCGGGCGGAAGTCCCTGAGAGGCACCCTTCGGAGAGAAGACACGGTACATCTCTAGAACCGGTGGAAAATCTTCAGCACGACTAACCCCCATTTCAAAAGATTTTCCGGTTTTGTCAGTTCTGGTAATGCGTCCTGGCTTCATCATGAATTGGCTAAGCCGAATATACTCTAAAGCTTCAAAAATGCAATTTCTCCCAAGATTTGGGCTTCTTTCTGCATTTCAAACGATCGTCTTCCTAATCCTAATACAAACGCAATTGATTTATTGTCATTGCCAAATCCGAGATTCCGAAACGAGTTCGGAATGACACACTTTTTTGTCATGCTGAACTGGTTTCAGCATCTCATTTAATGAGTTTGTATTAGATTAGCTTATACTGCGGGTAGGTGAAAGTGTGAGTTGCGGGTTGATCTCATGAGGGAGGGTCCTATTGAGTCTTGGGTATGGCCATTAGAAGAAGACAGAGAAGCAAGGTCGAATGTATATAGTCAAGGCCACCAATAACTGAACGTTCCCAGAACATCATTGCGAACGAAGTGAGGCCATCTCAGGTGATTGCCACGTCGCTTCGCTCCTCGCAATGACGACTTTATTTGGTCGTTCACTATAGCTTAAAAGAAGACACTGTAGTGGGCGTCGGGGTCGTATCCCTCGGCAGGCTTCTTATCCTTCTCCTTGAGTTTGGCATGGGCCGCTGCGAGACGGGCAATGGGAAGCCGGAACACGGAGCAGCTCACATAAGAGATCCCAATGGTGTGACAGAATTCGACGGAGTCCGGATGACCTCCATGTTCACCACAGATCCCAATCTTCAGATCGGACTTCGTCTTCCTCCCCCATTCAATGGTGATCATCATCAACCTTCCCACGCCTTTTACGTCTAACACGTCAAAGGGATTATCCTGGAGAATCTTTCGCTCATTATAGAGGGGAAGGAATTTATTCTCCGCATCCTCCCTTGAAAAGGAGAAGGTGGCCTGAGTGAGGTCATTGGTTCCAAAGGAAAAGAAGTCTGCTCCCTCCGCTAATCTTCCAGCCCTCATGCAGGCCCGGACCACTTCAATCATCGTTCCGAATTTAAAGGGGATCTGAATTTTGTACTGAGTCTCCACTTCTTTTTGGACCTTCTTGACCAGCTGGTAAACCCATTTTAGCTCCTGAGCCGTGCAGACCTGTGGGACCATGATTTCAGGCTGAATCTCAACCTCTTCCTTCATCAACTCGGCGGCAGCTTCCAGAACCGCCTGGATTTGCATCCGGTAGATCTCGGGATACGTGATGCCCAACCTCACCCCGCGATGGCCGAGCATGGGATTGACTTCCATCA
>Ga0224495_10000496_pt1 | contig 31076 bp, 26 predicted proteins | sample SF_Jul11_sed_USG_FD_168128 | JGI IMG/M metagenome (GOLD analysis project Ga0224495, IMG submission 168128) | Sediment microbial communities from San Francisco Bay, California, United States - SF_Jul11_sed_USGS_4_1 | ecosystem: Environmental > Aquatic > Marine > Sediment | place: USA: California... | reverse complement strand
GATACTCGAAAAGCACAACATAAAGCCCAAGGTCATGTTTTACGGCATAGAGGACATAGCGACGAAAAATATCTTCTGGAGGATGTTCTCGCTTCTAAGAAAGGTCTCGCCGAACTTCGTGCAGTTCTATAACCTTCCGGCAAGTAAGCTCCACGGGATAACCACAAGGGTGGAGATGTAGGAATGACCGCAAAACAAATTATCAGTCTTCCATTATCAGGATTTTTCTGCCGGTTCGGGTTGCAAACTTGAACCGGCGAAAAGGGCGCTTGACTGCCAAGACGGTATCTATACGGCTTTTTTCAAAGTTCCCAATATTGCCACAGCTTCTTCTTTGTCATACTCGGAAATATACTTAGACTTTATGGCTATCTTCAGGTATTTCTTTGCTTTCCCTATATTACTCTTATTCCTAACATGTAAATATATCTTCGCCAGCTCCAATGCCGCACCTCCATTACGAAGACCAATTGCCTTCTTAAACCAATGCCTCGCTCTTTGAAAGTTAGCAACATTTCTATACATTATTCCTATATTACCTGCTGCAGCCCCATCACCACTTCGCACTGCTTTCTTATACCAAAACATTGCTTTTTTTAAATTTTTCCTCACCCCCTTACCAGCAAGGTAACAATGCCCAAGATTCAGAAAAACTTCCTCATCGCCGGACAGCGCTGCTTTTTTAAATATATCAAAAGCAACCCTGGGCTTACCTGCATCCCATGCTTTGCACCCTCTTTCAATAGCGGTTAACATCACAATTCCTTCTAAAAGTCATAATTAGATTTATCATGGTATTGCCAAATTGGCCGGTATGGTTGGCCAAAGAGACGGTAACGGCCTTACGCCGCTTTCTTTTTTCCTATAAAATGCAAATTCAGCCAGATAGAAAGTATTGTCACGAGCAGATGCGCCGCGCCAAGCACCATCGCTATATTTTCAAAGGTATGGTGCAGAGCAGCATACAGCAATAACACACCGCTTACAAATCCCTGCGCCGCAAGGCGCAGGCTAAACGCTTCTCTATATTGCCCTGCGATAGAAGTCGCCATCAATACAAAATATGGAATAAACGTATACGACAAATTGTGCGGCAAAAAATGTTCGTACCACGCCATGCCGGGCGGAACAGAAAAAAACATTCCTAAAGCCAGATATCCGCTAAGCAGCAAAAAACCTGCATAAATAAAAACAGCAAAGCCGCCTAAAATCGTCCACACGCTGCCATTATTTGCTGTCGTCGTTGTCATAATTATCCCGCAAAAAACACCCTATGCTGGCTTGGAAACGCCCCAAAATCTTGGGTCTTTCTCCAACAACTTCCATGTTTCTTTCATGTTCTTCCTAAGGGCACGAATCTCTTCACCGGTAAAAACCGCATCGTAGTGTTTGCCTTCCGGAGTTATTGCTGGCAAATTTATACCGTAAAAAAATTTCTGATAAACCCTTCCAGGCACATTCGTCCACAATTTGCTGCCTTCCCTTTTATTCCTAAAAAACGTCCACATTACATCCTCGATAAAATTCCAACCATCAATAATCACGTCGCATACCTTGACAGGAACGACCTTGCCGCTTTTAAGTGTACTCAATCCACTCCAAAACCTGTCAAAATTATAGACGCCCTCGCCTTCCCATAAAACTTTTCCAAAACTTTTACCTAATATTTTCTTTAAATCCTTTCTATTTTTTGCGCAAATCAAATCGCCAAACGAGTCTACCATGAAAACATCGTCTTCTCCTGGAACATCGCCCGCGTCTTCATCGGTTACCCAGACAACAATTCGCCGTTTGTTTTTATAGACTATCTTGCAAGGATATAACCTTTTCATAGCTTCGCCCTCGTATTTACAACCCAAACATCCGGCACTGCCTCACACTGCCACACCCCGATTCTACCACAGCACGCCGCAAAAACAAAACCCCCTCTCCCGAAAAGCTGGAGAAGGGGCTCTAATCCGTTTAAGCCGCGCTCAAATCAATACGGGCCGCTGCCCTGGCTGTTTAAGAACATCTGGCGGCAGGCGCCGCCGCAAAAATAGTGGGTCTTTCCTCCGTGCTCTAACTTCATCGCGTTCTCTTCGGAGATGTAGCTCTTGCACATTTCATCGTAGACCATGTCGCTTCTGCCGGCCTTGCTTTCGGCGTAAGACTTTGACGGGGTCGGCGGCTGCGCCGTGCCCTGCGTTGGCTCTGAAGGCTCGATGCGCTGTCCCGCAGGCCTCAACGCCGCCCTCACCGCAATCTTCACGATAAAATAGATCACGCCAAGGAATACGAGTATGCCTAAGAACCTTCCCACTTCTCCTCCATTTTGCTGACATCCTCGGAAGGGAAAAACTCCGCTGCCAGCTCTCCTACTGTCACGCCAAAGACCGGGTGCTCGACCTCCGGCGCGATGTCGTTTAAGGGAATCATCACGAACGGCCTCTCGTGCATATGTATGTGCGGAATCGTAAGCTCCTCGGTCTTGATTACTTCATGGCCGTAGAATATTATATCCAGGTCTATGACACGCGGGCCCCATTTGCCGGTGTGAGTCCTGCCCATCTCCGTCTCGATTAGCTTTAGCATCGTAAGAAGCTTCTCCGGGGCAAGGAAGGTAGCGAGCCTGGCAGCGCAATTCACGAAAGAATCCTGGTCTGTCTTGCCCCACGGCTTTGTCGAATAAAACGGAGATACGGCCTCGACTGTTGCGAACTGGCGCTCCGACAAAAGGGCCAGGGCGCGGCGAATATTCGCAACCTTGTCTCCGGTATTCGAGCCTATCGAGATGTATACCGAGCCGGACATAATCTCCGTTAACGCTTAGAACGCCAGATGAAGGGCGCCAAGGCGCTTACCCATTTCCTCGATGACGCGCGTCTCGTCTTCTTTATCCTTGGCAACGAACGTGGCCGAGAACCTAAGATAACTGCCCACGTCGTCCCACGGCACGGTAGAGATGTGCGCGTTCTTTATGAAGTACTCGGACACTTCCTCAGCCGATTTAAACTGAGTCCCGTTTGCGCCCTTTGGCGCCTTTACATAAAGATAGAACGAGCCTCCGGGCATCTTTGCCTTGAAACCCACGGCATTTAGCGCGTCCACCATAAGGGCAAGACGCCTCTTGTACTTGGCTGTTATCTTATCGGTAAGGTCCGGGTGCTCGAGCGCGTACACGCCCGCCTTCTGTATCGCGATGAACTGCCCTGAATCGTAGTTGTCCTTGACGTTTGCGAATGCGCTTATGACCTTCTTATTTCCGGCAAGGAAGGCAAGCCTCCAGCCCGTCATGTTATAGGCCTTTGAGAAGGAATGGATTTCTATGCCGACATCCTTTGCCCCGGGCACGGTAAGGAAGCTTAGCGGCTTGCCGCTCTCGTAGCTAAGTGCGGCGTAGGCGGCATCCTGCACCACAACGAGGTTATTCGTCTTCGCGAACTCCACAACCTTCTTATAGAAATCCACGGTAGCGGTTGCGCCCGTCGGGTTGTTGGGATAATTGATATAGAGTATCTTCGCCTTTTTTAAATCCTTTTCCTTTATCGCGTCCAGGTCCGGGAGAAATCCGTTTTCTTCCTTAAGAGGAAGCTTAACGGTAGTTCCTCCGTGCCACTCGGCATGGGTTGCAAGCACCGGGTACCCGGGCACTGTCATAAGCACCGCGTCGCCTTTGTTTATGAAGCAGTCAGGAAGCATCGCAAGCGCCGGCTTCGAGCCTATGGAGTGTATGATTTCCGTCTCCGGGTCAAGGCCTGAAACACCGTAGACCTTGTCCATGTACTTTGCAGCAGCAGCCTTAAGCTCCGCTATGCCGTTATCTGAGTATCCCCTGTTCTCCGGCTTGCCGCACTCTATCTTCAGGGCTTCGACTACGACGTCAGCCGCCCTTTCATCGGGCTCTCCAACGCCAAAGTCAAGAAGCTCCTTCGTTGGATTACTTTTTCTTGCCTCGGCCTTTGCCCGCTTTATCTTCTCGAACTTGTATATTTTTGTATCTTTGCCGAAGTTCTCGCCGCCTATGCGCTCGGCAAAGAGTTGCTGGATGTACTCATCTGACATGATTTATATTGAAACCTCCGCTCTTTTATTTTTGTGTTCTTTCAACTACGGTATTCAAAAGAGAGCCTATGCCCTCGACCCGTATCTCTATGGTATTGCCGGGCTTCATCTTGCCGACCCCCGAAGGCGTGCCCGTTGCTATGACGTCGCCCGGGTAAAGCGTCATTACCTTGCTTACGAAACTGAAAAGCTCATACACGCTGAAAATCATGTCGCTTGTGGAGGAATCCTGCCGCTTCTCTCCGTTTAAGTAGCTCTCCACGCGCACGTTCATCGGGTCTTTAAGCTCTGTCTCTATCCACGGCCCTATTGGCGCGAAGGTATCGAACCCCTTGGCACGCGTGTACTGGACGTCTTTACCCTGCAAATCCCTGGCAGTAACGTCGTTTATGCAGGTATAGCCGAGGATATAGTCCCTGGCATCGCCCGCTTCTACGTCCTTTGCCGTCTTCCCGGCAACAATTGCAAGCTCGGCCTCGTAGTCGACGCGTCTGGACATGTGCGAAGGATAGACTATTGCATCCCCAGGGCCTATGACAGAGGTCGACGGCTTTAGAAACATCATGGGCTCGGATGGAAGTTCCTTATTAAACTCTGCAGCGTGCGCCTTGTAATTAAGCCCTATAGCAACAATCTTGGACGGAAGCACGGGGCTAAGGAGCTTAAACGAAGAAAGCTCTCCTGCCTTTTCGCCCTTCTCTGCCTTTATTTCAGTATACGCCTGGCCGCAGCCAAGCACATCGCCGCCCTTTAATTCGTAAACCGTATCGCCCTCGGCCATGCCCGAGCAGGCTCTGCCGTCTTTTTGAAACCTTAAAAGCCTCATTTCTTCCTTTTCGAGGTCATTGCCTTAATCTTTAGCCTAAGAGCGTTTATCTTTATGAACCCCTCGGCGTCCTTCTGGTCGTAAACAGTGTCTTCTTCGAAGGTAGCAAAGTCCGGATGATAGAGCGAGCCCTCGGCCTTTCTCGAAGCTATGGTGATATTACCCTTATAGAGCTTCAGTTTCGCCTCTCCGGTAACTCCCATACACGCCTCATCAACGAGCTTTTGTAGCGCAGTCCTTTCGGGCGAGAACCAGTACCCGTAGTACACGAGTTCGGCATAACGCACTGCGAGAGAATCCCTAAGGTGCATTACCTCTCTGTCCATGGTTATGGACTCAACTGCCCTTCTTGCCGCATGCAGTATAGTGCCACCCGGGGTCTCGTATATGCCTCTGGACTTCATGCCGACATAGCGGCTCTCAACGCAATCTATTCTTCCGATTGCGTTCTTGCCGCCAATCTTATTTAACGTCTCGACAAGGACAGCCGGAGAAAGTTTCTTACCGTTAACGGTTACCGGCACTCCGTCCTTGAATCCTACACTTACGTAAGTCGGCTTATTCGGGGCCTTCTCAGGCGGTACTGTCATTACAAACGTATCTGACGGAGGCTCCTTTGTGAGGTCTTCGAGTATTCCGCCCTCGAAGCTTATGTGATAGAGGTTTCTATCTGTGCTAAAGGGCTTTTTCTTCGTGGCAGTGACCGGGATGCCGTGTTTCTCGGCATAGTCTATCAAATCGGTCCTGCCCTTCATGTCCCACTCTCTCCACGGCGCGATTATCTTTATGTGCGGGTTTATGGCATAGCAGGTAAGCTCGAACCTTACCTGGTCGTTGCCTTTTCCGGTTGCGCCGTGAGATACGGCATCGGCTCCGACTGCCCTGGCTACATCCATCTGCGCCTTTGCGATTATCGGCCTCGCAATCGAGGTGCCCATCAAATACCCGCCCTCGTAATACGCGCCCGAGCGGAGCATCGGGAACACGTAATCTCTGGCGAACTCCTCGCGAAGGTCTTTTATAAAAATCTTCGATGCCCCGGTCTTTATGGCCTTCTTCCTAAGCGGCTTTACCTCGGCTCCCTGCCCTATGTCAGCGACAAAGGCCACTACCTCGCAGCCGTAATTCTCGATAAGCCACTTGATTATTACGGACGTATCCAGCCCGCCCGAATAGGCAAGCACAACGCGTTTTACGCCTTTCTTCATCTCTACCTCTCTCGTTTTTTTAATCCCCGGCGGTAACGGCTGCTCTGGGGCAAATGTAAGTAAACAAAAAACTACGGCTCTATGCCGCCGATTAACCACTCGAGCACGGCCTTCTGAACATGCAACCGGTTCTCGGCCTGGTCCCACACAACCGAATTTGCCCCTTCGATAACACCATCGGATATTTCCTCGCCCCTGTGCGCGGGAAGGCAATGCAGCACAACGGCGTCCTCCTTACAAAGCTTCATGGCCGCCTCGTTCACCTCGAAGCCGGCGAATGCCTTTGCCCGCTTTTCCTTCTCTGTCTCCTGCCCCATGCTCGCCCAGACGTCCGTGTTTATGACATCCGCGTCCTTCATGGCTGCCTCAAAGGAATTGGTAACCTCTATCTTCGAGTCCTTCTTGGCCTTTGCCTTTTTAAGTATTTCCTTATCAGGCTCATATCCCGCGGGGCACGCGACCGTAAGATCCAGAGATAGCTTTGCCGCTGCCTCTATCCAGGAGTTGGCCATATTATTGCCGTCGCCAACCCATACGAACTTAAGCCCCTCGAATCCGCCCTTTTTCTCTATTACCGTCATGATATCGGCAAGCACCTGGCACGGGTGGTGCTTGTCGGTAAGGCCGTTTATAACCGGCACGCTCGAGTACTTGGCAAACTCATCAATTATGGAATGGGCAAAGGTACGCATCATAACGCCGTCTACGTAGCGGCTCATGACCCTGGATGTATCACGAACAGGCTCGCCCCTGCCTATCTGGGAATCTCCATGGCTAAGGAATACGGCATTGCCGCCAAGCTGGTACATGGCAGCCTCAAAGGATACTCTGGTCCTGGTAGAGGGCTTTTCGAATATCATACCAAGGGTCTTACCCTTTAAAGGGGTATGCTCCTCGCCCCTCTTCCTCATGCTCTTTAGCACCAGGGAACGCTCTATAAGTGCCTCGAGCTGGGTCTTCTTCAAATCCGAAATCTTTAATAAGTGCATATAGTTACCTTACTTTCCCCTTCCTCTAAAGCGAAGCAGTCTTTTTAACATATTTCAGGGGCTTTTTCAAGCAAAGGTTTTAAAAAAGCGCGCCAAGACCTCCGCCCCACCACGGCCTTGCCCCTACCCTTGGCACGCAAAAAAACGGGCCGCCCCTTTACGGGCGGCCCGGGTAAACAGCCTGGCACTCAAAAACCGTTCCTATTTAACGTACTTATCGAACTCCGCCTTATCTATCTTGACCATCCAAGGGTCGTCTATGTTCTTATCCTTGCCCTTGAGCTTCTTAGAAGCTGCCTCTGCATCGGCCTTTGAGTCGTAAAATCCCACCCTGACCCTGTACCACTTCGTGCCTTTTACATCAGCGCTCATCTGGTAAACATTAAAACCTGCGTCCCCCAGTTTCTTGGCCAGGTTTTCCGCATCCTGTTTCTTTGGAAGGGACGCAACGTTAACCACCCATGGCTTAAAAGTAACGGCTGCGGCCGTTGGTTGCGGCTTGGGCGCAGGCGCTACAGTGGCCGCCACCTGGGGCTTTGCCGTAGCAGCCGGGGCAGGAGCTGTTGCCGCAGGGGCCGCAGGAGGCGCGGTCGCAGCAGGAGCGCCGGGCGTGGTCACGGCCTGAGGCACGGTCGTTATAGGCACCGGAACACCTTCCGGCTGTTTTGCTCCAAGCGCGATGGTCTTTGTTATTACCTTCTCGGTCTGTTCCTCTTCTTCGGCAGGGGCCATGAAGTTTAAATAATAATACGCCCCGCCTGCGCCGAGCAGCACCAGTACAAGGACTACAATAAGTACTTTTTTCACAAAACACCTCCGGTTTAGACACACTGCTTACTGAAAATAAAATATATCAATTACCCGCACTTGTCAAACAAAAACCCCGCGCCTAAATAACGGCAGCGCAGGGTTTTCAAAAAACAGGTAACGCTTGAACGCGCCGCCCTTTATCTCACGTACATGCACTTACTTGCGGCAGTCCTCGTATCCATGTTGCGGCCGCGGTTCGTATGGTCGTCTATCTCGGCTGCGGAGCCTATCATACGGCCAAAGAGGAAGGTCGTAAATGCCGCGTTCTCTATCTCGGCGTCGGCAATGCTGCCTTCCACAAACGGCTTCCATACAATCTTTAAGAGTATCACCGCGATTACCGCGTCCACGTTCACGCAGTAGACGTTCTTCGTTACCTTGCTTTCGAAGAGCGAGGCAACGAGGTTCTGGTAGAAATCGTGGAACACATTATATATGCCCTTTTCCTCGAAGAGAGAGGCAACGAACCTTTCCCTCGGATCATAGTTAACGGGCTTGCCCTTGAATACCGGGTGGTTGATGCACGGTATCTTCTTGTACTCGAGGTTGCCGATTGCCTTCTGGACGTTCTTATAGTCGTTATACTCTCTTGCGTACTTCTCGGCTATGGCCTTTAGGTCTATGCCGTGTTTCTTACTACCCGGGTCCTTAAGCCCCGATCCCTTGAACTGCTCTATCAGGAACTCGATAGCCTCGTAGCCATTTCCGCCGTGGGCAAAGCCCGTGTGCGTAAGGAATCCGATGAAGCCCTTGTTTATCTGTACTCTGGAAGTATCCTCCGGGCCATCCGAACTTACAGCGCCCTTTGCGCCCTGGCCCGATATCGTGCCCGGGCCGTTCGAGATAATGAGACCAAGAAGCATGGAGAACTCAAAGAGCTCGTCCTTGGTCGGCTTTCTGCCAATGAGAGCAAGGAACGCCGTCTCCGTAAAGGAACAGCCGCCAACGAGTTCGTCGTTCTTTACGCCGACAAAAGAATCCTTGGTCTGCTTTGCTGCCGAAGCGGTTAGTCCAACGAATGCCGAAAGCACGCGCGAGTACCACGGAAGCGCGAGTATCGTTGCCTTGGCCATGTCCCTTGTCATGAGGGCTTCCCAGCCAAGGGTCGTCCATATGGCCGAGAGAAGCGCCTCTGCAGACGGGCTGCCGCCTGCGGCCTCTTTCGTAAACTCGACAAACACGGACTTCTTCTTAAGCTTATCAAGGGCCTTAAGCATCAAAGCCGCGCGCTCGTCCTTTTTGTCTCCTGTAAAGGCCTTTTTATCTTCGGCCTTAAGCGCGGAAAGCTGCTTCTTAAAATCGAACTTATCGGTTGGGCTCTTAAAACCCGAGTGCTCGAATGCGTCAACAAGTATCCTCGATACTTCAAGCGCGTTCTTTACCCTGCCTTTGCCCATCACGGCAATGCCTGAGCTAAGAGCCGTATTGGGCGAGCTCTCCGCCTCCCTTGCCGCCTCAACGGCCGCAAGTGCCGCGTCGCCGTGATGGTTCACGTACGCGTTAAAGGCGATGTTGGCGATATCCGCGCCGTAGGCGTCCGGATAGCTCTTTATAAGGGAAAGCACCAGGTTCTCCTCGAGAGACTTCTTGGAAGCGTCAAGTATTGAGACGTTGTATATCTTCGTTACCTGCGTTTGCGGGTCCATCATCGAAGCGCCGCTCGTATCCTTCATGGCCTGCCTCGGGTACTGGGCTCCTACCTGCTTCTCTATTACCGCTATCTGCTCATCGTACGGACTAACTGCCTTCACTGCCTCGACGTCGAGGTCTTTGGGAAGCTTTACGCCGGAGTTGCTCGCAAACCAGCACTTAAGCGAAAGGTCTCCCTTTGGCTCGAAGTCAGGCTTTACGCCGTTTAGCTCCATGACCTTGGTAAGCGCCTCGGGGATGTAAGCGATGTTCGTGACAACCGCGCCCTTCTTCGAAACAACGGGGTTATCGGGCGTGTACACCGACTTAACGCCAAAGTAATCCATGAACCACTTTTCCTTTGCAGCAGCGTCGTCTCCGCTTCCTGCAAGGCTTCCGGCGTGTCCGCAGGCCTTGGTAAGCTTTGCCTTCCACCTGCCGACAACGCAGGCAACAGTCGGCTTCGTGATATTCAAGCCGTGCTCGTAGTAACCGCCCGGCTCCGAGTATATGACAGCTCCCTTGCTCCTCGAGTCGTTATCAAGGGCATGGAAGAACTCGGCAGGGGCGTAGTGTATGTATACGTCCTTGCCGCTCGATACGCTTGTCGTAGTACCCCACCCGTTGGTAAGAAGGTACACGGCGATTGTGGTGGTGAAGTTTCCGGAATTCGAGAAAAGCGCTATCGAGCCCTTTACAAGGGACTCTTCCGGCTTATTGCCGCCAAGAGCGCCGCCAATCCTTACCTTGTTCCATGCGTCCGCTACTCCGAGACAATTTGCACCGAACACGTCTACACCGTTTACCTGGCATATTGCGCGTATGGTCCTCGAATCCGCCGCAGATACTTTTTCCGTAAGTATGATGACCTTCTTTAAGTCCGGGTTCGCGTGCACGGCCTCGGATACGCCGTCCTTTACGCCGGAAGGCGGAAGGTATATGACAGCGGTGTTGAACTTATGGCCTGCGGCAATGCCCTCTTTTATTGAGCTGTACACGGGAATGTTGCCGAGCTTGGTTTCCAGCACCTGCCCTGTCCTTCCGGGGCTCGTGCCGAATGCGATGTTGCCGCCCGAGTACACGTGGCTTACCGGGGTAACCCCTCTACTCTCGGTGCCGAGAATATTGAGAACGCATACCCTGTCATCTTTAGTGGCTATATCGGCAAGGGAGTTTACGCCGACGTAGTAACCGAATTTTTTTACGCCCTGTTTATGCATGTTGGTTCGCTCCTCGAATATTTTATGCCGACGCCTTCTCTGCGGCGCCAAGCTTCTCGGCAATCTGCTTCCTGCCTTCCTTCTCCATCCACCTGTCTATGTACATGGCATAGTTAACGACCTCGCTCATGGCGCTGTCGTGGCCGAATATCCTGTACGGAAGCTTCAATTGGTCAAGGGTGTCCTTCATGTACGCCATGCCGCGTATCAGGTTAGGGCCGCCTCTGCCTATAACGACGAAGAGCGGTGTCGGCCCGTAGTTTTGGAAGTGCGACCGAAGCGCGTCCGCCATGGCGCGGAAGGTCTCGTAGATGTCGGTGTTGTTGGCCTTGCCGCCGATTATAAAGAGCACATTGGACTGCTTTAGCCAGTACTTATAGACTATCCTCGATATGTCGAACATCTTCTCGTAGGGCGGGTTGCCGCCAAAGTCCGAGGAAATGGTGGCGCGGTCGCCAAGAAGCTCGGTTACGAGCGCGTTTGCTCCGCCGCCAAATGTCGGCGATGTAATAGTGCCCTCGGGGTTGATAACGAACACGTCACTTTGGCCCTGATAGGTCCTAAGCTGGTTAATCTCCTGCTCGAACTCGGAATAATCGGATGCAAAGATATGGGTCGGAAGATCAAGCTGCTTCCATGCCGGATTGTCTATATCGAATGAGCCCTTAAAGTCGCAGGCAACGGGGGTAAGGCGTCCCTTTGCCGCAGTGGACATCCTTATTGGGTTAAGCTCGAGCATGCTCATGCCGTAATTTGCATAAAGCGTCCAGAGCTTGGGTAGATGCTGCACGAGCGGGCTGATGATTTCAGAGGGCGCGCCGAGCTCTTCAAGTGCGTTCGCAACGTGGTAGCTCTTTAGCCCGGTTAGCGGGTCGAACGGAATGACCTTGATCTTATCTGCCGGAAGCTCTTCTATATCAACGCCGCCGTGGTGCGTGATGGTCATTATCGGCGCCCTAAACTGCGTTGAATCGGTAATTGAGAAATAAACTTCGTGGTTCGCCGGAACCCCTCCCTCGAAGGTCACGCCGTCGGCCTTGTTAACGGAGTTGCCAAACTTGTGCTCGACAAAGTAGAGCCTTTCTTTGTGGTGCAGGGCCTCGTTTATATCCTTTGCGCGGCCTATCAACCCGGCCTTGCCCTTCTTGCCAACGCCGCCCTTGAACACCGGCTTTATGAACACCTGTCCGCACTTTGCGATAAGGCCCTTAATGTCGTCTACACTTGCCTCGGGGCCAAGCACCTCGGCATGGGGGAATTCGACCTTTTTCAGGAGCTTTTGCCCCCAGAGAAGTCCCGTAAGCTGCATTTTTGAGTACCTCCGGTATCTTTCTTTTAAATTAAGTTATAATGTCTGCGGCGCGCCTACAAGGCGCGCCGCAGACAAAACATCATTACAGCGCTGCCAGAGCGTCGTTAAAGGTCTTGCTCGGCCTCATGGCCTTCGTAGCCTTATCGAAGTCCGGACGGTAGTAGCCGCCGATGTCCTGGGGCTTACCCTGCGCGTCGATGAGTTCCTTCATTATCTTCGCCTCGTTCGCAGTGAGAACCTTGGCAAGGGGCTCGAACTTCTTTTTGAGCTCCTTATCGTCATTCTGCTCGGCAAGGGCCTCAGCCCAGTACATCGCCAGATAGAAGTGGCTTCCGCGGTTGTCTATCTCGCCGACCTTACGCGCGGGGGACCTGTTAAAGTCGAGGATTTTGCCGTTTGCCCTGTCGAGCGTATCGGCAAGGACCTGCGCCCTCTTGTCCTTGAATACCGCTGCCATATGCTCAAGGGAGACCGCAAGGGCGAGAAACTCTCCAAGCGAATCCCACCTAAGATATCCTTCTTCCTCGAACTGCTGCACGTGCTTAGGAGCTGAGCCGCCGGCACCGGTCTCAAAGAGGCCGCCGCCGTTCATAAGCGGAACTATCGAGAGCATCTTTGCGCTCGTGCCGAGTTCAAGTATCGGGAAGAGGTCGGTAAGGTAATCCCTTAGAACGTTACCCGTAACGGAAATGGTGTCCTTGCCCTGCCTGATGCGCTGAATCGAATAAGTGCATGCATCCACCGGGGCCATTATCTTTATCTCAAGGCCCTTGGTGTCGTGGTTCTTAAGGTACGTATTTACCTTCTCTATGAGCTGCGCATCATGCGCCCTGTTCTTATCGAGCCAGAACACTGCAGGTGAGCCAGTAGCCCTTGCCCTCGTAACAGCGAGCTTTACCCAGTCCTGAATCGGCGCGTCCTTGGTCTGGCAGGAACGGAACACATCGCCTTCCTCGACCCTCTGCTCAAGAAGCGTCTTGCCGGAGTCGTCCACCACGCGTATTACGCCGTTACCAGGGGCCTTGAAGGTCTTATCGTGAGAGCCGTACTCTTCGGCCTTTTGCGCCATGAGACCGACATTTGGAACGCTGCCCATTGTCTTCGGGTCGTATGCGCCGTTCTTTTTGCAATCCTCGATAACAGCCTGGTAAACCCCTGCATAGCTTCTATCCGGGATTACGGCCTTGGTGTCCTTGGTCTTGCCTGCCTTATCCCACATCTTGCCGCCTTCCCTTATCATGGCCGGCATGGATGCGTCTATGATGACGTCGCTTGGCACATGGAGGTTTGTAATACCCTTATCGGAATTGACCATCGCAACCTCAGGGCCCTTTTCAAAGCATGCCTTTATATCGGCCTCGATAGCCGCCTTCTTGTCTGCCGGGAGCTTATCGAGCTTACCGACTAGATCACCAAAACCGTTACTTACGTCAACGCCGATTTCCTTAAGCGCTGCGCCGTGCTTATCAAAGAGGTCCTTGAAGAACACCGTTACGCAGTGGCCAAAGAGAATCGGGTCAGATATCTTCATCATCGTTGCCTTAAGATGGAGCGAGAACAGCACGCCCTGCTTCTTTGCGTCATCTATCTGCTCGGCGTAGAACTTTTTAAGCGCCTTTACGTTCATCACGCTCGAGTCAATGACCTCGCCGGCCTTGTAGGAGACCTTCTCCTTCAAAACGGTGGTCTTGCCGTCCGCGCCAACGTATTCTATCTTGGCGGTGCAAGGCTTATCTACTGTCGTGGACTTCTCGCTGCCGAAGAAGTCGCTGCCGGTCATGCTGGCTACATGCGTCTTCGAATCGTTTGCCCACGCGCCCATCTTGTGCGGGTGCTTCTTTGCGTAGTTCTTTACCGAAAGTGCCGCCCTTCTGTCCGAGTTGCCTTCCCTAAGTACCGGGTTAACAGCGCTTCCAAGGACCTTACCAAACCTTGCCTTAAGCTCCTTCTCGGCATCGTTCTTTGGCTCTTCGGGGTAATCCGGTATCTTATAACCTTTGGACTGGAGCTCCTTTATAGCGGCCTTTAGCTGCGGTATCGAGGCGCTGATGTTCGGGAGCTTTATGATGTTGGCCTCGGGGGTCGTGGCAAGTTCGCCAAGGGCCGTGAGTTCGTCCGGTATCTTCTGCGCTGGCGTGAGGTTATCCGGGAAGTTCGCAATGATTCTTCCGGAAAGGGATATGTCCCTCGGCTCAACCACTATGCCTGCTGCCTGTGTAAATGCGTTTACGATTGGGAGAAGCGAGTACGTGGCAAGGGCCGGCGCCTCGTCTATAACGGTCCAAACTATTTTCTTCGACATACTCTTCCTTTCCGTTGTTTTTTGTGTTGTTGTTTTCGGGGCCGCGGCCTTCTTCACCGGAGCCTTCTTTGCCGCGGCTTTCTTTGCCGGGGCTTTTTTTACGGCTTTTTTAGCCGCCTTTTTCTTTACTACCTTCTTTTTTGCTACTTTCTTCTTTGCAGCCTTTTTTGCGACAGTCTTCTTGGCAGCGGTCTTCTTCTTTGCGCTCTTCTTCTTTGCCATACATGCCTCCAATTTTGACAGTTAGATTACCTTCAAAATCCGCTGCACTGCACAACTAAATAAGACCGGCATTGCATTGCCGCGGCATCGCGATGTGGTTACTGATATATACGGGCGGGAACAAATCCTCTTCGGCTCAGAATCAGGCAGGGATGCTATTTGTTTGCTATCCGCCCTCTGTCCATGTGATTGCCCGCACCCGGCACCAACGCGCCAAGCGGCTAAATCCATGCCCAGACGGTCGGCTCTACTCTATATTTTCCCCCGCTCCACGGCGGTTGTCCGCCTTAATTCCGTCAGTCACGGGAAAATTTTGGAGTAAAATTTATACACTATAACGAAGAGTTTGTCAAGCCGATTGTCGAGTGATTTGGTTATGTATAAAAACAGGCGAAAACAGCAGTAATACGGCAGACACTACGCACACCAAAAATACAACAAATACAACATGTTAGGACCAAAACTTGCGGTCTGCGCCGCGCTATCGCGTAAATACCTGCTACCCGGCTGCAGCGAGACAGACCTTCTCCATATTCACTTCTTTTAGCGGCGTGTAGGAAGGAAACCTTGAGGTAATGGTTGCAGCAACGTCAATATAGTATAAAAGGAGCGTCTTGTGGATTCCAGGGGCAAGTTTGTACATCTTTTTTACCGTCCAGTCCTTATTAAAAAGCAGGTCAGGCGAATATATCTCTATGCCGTACTTGTTCATGTCACCCATGGTCGTCGGCGTGCCGCTGTTGGACTCGGAGACGTAGACCGTCCTGTTGAACTCGGTATCCTTAGAGCTAAACGGCACATCATAGGTCTGACGTTTAAAGCACTCGATAGTGATGCCGGTCCTGTCCTTTACCGATGCGACAAGCAAGTCCCTCGCGTTTGCGCCGTCCGGCACAAGCGCGCCGGGAAGGCTTAAGTCCCGAAACTTCTTGGTCCTCACAAACATTACCCTTGACTCGTCCTGAGGGGACGCGATTATGCAATTCACTATTAGCGACTTTGTGGGCACTTAAAAACCTCCGGTATTGCAACCATCGGCAAACTACCGCAAGAAGTTGAGCCGGCAGAACATACTGATGGTGCTTGGCTTGGGATGAAAAATATCATACCACTGTAGGATTAATAAATTCAAGTTTTTTTCTGCAACAATTAGAACCGGCGGCATAAGAGCACGGCCGGCCCCGAACCATGTTGCTTAAAGGCTATGGTTATGATATCCTGTAAGCTTAAGTAACGTGAGAAAGGATACGCAACAGCGGACATAATGAAAAAAGAAGAAGAAGGCAGCATAAAATTCTCGGATCTCGGGCTCTCGAAGGAACTCCTTGCGGCAGTAACGCGCATGGGCTTCGAGGAACCAACCCCCATACAGGCTCGTACCATACCGCTTCTCTTGAAAGGCAAGGACGTAATAGGCCAGGCGCAGACCGGCACGGGAAAAACAGCCGCATACGGAGTGCCTCTTGTAGAGAAAATCACAACAAACGACTTCACAACCCAGGCCCTTGTCATAACACCGACAAGAGAGCTCGCTCTCCAGGTGGCCGAAGAAATAAACAAGATAGGCGCGATAAAGAAGATAAACGCCGTGCCCATCTACGGCGGCCAGTCCATGGAAAGACAGATACGCGCCCTTAAAAAAGGCGTACAGGTAGTAGTGGGCACGCCGGGAAGGCTCTTGGACCACATCGAGAGAAAAACGCTAAGGCTAAATTCCATACGCACTATCGTGCTCGACGAAGCAGATGAGATGCTCGACATGGGGTTTATCGACGACATAACCATGATACTAAACTCCACCCCCAAGGAGCGCCAAACACTTCTATTCTCGGCAACCATGGCCGCGCCTATACTAAAAATAGCCGAGCGCCACATGAAAAACCCGGAGAAGGTCGTCATATCCAGAGACACCCTCACCGCTCCTAAGATAAGCCAGATATTCTACGAAGTGAGGGCCTCTGAAAAGACCGAGGCGCTAACACGCCTCATAGACGTCGAGGACTCGGACTTATTTCTAGTGTTTTGCCATACGAAGAGGGAAACCGACGAGGTGGCTAACGATTTAAAGCTTCGGGGCTACGACGCCGAGGCCATGCACGGAGACCTTTCGCAGGCGCAAAGAGAAACAGTGCTTAGAAAGTTTCGCGACAGCAAAATCGACGTGCTCGTCGCAACCGACGTCGCTGCCCGTGGCATAGACATCAGCAACATCACGCACGTGATAAACTATAGCATCCCGCAAAACCCCGAGTCCTATATACACAGGATCGGCAGGACCGGAAGGGCCGGAAAGGAAGGGGTTGCAATAACCTTCGTCACCCCGAGAGAGGATAAGCAGCTTCGGCTCGTGCAGGCGGCTGCAAAGACAAAGATACAGCGCAAGGCGCTGCCATCGAATAAGGATATAGAGGAAGCGCGCCTTGGAAGGCTAAAAGAGAAGATCAACGAATTCGTCGCCGACAAGCGCTTTGATTCATACGTGGACAGGATAGAGCGGCTCTCCTCGGACTTCACGCCTGTTGAACTGGCGGCAGCGCTTCTGAAATTCCAGCTCGAAGGCTTTGGCGCCCCTCCTCCCGAGCCTCAGGCAACGCCGCAAAGACAGGGAGCTGCCGAAGGCATGGTAAACCTGTTTATCGCCGCAGGCAAACAGCAGAAACTAAGGCCAGGAGACCTTGTAAAGCTGATCACAAGCAAGGCAGGAATTAGCGGCAAGGCAATCGGCAATATCAAAATCACCGACAAGGTCACCTTCGTCGAGGTAGCGAAAGACTCTGCCGAGGTCGTAATCGACGTCCTCCAGAAGAGCATGATAGGCGGCAGAAAAATCAGCGCCAAACGGGCAAGATAAACACCTCCCTTAAATAACCAACCGCCGCCTTGCAAAGCATCGCAGGGCGGCGGTTTTATTCAAACAATTACGCGCCCTCGCCCCAAACAGATCTTTAAAGAGCATTATCCCTGCAAACAAATAACACCACCGTATCCTGATTTATCACAAAAACAAATTGCTTTAAAATGGCATAAAGAGTAAAATCAGCACATACGCACTTTGTCCTACTAATTACGAAATAACCATGCTGGATATAGCTCACGTCCTCTAACCTCTAAGTAAGGAGTTCACATGAACGGACTTCGCCGGCATATCCTTCTGTTAGCAGTATTTTCCGTCTTCCTCGCATCATATGCATACGCAATTGCCCCGCCAGCAAACGTACCCGGGACCATGACATACCAGGGCAGGCTCTCTACATCAGGCAACCTGCCGGTTAACGGCACGGTCAACATGACTTTCAAGATATACGACGTAGACACGGGCGGCGCGCATCTATGGACGGAAACACTAACAGGCGTACAGGTTACAAACGGCATTTTTACCGTAACGCTTGGCCAGACCGTGCCGCTAGATACTGCCATCATAAGCGGCCCGGACATATATATCGGCGTAGCAGTCGACACGGACGCTGAGATGACGCCGAGGCAGAAACTTGCGGTCGTGCCTTATGCCTCTCGCGCATCACTTGCGGACGCTGTTGCTCCTGGCTCCATCACCGCATCCATGCTATCGAACATGTGCAGTAACGGCGACGTGCTCCTTAAAACCGGCGGCAGCTGGGCATGCGCCACACTCACAAGCAGCGTGCCGCTTTGCTCGCCAGGCGATTTCATGCAGTGCTACGGCGCCGACATCTCGACCGCAGGAGTAGGCCTTTGCAAGGCAGGCACAAGACAATGCTCGTCAGGGGCCTTCGGAACATGCACCGGAGCCGTAATGCCGGCGACCGACGTATGCGACAGTCAAGACAACGACTGCGACGGACTAACCGACGAAGACTACGATCTGCAGACGAACATAAACAACTGCGGCTCCTGCGGCAACAACTGCGCCGCCCTCTCATACCCCAACGTCGCAAGCTACGGCTGCAACACAGGCTCCTGCACGATTACCGCGTGCAGCAGCGGATTCTACGACAACGACGGCACCCTGACTAACGGCTGCGAAGCCACGTGCGCGGCGGCTCCGGACAGGCCCGACAACTTATACACGGACACAAACTGCGACGGCATAGACGGCGAAATAAGCAAATCGTTTTTCGTAAGCAGTGTCGGCTCGGATTCCAACGACGGCAGCATGGCAAGCCCGTTTCTCACCATACAACACGCAATAAACACGGCCAACGTAGACCCTGTAAAAAAGAACGTTCTCGTATCGACCGGCACGTACAACGAAACACTTGCCCTTGCAAACGGCGTAAGCCTGTACGGACAGTACAATGCAGCGTCGTCATGGAGCAGGAGCTTAAGCAATACGACTATAATATCTTCGCCAACAGTCGACGGCCTTACCGTAGCCAATTACGCTAGCGAAGGCTACGTGGAAGGATTTACAATCCAATCGGCAAATGCCGCTTCGGCAGGCGCCAGTTCCAAGACCGTTATACTAAATAATGCAGGCGCATCGTTCTATCTGCGATATAACAATATAACCGCAGGCGCCGGCGCAAACGGCAATGCCGGAAGTAACGGCTCGACAGGCACTACCGGGGCAGCCGGCCAAAGCGGTGCGCCAGGCAGCGCTGACACAAGCGTGTCTGCAACAGGCGGCAACGGCGGAAATTCCTGCGGAAACGCGGGCGGAAAAGGCGGTAGCGGCGGCTACGACACGAGCGGTGGTCTCAACGGCCAAATCGGCTCAGGCGGCTCAGGCGGCTCGGGCGGAGCAGGAGGCATCGTGCCATTATTAGTTGCCTGCGACCCCGGAGGCAGCGGCCAAAACGGCTCTGTAGGCGGTGCAGGAGCAAACGGCGCAGCAGGCTCCTTACCTGCAAATCAGGATAAAGGCCTTATAAGCGGATATAACTGGTCTGCACTTTCAGGTAACACAGGCGCTTCCGCTGGCAACGGTTTCGGAGGTGGAGGTGGTGGTGGTGGCGCAGGCCAAATTGGCTATGTCTTCATCTGTCTATCCGGTACAGGTAATGGAGGAGGAGGAGGCGGCGGCGGCGGCTGCGGCGGCACCGGAGGTCAGGGAGGCCAGGGAGGCGGAGGCTCGATAGCCATACTGGCAATATCCTCAAACGCCAATGTCACCAATAATACGATAACTACGTCCTCGGGCGGAGTTGGAGGTAACGGCGGTACCGGCGGTAACGGCGGCGCAGGCGGTAACGGCGGCCTAGGCGGCACAACCGGTCTTACTGACGTAGGCGCAGGGGGTAATGGCGGCTACGGCGGCGCAGGAGGAATAGGAGGCGGAGGCGCGGGTGGAGGCGGAGGCATGAGTGTAGGAATACTTCGCTCAAGTTCAGACAGCCTGACCACCACCGGCAACACCTTCTTTATCGGCACTTCAGGTGCAGGAGGCACCGGAGGCACAGGAGGCAATACCGGTTCAAACGGCACAACAGGCATCAGTATGCAGGATTACACTTATTAATCAAACAACGCGTCTCTTGACGCCATGACAGACCACCCGCCGCCTTGCATATTCAAGCAAGGCGGCGGTTTTATTTTATAAAATCCCGAAAACGCCGGTAGAGAAATCCCCCCACCACTCCAATCCCCAAAAAAACAAACAGCCTGAGCAAAATCATGCTCCGGCTGCTTACTTTTCAAAAACTGGTCGGGGCGGCGGGATTCGAACCCACGGCCCCCAGCACCCCATGCTGGTGCGCTACCTGGCTGCGCTACGCCCCGACTTTTATCAGCTACTCTTAAAATTTTCCCGTGATTACCAAAGCCTTAGCGGGATAGAAGGCTCTTTATGGAGGCAAGGTCCTCTCTGATCGTTTCAAGGGCCTTTGCGTAACTCTTATCTGTAAACGGCAGCGCCATCTGCGGCTTTGCCGGCTCCTTACGTATCTCCTTTATCCTCTTCTTCGCGCCCTCGAGCGTGTATTTTTCCTCGATTAAAAGCTTCTTTATCTGCAGCACCAGTTCGACATCCGCCCTCTTGTACATCCGCTGGTTGCCCTTGGTCTTTTGCGGGCTTACTATCTTAAACTCGCTCTCCCAGTACCTGAGTATATACGGCTTTACCCTGGTTATCCGCGAGACCTCGCCTATCTTGAAGTAGAGCCTCTCGGGCACAACCACTGCCATGTTATCGGCCTTTGCGGACATGATGACAGCTTCCTTCCGTGCCTATCAGGCCTCGGTCTTCTTACCGGTGTTGACGTAATCCTTTAGTATCTGGCTCGCCTTGAATGTCATCACGCGTCTTGCCTCTATGGTGATTTCATCGCCGGTCTGCGGGTTACGGCCCCGCCTTGCGCGCTTGCTTCTAACGGTAAAGTTGCCAAAGCCCGAGATCTTCACCTTATCCCCGTCCTCGAGCGCGACGCGTATCGACTCAAACACCTGGTCAACCACGTCGGCAACGTCTTTTTTCGAGCAACCTACCTTCTCAAAAGCAATTTCCACCAAATCAGCCTTAGTCATCTCGCTCCTCCGTTGAAAGAAACCGATACCTAATGACTACATCCTTACTTCCGCGCCAAACTTATCCTTTAACATGCCTACGACTACAGCATTGACCTCGTCCACTTCCTCGGCCTTTAGCGTCCTGTCAAGAGCCCTATAGGAGAGCCTTATGGCAAGGCTCTTTTTTCCGGCCCCTATATTCTGGCCATAGTATACATCAAACAGTTCAATATTTTCAATAAGTTTCGTATCGAGCGCAATAATTGCCGTTCTTATGTCGCCGTAACGCACATCCTCGGCAACGACAAAGGCAATGTCTCTTTCCGAGCCCGGGAACTTCGTAAGCGTGTTATACTTTCTTAGGGCGCCGCAAACCGCGAACGCTGCATCGAGGTCTATCTCGAAGAGCACGGGTGTTGTAAGGAAATCATACTTTGCCTGTATATCCGGGTGAAGCTCTCCAACCGTGCCGATGGTCTTCTCCCCGGCCTTTAGAAGCGCGCACTTGCCCGGATGATAGAGCCTATCCTCGCCGTATGGTTCGTAGGAGGCCTCTATGCCGATTGAACAAAGCGCCCTGTCGAGCACTCCCTTTGCATCGAAAAAGTCAACATTCTCCTTTGGCGAACTCCACTCGCCGCCAAACCTTGCTCCGTGCATGACGGCAGCAAGCGTCAGCCTTTCCGTTGGAGCGGTTGCAGCGCACCCGGAAGGAACGAACACGGGCCTCATCTCGAAGAGCCTGACGTTCTCGTTCTTACGCGATAAATTGAACTTAAGGTTCTCAAGAAGCGACGGCGTAAGCGAGGCCCTCATGTACACATGGTCCTCGGTAATGGGGTTTAGCACCTTTACCGCCTTATCAACGCCTCGTCCGCCAATCTTATAAATCTTCTCAGAGACAAAGCTCAGATTAACGGCCTCGTAAAACCCAAGGGACGTAAGAGCGCGTGAAAGCCTTCTTCTAAGATTAGAGCCAGATGGCAGCGCCGGAGCCTTAACAGGCGCAAGCGGGTCCCTTGCCGCTATCTTATCGTATCCGATTATCCTTGCAGCCTCTTCGGCAAGGTCCGCTTCCATTGTAATGTCGCGCCTAAAGCTCGGAGCAGCGCAAGAGAGCGCTCCCTTTGCCTTTTTCCCAACCTCTATGCCGAGCCTTTCAAATACGGCAGTAACATCTTTTTCAACAAGCTCAAGCCCTAAAAGCGCGGAGGCCCTGTCAAGATCGAATTCAATTGTTACGGGCTTATGCTTTTCAGGGTATTCGTCAATTTGACCGAAAAGTACCTCGCCCCCGGCAAGCTCATGAATCAAGGCAGCTGCCCTGTCGAGTGCCGCGGTGACGCCTTCTATATCAACGCCGCGCTCGAAGCGGTAGGATGAATCGCTAGACAACCCGAGGGCGCGCGAGGTGTTCCTTACGCTCGCAGGGTCGAAGTACGCGCTCTCGAGTGCTATCGTAGTTGTCGAATCCGTGACCTCGGAACCTGCCCCGCCCATTATTCCGGCTACAGCCTCAGGGCCCTCGCCGTCGCATATCGCAAGCATCCCGGGCTTTAAGTCCCTCTCCTTACCGTCGAGTGTTGTTATCTTCTCGCCGGGCTTTGCCTCTCTCACTATAATCTTCTGGCCTTTGAGCTTCGATAAATCGAATGCATGGAGCGGCTGCCCAAGCTCGAGCATGACATAGTTCGTAACGTCCACGATATTATTGATCGACCGAAGCCCTAACTTCTCGAGCCTTCTTTTAAGCCAAAGAGGCGATGCTCCTACCTTCACGCCCTCTATTACGCGGGCAGAGTAGCGTCCGCAAAGCTTCGTTGCCTTTATCTCGACCTTCAGCGAGTCCTTTGCCTTTTTCTTCGACTCCTTAAGCTTCGTTTCCTTAACCGCGAACTTCTCGCCTGCTACAGCAGCGATTTCCCTGGCAAGCCCAACAACACTTAGGCAATCGGCACGGTTCGGAAGAATGGACACATCGAGTATGTCGTCATTTAACGCAAGGACGTCGTTTATATCCTCGCCAATAGGAGTGTCGGCGGGAAGTATCATTATGCCCTCGCTCTTATCCGCAATACCGAGCTCGACCTCGGAGCACATCATGCCCTGGCTCTCGATGCCTCTGATCTTGGTTTTCTTTAGAGTAACGCCGCCCGGAAGTGTAGCGCCGTCGAGCGCAAGAGCCACCTTGTCGCCGTCCTTCATGTTGGAAGCTCCGCAGACGATAGAGAACTCTTTGTCCTTTGTCTTTACGTCGCAAAGCCTCAAACGGTCGGCATTCGGATGCTTATTTACCTTTAGTATCTCGGCAGTGATGACAGAGCTTATGCCCTTACCTGCCCTGACTACACTCTCGACCTCGACGCCGGCCATGGTAAGGCGCTCGGCTGCTTCCGTAGCCGTGAGCTTAGTGGATACATACTGCTTTAGCCATTCAAAACTGAAGAGCATCTTTAAAACGTCCTTTTATAAAATAATTTAAGCGAACTGGGAGAGAAACTTTACGTCGTTCTCGAAAAAGAGCCTCAAATCGTCTATGCCGTATTTGAGCATGGCAATACGCTCGATGCCCATGCCAAATGCGAAGCCCGAGACCTTTTTCGGGTCAAGGCCCGCGTGCTTAAAGACATTCGGATGTATCATGCCTGCGCCAAGGATTTCGAGCCATCCGGTGTTCTTACATACCCTGCACCCCTCGCCCGAGCATATGACGCACTCTATATCCACCTCTGCCCCGGGTTCAACGAACGGGAAGAAGCTTGGGCGAAAGCGCGTTGCCCGTTCCTTGCCAAAAAGCTTATGCAAAAATCCGTTTAGCGTGCCCTTAAGGTCTGCAAAGCTTACGGCCTCGTCCACCATAAACCCCTCGACCTGATGGAACATCGGCGAGTGAGTTACGTCGCTATCGTGCCTGTAGACCGTGCCCGGCGCGATTACGCGAAGCGGCGGCTTGCCCCTTTCCATAACGCGTATCTGAACAGGGGATGTGTGAGTACGAAGAAGCAAATCATCTGAGATAAAGAAAGTATCCTGCATGTCTCTGGCAGGATGCGACTTTGGAAAGTTAAGCGCTTCGAAGTTATAATAATCGGTCTCGACCTCAGGGCCTTCGGCTACCGAAAAGCCGAGGCTTACGAAGTAGTCCTCGACCTCTTCCATGACCGCTGTAACGGGATGCACAGCGCCGCTTAAGCGAGCGCCTCTACCCGGGAGCGTTACGTCCAGTCTTTCGGTCTTTAATTTATCGGATTTTTCGCGCTCGAGAGTTTCTCTTAGAAGGGAAGCGACCTTTTCCTCAAGCTCGGTCTTTACGCGGTTTATGGCCTCTCCAGCCTGCCGCCTTACCTCGGGCGGCAGGGCAGAGAGGTCTTTTAAAAGGTCTGCTATGGGGCCTTTCCTCGAAAGATACCTGTTCTTTATCTCTATCAGGTCTTCCTTCGAGCCGAGAGTCTTTAGTTTTTCAAGTACCTCGGCCCTCAGTCTTTCGAGGGTCTCGCTCATGCGCCAACAGCCTGCTTGGCTATGGAAGAAACCTTTGCAAATGCCGCCGGATCGTTTGCCGCCATGTCGGCAAGCGACTTTCTATCGAGCGCGACGTTTGCCTTTATAAGCCCGGATATCAGGCGGCTGTATGTTATGCCGTTTGCCCTGGCTGCGGCGTTTATGCGCGCTACCCATACGCTTCTCTGCTCTCTCTTCTTCCTTCTCCTGTGCGCAAAGGCGTATACGAGCCCTCTCTCGACACTCTCGGTCGCCGTCCTTAGAAGACGGCTTCTCGCGCCCCTTGAACCGGCTGCAAGTTTAAATATCTTTTTTCTCTTTTTCTTGGCGTGTACGCCTCTTTTTACCCTCGGCATGCTACGATGCTCCTTTCGTTCGTATCGGCGCAAAAGCGCCGCGTTCGTTTACCGGTTAACGGCCCTTATGCGTTCGGGAGAAGCATTTTTATGTTTCTCATGTTCGCGCTCTCCACGTACGAATCCTCCTTGAGCCTCCTCTTCCTATTCCTGTTCTTCGAGTTCAAGAGGTGCCTCGTCCCGGACTTGGCCCTCTTTATCTTACCGCTGCCCGTGACCTTGAACCTCTTTGCGGCCCCGGAATTAGTCTTCATCTTCGGCATCTTACATTCTCCCTTTTTGATTTTACTGTTACAATAGAGCGCTCGAGCAAAACTACTTTTGCGACGATGGCCCGACCATCATACCGAGCCTTTTGCCCTCGAGCTTCGCCGGCTGCTCTACTACCGCTATGTCCTTCACGGCCTCGGTGACCTTCGTAAGCATTGCCATGCCTAGTTCCGGATGCGCCATTTCCCTGCCCCTGTAGTACACCGCAATCTTGACCTTGTCGCCGTGCTCGATGAATTTTCTTATGTTCCTGAGCTTGAACTGAAAGTCATGCTCCTCTGTGCGAGTGCGGAACTTTACCTCTTTTATGTGGATTACGGTCTGCTTCTTCTTTGCCTCGTGCGCCTTCTTGTTTAGCTGGTACTTGTACTTGCCGTAATCCATTATTCTGCATACGGGAGGCTCTGCGTTGGGCGATATCTCGACAAGATCGAGCCCCGCGTCCTCGGCCATCCTTAATGCCTCGGGTGTGGGCAGCACGCCCACCTGGCCGCCGTCTACTCCAACGACCCTAACCTCCGGCACGCGTATCATTCTATTGACCCGCTGCGTGTCCTTCTTAACCGCCCCCGGCTTTGCCGGAAAATTGCTCACTATAAGTATCCACCCCCCTCGGGCTTATTGTCTTTACTAAGCATCGAAACAAACTCGTCTACGGCCATTGCGCCAAGCTCTTTTTTATCCTTTGCCCTCGGCGTAACAAGGCCCTTTTCCGCTTCGCTATCCCCGGTAACCACCATGTAGGGGATCTTTCTTAACTCCGCTTCGCGTATCTTGAAGCCGAGCTTTTCGTTCCTTAAATCCGCCTCGGCCCTGATTCCCGCGGCGCGTAGCTTCTTTGCAACCGTCTCTGCGTACTCGTTATTTCTATCCGTTACCGTAAGCACAATCGCCTGCACCGGAGCAAGCCAGAACGGAAAGGCCCCGGCATAGTGCTCGATGAGGCAGCCAAAGAACCTTTCCAGCGAGCCCATCAGAGCGCGGTGAATCATGATGGCCTGCGCGTTCTCGCCCTTTTCGTCCCTGTAGGTGACGCCGAAACGCTCGGGAAGGTTGAAGTCGACCTGTATGGTCGAGCACTGCCAGCTTCTGCCGATGACGTCCTTTATCTTTATGTCTATCTTCGGGCCGTAGAAAACTCCCTCGCCCGGGTCTACCTCGTACTTAAGCCCCTCGCTCTCGAGCGCGGCCTTTAGCGCCGCCTCTGCCTTTGCCCAGTTTTCGAGCGAACCCACGTATTTCTCGGGCCTGGTGCTAAGATACACGTCATAATCATTAAAACCGAAAGAACGCAGGATGTAAAGGGTAAATTTCAACACCCCTTTTATCTCGGTCTCGAGCTGCGAGGGCGTCATGTATATATGCGCGTCGTCCTGCGTAAAGCCGCGCACCCTGAGTAACCCGTGCAGCACACCCGAGCGTTCGTACCTGCAAACCGTGCCAAGCTCCGCGTACCTTACAGGAAGATCGCGGTAGCTTCTAAGGCTGCTCTTGTATATCTGTATGTGGAACGGACAGTTCATGGGCTTTACTATGTAATCCTGACCCTCGACGTCCATGGGGCTGTAGAGATTGTCCTTGTAGAAATCCCAGTGCCCGCTTGTCTTCCACAAATCAACTTTCGCAACATGCGGCGTATTGATTAACTCATACCCGCCCTTTATGTGCTCACCCTTCCAAAACGTCTCTATTAAGTGGCGCACCATTGCGCCGTTTGGATGCCAGAGAACAAGGCCCGGCCCTATCTCGTCGTTTATGGAGAAGAGGTCGAGCTCCCTGCCAATCCTTCTATGGTCCCTTTTCTTCGCTTCCTCGAGCCTCGCGAGATAATCGTCTAATTCTTTCTTCGATGCGAATGCCGTGCCGTACACACGCTGGAGCATCTTGTTTTTTTCATTGCCTCTCCAGTACGCTCCGGCTGTGGCAGTAAGCTTAAATGCCTTTACCCTTCCCGATGCCGTGATGTGAGGGCCCCTGCAAAGGTCTACGAAGCTGCCCTGCTTATACACGCTGACGGTCTTATCGTTAATCTCTTTTATGAGCTCTTCTTTGTAAATCTCTCCCCTATCCTTGAAGAGCTTTAACGCATCGGCCTTTGGCATGTCCTCGCGAGAGAAACGGCTGTTTGCCTTTACAAGCTCGCGCATCTTTTCTTCTATCTTCTCTATATCCTCGGGCGTAAACGGACGCTCTGTGTCAAAGTCGTAGTAAAAGCCGTCCTCTATGGCCGGGCCTATGGCAATCTTAACGTTTGGAAAGAGCGACTGCACCGCCTCTGCCATGATGTGCGCGGCTGAATGCCTTATTACCTCGAGCCCGTCGCGCGTAGATGACGTGATGACCTCGATGCTACTTGCATTGCCGTCAAGCTTGACGGTCAAGTCACGTAGCACGCCGTCCATCTTTACGGCAACAGCGTCCTTGTAGAGCTCTTTATCCAGCTCTTTTATGGCGTCCAATACGAGGGTTCCCTCTGAAAAACTCCCCTCTTTGCCGCCCTGCAAACTGACCTTTACCATCGGCCTCCCTGCCGTAATGCAAACAAAAAGGCGCCTCCCTCCGGAACCGGAAAGAAGGAAGACGCCTTCTTCGGATAAATGGTAGGCACGGGCGGTTTCGAACCGCCGACCTCTACCGTGTCAAGGTAGCGCTCTACCCCTGAGCTACGCGCCTGTGTAACCGCTTGATTTTCAAGAAAAAAAGCAGAGCAACACCAAAAGGCGCCGCGCCTGAAAATCCTATGCCGCACAAAGCTTCATGCGGCAAAAAGGTATTTTATCACATAAAAGCCCTGTGTCAAGAAAATAAGCGTTTAATATCAAAAGGATATGGGCGGTTTACGTCTTTAGCCGCAAACTATAACCTCTCCTGCTTATCCTCTTTTTTGGGTTTTGGCGTAACTCCTGTGATAGCCTCCAGCATGGACCTGACATTGGCTGCCTCCACCTCTCCTAGAATATTATCGCCAACGTACATCTTCCTGCCGTTCTTCGAGCTTGCTACGATATTGAACCTTATATCTTCGGGCGCGGCATTCTTCGCGTGAATACCTTTCATGCACTCGAAAAACGCTATATCGGAAACATTCATCTCTCTTTGCTTCACGACAAAGCCCATGACCTTCTTTGCGGAGCGCACCACAGAGGACGTAACAACGACCTCCAGCGAATTCAGGGCCGCATAAACGGCAAGCCCTGAAAACAGCAAAAAAAGCACGGTAAACGGCACATAGGCCGCAACCGGCGTGGCTCCGCCAGGGGCCCTGCCGATTGCGTAAATCAGAACCCCGAAAAGAACGGCTATGACAGCCAGCACGGCCACGCGGATTTTCTTTCTCCATGCAGGATAGAAGAACCGCATGCCGCCTGCGCCGTCAGCGCCTATCTCGACGTCAACCGAAGACCTTATAGAGAAAGTCTCCAACTCTACCCCCGGGGCTTCTTCTATGGATGACTTTAGCGGCGCCGCCGTCCTCACGACATTGACAACGAAGCTCTGGGCAAAGTCCAGCCCCTTGATATCTCCGGAGGAAACGCCTACCAGCCAGTACTTGTAATTCCATGACGGCGCCTCGCTCTCAGACATATTGCCCGGAACGGCGAACTTGAACTTCAGGCGCGTCCCTTTTTCGCACGGCTCCTGCGTTGCCCGCTTTTGATGCTGCCAGAGAACGGTGCTCGATACCCTGCTGCGCCTGCCGCCACCGCCGCCAACACGGTGAATGCAGCGTAGCGACACAAAAAATACATTATCCTTATCGAAAGGCACGGGAATCTCCGTAACGCCTCCGGCCTCGCCGCCGATAGAGCCTGGGTTGGGGTCCATCATAAGCTCAACGGAGCCGAACTTTACGGCCTGCAGCACACCGAGCGCGGCATTATAAATAAAAAAGGCGCAAACCAGAGCTATGAACCCGATAAATATCATCGTCGGCACAGGGGTTTTGGCGCCGTCCGATAAGGCCATCGACAGGATTATCGCCAGAATGACTATCCATACAACTGCAAGCACTATGCTTACAACAGCCGACTTTGTTGCCTTGGACCTTACAACGCCGCTTACAGCGTAATTATCCACGATGAACGCCTCCTCTTATTCAGTATTTTACTGAAACATTTTGCGACGCCAAGAACCGAAGACAAGTGGTGAAATAAAAAAACGTTCGGGGATGCAACCCGGGACGGCTACACCAGCTTTACCCGGCCTTGCCCTTGCCGGTAAGCGACTCGAACATGGACTTTACGTTTGCCGCGTCGGCAAAGCCCAAGAGGCCGTTTGCAACAATAATCTTTTGTCCTGTCTTCGATCTCGCATAGATACTCACCTTGACGTTACCGGCCTCCGGATCACCGGCCTGAGCCGTGGTCTTATATTCAAATGCGTCAATATCGGCAAGCGCCATCTCGCGCCTGCTAATAGTGAAACCTAGAACCCTGCCGACACTACGCACCGAGGCGCCACTCACTATCACCTCGAGCGAACCGAAGACAACAAGGACGGCAAGCGCCGCAAAAACAAGCACAACCAAAGCGCCTGTGCCTATAAACACGGGGGCAAACGGACCAAACATTCCCGGATGCGCTCCACCCGATAAACGGCCGAGAATATGAAACCCTATGAAAGGGCCGACCGCGAAAACCGCCACCATACCAAACAAAAAAACTGCCGCACCTCTATTTCTCCTTGACGGATAAAAAAATCTCATGCCGCCAGAGGAGTCTGCGCCGATGATAACGCCCCTTGGCGGCCGCATGGCGGCATCCAGGGCCGCGGCAGCGTCTTCTTTCACAGACGACTTGAGCGGGGCCTCCGTCCTCCTTACCTCCACATTGAAGCTTTGCGAAAGGTCTATTCCGGCGATATCGCCGGAAGTAACGTTAATCGTCCAGTACCTGTAATTCGACGACGGCTCTTCGCTCTCGGGCATGTTGTCCGGAATCGAAAACTTGAACTTTAGCAACGTGCCCTTTTGGCTCATCTCCTGCGTTGCCACCTTCTTCTCCTGCCAAAGAAGCGTCTTCGTGGTGCTCCGGTTCTTGCCGCTACCGGTAGTAACACTATGTATGCAGCTTATAGAAACATCAAAGCGGTTATCGAGCTTAAACGGCACCGAGAGCTCTATAGAGCCTCCGGCCTCGCCGCCTATCGAGCCCGGGTTCGGGTCCATGACGAGCGCTATGGAGCCAAACCTCACAGCCTGCATGATAGAAAGCACTGCCTTATAAATAAGAAAGATACCGACAACAAGAAACAACCCTACTATAATCTTTGCAAAAAGCGGCATGTCCTTATCCCCGGTCATCATGGCCGCGAACGCTATCCACGAAATGCCGTTCCAGAAAACGGCAAAGAACACCATCATAACTGCCCCGCCCTTTGCCGAGCTCTTTACGATGCCGCCGGGTACTGTGTCAAAAACCGCCTTCCCTGCCTTCCCTACCTTTACGGCAAGATATATAAGAGCAAACCCTATAAGCTGAAAAAATGCGATAACAGCGTAGCCAATATAGACACTTCCCCCACCTCCGGCCTTCATCTTGCCGGTGGCTATGGCGTACCAGAAAGGTATGAGAAAGATATTCCAAAAGAGCGCGAAGCCCCACGTGAAAAAAGAGGCCAGCCATGATTTTTTGGGAGAAGATTCCAGTTTGGGTGCGGAAACATCCATAGTGAACGCCTCCTCTTATTCGGTGTTTTGCTGAAATATTTTACGCCACTAAAAAACCAAGGGCAAGGGAAATGCTGCAGCCTTACAGTCTAGGATCCACCGGCTCGCTCTCAAGAGCAAGAACTCCGAACACGCACTCGTGCACATTCCTTAGCGGCTCGCGCCTTACAAACCTTTCGAGCGCCTCTATGCCAAGAGAAAACTCCCTTAACGCAAGCGACCTCTTTGCCGAAAGCCCGCGGCTCCTTAGCCTTACAAGGTTTTCCTCGAGAGTATAATCCGGGCCGTAAATTATG
>Ga0224495_10000495_pt1 | contig 31160 bp, 26 predicted proteins | sample SF_Jul11_sed_USG_FD_168128 | JGI IMG/M metagenome (GOLD analysis project Ga0224495, IMG submission 168128) | Sediment microbial communities from San Francisco Bay, California, United States - SF_Jul11_sed_USGS_4_1 | ecosystem: Environmental > Aquatic > Marine > Sediment | place: USA: California... | reverse complement strand
ATTGCCGATTATGTAAAAAAAGTTTACAAGGCTTACTTAGCTGGAGAAAAGAAAAAAGGAAAGTACAAGGGTCAGGAAAAAACATTTCGAATGAAAGATTTTACAATCTACAACAATAAAATTGGAATGAAATTTTCACTGGCTGTAGTTTTAAAAAGATTTGGATCGTGGAGCAAGTTACTTCGAGAATTAAAAATTCCTATCGGACGAAGTCGAGGATTATCTCAAGACCAGATTAAGGCGCATGTAAAAAAGGTTTTTGATATCTTTTTAGCAAAAGCCGGGAAAGACAAGATTTTTTCAAAAGAAATGTATGAAAAATACAATTTCATTGATGATGTTTACATTTCATCAAAACTAATTGAAAGAAGATTTGGTACCTGGATCAAAGCAAAAAAAGCAATCGGAATCAGATAAGATAATTCAGAATCAGTAAAAAGGGGACTTGTTCCCCTTTTTACTCTAATCACGAAACTGTATATCATACAGTTCACGATATTTTCCACTCAGTTTTAAAAGTTCATCATGTGTACCAGTCTCAACGATTCTTCCTTTGTCAAAAACAACAATTAAATCGGATTGGTAGATGGTTGATAAGCGATGAGCAATGGCAAATGTTGTTCGATTTTGCATAAGCTTTTCTAGCGCCTTCTGAACCAACCTTTCTGATGTTGTGTCTAATGCTGAAGTGGCTTCATCAAGTATCAATATTTCCGGATTTTTCAGTAATGCTCTCGCAATGGAAAGACGTTGTCGCTGGCCTCCAGACAATAACAAACCGCGTTCACCAATTACGGTTTCGTACTGATTACTCAATTGCTCAACAAATTCATGCGCAAAGGCCATCCTGGAAACTCTTATAATTTCCTCCATAGGCACATCATTTCGTCCGTAGCAAATATTCTCCCTGACCGTTGCATTGAACAAAATAATCTCCTGGGTAACAATCCCCACCTTATCACGTAAATCCTTAATCCTGTAATCTTTTACATTATTATTATCAAAATAAATTGCTCCTTCACTGGGGTCATAAAACCGGGATAAAAGATCTACAAAAGTAGATTTCCCTGCACCGGAATGGCCAACCAGAGCAACCTTTGAACCTATGGGCACTTTTAACGAGATCTTTTTCAATACATCCTTTTCTCCACCAGGATACCTGAAACTTACATTTTTATACTCAATATATTCTTTTACCGGTTCGGGTTGAACTGGGTTTTCCGGGTCTGTTGATTCGGGCTGGCGATCAATAAGGTCAAAAATTCTTTCTGCTGAAGCAATAGTACGATGAATTAAATTGTACCATGTTGCTAATTGTTTTACCGGGCTCATGATCACGATTAGAATAAAAAGAAAAGTCAGAAAACTTCCCGGAGTTGTATAGCCCCCCAGAATTTGTTTTCCTCCATAAAGTAAAAGGCCTATAATAATAAATGATGTAGTTAATTCAACAAGTGCCGGGCCAATGGTATGATTATAACGATAACGAAATGACTCTCGAAATAAACTATAGTTAATTTTATTAAAACGACTTAATTCATAGCTCTCCATATTAAAGGCGCGAATTACCCGAATGCCCCCAATTACCTCCTGAAGATGTGCATTTATTTCTCCAAGCCTTGATTGCTCGCTTGAGGTAATGTTTTTTATTTTTCGGGCAATACTGTTTACCGGCCATAATACAATCGGAACACCGACAACGGAAAATAACAGCAACTTGTAATCAAGCGTAACCAGTAATGCAACATGAGTAATTACAATAAACATATTATTCATTGAGACCCTGAACTCATTAGAAACAGCATCCGATACAATAGTCACATCATTAATAACTCTGCTCATCCAGACGCCTGACTTTTCCTGTACAAAATTGTTTAAAGGAAGGCGCATTAAATTCTGATATAACTCTCTTCGCATATCCCTGATTGCCATTAACCCTGCGGATGAAATAAAATAGACAGTTCCTAAAACCGATAGTAATTTCAATAAATATAAGGGCATCACGCTGAAACAGACTAACTTTAAAACTTCATATGGCTTGTATTTAATTAGCAGGGTATTTACCATCAGTTTCGCCTTGTAAAACTTAAACAATATACCATTATCATTATTTTGAACAACACCCTTTTCTTCACTGGAAATCAACTTTTCAAGAGCAGAATTATAAACAGGGGATTGCCGAAAAAGATGCAACAGGTTTTCTTTTTCTGAACTGTTGAATAAAACAGAAATTTCATGGTCCGAAAAAGCCAATTGAAAAGGCTTTTGTGAACTATCGCCTAGAACATCAAAAATCGGTTTTAAAGCGGTCAAAGTCGTTCCACTAAAAATGGAGGCAAAAAAAGAAAGTACAACTCCAATAATGAATCTCTTTTTATATGGAGATAAATAAGAAAACAATCTAATAAATAATTTCATTAAGATGACCAGTAAAAAAATTCAATTATGTTTGAAAATGAGTTTTTCTATTCGAAAGTGGTCATATGTTATTAAAAATAAAAGTTCCGGCGACAACTGCCAATATAGGACCTGGATTTGACATATGGGGAATGGCCCTTAATCTTTACAATACATTTTCCTGCGAAATTACAGGTGAAAATAAAGAGAAGCCTGAGTTTTCATTTTCTTATAGTCCACTCGTAAAATCTACCACAAATGCAGATCTTGATCAGCTTCTTTCTAACCCGGAAAATAATTATTTTTATAAAAGCTTCTGCAGTATTTTTCAACAGTTAAATCTTGATATTCCACAAATAAAACTATCTGTAAATATCGAAATTCCACTTTCACGAGGTTTAGGCTCTTCTTCCACTTCAATTATTGCCGGAATGCTTGCTGCAAATGAATACATCAGACATTTTAAAAACACCTCTTTTCATATGAGTGAATTATTTCAGCTTGCAGTTCAAATGGAAGGACATCCGGACAATATCGCACCTGCCCTTTATGGCGGTTGGGTTTTATCTATTTACGATGATAAACTCAATATATATACACCTGTTCTTTTACCTGTGGAAGCTCCTGTAAAACTAGCCGGAGTCATACCTCATATTACTCTGGCAACAAAAGATGCGCGCAAAGTAATCAGCCAAAGTCATCACATCTCGACTATTGCCTACCAGAGTTCAAGAACTGCATTAATGACATGGCTGTTAACTAAAAAAGTCTGGCATGCTGGAGACAGAGATCTTTTTAAGAAAGCAATTCAGGATAAAATCCATCAAACCCAAAGGTCAGCACTTATACCCGGAATGCTGGATACCTTTAATTACTGGATGGAACAGGGAGCTTTAGCTGCCTATTTGTCAGGAGCAGGAACCACTCTTTTATCCTTCTGGGATGAGGTTTTCAATTTTGATAAGATAGATCTGAAAAAAGTAATGGGTGAAGCAGGAATAGAAGCAACACCCTTTTATCCGGCCATAGACAGAACAGGAACCATTATTGAAACGATTTCCATTTAAGATAGTGTTTTCAACTTCCCTGCATTACAACTGAAGTATTATATTTTTTACCAAAAAAGGCTATTACTCTTTTCTCTCCAAAAGGAACCAACAGAAGCACAAGAACCAGAGTATAACCAATGAATCCTGCCCATACCCAGTTCACAAGTGGATTGATCCAGACCTGAATAATTATTCGTCCTTCATCAATACCGCCAAACTGTACATATACATCTTCATAAAGCCCGCTCATAATTGCAGGTTCTGATGTATCCTGAACATCATCATATTTTCCGGTACTCAGGTTATACAAAGGGTAACTTCGAATTTCGGTTTTTCCTGAATTTATCAAATGATCATCTTTATAGACATTAACATGAACAACCTTGCTTGTATAAAGAGGTGCCGCATTTTTGTTTTCAGGAAACGATTTCTGCTCATAGTCGGCCACTTCTATGAGATAACCCTGAAAACTTTCAGCCTCACCTTTTCCCAGAACAAGTTTTGTTTCGGTTGTAAAAGCTTTTCCAGTAAAACCCACGAACATTACTGCTAACCCGAGATGCACAGCATAACCCAGGTATCTTCTTTTATTTTGAAAGAATATCATGAGAAATCCCGCTAAAAAACTTTCTTTGGTAACAGAAATCCTTGCTCTGGTAGTCTGCAAAAACTCCTCAACGACACCTGAAATAACAAATGCACTCAAAGAAAATGAAATTCCAGCCATTAATTTCAACTCTTCAAACGAAGTGTAGTGAAAATAAAAAAATCTTAGTGCAATATAACCTGAAAATACAATAAATAGTACGGATAACGGAAATTTAAAATTTTTAAACAACGTTTTTGCTGCTGTCTTTCTCCATGCCAGCAATGGTCCTGCTCCGGTTAAAAACATGAGAAGCAATCCAAGAGGTACCATGAATTTATTAAACCAGATTGCTGTAACCGACACCTTTTCTTTTAAAAAATATTCCGTGAACGCAGGGTACATCGTTCCCCAAACAAGGGTAAACAGCATCACTACGAACAATACATTATTAAACAAAAAACCAGCTTCACGACTTAAAAAAGAGTTAATTGGCCGGTCTGACTTCAATTCGGATAACCTGGAAATTATGTAATACGTACTGAACAATACGATAAGAAGCATAAATACAACAAAAAAAGGACCCAACGTAGAGTTTGCAAAGGCATGAACCGAGTTTACGACTCCGGACCTGGTCAAAAAAGTTCCAAAAATACACATTAAAAAAGAGATCGTTACCAAAACCATATTCCATACTTTCAGCATTCCTCGTTTTTCCTGAACCAGAATAGAGTGTAAAAATGCAGTTCCCGTCAACCAGGGCATTAGCGAAGCATTCTCAACGGCATCCCAAGCCCAATATCCGCCCCAACCCAGCTCTTCATAAGCCCATTTTGAGCCCAACATAATTCCGGCGCCAAGAGAAAACCATGAAAAAAGGGTCCAGCGTCTTACAAGACGTGTCCACTTTAAATTGATACGACCTGTCATCAAAGAAGCCATTGCAATTGCATAAGGAATCGCAAATGAGACATAACCAAAATAGAGTACAGGCGGATGAATTACCATTGCCCAGTGTTGCAGCAATGGATTTAAACCCCTGCCATCATTAGAGGTCATAATGCGCTCACCGGCATGAAATACCCGAAATGGGTCAGATGTCTCGGAAAAATTCCCCATGATGCAAAAAAACAAACTGATACCCATTAAAATAACAATTATATAAGGAACTAAAACTGGCTCTTCTTTTTGAATATGGGAAACAGCTATAACAGAAAACAAAATCAGTAAAAAGTTCCAGAATAGCATCGATCCGGCCTGCCCTGCCCATATTGAGGTTACTCTGTAAAAAACAGGTAATGCATTATTTACATGATTGGTTACATAGGCTATGGAAAAATCAGCATTTACAAGTAAATATGTCAAGGAAAGAAGAGAAAAAGAGATAATTATAAAGTGAAGGTATAGAGTTTGCCGGCTCAACACCAAATACTCTTTATCTCTTTTCCAGATTCCCCAAATTCCAGAAAGAAGGGAAACAAGTCCGGTTCCCATCGATAAAACCATTAATAATGAGCCTGCTATTGCCATCTTTATTACCTTATTTTCCCATATTGGCCGGCATAGCAGCCGACTCATACTTTGAGGCGCACTTAGCCAGGACCTTGTCTGCCTCAAATTGATTCATCTCTCTGTTATAAACACCATCCATGCTTAATATGGCTCCATCTTTAAACATATCCGGAAGTAAATTTTTTCCCGTTGCAAAAACCGGAAGCTCCAAGCCATCTTTTTCTACAATAAAATTTGCCTGAATCCCTTTTTTTACAATGGAACCCTCTTTGACGTTGCCGTAGATAGTCATAAAAAGGTTGTCCAGCTTTTGAGGATTAGTTTTCAAAACTTCATAAAACTCTTTTAGTTGATAATGAGGGTGTGCATCCTTACCCGATGAGGAAATTACAAGAAACCCAACACCTAAAACTACTGCAATAACTACTATTGATACTTTTAATTTCACCTTTACCCCTGTTTTTCTGCAAAATATTCTGCATATGCAACTTTTTTATTCTTTTTCACCATACCTTCACTTTTAAAGTAAATTCCCATTAAATGAGAGTGAAAATTTTTCATGAATCCATCGAGAATATAGAGTGCATCTCTGTAAAGAGATTTTTTTTCAGCCATTGCGTCATACATCTCTTTAACCATGGATTGGCTTCTCTTATCAAAAGAGCTGTCCAGATATTCAAAAAAAGCTGCCCGATGGTCATCTACATTTGATTTAGAGAGAGATTTTTTTAGAAAATAGTCATATACCAGCCGTTTTTGATGATCCTTCTCGAAAACAGGTTCTAGCCTGACTTTGTCATCTGCTGTTGCATTTCGAAAATAATCCTGATGCTCATGTAAATATTCAGCAAATTTTTCTTGATAGTAATTTTCAGGGACACTGACTTTTGCTACAGCAGCAATTTCGTCAATAACCCTGTTAATTTCAGTAGAAATATTTTTTCTGGAAAATCTTTTCATCAACATTGAATGCAGATATTTTTTCAAATCTGCCATCGTTTTTATATCAGAATCATACTTCTGGGCAAGGTCATCATTAAGATCCGGCAATAACACAGAATATATTGCATGAACTTTTATTATCAGATCATAAACTCTGGTCTCTTCTTTTCCATCATTATCTACAAAAGATTCGCTCTTTTGAATTTTAATTTCATCGCCTACTTTGCATGCTTTATTTATAATTTCCGTTTCTGCTTCTTTATTAAACTGGTTTTCTCCAAGGATCACCTGGATCCCATTTTCAGAGCTTTCTACTGGTGTCCCTTGAAACCACTTTTCCTGCGTGATGGTTACAAGATCTCCCGCGCTTACAGTGGAACCTTCATCTTTAAGATTTGTAGTCGCAAACATCTTTTGAATGGTTCTCAACTCTTTTGCTATATCTTCATCCGAAATAACAGCAGTATCTTCCATTATATAGATACCTTTCATCTTTCCTGGATCAACAATTGGATTTACGTCAAATAAAACATCGAAAGAATAAGCTCCTTTTTCCTGGTCCATTTTGCTTACATTTACAAACTGGTAAAGAGGTTGATCAAGCTCCTGTATTATCTGACGGGATACAATCTGGAGAAGGTTATTTAAAGCCTTGTCTGTAATATCTTCTTTATATTTTTGTTTTACTATGTGTTCCGGGACCTTGCCTTTTCGAAAACCATCGAGTTTTACCTTTTCACGAACTGTTTGAAATGCCTGTTTTTCTGCCTCATTATACTCTTCTTGAGTGGCTTTCACATGTGCCTTGTAACGAGTACCGTCCATTTTATTTATATTTATTTTTGCCATTGTAATTCAAGATCAAAATAGTTAAACACCATGTCAAATCAATGACAAGAATTGTCCACGAAAATGTTTCAGCAGAAATATCGAATTTTTATGATTTAGCAGATTTTAAAAAGTAATAAAAAGAAAAATCCGGTTTAAAAGCCAATCTATTGAAATAAAAATCGTTGATTTATACTATTTAACACCGGTTATCTTCAAATGCTCATGAATCAACTTTTTAAAGTGTTCCCCTCTCTCCTCAAAAGAAGAAAATTGATCCCATGAGGTAGAGGCAGGAGCGAGCAGCCAAAAAAGTGGTTTATTTTCACTGCTTTCCTGCAAAAAGAAAGCTTGTGATACTGCTTCACTTAAACTTTCATATAAGTTTATATTTTTTAACTCTTTTGATAGTTTTCCACTGATCTCATTTCTATTTTCGCCATATAAAAACAGATGAACATCTCTGCCTGAAAGCAACCTGGTCAGCTCACCATAATCTTCACCTTTGGAACGCCCACCCATAAACAGATAAAAAGGATCCTGGACATTTTGGATCGCCGTAAGGGCGGCTTGTATTGTAGTAGCCTTGGAGTCATTAATATAAGTAATATTTTGATGAGAAGCCACAGTTTCAAATCGGTGCTCGAGAGATTTAAATGTTTGAAGAGCTCTTACTAAAACATCTTCTGAAATACCCGCAAGAGCATGAGTCACAGCTTCTATGGCAAAAAGAGCATTACAGTAGTTATGATTACCTGCAATAAGAAGATCTTTTTTCTTCAACAAGGCTTCCCCCGTTTTTCTGGATAACAAACCTTCACTGTTCCAGTTAAACCTTTCTGAAGATAGGTTTTTACAATCTACAGGCACAATATCAATTTGCGAATTCAAGAATAGCAGCGGGTGATCTTTTTTCCAGAAAGGAGAATGATCTGGCAATAAAAAGGTATTAATGATCAAGACACTGCCCTCATACATTTTTCGCATTAGATTCCATTTGACTAAACCATATTCTTCTACACTTTTATATCGATCCAGATGATCTGGCGCAAGGTTTAAATATATCCCTATTTCTGGAGAAAAATTTCTGGACAACTCCAGCTGATAACTGCTCAATTCTGCAACAATATAGTTATATTTTTGATAACGATTCTTCTCAAACAAAATTCTCGAAAAAGGCAGACCATAGTTTCCCGCAGCAATACTACTTGCTCCATTTTGATTTAAAAGATGGTCAATCAGGGCAGTAGTAGTACTTTTTCCATCGGTACCTGTTACCGCTATCCACCTGAGCCAGTTTAACCTTTCAAAACAATATTCAAGCTCACTAAAAATAAATTTATTTTTGAGAGCAGCCTCCTGAAAAATAGGCTGCTTCAACGAAACACCAGGAGACAAAGTAACACAATCGACAAAATCGATAATATTGCCACTTTCATAATCAGATGCTGATACAATGAAAGAGGCCTTGTTTTTTTTTATATCATCTTTAAGTACTGAATCACCCTTTGCATCAAAAAGATATACCTCAAATCCATCAGATAGCAGAAGTCTTGCATACCATTCACCAGTCTTACCACCGGCTCCCACAAGTAATACTTTTTTATAATTAAAGTTCATATTTTTTAATCATCCCGGCAAACTGCTCTTCTGTTAACAACCCAACTCCCAGTTCAACTGCTTTTTTATATTTGGAACCTGGCTCATCTCCAAACACAAGATACGTTGTATTCTTGCTGACAGATGAGGAGCTTTTTCCACCAAGTTTTTTTACGATTTTCATGGCCACTTCACGGGAAAAATTATGAAGAGTTCCTGTGAAAACAAAAGTTAACCCTTCAAAAGGTTTTTCGCTGCCTGTCACTTCAGGGTAATCTATAGAAAATCCATTATCAAAAAGATGGTTGATTACTTTTTTGTTTGCACTTATTTCAAAATAAGAAACAATTGAATCGGCAATTACAGGTCCAATTTCATTTATCGAAACCAACTCTTCCTTTGTAGCAGAAATCAAAGCCTCCAATGAATCAAAATTTTCTGCTAAAATATCAGCCACTTTAGCGCCTACATTTAATATTCCCAGGCTTCTTAAAAACACTCCAAAGGATACATTTTTTCTGGCCTGTATAGAGCCCAGAATATTTGCAGCCAATTTTTTCCCCATTCCATCAAGTTGCATCAATATTTCTTCATTCAGTAAAAAAATATCATCAATATTTCTGATCAGATTATGTTGAAACAACTTATCAACCCACTCTTCACCAAAACCATCAATATCGAGACCATTTTTAGAGACAAAAAACTTTAAATATGCCCTGTTTTTTCCTGGACACTCTTTGTTTACGCATCGTATGTAAATCTCTTCCTGTTCAAGTGGTTCCCCGCATTCCATGCATATATGAGGAAACTCTACCTGTTGCACAGACTCTGCTTTTGAAATACAGCGCTCTATCTTGGGTATGACATCTCCCGCTCGAATCACCTCTACCATATCACCAGGAGCAACCATCAAACGTTTTATCTCCTGAATATTATGCAACGTGGCGCGCTGAACTACGACACCTCCAATATTCACAGGTTTCAAAATAGCAACCGGAGTAATAATACCGGTTCTGCCCACCTGGTATCTGATTTCGAGCAACTCAGTTACTGCCGATTTGCTCTTAAATTTATAGGCAACTGCGTAACGAGGTGATTTGGCTGTAAATCCTGCCCTATCCCAGAGTTCAATATTGTCGCACTTCAGTACTATACCGTCAATATCAAAATCAAGCTCAGAACGCTTTAATTCTATGTTTTTATAAAAATCTTCTATATTATTTATGGAGCCTGTGATAGTAAAAGCAGCAGAATGAAAACCAGCGCTTTTGAAATATTTCTCATATATTTCACTTTGTTTCAATGGCATTTGATTTTTAATTAGGGAAAGTTCAGATTCCACAACTCTTCCGACTCCATACGGAAAAAAATATAAATTTCTCGATGCGGTAACAGCTGAGTCCTGTTGTCGTATTGAGCCGGCTGCGCCGTTTCTCGGATTGGCAAACTGTTTTTTACCGGCCCGGGCAAGAGTTTCATTCAGGGCCAGAAAAGAAGCTGTCGGCATAACAATTTCACCACGAACCGAAAGATAATCAGGAGGATACTCCATGACCAGCTTTAAAGGAATATTTTTTACTGTTCGGATATTATGGGTAACATCTTCACCATACACCCCATCACCCCGGGTACTACCAGACAAAAAGTAACCTTTCTCATATACCAACTCTACAGCCACACCATCAAATTTTAATTCTCCATGATAACTTAGTGACTCCGTTACGCTTCCATTTTCACGCAACACTTTTGTTAAACGCTGATCAAATTCTTCAAGTTCATTAAAAGATGTAATATTATCAAGACTCATCATCGGCGGATCATGTTTAATTTCCGGAAAGTTTTTCTGAACTGTTCCTCCGACTTTGTGAGAAGGAGAGTCGACTGCCAACCAGTCAGGGTGGAATTCTTCCACCCTCTTTAAAATCTGCATCATCTGATCGTATTGCGCATCATCGATTAAGGGGTCATCCAATGTATAATAAAGAAAATTCTGATATTGTAAAAAAGATATTAATTTCTGGTACTCTTCCTGATTATATTCTTCCGGGACTTTCGAAAGTTCCTCAATTTTAATTTTGTTCACTATTTTTTCTCAATATAGTATTATCTCTTCACCGGCAATTCCGATTTGACAGGTAAATTGTCAGCTCATGCTCTTTAAATTTCAAGAGGGGCAAACTCCTTCTCAAGGTAGTTTTTCAGATCATGAGCAAGTGACGATGAAAAGCCTGCACCTAAGAATAATATAGTCGTATCTTTTTGATAGGCTCTCACCTGATCTACCATAGATTCAATATTTTTAACCCCCAGAATATCAATGGCATTCTCTGTGCACTGGCTCCATAAGCCATGATAATGAGCATAAGACTCCATCTTTTTTTCACCGGCTGCGTCGTAAATATTCATAAGATATATTGCCCTGTTTTTAAAATACTGATCAAGAACAGAGATGAAATCTTTGAAAAAATGTATAAACCTCGATACCCGATGAGGCTCCCAAACCGGAACTATCGTTTCACCTTTTTCCTGAAGCGTTTTTAAAACCGCCCTGATTTCAGTAGGATGATGAGCGTAATCATCAATAATTTTCACTATAGCTCCATTGCTATTGCGGATATAAGAAATTACCTCCATTCGCCTTGCAACTCCTCTATAGTATTTAGGAGTATCTGCAATTACCTTATGATCAATTCCCATCAGGAGACCTGCCATAACAACAGCCGAACCGTTAAACAGATTGTGAACCCCGGGCAGACCTACTTTAAAACGGATTTTCTCAATCTGAGGCTTGAAGGTTATGTCATGAGTTTCCTCATCTATACCCATACTTTTTAAAATATTTTCAACATTTGCAGAAAGTTTTCCCACCCCAAGATAATTCCTGCTGATCTCAAGTGTGGGCAAAAAACTTCCACCATGGGCCAATGTATTATCTATAAATGCATTAAAATTCTGTATGAGCAGATCTTCATCACGGTAATTATCAACATGATCAAGTTCCATATTGGTTACGATAGCAATAGAAGTGTGTATATCTAAAAAACTGCGATCTGACTCATCTGCTTCAATGACAAGCAGAGGTTTCCCCTCGTACTTTCCCGAGCCGATCCTTACATTGGAACCCCAGTCATGAAGCGTTCCTCCAATAATTGCTGTAGGGTCCAGACCTGCCCTTTCCAGCAAAAAAGCTACCCAACCGGAAGTTGTCGTTTTTCCATGTGTTCCTGATACCGCAATGGTAAAATACTGAGAGGTAATAAAACTTAACAGGGGATGCCTGTGGAACACCTCCTGCCCGCGACTTAAAGCACTTTTGTATTCAGGGTCACTGGAAGGAATTGCACTGCTGATAAAAACTACTGCTGTATTGTCGATATTTTCAGGTTTACTGCCTTCCCAGACTCTCGCTCCCATGCTTTGCAGTTTATCAAGGTAAGTTCCACCATTTTGATCTGAAGCAGAAACCGTGTAACCTTGTGCAAGCAAAACCATCGCAAGAGCACTCATTCCGACACCCCCGCCACCAATAATGTGAACAGCTCTTTTTTTATCAGTCAATAATTGTGCAACTTTTTGAAGATCATCCATTTTTTATTTTGCTAGGAGTTTTATTCTTCATAGGTGAACAATCATTTTTTAAGCATCACAATCTCCTTTTTTAAGGCTTCATGTTTTACAATTTTCCTGTTAAAAATATTTTTTTTATTTGCTGCCTGCAAAGACATGGCAATGATAGTAAACTAAATGAAAAAAAATATTAATAAATCCCAGCTCTTGACAGATTACTTTCTTTCATTGGACCCACTATATCAAGAGACGCTATTTGAGTTTGCCGAATATTTACATAAAAAGCATGGAAAAAAACGTAACGTCAAAATCTCCAGGCCCGAAGCAATTCCACGTCCTGAAAAGGAAAGTGTTATCGCCGCAATGAAACGCCTTAATCAAACGTATCCCATGTTAAATAAGCAAAAAATATTAGAACCCGCCTCAGACCTTTTATCCGCCCATCTTCTGAAAGGAGAAAATGCTTTCAATATTATTGAAAAATTGGAACAACTTTTTCTCGACGAATATCAGAAACTGCGCGAGCAGTCAAACACCTCATCATTAAAAAAAGGCAAACGAATAAGCTAGAATCATAAAAATATTCTCCATGAAAAAAAAAGTAAACGAAATTAATAAATTAACTGTCCAGTTCAACAATAAACGTTTTGAGACAATCTTTTTAAAATCAATATTACCTGCCCAGATAAAATTTTTTATTAATGCTGCACTTATCGGCACAATGGCTACTATATTATTTTTAATTCCTGACTATGTAAAATCAGGTTGGAATAAACAATTTGTTGAATCACTTATCTCCCGCATGACAATTTCAAGTTTTGTTCTTTTCTTTGTATACCTTGTAAAAAAAATTAAAAACCCTTATATTTTTCATAATATGTTGTTTCTTATTGCACTTTCCATTACAGCAAACACGACTTTTGTTGTAATCAAAATGAACAATCACTCGGTCATCTACGCCATGTCTGAGGTAATTGCAATTATGGTCTATTATATATTTCTGCAACAACGATTCCTGTTTTCATTAACAACAGCCATATCGGGAACGATCATAATATTTTATGCTCATCTCCATTTTGGAAATCTTGATACGGTTTCTCTGGAAACTATTTTCATGGCTTTTTTATTGACGAATATTTTTGGTATCATCTACAACAGAAGCCTGAATTACTCTCTCAGACAAAATTTTTCAAGTCTGGAATACGAGAGAAAAATAAATATCCGACTTGAAAAGGAAATCACTCAAAGACAAAAACTCGAGCAAACATTGATTGATATCGCCCGTATCGACAGTATGACAGGCCTTTACAATAGAAGATTTTTTATTGAGCTATGCGAAAAAGAGTTAAACAGACAGGAGCGCTATCACACACATTTTTCTTTACTCATGATAGATTGCGACCACTTTAAAAATATTAATGATAAATTTGGCCACGCTCAGGGAGATAATGTTCTGATAGCTCTTTCTACAATTTTTCAAACCATTACCCGTAAAAGTGACATCATTGCAAGAGTTGGAGGAGAAGAGTTTATGATTATTTTACAGGAGACAAATCTGGAAGATGCGTATTTAATGGCAGAAAAAATAAGAAAAGAAATTTCAGAACGGATGATATCCAATCATCATATAACCGTAAGCATTGGAGTCACTCAGTCACAACCACAGGAGACTCTTGAATCGATTTTATCAAGAGTTGACAAGGCCTTGTATTCAGCCAAAACAACCGGAAGAAACCGTGTAGTAAAAGCCTGACTCTGAACAAGTTTAACTTAATATGAAATTATATAGCAGTAATGAATACAAGTAATACATTACAGAATAATTAAATTTGCCCTGGGAGTGAATAATGGATTTTATATTATTATTGATTGTACTTTTTTTCTATATGCTACTTCAGGGAGTTGTTATGATATTTATCGCAATAAACGTTCACACGAATACCCAAACCACAAACCAGATTCTCGAAAAACTTGACGCCCTGGAAAAAAATCAGAAAACAAACTGATTTATCTATAACATATCTTTTCAGCGCTCAATGAAAAAAAATTCTCAAATAGTTATGCGCTACTAAAACTTCGAACTTGAATGTTTATAAATTTTAAACATTGTTTGTATGATTAACAAATTTATGGTTATCTTTTTTATCTTTACTATATTTACTATAGGTATGAAAAGAATATAAAATTGTTACTAAAGAGTTTATACCTTTAAACTAAAATAAAAAAAAGATATTGAAAAGTCTAATGTTAAGTATTTTATGGAATTGGTTATTAAATTTAAATTATGAAATGTTTGATGTAAGGAGATAATATGAAAAAAATAGTGGCAATAGCATTTTTCTTATCAGTGGTTCCTTTATGGAGTGAAACAGGACTGGAAATTATAAAAAAAGTTGATAATAATCAAAAATTTTCAACAGAAAAATTCCAGATGCGAATGATAATTGAAAAGGGAAACCGAAAAATGGTCAAGTCACTCTTTGGGTACGGAAAAGATATGGGGAATAACTCATTTATGGAGTTTACCAATCCGGAAGACAAAGGGGTAAAATATCTGAAATTAAATGATGAGTTATGGATCTATTTTCCGGATGCAGATGAAATTATGAAAATTTCCGGACATATGCTGCGCCAGGGAATGATGGGAAGTGATATCTCATACGAAGACATGATGCGCAAAGAGACTCTCGAAGAAAGTTATGAGGTCAAACTAACAGGAACACAAACAATAAATAAATTGGAATGTTTTGTGGTGGAACTGAATGCAAAAACAGCTGATGCGCTTTATGAAAAACAGATTATTTATGTAGATAAAAATAAATATGTTCTGGTCAAAATTGATATGCATGCCCGTGGGGGACGTCTGCTTAAAACACTGGAACAATTTGATTTTAAAAAAATAGATAACCGGTATATTCCTCAATATATAATAATGAAGGATTTAAGAAGAAAAGACTCAAAAACCACAATTGAATTTATCTCTGTGCAGTTTGATATAAAAATTCCACCAGGAGTTTTCAGCAAAAGTTATTTGAAACGATAGTATACTTTACAAACGAGGGGCTATGGTACAGATTACCCATTTTATTAATCTTTCCATAATTATTTTTTTAATATCTATGGAAAATTCAAATTCGATCTCAGCTCAAGAAACTGATCTCGATACTGAAATTGAGACAGAATTTTCAGAAGATAATTCTCCATCAACTCTTGGGGAATATAATCAGCCGATAACTCTTTCAGGTCTCTTAAGGAATGACTCTACCTATGCTCGTTTCGATAAAAAAGCTTTGCAACGGGACTACTTCAGCAACCTGTTAGAGGCACGGATAATTCTGGAAAGAAAAAGAAGCGACTGGAATTTTTATTCAGACATGCGTCTTTACCTGTTTGAAGGCGGTGACAGTATGGGCATTCAAAAGGCCCAATATGACAAAAACCAGGCCAGATTAATGAGGTCTTTCCTCCGGTATTTTTCATCTGTGGGAGACTTTACAGTTGGAAAAATGTACATAAACGTGGGAAATACAGGTATATTTAACCCCTTTGAGCTTGATAAAAGCATTCAATTCAGCGACCTTCAGTATGCACGCGAGGGATTTACCGGATTAGAGTATTCCCTGCCATGGAATTTAAATAACTTCAAGCTGTTCACTGCAGCAGCAAAAAACTTTAAATATCAACCTGTTGCAGGGTATAATCCCATCTATGGAACATCGCTACAGCTGCACTTTTACACTATTGATGCCGGAATGGCAATGATTCATAATGACAGGAATAACAACCGCTCGGGACTTTTTTTTAAAGGCGACATGATTCTGGGTGTACAAGGCTCTTACGCTGCTCATACAGATGATAAAATGAAATTTCAATACAACGAAGCCAATGCAGGAATAGACTACAGTTTTTACAGCGGTAAAATAATTACTACTCTGCTCTACTATTATAATGAGAAAGGGGCCAGCGATAAAATCAATTACCAAAATAATGCAGAAGCATTCTTAAAAGCCCGTGACTATATTCTACTTTCGGGAGTTTATCAAATAGATGAATTCTGGAATATTCAAATGCCGGTTTTTTTCAATATTGTTGACCAAAGCACCGTAATAATACCATCAGTAACTACTTTGCTCTCAGGAGGATTAAGCATTAACGTACAACTGCCATTTTTTACTGGAAAAACAAACGATGAGTTCAGCAATACCCGGAATTTATTTACACTACTTTTACGAATCGAGGGAAAATTTTAAAAAAAAGCATAAAAAGGAGAAAACTATGTTACTTGAAATCAAGAAATTAAGCAAGAGCTACCACACCGGAAAAATCGACTTCCCCGCTCTCAAAGATATAACTCTCAATATTAAAAAAGGAGAGTTTACCGCATTTGCAGGACCATCGGGCTCAGGTAAAACAACCCTTTTAAACTGTATCGGATGTCTCGACCGGGGAGAAAGCGGAGAAATTATTCTCGAAGGTGAAAACATTATGGGGAAAAAACCTAATGAACTTGCACAGATTAGAAAGCAAAGCTTTGGTTTTATTTTTCAAACATATAACCTGTTTCCTGTTTTAACCATTGCAGAAAATATTGAAATGCCTCTAAAATTGCTCCGCACTCATTCGACAGAAGAGATTAACCATATGGTAAATGATATGCTTCAAAAGGTCGGGCTGGAAGGATTTTCTAAAAGACATCCACTTGAACTTTCAGGTGGTCAGCAACAGAGGGTCGCCATTGCACGGGCCCTTATAAAAAAACCTAAAATAATTCTGGCAGATGAACCCACGGCTAACCTTGATTCAAAAACCGGTGAGAATATAATCGGACTGATGAAAGAGTTGAATCACAGGGAAGAAGTTACCTTCCTTTTCTCTACTCATGATAAAATGGTAATGGAACAGGCGGGCCGTTTAATTAAAATTCACGATGGAAAAATCACAGAAGATATTATTAACGGAGCAAAAAAGAAAAAATAAAAAAGGGGGGTTATCATGAAATATATTTTATCGATTGCATTAAAAAACATTTTAAGATCAAAACGGCGAACGATTCTTACATTTATGATGCTTACTTTCAGTGTTGTTTTTTACATTATTTTATCAGGAATGTATGCTGGTATGGATAAATCTTCTTTTGAAAACCTTATTGAATTTGATACAGGTCATATTAAAATCAGAAAAGCAGATTTTAATGAAGATATTCCTTATAGCACAGATAATATCATTTCAGATTCGGACGCTCTCATTAAAAAACTGGGTGCCTATTCTTTTATTACAGGATACACAGAAAGATTTCATTTTTTTGCAGAACTTGACAATGGAATGGATGTTACCCCTGTTGTTGTTACTGGCTTTGATTCTAAAAGAGATAAAGATGTCTTTACCCTTGAAAAATTTATTGTTGAAGGTACATATGATAAAAGCGGGGCAATAATGGGTATCGAACTGGCTCAAAATATGAATCTTGCTCTTGGCGATATCTTTTATATCACCTTTCGGAATGTAGTTGGCTCCTATGTTTCCCTGGAGGTTCCAGTAACAGCAATCCTTTTTGCTGCAGATCCCATGACAAACTCTCAAAAAGTATTTCTGGATCTGGAGCTTGTTAAAAACATTATGGGCTCACGGGGCGCAACCGAAGTCACCATAAAAACAGAGAAACTGGATAAAGCATCTCTATATTCACAAACATTGAGAGAAAATATTCCGGGCTATGACATAAACAGCTGGCAGGAGCTTTCTTATGAATTTTCAGGCGTCGTTAACACGAAAAAAAAAGCAAGCAATGTAATTCTGTTCATAATCATGACAATTGCCATGGTAGGAATTGTTAATACCATACTGATTTCTATTTATGAAAAACGCCGTGAAATCGGCACGCTGAAAGCAATGGGAATGGTTGACTCCGAAGTCAGAAATTTATTTATTGCGGAAGGTTTATTTATCGGACTTGCCGGCAGCATAGTTGGTTCGCTTGTAGGAGCACTGGCAAATATATATTTCGTTTATCATGGCATTGACTACTCAAGCATCTCAGACCAGTTTGCCAGTCAATCGGGAGCTGCCATGATCGGGGTAATTAAATCTGTATGGAGTTTTCAGGATTTTTTTATGATCATTACTTTATCGACATTAGCAAGCACTCTTGCAAGTTATATACCTGCAAGAAAAGTAATGGATATGCAGCCGGTTGATTGTCTGAGAACCATTTAGGGGGAAAATACTATGATTACCAAATTTGCATATAGAAACCTTTTAAGAAACAAAAAAAGAACTCTGATAAGTGCTCTTTCAGTATTTGTCGCCGGACTTCTCGTGGGAGTTGCCTATGGATGGGTAAACGGAATGATGGATAATATGCTGGAAAGCTTTATCAAATATCAGACAGCACATGTACGCATTACCACAGAAGAATATGAAAACCGTCAGAAATTTCTTCCGGTAGATGAAATAATTTACGAATCCGAAACTTATATCGATCATTTCAAAAAAATTAAAGGAGTAAAAAATATTGAACAGAGGATTCGGTTTGGTATTCTTCTCGGAAAAGAAGAAACAACACTTCAGGCGGTAGGAATGGGACTGGATATAAACAATAACAGTTTCCATCTCAAAGAAAAGATTATTGATGGGAAAACGGAAGACCATGGAATTTACATTGGTCACAAACTTGCCTCCAAACTAAAAATTAAAATTGGTGATGAACTTTTACTCGCCACAAAAACCAGTATGGGAGGCCTTAACGGAATCAAGCTTAAAGTTGCTGCCATTTTCAAAATGAATATGACATCACTGGATTCACGTTTTTTCTTTATTAATATCAACGATGCAAAAAGACTGTTAAAAATATCTGAAGGAATTACAGAAATTTATATATTTGCAGACGATGAAAAAATGAGCGATTCAATAAGCGACCAGATCAAACCCCTTCTTGGCGCAGGCATAGTTTCCCGCACCTACAAGGAGCAGATGGGTGCAATGTACGCTTTTATTGGAATTGGAAAAATGATCTATTTTATAATTGAAATGGCAATATTATTTCTTGCCTGCTTTGTCATAATCAATACTATGACGATGGCTATATTTGAAAGAATGCGTGAAATCGGGACAATGAAAGCGTTAGGCTTCAGTGAAAAAGAACTTTTCTGGACATTTACCACAGAAGGAGCATTTATTGGAATGGCAGGTGGATTACCCGGAGCCCTGATTGGTTTTGGCTTCATATTTGTGTTATCTATCACGGGAGTAAATCTAGAAGGAATGCTCTCTTCAATCGATATGCCCATGGAGTATATTATATATCCCAAGCTCACGGTTATCGACATTTTTGCTGTAATCTCCATGGCCTGTGTGGTACCAGTTATGGCATCTATGATTCCTGCCCGATATATACGCAGGTACCTGCCTTCAGATGCATTGAGAATGTAATATGAGCTATATTTTTCTTCTTGCCTTTAAAAACATACTACGCTCGAAAAGACGTACCATTTTAACAATTACAACGTTAGCATTTGGCGTTATGCTTTATATAGTCATTTCAGCAATGTATGCCGGTCTGGATAAATCATCCTATAATAATCTTGTTGAGTTTGATACGGGACATATTAAAATCAGAAAAGCAGGGTTCGATGAAGAAAACCTCTATAGCAATGAAAATATTTTTACCCAAAACAGGGAAATTATCAATGCTCTGAAACAATTTGATTTTATCAAAGGAGTAACAGAGCGAATAAACTATGTTGCAGAGATCGATAATGGCTATGATCTTCTTCCCATTGTAATGACGGGTTTTAGTACAGAAAGTGACTCAACTGTTTTTTCTCTGGAAAGGTTTATAATTGAGGGGAAGTTAGACAATAAGGGGGCAATACTGGGAAGAGAACTGGCGATCGACATGAAACTGAAGGTCGGTGATAGCTTCTGGGCAACTTTCCGTGATATGAATGGCAGTTTTCGCTCGATGGAAAGTTATGTCAGTGCAATTATTTTTTCTTCGGATCCATTCTCCAATCAAGGCAAAATATTTCTGCCGCTTGAGCTTATGCAATCAAATCTGAATACAACGGGAGCAAGTGAAATAACGATAAAAACCATTGACATTGAAAAAGCTTCAGAATTTGCATCTGAAATTAAAACTACTTTACCTGATTTTCAGATAAAACCCTGGCAGGAGATGGCCACAGATTTTATCAAGGCGATGAAAATGGAAAAAAGAATGAACATGATTATTGTTGCAATAATAATGGCAATGGCGATGATTGGAGTAATCAATTCTATTCTAATATCCATTTATGAAAAAAGAAAAGAAATCGGTACTCTTTTTGCAATGGGCATGATTAAAGAAGAAATTCGAAATCTTTTTATTCTGGAAGGATTTCTTATCGGCCTGATGGGTTCCATTGTTGGCTGCTTTGCAGGTATATTTATCAATATTTATATGGTAAATACTGGTCTCGATTACAGTGAACTAAGTAACAATGATTTACAGATAGGTTATGGTAATGAAATGATAACCATAATGAAATCTGCCTGGGTCTTTACTGATTTTATCATAATAATATTTATTTCAGTCATAACCTCAACATTTGCAAGTTATTTGCCCGCACAAAAAGCGATGGAAATGCAACCAGTAGATTGTTTGCGAACTACCTGACGTATACTTTGCACTTTATGTGTTTGATTTTAAAAAAATCTGAAACCGATTCTAAAAGAAAATAATTTCAAGCGGGCGTAAGCTTCATTTTTTTTTGATAATTAATCAGATATACTGCTCCGAGTGAAATCACTCCACCTGATACAAGTGTCCAATGCGGCTTTTCATTTAAAAACAAAACTGCAGCCAATAGCGCGCTTAATGGAACAATGAAAATAAATGAGCTTGATTTCTTTGATCCGAGTCTGGAAGAAGCCATAAAATATATAGTGGTTCCAAATGATGTAGCAATAACAGCCATATAAAAAATATTGAACCAGAACATGGACCCATAATCTACTACATCTCTCCATGGTTCATGAAAAATGAAAATAAAATTAATCAACGTAGACAACATGTGAATGTAGAATGTAAATTTGATTGCAGAAAGGTCCTTTCCAGATTTTTGGCTCACAATTGTCATAAATGCCCAGACAAAAGCTGCACTGACAAAATATAAATTTCCACTATCTGCAAGCTCTGCGAAGGAAAAAGAATTTAATCTCAACATTATCATACCACCAATAAGACCTAAGAGCAACCCTGCAATTTCATGCCTGTTAAACCGATGGGCAAAAATAAACGAGGCGATAAAAAAGGTAATTATTGGGTTCAGAGTTGTAACCATTACTCCACCCCGGCCAGCAAGACCATAAAACAGTCCCCTAAAAAAAAGGTAATTATAAAATGTCAGCAAAATTGCACCTGTAAGAACATATAAAGCTGCCCGTTGATTAATCTTAAAATTTCTATCAAAAAAAATTACTGCAGGAATCATAAAAAGAGATGTAATTAAAAACCTCCAGAACATGATTATTTCTGGTGTTGTATAAACAGATACGACCTTACCCGATGACCAGCTGACACCCCATGTTACCATGGCTAGTGCAAGCAAGAGATAAACCCTGACCGGAAAACGAATCTGCTCTTTCATTGTTAGTCGGCGATATCAGGCTCAACAAAAGACCATTTTATTTCAGGGTATCTGGCTTTTATTTTTTTTTCAAACTCATTTATCACAACACATGCTTCATTAATTTTCAAACGCTCATTCATTAATATTTTTATAGATATCATAATATCCGGTCCCATTTGAACTGAAATTACTTTTAAAAGTTTCTCTATGTTTTCATTGGCAGAAACTTCCTTTTCAATAAATTCCACTATTTCAGGATCTGCACTTCGTCCAATTATCATTGCCTTGATTCTAGTAATAATAAAAATAGAAACAACAATCAATAGCGCCCCGATAAAAATAGACCCATAGGCATCATAAACAGGATTACCGGTATAAAGAGCGAGAAGTAAAAACAATAACGCAAAAAATAACCCTAAAAGAGCAGCAACATCTTCACCAAAAACTACAATCAATTCTGCACTTCTACTTTTAAACAACCATTGAAAAAAAGTTTGATCTTTTTTTATTTTGATAATCTCTTTTACAGCGCCAAATAAACTGCCTGACTCAAGAAGAAGCGAAGAAATTAATACAGCAATGGCTACATAAGGAGTTGTTAATGGTTTCGCTTCAACCAGTTTGTGAATTCCTTCATAAATTGAAAAAATTCCACCCATTCCAAAAAGCAGCATCGCAACAATAAAACTCCAGAAATAAATTACCTTTCCGTGACCAAGAGGATACTCTTTAGACGGTGGAATCTGGGCTCTTTTTAAACCCCAGAAAAGAAGAAGTTGATTAATACAATCTGCCAGCGAATGAATGGTTTCAGCCATCATGCTTCCTGATCCGGTTATTACCGTCGCCACCCCTTTTGCAATAGCAATTCCAAGATTTGCGGAAAATGCATAAAAAATTGCCTTTGTCGATGAATGTGAGTCGCTCATATAGGCCATTCACAACTTCACTTTGCCATGTCAAACCTAAGATTACAATATTTATTCTTTTTATTTTTTTTCGCCGTTACAAATCAGTTTTGTTTATAATACTGGATGTATGAATAAATGGATACTGATACTGATTTCTATTATAGGAGCAATCTCTTTTGCTGTTGTAACGGGCATTATAAATCCGGCTGAAAAGGTAAATGCCCTGTGGATTGTGGTCGCAACCGCGTCCATTTATGTAATAGCCTACAGACTTTATGGAGCCTGGATCGCCGCAAAAGTATTATCTGTAAATACAAAATATATTACTCCGGCTCATCGCCTGAAAGATGGTATGGACTATCATCCTACCAATAAATGGGTATTATTTGGACACCATTTTGCTGCTATCGCAGGTGCTGGCCCTTTGATTGGCCCCATGCTGGCAGCGCAGTTTGGCTATCTTCCCGGATTTCTCTGGATTTTAATAGGATCTGTTTTGGGTGGTGCTGTCCATGATCTCGTTATTCTGGTTGCATCCGTAAGGAGAGATGGCAAGTCTCTTGCCCAGATTGCCAAAGATGAGGTGGGCCCTGTTGGAGGAATTGCCGCATCCATTGCAATCTTTTTTATCATTATCGTGGCTCTTGCGGGTCTTGGGCTGGCGGTTGTCAATGCGATGGCCGAGAGTCCCTGGAGTACCTATACAATTTTTGCTACCATCCCCATTGCACTGGGTATGGGAATTTATATGCAATTTATCAACCCGCATGCCATAAAAAGTATAAGTATCATTGGGGGATTGCTGCTTTTGTTTGCAGTTTTTTCAGGCAGATTTATTGCAGGTTCTCCCTTTGAACCTTTTTTCAATCAACCCAGAAATATCATTATTATAGGAATAGCTATCTATGGATTTATCGCTTCTGTTTTACCGGTCTGGATGCTTCTTGCTCCGAGGGATTATCTCAGTACCTTTATGAAGGTAGGCACCATTTTCATACTGGCAATTGGAGTAATTTTTATTGCACCCTCGCTGGAAATGCCTCCCGTAACCAAATTTATACACGGTGGCGGTCCGATAATTCCCGGATCTGTATACCCTTTCATGTTTATCACCATCGCCTGTGGTGCAATCAGCGGATTTCATGCACTTATCTCATCGGGCACCTCTCCTAAAATGATCTCTTCCGAAGCTGATCTGCTCTTTATCGGTTATGGAGCAATGCTTGCAGAGGGATTCGTTGCCATGATTGCCCTTGTTGCAGCCTCCATATTAATACCTGGTGATTACTTTGCCATAAACACCCGACTTACCTTTGATCAACTTGCAGCACTGGGTTTTCCTGTATCTAGAATAAATGAACTTTCTGCACTTGTGCAAACAAATGTTCAGGGAAGGCCGGGAGGAGCAGTTTCTCTTGCAGTCGGAATGGCTGCTATACTTTCAGCAATTCCAGGAATGAAATCACTAATGCCCTACTGGTACAACTTTGCACTCATGTTTGAAGCTCTTTTTATCTTAACAACGGTGGATGCAGGCACCCGTGTTGCCCGTTTTTTATTACAGGAGGTCGGCGGACATATCAGCAAACCATGGGGAAGAACAAACTGGATTCCAGGTATCATTATCAGCAGCGCAATAGTTGTTTTAATGTGGGCCTACCCCCTCTGGACAGGTGAAGTATCAACCATCTGGCCCATGTTCGGGGTAGCAAACCAGCTCCTTTCAGCCATCGCCTTCGGAATTGGAACCACCGTAATCATTAAAAGTCGAAAAGCAATATACTCATGGATTACTGCGATCCCGATGATTTTTATGTATATAACTACCTTTATTGCATCTTATCATTTAATAATACTATTTATGGAAAAATCAATGGCCTCTGAAATTTCTCCAACGGTTGCGTTTACCTATAAAATCAACATCGGACTATTGGTTTTAATGTGCACACTTGCATTCATCTCTCTGATTGATATGCTCTATAAATGGTATGGCTTTCTAAACGGTACACGAAAAATACAAACAACAGAAGTGCTTCGTGAAAAAGTGGTTTAAAAGTTGTTTTTTAAAAGTTGTTTAAGAAGGTTAAATATTTAAAACACGGATAATTTTTCGCCCTTGAGTATTTAATCAGGGGCATTATTCATTGGATCCAATTTCACCAAAACTCTCTCTGAATAGATTGGAAAACTCATAAAAAAACTCTTCCAGAGAAGGAGGTGAAGGGAAACCCATTTGAACCATGTTGGTTACAGGAAGATTTAATCCACAGCTAAAAATTGCCTCATAAGGCATTAAATCATTAGAAATATTGATGGAAACACCATGATATATAGCTCCCCTTTTTAAACCAAGACCAATAAAGGCAATTTTTCCTTTGTTTGTCCAGACGCCCGTATAGCGCTCATCACGATACGATGAAATATTATACTTTTTTAAAAGAGTAATAATCACGTTTTCAAGATATCGAATATATTTTTTTAAGGATGGAACAGAACCCAGGGGCAGTACTGTATAAATGACCAATTGACCTGGATTGTGAAGTGTTATTGAACCTCCCCGTCTTGCCGGAGTTACGTCAATTTTCTTACGTACATGAGAAGGCTCACTTTTTAAGCCTGAGGTATAGATCAATGGGTGTTCCTGACCTATCAGATAACATTTTTTTTGCTGTACAACCTCAAAGGTTTTTTCTTCCATCAATATTAAACTTTTCTGATAAGAATGCAAAGACAGATAATTGGACTTAATTAATATTGACATAAAGACGAAATGTAAATATGAACACAGCAAACGAGAACTCTTTCAATAAAATAACCGATGATGGCGATCGCCTGTTAATGGAAGCGCCCAAATTGCATGCAGCTATTCTCTTTTTTGTCTCACAAACTGCGCAACGATTAAACAGAATTTCTCTTTGTAAACATCTTTACTATTCCGATGGTCATTTTTATCAAAAATATTCTCGTCCCATTACAGAACTCGAATATCTTCATATCGAGGGAAGCCCCCAACCCGTTTTTTTTAATGAAATAATTCATGAAATGATAATCAACAATGAATTAGAGGTTGTTCCCAGTGTTGTTACCGAAAATACAGCAGATGGAAAAAAAATCATGGTACTAAAAGGCCATTATTACAGAGCCAAAATTGAACCTCAAATGAATATTTTCTCCCGTGAGGAAAGAAAAGTATTAAATTCTATGCTTTTTCTTTTTAAAGGAGATCTTACTCTCGAAACACGTTATTACCCAAATTTATATCAACAATATACCCAGACCGGCCTTTATGAAAAAATAGAATACAAGCAACTTCCTGAACTGATTCGTCCTCATCTCAGCTGGAAAGCCTGGGCAAGCAAAGTATTCAGACTTCTATGGCAGTAGAAGAATTTACGAAGTATATTTGTTTGCTTTACAGCAACTCTCTTGTCATTTTTTTGCTTTAGTGGTGCAAAAAGTAAGAACAAAAAAGAAAGAAAACCCAATCATCGAAATAAAAAATCTACGCCTGAGTTTTACGCAGGATAATAAAAAATTTGAAGCCCTTCGAGGAATAAATCTTACTATTAATGAATCAGAAATTGTAGGGGTTGCCGGAGAATCAGGATCTGGAAAAACGATAACCGCCTTGTCCATTCTGGGATTACTGGAGTCAAATGCAGAAATAACTGAAGGTGAAATATTGTTTAAAGGAAACAATTTACTCTCTCTTTCTGAAACACAATGGAACAAAATCAGGGGCGCAAAAATTTCAATGATTTTTCAAGAACCCATGAGTGCATTGAATCCGGTTCTTACGATCGGGTATCAGATTTCCGAAGTACTGCTGACGCATACATCATTATCGAAAAAAGAGTCCAGAGAACGTGCTATCCACTTGCTCGATGAAGTGGGAATTTCAATGGCTGAACATCGTTATGACAGTTATCCTTTTGAGCTTTCGGGAGGCATGCGCCAGAGAGCAATGATTGCCATGGCTCTTGCTGCATCTCCTGAGTTACTGATTGCAGACGAACCTACCACCGCTCTTGACGTTACGATTCAGGCTCAAATACTGGATCTCATACAAAAGCTAAGTGAAAAAAACAAAATGGCAGTGCTCTTTATTACGCATGATCTTGGAATTGTAAAAATGCTCACAAACAGAATCGCTATCATGTACGCCGGCGAAATTATAGATACAGGGAACACTGCTCAGGTATTAAAAACGCCCAAACATCCTTACACACGTGGCCTGCTGAACTCGCTACCCTCTATGGCGTTTCGCAACGGAAAACGAAAACCTCTTGAACCTATACCTGGCCAGGTTCCACTGCTATCCGAACTAAAAGAAGGTTGCTCTTTTTATTCCCGATGTTCTTACCGAAAGAAAAATTGTTTGAACGATATTAAAATAAAAAAAATCAGCAATCAGGAATACAAATGCATACTGTAAATTATTATGCTTTCGCCGACGGTGCATCCAAAGGAAATCCAGGAGACTCTTCCATCGGAGCCATCTGCATGACCACCGGTGAGTGTTCCCTTGCCCAGTATCATGAGAAACCCGATTCTATTATTTTTGAAATAAGTGAGAAAATTGGTAAAAAGACAAATAATGAAGCAGAATATATGGCATTGATCAAACTTCTCGAAACCTTTTTAGAAAAAAATATTTTGAAAGCAACTATTTTCATGGATTCTGAACTTGTAATAAGGCAAATTACAGGTGTCTACAAAGTTAAAAAAGAACACCTTCAAAAGCTATTTCAACAAGTTCAAAATTTGATCCAGCACGGCCAATTTACATTCAAACATATTCCCAGAGAAAAAAATCAAATTGCAGACTTTCTTGCCAACAAGGCATTAAAATAAATTCACTGAAATATGCTTCAAAACAATCAACAAATAGAGTTTCTAAATTGCCCTCCTCCATGGACTCCCAACCTTGAAGTTGAAAATCTGAATAACAAAAAAATCGAGGAGATAATCGACACCGCATATGATATTCTGGCCAACCATTTTTCAAGGTATCAAAAACGCGAAGAGCAGATAAATATTTCAAAATCCATATTAAAAAACCTTCTGGGAACTCAAAACTATATTTTTGAGGCAGGTACAGGCATCGGTAAATCTTTTGCCTATCTTATACCGGCAATTGCCTACTCTTATATTTCTGGCGAAAAAGTGGTTATCTCTACGGAAACAAAAAACCTGCAATTGCAACTTATAAATAAAGATTTGCCGGTTATAAAAAAAATACTGGATCCGGATTTAAGCAGTGAACTTGCTCTCGGAAGCAACAATTACTTTTGCCAACTGCGGCATGAAGAGACATTCAAAACCGGATCTTTTCAGCATATCATTGGAAAACAGGAGCTGGAAGAATATAAAATCTGGAGCAATACAGTTATTGCTGGAAAGGCAGATGGTCACCAGTATGAAGGCGGGGCTGTTTATACAAATGAATTCTGGAATTTAATTAACCGGGACCCGGAAGGATGTCCCGCATCAAGATGCATATTTTTTAACAACTGCAACTATTTTAGATTAAAAGTTCGATGGAGCAAAGCCCGAATCATTGTAGCCAACCATCACCTTTTTTTATATAACCTTATAAATGACAAACGGAGCCTGCCTCTTTATGGTGCCGCAATACTCGACGAGGCTCATGGATTTGCCAAAACAGGACAATCCATACTGACAAACAGATTCTCAATTGATACGATACGTGACCTGAAAAAAATGTTTGATAGAACAACCTCAGGCTCACTTCCTCCTGAGGCCAGAGAAGAATGGAACGAGATCTGGAAAAGTACGGAACAATCATGGGATATACTTTTTTCAGCATGGGAAGTTGAATTAAATCTCTCTTTTGAAGAGAATAAAAGTTCAGTTTTAAAACAAAAAGCAGCAATAGATACCAGACATATTCTTGAAAATATTGAAGGACTTTTAAAACAGTGCAAGGATTTAATGGAATTAACCGAAGACTCTTCCGATCTCAACAAGATCAATTCTATTTTCAAAACACTGGAAAAAAGCTCACGCATGATTCACGCCTATAACGAAATGAACCTCGCAAAATATGTCTATTGGGGTGATAAAAAAAATAACAAACTGGCATTAAATGCCTGTAATTTAAACCTCGGTGAAGAGCTTGCTCCTTACCTGACTGAAACAACCGTCTGGACAAGTGCAACTCTGGGTTACTGGCCTAACAACAATCGCGCTAAGAATAAAAATGAATTAATCAGCAATGGTTACTTTAATAACTTTGTCCAGGAAGTACCAGGCCCCCAAATGGATAGCGATACCATTTTTGATTACTACCCCTCTCCGTTTAATTATAAAAAGAATGCAGCCCTCTATATCGCAACCGATGTAAATGAACCTGACTGGAAAGCAGATGCTGCTCAAAAAAAAGAGTACGAAAAAAGTCTCGTTGAAGAAATTTGTAAGCTGATAAATCTCTCCGGAGGTGGAGTACTTATTCTTTTTACATCTTATTATCTTCTTGAAAAAATTGGAAATGAAGTCAAAAATAAAATCAACTATCCGGTATTTATCCAGAAAAGCGCTAATGCCTCGGAAGCATTAGAGAACTTCATTAAAACTGAAAACAGCATTTTAATGGGTACAAACAGTTACTGGCAGGGTATCGATATTGTCGGTAACCACCTGCGAATGGTGATTATAACCAAACTCATGTTTACTCCACCCGATGACCCTGTTTTTCAGGGAAGGTCAACTCTCCTTGAAAAGAAAAATGAAAAATCATTTTACAAACTTTCTCTTCCTTTTGCAAGTATGATGCTGAAGCAGGCATTTGGAAGATTAATCCGATCGGAAACCGACAAAGGCGTTATTGCTATTCTTGACAATAGAATGAAAACAAAAAGTTATGGGGAAATATTAAAGTCCAATCTTCCTGAATTAACAATTGTTGATAATTTTCAAAAACTTAAAGACGTGGTCAGTAAAAACAAAATTTATTAAAATTTAAAAATTTCTATTTTTTAATAAATCTATATTTAAATATTTACTGCCCTTAAAACAACGGCGCATAAAGCATTGCATGCTAGTTTCATAGAAAAAATTGGATCTTTTCAAAAGCTAAATAATATATCATCTGAATGAGTTGCTTGCATTTTTAAAAACATGGTTACTGGAACACATCATGGGAACAGACAAGGCATATGTCTCGCATCTGGTAAGCAAATAATCTGAATATAGAATTTCCAAGCTATTTTAAAGATAGACTTTACCTTATATGATATTAATTATAAAGTGTCTTAAAAAAGGAGAATAACAAATGAAGTATACTATATTAATTCTTGCGCTTATGTCTATTTTTATGACAACCAATTGTGGAGAAAAACCAGTTGTAAAACAGGTTCAAACTGGTTACTACTATTGCCCAATGCATCCTGAAATTACTGATACTAAACCTGGCTTGTGCAAAATTTGCAATATGAAACTTGAGTTTAAAGCCGATTCGAAAACTGAAGAGCAAAATCTTGAAAAAGAACACGCTAATGAACATGAAGGCGAAGCGAAATAACCAAATCACAACCTTTCCATTTAATTAAAATTTCCTGCCTGTAACGAATTATCTATTTTCAGGCAGGAGACAATTCCAGAAAATAAAATTCGAAACTCTTCTTTATTTCAAAGATACACCGATGAACAATTTAAAAGCTGGTAATCTCTGCATACGGCAAATTCAAAACGCAAATGCAATTATGATTAGATAAAAAGGCCGCGTAAATCACCGATAGTAGAATGCGACTTCACTATTCGGAGGATTTATGCGACCCAATTTACATTTAAATATATCGGAACGAACTGTCATTAGCAATATGTACAGACAAAGTAAATATACACAGGCTGAAATTGCAAGGGCTATCAATAGAGATCCATCGGTCATTTCACGGGAATTAAGACGCAACGGCAATTCCTCGGGTTACGATCCAGACACGGCCCAGAAGTATTACCATTTACGAAAATTAAAAACCGTTTATCAAAAGCGATTCAATGAAAAAATCTTCGATCACTTTAAAGATGGCCTGAAAAACAGAATATCTCCTGACGTGATTGCCGGAATATTAAAAATATCTGTAGATAAAACTTGCCATGTATCAACCCAAACCATCTATAATTGGAAATACAAGGAACGCTG
>Ga0224495_10000494_pt1 | contig 31163 bp, 28 predicted proteins | sample SF_Jul11_sed_USG_FD_168128 | JGI IMG/M metagenome (GOLD analysis project Ga0224495, IMG submission 168128) | Sediment microbial communities from San Francisco Bay, California, United States - SF_Jul11_sed_USGS_4_1 | ecosystem: Environmental > Aquatic > Marine > Sediment | place: USA: California... | reverse complement strand
TCAGTGTCTTGCAGGCGGTGGGTGAGAAATTCGGGCACAGCTTTCTTTATCATGATGGTCTCATAGGCGGCGTTGCTATAGACACCCTGGGTACAGCCCTCAGTCCTGAGACCTTGCAGATGTGCAAGCAATCTGATGCGGTGCTCCTGGGTGCAGTCGGCGGTTTCAAGTGGGATAGCCCTCAAGCTAAAATCCACCCTGAAGACGGCCTTTTGGCTTTGCGCAAAGGGTTGAGGCTGTTTGCCAACCTACGTCCGGTGAAAATTTTCCCTATGCTGGTGGATTCTGCCAACCTCAAGCCTGAGGTGATTAGGGGTGTTGACCTGGTAGTGGTTAGAGAGCTTACGGGTGGCCTTTACTTCGGTCAGCCTAAAAGGCAGTGGCGGACTCCGAAGGGAAGGCAAGCTGTTGATACCCTGGCTTATTCCGAGGCAGAAATTGAGCGGATATTGAGGGTAGGCTTTGAGCTGGCTCGGAGCCGGCGGAAGAAACTAACGTCCGTTGACAAAGCCAATGTTCTCCAGTCATCCCGGCTGTGGCGGCAGATTGCCATAGAGATGTCCGCCGACTATCCTGATGTTGAGCTTCAGCATATGCTGGTTGATGCCTGCGCCATGAGGTTTATTCAGCGCCCTGCTGAATTTGACGTTCTGGTCACTGAGAATATGTTTGGTGATATCCTCACAGACGAGGCTTCCATGCTGGCTGGCTCAATGGGCATGCTCCCTTCGGCCAGTCTGGCGGGAATTCCCAAGGGAATAACCTTCGGCATGTATGAGCCGATTCATGGCAGCGCTCCTAGTCGAGCGGGGCAAGACGTGGCTAACCCTATTGCCACAATCTTAAGCGTAGCCATGATGCTTCGCTATTCATTCTCACTGGAAACTGAAGCACGGACTATAGAAGACGCTGTCCTGGCTATCCTGGAGCAGGGCTATAGGACTTACGATATAATGTCGGAGGGGAGAACCAAGGTGGGGACGAAAGAAATGGGAGATTTGATTGCACAAAAAGTGAAAGGTTAACAGAATTTCCATGACGACAGTGCAACTCTACGATACTACTCTAAGGGATGGTGCCCAGGAGGAGGGTATTTCCTTCTCCGTCGAGGACAAGCTCAAGATTTGCCAGAAACTCGATGAGCTGGGCATCGACTTCATAGAGGGTGGCTGGCCAGGCTCCAACCCTAAGGATTCCGAGTTTTTTGCCAGAGCCAGAAACTTGAGGTTGACACATTCTACTCTGGTGGCGTTTGGCAGCACCAGGCGTTCAAATTGCCCTGCGGAAGAAGACCTTAACCTCCAGGCTTTGCTCGGGGCTAAGACCAAAGAGGTCACTATCGTGGGAAAAGCCTGGGATAAGCAGGCAACACGGGTTCTGGAGACAACACCGGAAGAAAACCTCTGCATGATAACAGATTCCATAGTTTACCTCAGAACGCAGGGGCTCCGGGTTTTCTTTGATGCCGAGCACTTCTTCGATGGCTATAGAGATAATCCTGAATATGCGTTGCAGGTAGTAGCGGCTGCGGCCAAAGCCGGCGCAGAATGCGTGGTTCTTTGCGACACCAACGGCGGCAGTCTGCCGCAGCAGATGGTGGAGGCTATCAAAGCTGTGCAAAAGGCAAGCTCCGTCGCTTTAGGCATTCATACCCATAATGATGCCGAGCTCGCCGTAGCTAATACCCTGGCTGGCGTGGAAGCAGGGGTTGTTCAAGTTCACGGAACAATTAATGGCTATGGTGAGCGCTGCGGCAACGCCAATCTCTGTTCCATCATACCAACCTTGAAACTCAAGATGGGCATACATTGCATCACCGACCAGCAACTGAGTAAGCTCAGCGAGGTCTCTCGCTATGTATCGGAGCTGGCCAACATGCCGCATTACGACCGGCTTCCCTATGTTGGCGATGATGCCTTCACTCACAAGGGTGGGATTCACGTATCGGGCTTGATAAAATGGGAGGATAGCTATCAACACATAAATCCGGCTCTGGTAGGGAACCGCCCGCATGTTGTTGTCTCGGAGCTAGCTGGTAAGGGAAGTATTGCCTTCAAAGCCAAGGAGCGTGGACTGCCTGTTCCCAAAGGCAAGGCAATTGAGGAAGTACTGGAGCAAATCAAAACACTCGAGAAGCAAGGTTTTCAATACGATGTTGCCGAAGCGTCTTTTGACCTTCTGCTTCGCCGGGTTCAAGCAGACTATCGGCCACCCTTCGAGTTAGTTGACTTCATGGTCGTGGTGGAGAAACGACGGCGTCCGCCTACCAGAGGAAACCAAGAAGAGCCATTGTCAGAAGCCACCATCAAGGTGAAGGTGGATGACAGGATAGTGCATACGGCGGCTGAGGGTGATGGCCCGGTCGATGCCCTTGACAAAGCACTGCGCAAAGCCTTGCTCCAGTTCTATCCTGACTTGACGGCGGTGAAACTCATTGACTATAAGGTGCGGATTTTGGAGGAAACCGCTGGCACCGCATCTCAAGTCCGGGTGCTCATCGAATCCAGCGACGGCAGGGAGAATTGGCGAACCGTGGGTAGCTCCACTAACATCATCGAAGCTAGCTGGCTGGCCCTGGCCGACAGTATGGAGTATTGGCTAACAAAACAAGCTGGGAAGGCAAAGGACTGACTTCTCTCCCTTAGCACCTGGCTTTCAGCCAGTCAAAGACAAAATCCGTGGCTGTCTTTTCCAGGCGCATCTTGTGCCTGGCGCCGGGAATTATTCTTAGCTCTTTGGGCTCTTTAGCTTTCCGGTAGAGCCTGAGGGCATGCTCCAGAGGTATCAATTCATCGGCATCTCCGTGAACCAAAAGGAGAGGACGCGGGGAAATCTTATCTACCCATTTGACGGGAGTGACGGTCTCAAATCCTCTTTGCCATTCCTCTATCGAGGACGGAAAGTCTTCATCTCTGATTGCCCCGATCTCGCGAAACCGGCGTATAGTCTCCAGAGGCGTTCCTTTTTCAGGGATGGAGCGAAAATCCGCAGGACAGGCGCATGTCACCACTAGGGATACTCGGGAGTCATGGGCGGCGGTATAAACGGAAACTGCTGCCCCTCCGCTGAATCCCAGTAGGCAAAGGTGCGTCTTGTCCACTGCCTTCAGGTTGTATAGGAAATCGATGGCGGCTTGTAGATCTCGAGTCCAGCCCAGGATATCCAAGTTGCCTTCGCTCTTTCCGGTTCCTCGGAAGTTGAAGATTAGCGTGATGAAGCCAGCATGGCAGAACTGCTGTGCAAGTGTTGCATAGCCTCTGTCGGTGGGGTCGGGTGGAGAATCCGGAATGCCATGGCATATGCATAAGGTAGGGTGAATTGTCTCCCTTGATGGGGTATGAAGCTCGCCAGCAAGCTCAATGCCATCTGCACTGAAGCGAATTTCCTCTATTTCCATCTCTCAGATGGTCAGAAATAGTAGATTCGTCTTCTTCTCCTAAGAACAAAGCCGGCTATGAGTCCCAGCAGCAGACCCCCAAGGTGGGCTTGCCAGGCCACCCTGTAGGAGATGAAGGAGAGCAGGACGAGGATCATGGTTGCTGCCCAGAGCGGCATGGGAATTGGGATGGGAAAGATAATGACCGGCACTCTGGGGACCATTACTGCTAGGGCTCCAGCAAGGGCAAAAATAGCTCCCGAGGCACCGTATCCTCCTAGAGGGGAATCTATTAGATGAGCGTACAGCATGAAAAGGAGATTCCCGGCCAGGCCGCCGAGAAAGAACACTACCAGGAAATTTCGGTCTCCCACTGTCCGGATGAGGAAGCTTCCCAGAAAATACAAGGCTATCATATTGAATAATATGTGGGTCCAATATACGGGGTCATGGACAAACATGCTTGTAATGATCGTCCAAGGGTGGTCTTGAAGCTGCGCGGTATTCAAGCCCAGAAGACTGATCACTGCTTCTGGCCTCAGCAAAGTGATTATGAAGACTAAGACATTTAGAGCGATTAGGAACCAGAGGACGTTCAAATTGACGGCGCGATAGGTTCGCATCCTGCAATTATAGATAAATCTGGCTTCTGCTTCAACAGACTGTCCAAACGACTTGGCGGGTTAGAAGGCATGTTGTAATATCCAAGCGGTAAGTCTATAATACGGAGCATATTTTAGCTGGAAGGCGGTTTTCTTGAGGGAATTTTAAGTGAGCGAGCAAGGTCCAGAGAAGAAACGGAAGTGGCTCCCGATAGTCGTAGTGGGCGTAATTCTGGCCGCTCTCTGCGCCATATCATTGTATCTACGAATAGCCCTCTCTTACGATGCAATCTTTGTCAAGGACTGGGTCTGGTTTCGAGAGACCGATGCCTACTATTACATGCGCCATATAGAGACTCTGGTCCGTAATTTTCCCCACTTTAATACCTTTGACCCTTATCAGCTCTACCCTGGTGGTGCACCAGGACTTCTTCGACCATTCTTCACCTGGCTTGTGGCTGGAGTTATTCTGCTCGTCAAGGGGGCGGCGTCAAGTCTGCAGGCTATGGAATCAGTGGCTGTTTATAGCACTCCTATTCTGGGCACTCTCACGCTCATTCCAGTGTACTTTATCGGCAAGGAACTGTTTAACCGCTGGGCGGGCGTAATTGCGGCCGCATTGGTTGTCATCATACCTAGCGAGTTTATGCACCGTACCCTGCTTGGCTTTTCCGACCACCATGCAGCAGAGGCTTTGTTTAGCACCGTTTTCCTACTCTTTCTAATAATGGCCGTCAAACGAGCTCGAGAAAGAGAGATTTCTTTCGCCCATATTCTGAGTAGAGACTGGTCAACCGTGCGGAGGCCCTTAATCTACACGCTGCTTGCTGGTGTTTTCTTGGGTATCTACCTGCTCACCTGGACAGGTGGACTGTTGTTCATCTTCGTCATATTTGCCTACCTGGTGATCCAGTTTATTGTGGACCATCTGAGGCGCAAATCAACTGACTATCTATGCATTATCGGGACTCCTGTTTTCCTTGTCGCCTTCCTCATGCTTCTCCCCATATTGGGCAAAACCGGCCTCGATCCCAGTTATCGCGTCTCTATGTCGTTTGCCATAGTGCTACCCATTGTGTTAAGTGTTATCTCACGGGTCATGTCAAGGAGGGCCTTGAAACCTCTGTACTACCCTTTGGCCTTGCTGGGACTGGCTGGGATCAGTTTGCTTGCTTTGCATCTTGTCAATCCCTCCTTGTTTCGGTATATGCGCAGTCTGTTCGGCATCTTCGCCCCGGGTGGCGCTATGCTGACAGTCATGGAGGTGGCTCCCCTTCTCTTCCCTAATGGCGTCTTCTCTTTTGCAACGGCCTGGGCTAACTTCAATGCCTCCTTCTTCATCTCACTTGTCGCTATTGGCATGCTTATTTATGTTGCCATCAAGACAAAAGGCGCTGACAAAATCCTGTTCTTGATATGGAGCATAGTAATGTTGATGGCGGTCCTTGGGCAGCGCCGCTTTGCCTACTACTATACCGTAAACGCTGCCTTGCTCACTGGATATTTCTCTTGGAAGATGCTGGATATTGCCGGCTTAAAGAAACTGCTGGCTAAGTCCAAGGAAGTGGTGAAGGCAGTCAAGAAATTCAAGAAGAAGCAAAAGAAAGCCAGAGAAGAAGCGAAGCCAAAGACATTCATGCAGCCCAGAGGCGCCTGGGTTGGGGTCATCGTTGTAGGGATAGTCCTGTTCGCCGTTGTCTTCGTGCCCAGTATTAACATGGCTAGAGCACTTGGCAGTTCGCCAAATTATGTCATGGATGAAGGGTGGCAGACCTCGCTTATGTGGTTGAAGGATAACAGCCCCGAGCCTTTTGGGGACCCCGATTTCTATTATGAACTATACCCACCACAGGACGAATTTGAATATCCCGAGACTGCCTACGGGGTGATGTCCTGGTGGGATTATGGCCACTTCATAATGCAGATTGCCCATCGCATACCTAATGCCAATCCCGGTCAAGCCGGGGCCGTCCAGGCCGGCCAGTTCTTCACCGCCCATAACGAAAGCTCTGCCAACGAGGTAGCGGACAAGGAAGGTACGAAATATGTGGTGATTGACTATATGATGGCAACTTCCAAGTTCTATGCCATGGCGGAGTGGGCCGGGAAAAGTTCGTCTGAGTTTCATGACGTTTATTACATTCCGGCGGAAAGCGGCGGGCAATTCACGTATTTATTTTACCCCGCATACTACGAATCCATTGTTGCTAGGCTCTACAACTTTGATGGCAAAAACGTGACTCTCGTACAACCGGTGGTCATATCTTATGTAGAGAGGGTAGACAGTGGGGGACAGAAGTATAAAGAAGTCACTAGTGGACAGACTTTTCCCACCTACGAGATTGCTCAAGCCTATGTTGCCAACCAGACGTCCGGAAACTATAGAATAGTGGGTGCGGACCCATTTACCAGCATTATGCCTCTTGGAGAATTGAGCAGCTATGAGCTGGTCTATTCATCGGGGGGGCAAGCACCTGTGAAGGTTTTCGAGTATCTTGGCTCAAGTGAGTCCTGAGCAAGGAACACACAGCCGTCGTCAGTGGCGTTGCGAGACTCCCAGACTCACATTTGACGAAAAGCGGTTTAGGTGCCGGTAGAAGCCGATAGTTCTTGGCCAAGGTTTCCAGATTGACTACTCTCACCTCATCAGTTTGGAATTTGAATGTTACGAACTACTGTATTATGCTAAACTTGAAGTTGTGGGGTATGAAAGAATGCCGAAGTAGTGCGGGAAACAGCTGAATAGGAGGTCTATATGTTCCTTTCAGACAAGGTCATACTGTTGACAGGCGGGACCGGCTCTTTTGGGCAAAAATTCACGGAAATAGTTCTCCGTGAGCACAGTCCCAAAGCCATCAGAATCTTCTCCCGCGGAGAACTACTCCAGCATGAGATGCGTCTCAAGTTTAACGATGACCCGAGGCTCAGGTTCTTCATCGGCGACGTTAGAGACAAAGAGAGACTGTACAGGGCTATGAATGGCGTTGATATCGTGGTCCATGCTGCCGCCCTGAAGCAGGTCCCAACTGCCGAATATAACCCCATCGAGGCGGTGCGGACAAACATTGACGGGGCTGTCAAATTAATTGACGCCGCCATTGATAACCGAGTGGCAAGGATAATGGCCATAAGCACGGATAAGGCAGTGCACCCGGTTAATCTCTATGGAGCAACCAAGCTTGTTATGGAAAGACTTCTCATACAGGCCAACGTTTATACCGGGGGACGGGAAGGCAAGTTTAGCTGCGTGCGCTACGGCAACGTTGTCGGTAGCCGGGGCAGTGTCGTCCCGCTTTTCTTGGAGCAAAGGAAAAACGGTGTCGTAACCATTACCGATGACAAAATGACCCGGTTCTGGATTACCCTGGAACAAGGAGTTCGCTTCGTTATCAATTGCATCGAAAGAATGCAGGGCGGTGAGGTATTCATTCCCAAGATTCCCAGTATGAAGATTACGGAGCTGGCAGACGCCATCGCTCCCCGAGCGAAAAGGGAAATTACGGGAATACGGCCCGGCGAAAAGGTAAACGAAATCCTCTTGACGGAAGAAGAGGCCAGACACGCCAGGGAATTCGATGACTACTTCGTCATCGAGCCGGAACATCCTTTCTGGAGGAAGGAGAACGTTGAAGGCGGAAGGCCTCTGCCAGAGGGCTTCCGGTATACGAGCGATAATAACGACCGGTGGTTGAGTCAAAATGAACTGAGGGGCATGATAAAGGGACTTTAGATGGAGCAGCTCGCTGTCAAAGGCGGAAGACCGGTAAGAAGCAGTGTCCTCTCTTACGGACATCAGTGGATCGACGAAGAGGATATCGCCTCAGTTGTCGAGGTGCTCAAGAGCGATTGGATTACTCAGGGTCCGAAGGTTGACGAGTTCGAGAACAAGACTGCCGAATACTGTGATGTTAAGTATGGCGTGGCAGTGTCTAGCGGCACGGCTGCACTGCATGCGGCTTGCTCAGTAGCCGGGATATCAAAAGGCGATGAGGCGATAGCCACCCCTATCACCTTCGCGGCAACCGCCAACGCCATCGTCTATTGCGGCGGCAAGCCAGTATTTGCCGATATAAGAGAAGATACCCTGAACATTGATGTCTCTGAAATCAGGGAGAAGCTATCGCCAAGGACCAAAGCGATTCTTCCGGTGGATTTCGCCGGTCACCCCGCCGATTTCGACGAAATAGTGGCTATAGCCAGAGAGAGAAAGTTGACGGTAATTGAGGATGCCTCCCACGCTTTAGGAGCGGAATACAGGGGCAGAAAGGTTGGCGGTTTGTCCGACATGACCATTCTGAGCTTTCATCCGGTGAAACACATCACAACCGGCGAGGGCGGCATGGTTCTGACCAATAGCAAAGGCTACTATGAAAAGCTCAGGGTCTTCAGGCATCATGGAATAATTAGAAATCAGAGCACATTCAGAAACAGCGGCCCCTGGTACTATGAGATCCCCAGCCCGGGGTATAACTTCAGACTCACTGACTTTCAATGTGCTTTGGGTATTAGCCAACTCAAGAAATTGGATGGCTTTGTTCGAAGGAGAAGAGAGATAGCTGCCAGATACAATGAGGTCTTTGCACAGATGGACGAACTCATAGGGCCTGCTGAGCTTGCCCACGTCAAGGCAGCATACCACATTTATGTTATTCAGCTTCGAACTGAGAGGTTGAAGGTTGGCAGAAAAGAAGTATTTGAAGCGCTGAGAGCCGAGAATGTTGGTGTGAATGTTCACTATATACCCGTTCACCTTCAGCCTTTCTACCAAAGGGAATTCGGATATAAGAGAGGCGACTATCCCAAAGCCGAGACATATTATGAGAGGACGATTACCCTGCCCATTTTCCCCAAAATGAGCGATGAGGATATTAAGGATGTAATTGAAGCAGTATGCAAAGTGATTCGCTACTACAGAAGGTAAGCGGGGACACTGAAATGAATAAATTTACCAAGCAGATGGAGGAGTGGGCAGGCAGTTTTGGTAGAGAGTATACCGACCGGAATGCTCTCTCGCTACAAGAAATGGAACTTTCATACAAAGAACGATATGGCATGGCACGCACCGAGATGAACTTTAGGTTTATTGGTCGCCTTGACACAGACATAAGGGTCTTGGAAGTAGGTTCGAATGTCGGGAACCAGTTGCTTTGCCTGCAAAAAGCTGGGTTTAAGGATCTCTATGGCGTTGAGCTGCAGCCCTACGCCGTTGAATTGTCAAAAAGCAGAAGCGAAGGCATGAACATAATTCAAGGTTCCGCCCTTGATATTCCCTTCAAGGACGGTTTCTTTGACCTTGTTTTTACCTCCGGACTTTTGATCCACATCGCCCCTGAGGATATGTCCACAGTCCTCGACGAAATGCACCGCTGCACGAAGCAATATATCTGGTGCTTTGAATACTATTCAGATGTATACACTGGAATTACATACCGGGGGCATAACGATCTGCTTTGGAAGGCCAATTTCTCGAAGCTATTTCTTGACCACTTCGATGACCTGAGACTAGTCAAGGAAGAACTCTTCACGTATCTGGATAGTGACAACGTGGATGCCATGTTTCTGCTTCACAAAGTAAAACAATGAATACCGGACAGAATACTAGAATTGTAGCCATTATCCAGGCGCGGATGGGGTCCACCAGGTTGCCGGGCAAGGTACTCAAAGACCTTGCCGGAGAGCCTCTGTTGGCGCGCGTTGTTAGCCGCACCATGAGAGCCAGCAGGATCAATGGTGTGGTAGTGGCAACCACGCGGGACGCCAACGATGATGATATTGTTGACCTCTGTCAGGAGCGCGGTTGGAGATCTTTTCGGGGCAGCGAAGAAGACGTTCTTGACCGCTATTATCAGGCAGCCCTAGCTTCCGAAGCCGATATCCTTGCGCGCATCACGTCGGACTGTCCGCTGGTTGAACCTGAGATTATCGACAGGGTGACCAATGAACTTCTATCTTACTATCCAGAAGTGGACTTCGTAGGCAATACCTTGACCCGTACCTTCCCTCGAGGGCTCGATGTGGAGGTCATGACCTTCAAGGCTTTAGAACGAGCCTGGCGTGAGGATAGGAACACCGCTTGGCGCGAGCATGTGACCCCATACATATACCGGCATCCTGACAAATTCAGAATCCGTAACGTAGCTAATGACGTGGACTACTCGCCTATGCGCTGGACAGTAGACACGATCGAAGATTTGACCTTTGTCCGCAAGATTTACGGTCATTTTCAAAGCGATACCTTTACCTGGAGAGAGGTGCTGCGTCTATTGGAGGTGCACCCCGAGTGGCTAGAAATCAACCGGGATGTGCAGCAGAAGGTTGTCCCATAGACCATGATGGATTCAGAGGGTAAGTATCTGATTGTTCGAGCGGATGCTGGCACAAAGATAGGGACTGGGCACTTGATGCGTTGCCTGGCACTGGCGCAGGCTTGGAAGGATGCTGGTCATAAGGTGGTTTTCATCACCGCCTGCCAGAATGAGAACTTGCTCCGGCGGCTCCACGAGGAGGGGTTCGATACCCGTCCACTGACCGATCCTCATCCAGACTCTGGCGATTGGACCTATACAAAGGACGTTCTGGCTGCCCATCCCGGTGCCTGGGTCGTGCTGGATGGTTATCATTTTGACGAAGTCTACCAGCAACAAGTAAAGGAAATTGGACATCGCCTTCTTGCAATTGATGATATGGCTCATTTGAAGCACTACTATGCCGACATCATTCTGAACCAAAACCTGCACGCTGAGCAATTGCAGTACTCTTGTGAGCCTTACGCTCGCCTCTTGTTGGGCACGCGTTATGTACTGCTCCGGCGGGAGTTTCTTGTCTGGAAGGATTGGAAGCGCGAGGTTCCGGAAATAGCTCGGCGGGTGCTGGTGACCCTAGGAGGTGCCGACCCCGAAAATCACACCCTCAAAGTCATTCAGGCGCTCGATAAGGTGGAGGTAACCAGTTTGGAAGCCACTGTCATCATTGGGGCTAGCAATCCCCATGCTGAGGAACTAGAAGCAGGGGCAAGGCAGAGTCGTATCCACATCCAGTTGGTTAGAGATGCGTCAAATATGCCGGAGTTGGTAGCTTGGGCAGATGTGGCCATAGCGTCTGCTGGAACAACTTGCTGGGAACTGGCTTGGATGGGAGTACCGGCTGCCCTCCTGACACTGGCGGACAATCAAAGGCGCGTCGCTGAGGAGCTCAGTCGGGTTGGCGCCGCGACAAGTCTCGGACGAGCTCACCGCGTTGAGACACCAGAACTATTAGGGAAGTTGGTAACATTCCTAAATGACAACGACGGCCGGGCGGCGATAGCTGAGCACGCCAAGGCACTCGTGGATGGAGAAGGTGTAAGTCGGCTCTTAATGCTACTCAAAGGGGAGGAACTAAGATTGAGGCGCGTCCGTGAGCAAGACTGTAGGCTACTTTGGGAATGGGCGAATGACCCGGAGGTGAGGGAGTCGTCATTCTCACCGGCCCCAATCACATGGGAGGAGCACGTTCGCTGGTTTACAGCCAGGTTGAATGACCCTCACTGCTTCCATTTCATTGGGGTGGACGAGAATGATTTGCCCTTGGGTCAGGTGCGCTTTGATTTGCAGGGTGACGAGGCAGAGATAGATGTTAGCGTGGACAGGCAAAGGCGCGGGCAGAGGTATGGCAGTTCTCTTATCGAAATAGGAGCAGAAGAAATGCTACTTTGTACCCGCGCAAGGCTCATTCACGGCTATGTCAAGCCCCAGAATGAAGCATCTATCCGTGCCTTTACTAGGGCAGGCTTTCGGGACTCAGGCCTTGAAATTGTGCGCGGAAATCAAGCTGTGCATTTGGTCAAGACAAAGAATGCCAGCTAGCAAGACAAGAGGTGCGCTAGTGGACGACTTCCTAATACGGCTGGCGACCAGAGAGGATATTGATGATGTCATATCGCTGATGCGCGCTTGCTTTGGAGAACGTGAGTTTCTACACCGCAAATGGTATGAGTGGTTCAATTTCGGTTGCCCGGCCGGATTCAATCGGAATTACGTTGCTGTTGATAAGGCAACGGGGAGGATGGCCGGAGGCTACGGACTGCTCCCCGTAAAAATCAAAATCAACGGCCAGATCCTAGATGGCTCGTTGTGTACGAACGTTATGACGCATCCAGACTACCAAGGAAAAGGTCTATTTACTCAAATGGGAAGATTCTGCCTTGCTACTGAGGAAGCATATCAAAGTCGGATCTCATTGGGTGTTCCCAATGAAAATGCCTATCGCGGACACATGAAGTTGGGCTGGAAAGTGCTCTCGGATCTGGTATTCATTGCCAAGTTCTCTCTCCGAAATAAACCACACAGGTCCAGGGGGGTGCCAGCGTTTGACCGGAGAGTTGGCAAGCTCCTTGCGCAGCATGCTCAGAAAGCGAACCTGGCGGTGGCAAAGGATTACCAGTTTCTCAATTGGAGATACCCCAAGCGGCCCGACAAGAAATACAGGCTCTTTGTGTTTGAGGATGGGGGGAGCGTCGAAGGCTACGTGGCTCTCAAATATTTCGATGATAACGGCTACAAGAAGATGCACATCGTTGATATTGTGGCCTCAAGCGAGGCGGCCTTCGATGACTTATTGCTGGCTGCAGAGAGCTGTGCCAGTAGCTGTGATGAGATAAATTGCTGGCAGGTGAGTCACTCAATATGTGAAAAGCTCTTTGCTCACAACGGTTTCGTCGCGACGGCGAGAAAGGATATACTTATCATGCACACAAATTTTGGAGAGAACATGGTCCCAGAACCCTTAAATTGGTGGTTTGCTTTGGGGGACAACGATGTCTACTAACAAGTGTCTGGTGATAGTCGCTCACCCAGATGACGAAGTTCTTGGCGGGGGCGGCACCATAGCTAAGCATGCTTTGGACGGTGATGAGGTTTATTGTCTGTTTCTCGGCGACGGGGTAACCTCGCGGTACGATCAGGGAGAGAAACTAGCTGAAGAGAGGTTGAGAGAACGAAAATTGGAGGCGGAAAAGGCGGCGACAATTCTGGGCATAAGGGAACTCTTCTTTACGAACCTCCCTGACAATCGCTTTGATACCGTGCCCCTCTTGACGATAGTCAAAGCCGTAGAGGAGGTCAAGGGCCGGATAAAGCCGATTATCATCTACACGCATCATCAAGGTGATCTCAACATTGACCACCAGCTAACCTTTAAAGCAGTATTGACTGCTTGTCGACCTATGAAAGACGAAACGGTTAGGGAAATATACTCCTTCGAGGTTCCCTCATCCACAGAGTGGAGCTCTCCCGATGCTCGGAACTACTTTATGCCCAACGTCTTCGTGGATGTTACGGATACCTTGGACAAGAAGATAGAAGCATTAAAGGCTTATCGAGGGGAACTTCGCGAATATCCTCATCCCCGCTCTCCTGAAGGTTTACGTACGATTGCTCATAGGTGGGGAAGCACAGTGGGGTGCGAAGCTGGAGAGGCTTTTGAACTGATTAGGGCAGTAAGATAAAGCATCGCAAGATGAGTTCGTTTCTTAAGATTGGCGAGAGATTAGTTGGAGCAGGGCATCCTGTCTATATTGTCGGTGAATTATCCGCCAATCATCACCAGCAATTTGACGAGGCGCTAAAACTAATTAAGGCCGCCAAAGAGGCAGGTGCGGATGCAGTCAAGCTACAGACTTGTACGCCCGACACTCTTACCATCCGATGCGAAAAGGCCGAATTCCGAATTGGCGGGGGGACGCCCTGGGACGGGAAAACGCTATATGACCTCTACAGCGAAGCCTATATGCCCTGGGAATGGCAGCCCAAGCTGAAGAAACTGGCGGATGACCTAGGCATTGATCTATTCTCCACGCCTTACGACAGAACAGCGGTTGACTTTCTGGAAAAGATGGGCGTCCCCGCGTATAAGGTTGCTTCCTTTGAGATTGTGGATATTCCTCTCATCGAATATATCGCCAGCAAGGGAAAGCCTATGATTATCTCCACCGGGATGGCGACACTGGCCGAGATAGACGAAGCTGTGCAAGCAGCGCGAAAGGCGGGGGCTTCGCAGATTGCCTTGCTCAAATGCACCAGCGCTTATCCTGCGCTACCCGAACAGATGAATCTGCGCACTATACCCGATCTGGCTAAGAAGTTCAGGGTGCCTGTCGGGCTTTCAGATCATACCATGGGAATTGCCGTGCCAGTGGCAGCGGTGGCGCTGGGAGCGTGCATTGTCGAGAAACATTTCACGCTTTCGAGAGGCGTCCCGAGCCCCGACAGTGGTTTTTCCCTGGAACCTCAGGAGTTTAAGGCTATGGTAGAGGCGATCCGAACCGCCGAGAAAGCAGCAGGTAAGGTCACCTACGAAGTCAGCGAGCAAGAAGCCAAGAGCCGTGTGTTTCGCCGCTCGCTCTTTGTGGTTGAAGATATGAAGCAGGGAGAGGCATTTACGGAGGAGAATGTGCGCTCCATCAGACCGGGTCATGGCCTACATCCCCGGCACCTGAAAGAGGTACTGGGTCGGCGAGCTGCTCGAGATATCCCGCGAGGAACGCCGCTTACCTGGGAACTGATATCGTAAACTCAGCACGTGTCCGTATCATTTGGCTTTGTCGTCATCAGGGCTTGCTACGGGAATAGTTGGGCGAAGCAGCCTCCGAAAGAAGGAGATTTCGTCCCTTCTAAACCCCTTGAGCAAGAAGATGACTAGCCCATAGACGGCGGCTCCGACTATGACCGCGATAATGGTAGCCAAGCTGCTCTGCGGGTGCATTGCCCAGATCACCAAGGACATTATCGCCGAGGCAACGAGGCTCTTGATAATAAAACGCCAGTCAATGCTGAACCTGAATTCCTTGAATGAATAATAGATCCCTATGCCCAATGCCAGTGCATAGGCAATCAAAGTAGTAAGAGCAGCACCCAGAATCCCCAGGTGCGGCACAACTACAATATTAAGCCCAAGGTTGGCTACACCAGCAATGGTCCAGATGAGCCCTATTATTTTAGTCTTCTTAGCAACAGCCAAGATGTGTGATATTATCACATAGGTATCGTAAAACAATATGCTTAAGGCAACCAAGGGGAGAATAGAATGCCCCTGACCTGCTATCTCAGCGGTTGAGAAAAGCCTCAACACCGGCTCCGCAAGAATAGTCGCTCCAAGGACAAAAGGAATGGCTAAGGCCAGCACGTACTTCAGCGAATATCTCAAATGTATCTTTACTTCGTCCATTCTGCCTTCGTCGTAGAGCTTCGATAGCACAGGAGGCAGAACAAAACCCAGTACTGTCGCAGGCATCATGATAAGACTCCCCAACCCATATCCCGCCGAATAGACGCCTATTGAAGCGGCACCAAGGAAATAGCCGATGACGTATCTATCGCTGGAGGCGACCACCCAGGCAGAAATATTCGCGGGGATACCCGGCAAGCCGAAGGTCAAGTACTCCTTTATCCTACGGAAGCGAGGCCTTCTAAGTCCGATTTGAGACTTGACTAAGAAGAATAAGACTACGAAGATTACTGCTCTTATTGCCAGGACGACGAGAGCTATGCCTAATATCCCATGACCATTTAGAACCAGGTAGGCGATGAGCCCCACCTGCACGTAGGTGTCAGCTATGACAAAAATAGAATACCTGTTCATCTGTCGGAACGTTCTAAAAAAGCTCAAAAACACCCAGTCTAAAGACCACAGTAGAATGATAAGGCCGGTTATCTTGACTATGACTGTGGCTCCGTCAAAGAAAGCTCCGGCGATGAAGCCAGCAAATATGATGAAGATGATTGAAACAAGCGCGGTAGCTAAGAATACCACAGACAATACTGAATAGAACTCTTCCTGTATTTCCTCCCGGTTTGTCTTAGCGGGGAGGAATCTGGTCATGGCGTAAGGGAGCCCCAGGCCGACAAACCCCAGGGCCAGGCCTATGGTGACTTGAACCTGGGCCCAAATCCCGTAGTCGTGAGCTCCAAGTGTCTTGGTAATCAGCGGTAACAAGACAATGCCACTCAAAGCTACCAAGACATTGGTAACCCCGATAACAAGGACGTCTCTGGCAAATTTCTGATATGAGTTTTCCAGTGATTACCTCTATTGTATAATGCAGCAATAAGTATACATGCAAAGACATCTACGTGATAGAGAGGCGGCTCAAAGAGAACGCTGAAGTGTTATTGCAGCACGCGCGGGAGAGGAATGAGAAGCAACAGTCTTCCAGCGACTCAGGAGCCAGTTCACATTCTGAGAGGCGGATTTGGGAGGGTCAGGACGAAAGCGAGGTAGGGATGTGAGCATTCACTCATTGCCTTGACTGGGAGACACTTTGCGCTGCCCGAAGTTGTGAGACGAGTAAAATGGATCTACCGCTCCTGACACTGGAAGAAACGCTGGCGAGCCAGAAAGACCTGGCTGGTCTGTGTGCCGACCGTTCCTTGGAAACGAATGAGATCTTCCAGCCAAATGCTTTCTATGGAAACGATTTCGTATTGAAGAAATATGCTGGCTTGCCCGGGACGTATCGTTTGAAGGTCGTCATACCACACGGAATTGTTTTTCGTGAGGATTATGTCTGGGAAGCAGAAGCTGAATCATTTGTTCCTGCCGTATGGTGTTATTCATCCCATCGGGAGTCCATATACGTGAATGCGACCAGAAAGGTTGTTATTGGGGCTGCATCTCCCCTCTTGTACGTAGTTGAGATGCTTGAGAGTCAGCCCAAACCGGAGAGAAAAGGGACCATCTTTTTCCCGTACCACTCGACGCATCATATTACGGTGCAAATGGATTCTGAAGGAATAGCCGAAGAGTTGACACGTCTTGGCGAAGAATATCAACCGGTCACCGTATGCATCTACTGGCGGGACTTCAACCTAGGTCGTCATCTACCGTTTCAGGAACGCGGGTTTCCGATTGTCTCGGCTGGCCACATTTACGATGCTGCTTTCCTGTTCCGTTTCTATCACCTCTGTTCGATGCATCGCTATTCAGCCAGCAACGGACTGGGCTCACAGCTGTTCTACTCGGTGAAATCGGGATGTTCTTATTTTCAATTGGACATGGCTAGATATTCCCCTGTTGCCGAGGAGCATGTCCTTAAGCGCGACGGTGGTGGTATCCATACGGCAAGGGAAGAGGCCTTGGCTTGGTTATTCAGGGAGCCATTTCCTTCTCCGACGGCAGAGCAAATGAAGGCGGTCGATCACTATCTCGGGACCGGTTACCTCGAACCGCCTGAAGGCGTGCGTCGCCAGCTGCTCTATGCCGACAAGCTGGACAAGTTCGGCTTCTTCGTACATAATCGTGGGGGAAAGAGGAGATTTGTCATTCCGAGCTACTATTGGAGAATCGGCATGAACGTAGCAATCAGGCTCAAACTGAGAGGCATCTTGCGCAAGGCAAGAAAGTTGTGGAGAAGGGCCGGCGAACGTCACAAGATTTGTTGAGCAAGTTGCCGATGCGATTCATTTCCCCCACAATAATCGCGAGGCATTGAAAACAGGATGAAGGCGTTGAACTTGAGGAAACGTGGCAGAACCAAAGCAGGAGGTGGTTCGAGTGACCTGCCTTCCCTACCGTCCGCGGCCCAAGTGGTATTCGACAGACCTGACCTGGGGAACTGGTACCACCCGGTCATGATTGGGCCATCCCCCTTAGGCGAGATGGCCGTGAGTCCGGCCTGCTTGAGACAGGTTATCCAGGTAGTCGAGCGCCTGGAGCCTGACGACTACATACGCTACCTTCTGGCCTATTACCGGGCTGGTCTCGAGCGTTTTGGCGATGACTGGCGGTATGCCGACATTCTGACTGTGCTAATGGGAGCAGCCAGACTGGCCCGGCCACATGACTACTTGGAGATTGGCGTGCGCCGTGGCCGCAGCATGGCGATGATGGCTGCGACCTGTCCGAGTTGCGACGTCGTTGGTTTTGACCTGTGGACAGCGGACTATGCGGGTATGTCTAATCCCGGCCCCGATTTCGTGCGCGCAGAAATGAGCAAACTCGGTCATACCGGGCGATTGGAGCTAATCACGGGCGACAGTCACAAAACCTTGCCCCGCTTCTTTTCTGAGCACCACGATGCGTTCTTCGATCTGATAACGGTGGATGGAGACCATTCAAAGCGTGGGGCTGAGCAAGACTTACGGAATGTGTTGGCCAGGCTCAAAACTGGCGGCATCATTGTTTTTGACGACATTTGCCATCCGCTTCACCCGTACCTGGCAAGTGTCTGGCAGCGGGTAATTGGCTCGGACTCGCGCTTTGCCACCTGGCAATTCACCGAGCTAGGCTATGGTGTCGCGTTTGCTATAAGAAAGAGTGTATGAATAAGAATCAGGACCCAATTGTAATCACGGGAGTCACCGGTTTCATTGGCAGTTATGTTGCGCGTTATTTCTCGGAGCGAGGCTGGTCGGTAATTGGCGTTGATAGAGCTCCCGCAAACAATGATTTGCTTGTCAATTTGTCGTCTTTTTGCTGCCTCCAATTACCTGATCCGGCATTTGGCGTTCTACTCAGGGACAATTGCCCTCAGCTTTGTGTCCATTGTGCCGGGACCGCATCCGTGGGCCAATCGATTGCTGATGTCACCGCTGACTTCTATGCCAACACAGTACTTACATATGAGGTCTTGAATGCTGTACGCTTAAGTGCTCCCGAGTGCCGCCTCATTTTTTTGTCCAGCGCCGCGGTGTACGGCAACCCGACTGACTTGCCTATTTCCGAAGATGCGCCGTTGCGTCCAATTTCCCCGTACGGCTACCATAAGCTGCTGTGTGAGAGACTGGCAGAAGAATTTCATGCCATTTATGGTGTGCGGACCTCTGTGGTGCGCATCTTCTCGGCTTACGGGCCTGGTTTACGCCGACAGGTACTGTGGGATATTTGTCAGAAGGCGTTGAGCAGCGACAAAGTGGAGCTACTGGGCACCGGCGACGAGACCCGGGACTTTGTACATGCGCAAGATGTTGCACAGGCAATCGCCGTCATTGCTGACCGGGCGCCTTTTCAAGCTGAGGTCTATAACGTCGCGACCGGCGAAGAAACGAGAATCCGCGACCTGGCTAGGATTTTGCTGGCAGCACTGGGGCGAGATGTTGAAGTCAAATTCACAGGAACCTCGAGGGCTGGAGATCCGCTTCGGTGGAGTGCCGACATTACTCGCCTATCCCAGCTAGGCTATCGGCCGAGGACCCCACTTGCGATAGGCGCATCCGATTACGCCAGATGGGTCTTAGGCGATAGGGCCGCCTTTCGGGAAAAGCCATGCTGAAAGTCGGCCTACAGGTTATCGGCGCGGACGAATGGATTGGTGGGGTATATTACATCCACAATTTGGTGCGTGCATTACGCAGCCTGCCGGGGGATGAAGAGCCTGGAATTGTCCTTGCTTTCCAATCGGGGACGGAAAGAAAGCACTATGAGGAGATTGAGCCGCTCGTAGAGCTGCTGCCATACGGGTCCAGTAGAATTGTGCCGCTTGTACCATCGTTGAGCCACAGGGTGAAGCAACTGTTGAATCGTAACGAGTTCATACTGTCACTGGCTGTTAGTGCCAGACGATTCGTCGGAGGCAACCGATATCGCGCTCTGGAGCAGGCTCTAACCAATGCACACGTCTCCTTGCTATTCCCATGCACAGATTCGATGGGCACGAGGTTCCGTCTTCCCTGGCTAGCCTGGGCCTGGGACTTTCAGCATAAGCACTACCCGGAGTTTTTTTCAAAGTACGAATGCCGGCAGCGAGACCGCGCCTTTGCCCGCTTGGCAACCGATGCTCGGCTCATTGTGACCAGCAGCAATAGCGCGCTTGCTGACTTCGACCGATTCTTTCCAGGGCAGCACCATAAGCTGCGAGTGCTGCATTTCAGGACTGTTCCTATGCCGGTGTGGTACGAGGGCAACGTGCTTGAAAGCTGGCGGAAGTTTGATTTGCCTGCCCGGTACCTTATGTTGCCCAACCAGTTTTGGGTTCACAAGAACCATCGCGTAGTGTTCGAGGCCGTCAAACTCTTACTGGAGCGTGGGCTCGACATAAACCTGGTTTGTACCGGCGGCACGGCCGATTATCGGAATCCGGGGCACTTCGAGCAGCTCTGTGATTACATTAAGACACATGACCTGAGGAACCGGATCCGTATCCTGGGACTGATCCCCCGGTATGACCAGATTCAGGTGATGCGTGGTGCGACGGCAGTCGTCCAGCCGTCGCTGTTTGAGGGCTGGAGTACCGTCGTGGAAGATGCTCGGACATTGGGCAAACGGCAGTTTCTCTCCGATATTCAAGTCCATCGTGAACAAGATCCACCCAACGCGGCTTACTTCAACCCGGCCAACGCTGAGGCGCTGGCCACTGTAGTTGCAGCGGCCTGGGACACTCTGTTGCCCGGCCCATGCCTGAGCGATGAGCAAGCGGCACTGGCAGCACAAAACGAACTGGTCACCGCATATGGCCGCTCCTTTCTGCGGATCGCTCAGGAGCTGGTCGACGTGGCCGCCGGTGTCTGACTTGCATACGTAGTTGTGGTATAGTTATAGATGTTTTCAAAGCAAGCGACAAAGAATCCAAAAAGGGGAATCTAGGGATGAAAAAAGCACTAATTACAGGCATAACAGGGCAAGACGGTTCATACTTGGCTGAATTTTTGTTAAGCAAAGGATACGAAGTGCATGGCATTATTAGGAGGGCATCTACCTTTAATACCAGCAGAATAGACCATATCTATGTTGACCCCCATGACCCGAATGTCAGATTGATTCTGCACTATGGCGATCTCTCCGATTCCGAGCAGATTTCCAACATAATCTTCAACATAAAGCCGGACGAGGTATACCATCTGGGGGCGCAGAGCCACGTGCGGGTGAGCTTTGATACCCCCGAATATTCAGGCAATGTTACTGCTCTGGGCACGACCAGGCTATTGGAGGCGATAAGGAGGAGTGGTAATAGGATCAGGTTTTATCAGGCTTCCAGCAGCGAGATGTTTGGGGCATCACCACCACCGCAGAACGAAGAGACGGCTTTGAAGCCGAGAAGCCCCTATGCCTGTGCCAAGGTCTATGCCTACTGGATGACGAAAAATTATCGCGACGGTTATGGAGTGTTTGCCTGCAATGGCATCCTGTTTAACCACGAGTCGCCCAGAAGAGGAGAGACCTTTGTGACCAGGAAAATCACCAGAGCTATAGCAGGAATTCTTGCCAAGAAAGAGAAGTATATCTACCTCGGGAATCTAGATGCGAAAAGAGACTGGGGCTATGCTCCGGAATATGTCGAGTGTATGTGGCGCATGCTACAGCATGGGCGTCCCGATGATTTTGTTGTTGGAGTGGGGGAATCTCATTCAGTCAGGGAATTCGTAGAGGAGGCGTTCTCCTATGTAAATCTGGATATCGAGAAACATATCAGAATTGATCCGAGGTATTTCAGGCCAACAGAACCTGAAGAATTGCTTCCTGATCCGGCCAAGGCCAGGGCAGAGTTGAATTGGAATCCGAAAGTCGAATTCAAGGACCTGGTCAAAGTCATGGTGGATGCGGATTTGAGGCAGGCAGGCTTAAAGCCGGTAGGTGAGGGAGACAAGATCATTGCACGGAAGTTTCCAGATAGATGGTGGGGAGTTGATTAGGTGATAGTCAGTAGCTCATAGATGGTAGCTCATAGGCGATGGGGAAGTTTAGTTTTGAGGACTTGGAGGTTTGGCGCAAGGCGGTTGAGTTTGCGGAAGGAGTCATTGAATTAGCCGAAAGTATCGAAACTGACCGAAAGCATTCTCGATTAATTGAGCAACTGGAGGCATCCTCCACATCTATTGCTTTGAATATTGCTGAAGGAAAGGGAAGATACTCGAAGAAGGAGTTTGTTCAATTTCTGTATATTGCCAGGGGTTCTTTATTCGAAACCATCACCCTCTTGATTATACTTAACAAAAAGAACTGGATTAGCGACAGGCAACTTGACCAGGCGAAGGCTTCTGGTGGGGAAATCGGCAAAATGCTCTCGGGTATGATTACTTCCATTAAGAATGCGAAGGACCACGAGCCATGAGCTATGACCTAAGGAACAAGAAGATTCTGGTGACAGGTGGTGCCGGATTCCTGGGCTCCTTCTTGGTGGAGAAGTTGGTAGGAAGAGGCGTGAGAGAAGAGAACATAAGGATACCCAGAAGCAAGAGTGTGGATTTAAGGCGGTGGGAGAATTGCGTTAAAGCTGTGAAAGGCATGGACATAGTCATTCACTTGGCTGCTAGGGTAGGAGGTATTGGATACAATCAGACCTATGCCGCTTCACTTTTTTATGACAATGCTATTATGGGCATTCAGATGATGGAGGCGGCCAGACAGGAAGCCGTGGAGAAATTTGTCGCTCTGGGAACTGTTTGCGCCTACCCAAAATTCACGGCAGTCCCGTTCAGGGAGGAAGACTTGTGGAATGGATACCCGGAAGAGACGAATGCCCCATACGGCCTGGCCAAAAAGATGTTATTGGTGCAGTCGCAGGCATACAGACGCCAGTATGGATTCAATGCCATCTTCCTCTTGCCGGTCAATCTTTACGGCCCGGGTGATAATTTCGATCTAGAGTCCTCTCATGTGATTCCTGCGTTGATAAGAAAATTCACAGAGGCGCTGCGAGACAACCGAAGAGAGGTTGAGGTTTGGGGAACCGGAGAAGTGTCGCGGGAATTTCTATACGTGGAAGATGCAGCAGAAGCGATTGTTTTGGCTACGGAAAGATACAATAAGCCTGAACCAGTAAATATTGGAGCCGGTTTTGAGATAAAAATCAAGGATTTGGTCAAATTGATAGTAGAGCTTACGGCGTTCGACGGGGAGATAAGATGGGATACGCGCAGGCCGGACGGTCAACCAAGAAGACGTTTGGATGTCTCGAAAGCTAAAGAAGAGTTTGGTTTTGAGGCAAAGGTGGATTTCAGGGAAGGGCTTAAGAGGACAATTGAATGGTATACAGGTTCGAGGGCTGGGATTAGGGCAAGGTAGGCTCCGCTCTAATAATAAGGAAATCGTGACTTCAAGTTCTCAGGTTGACCAGCTTCGTATATTCTGCTAGCCGAAAACTCGCCTTGGATTGAAGGACAACTGTCTGAACAGCGCCTTGGGTAATGAATCAAATTCAGCAGTGAAGGCTAGATTATGTTTCTTGGAGTTTGCCCTTAGCACCATCATCGTTCTCAACCCATATACTTTCAACAACAGGATGAGGATATCATCAACGATGAAACCCAAATAATAAGACAAATTACGGCGCTGTCCATAGAGCTCTTTCACTTTCCTCGCTTCAAGCCTTGCCTCTTCAGCCCTGCTCATAGATTTGGCCTCTCCATGCCATCTCGTAGCCGCTAAAACCCGATTGACGTGCCTGAATTTGATCCCCAGCCCAGCTAGCCTTAAATAGTATTCATAATCCATGGGCAAATCTATCTTCGTATCTAGTTTGTGTTGCTGGACAATCTCTCTTCTAAGGAAACAAGAGGGTTGAATGATAAAATCAAAGCGAACTAGACGATTGAAGCTAAACCATGGGATGTTGTGGATAGCTTTTAAGACTAAGTTGTTTTCGCCTACATCAATGCCATCTCCATAAATCACATCAACATCATTGAACTCTTCAAATTTATTTACTACGCAGGATATTGCGTGTCGGTCAACATAGACATCGTCGGAATTAAGCCAGCCAATGATTTGACCATCCGCTCTCTCGAACCCTTTGTTTACTGCATCCGATTGGCCTTTATCAGGTTCTGAAATCCACTTCAGGTTATACTCTTTGTCGTACTTCTTGAGTATTTCAGCGGTGTTGTCGCTTGACCCTCCATCTATAACCAGGTGCTCTATCTGCGGGTAATCTTGGTTCTTAACACTTAGAAGCGTGGCCTCGATAAATTGGCCCTGGTTGTACGACGGTGTCACTATGGAGACGAGGGGTTTGCCAGTCCGTGGCAATGCGATGATGTCCTCGCTCAACTGAGGGTTCTTGTCGAGTTTTCCTTCCATGCTAACGCCGCATCCGGGCAGCGCCGTCATCATACAGCAGCCTACGGTCCTCCAGCAATGCTGGCATTTCTTGATATCCCAGTCACTGGGCAGGGCTTCCGCATTTCCCGGGTCTCTTGCTTGTTTGTCTGGTCAGTTGCCGATATGAATCCAGTAGCCGCTGCTCCATGATTCGCCAGCTGTAGCGGTTTTCATATGCCCTTCGCCCGTTTTGCCCGAGTGTCTGACGCAATTGTGAATCGTTTTTGAGTTTGAGAACTGCTTCGCGGATTGCCGCTACATCCCCGTAGGGCACAACCAAACCACAATTCTCCTCTCTTACGATGCTAGCCATTGAGCTGCCATCGCTCACAATTATTGCCTTCCCACACATCATAGCTTCAAATAGTTTGTTAGGGCTTTCATACTTTGTCTTAGGGATTTTGGGGTCACTGAAGCGAAAAATGATGTCAGCTGCCGCTGTCTTTTCAATCACACCCTCATAGGAAGGTATCCATCCGATGTATTGGACTCGCTTCCCTACAGCTTGGTTCTCAAACAAGTCTTTGTCGGGGCCAGTGCCAGCTATTATCAGTCTGACATTGTCCAAATCCTCTATGGCCTTTATCATATGCTCTAACCCCCTCGACTTGCCGATGAGGCCTGAATAGAAGATGATTGTTTCTGTTCTCTCCTTTGATTCGTGTGCACCCTTGGTCTCAAGATGGTCAGGGGGAGAATTATAAATATAGGCAAGCTTGTTTATGCGGGCTCCTCTGACTTCCTCATATCTAGATTCATCTACCAGGAACAAGATGTCTGCAAATCGGATTCCGAGTTTCTCGACCCATGCCACCAAGCTCCTCACAAGTGCTCTTATCGGTTGAAAACGTCCATCGGGCAAGTTGTTGGCGTAGAAGTCGTAAATCGTGTAACAAAGGCTGACCCTTTTTGCTAGCTTGATAAGAATTGCCGGTATCATGGTGTCCAAATCACAGGCATGTATGACGTCACATCTACCTTTCAGCAAAAAGAAGAACTCGTATGTCCACCAAATCGGCAGGTAAATTAAGACAGCGAATCTGTCGTAGGGTGCTTTCAGATTGAACCTGCAAACCGTATACCCATCGCCGCCTTCGCCCCTTAGAGTCTTTTGGCGGTCCCAGACCAATAGTCTTACATCATATCCGTTCTCAGATAAGGTCTTTGCCACCTTATTCACGGCGGGATCTATTGCGCGAGCACGCACCAGGGTCACTTTCATTGCTTGTTGCCTTCTTCACGACGTTGGTCGCAAGGGACACGATCCATTCTATGTCTCAGCTTCCCCTCGGTTGTTACGTCTTACTTTCACACATCCAGTTAGCCGTTACCCGGACACCTTCTTCTAATCCGTAGGGTAGGTCATGGGTTATGATTGGGTCTAGGTCGAACACGAAACTGGTCAGCATATTCCTGAGACGAGAAGTGGACAAAGGCGGGAGATCCCAGCCCAACGATTTCATTACATCTCCTGCCTTCGCCGCGACGTCCAAAGCCCAGATGGGAACTTCACGCACTTTTCGTGCCGCAAAGGCCTTTTGAATGAGGTCAACAAGTCGCCGCATGTTTGTCGGTGGATAGTCAGCTAGGTAAAATGTCTTGCCGTGAACCTTGTCTGGCGACATTCGCAGAAGCCTGTCCAACTGGCAAACCGTGTTGCCAACAAAACCGAGTGACTGTGTAACGTCGCCGTGGCCAGGGTGAACATATAGACCCTTCGATATCATTTTGAAAAGGTTTCTATAGGGTACATCAAACCATGGTCCCCAGATTCCAGTGGGGCGAACGATTACCCAGGAGTATGGTAGCCCTGCTGCCTCCCGGAGCAGTCTCTCACCCAGCACCTTGCTTTGCCCATATAAGGTGTCCGGGCAATAATCAACATCGTTCCGCGGCTGATAGCCGGCCCTGCAAACAATCATGCTCGATGCAGAGATGAGTCTCTCGACGGAAGGCGTATCCCTGGCGATCTCCATAAGGTTTCTAAGCCCATGGAAATTCGTAGCATAGTCCTCGAGCTTTCTTCCTCTATCTGATGTGCCGGTCTGGGCAGCCAAATTGATGATGTGCGATGGTGAGAAGTTGATAATTTCACGGCGCAAAGCTTCCGGGTCTAGAATATCTACCTTTCTCCAGTAAGGCTCATGCCTAGCATTCCTGGGGGAAGAGATATCCAAGTTAAGGATATCCTCTCCTTTTGAAAGATAGTATTCAACAAGGCTAGTACCTATAAATCCAGAGCCGCCTGTTATCAGTATTCTCATTGTTATTAGTTGTTCCGCTCATTAAGCGGACTCTGGTCTAGAATTCAGCATCCCGCTTAATATCGTCCCAGTTCTCCAGAAACCATTTATGCACTTTCTTCAAACCATCCTCGAAGTCGGTTTGCGGTTGATAATCAAGAAGTTTTCTGGCTTTATCGATTGAGGACCGCAGGTGGGTCTTCACATCCCAGTTCCGCCGGGGCGCGTGGGTAATACCGGCCTTGTTACTAGTGAGTCTGTTGACTATGGCAGCAAGCTCAGCTACCTGGTGTTCCATGCCCGAACCGAGATTGACTGCCTCCCCGATTGCCTCTTCCCTGATACCCATTGCCAGCAAGCCCTTTATTACATCATCCACATATGTCCAGTCCCTGGTCTCCGTGCCATCACCCGTAATTGGCAGTGCCTGCCCATTCATGGCCCAGTAAAAGAAGTTGGGTATCACGTTCCGATATTTCCCCGGTACTTCCCCGGGACCATACACATTGAAAAACCTGGCATTGACAACGGGAAGATTGTACAGATTGTGGAAGTAGTTGGTGTATAGTTCTCCAAGTAGTTTCGTTACTTGATACGGGGTGTGCAGACTGATGGAGATGTCATGTTCTTCGAACGGTATCTTTGAGTCCAGGCCGTATACGCCGCAGCCGGAGGAGGAATAAACGAATCTTTTCACCCCAGCGATGTTGGCATACTCAAGAACTCTCAAGATTCCCATTCCATTTACCATCAAATCTGTCTCCGGATTGTCAACCGAATTCTGGTTAGCAAAATGGGCTGCGAGATGAAAGACATAGTCCGGTTTGTCTTTAAAGACACGTTTCAGCATTTCATCGTCGAGCACACTCCCCCTGACAAATACTACCTTTTCCGATTTGGGGATGTTCCACTCATACGCAGCCGAGAGGTCGTCAAGGACAGTAATCTTGGCTGACTCGGCTCCAATTAAAGCCCTGGTGAGGTTGGAGCCGATGCACCCGGCACCGCCGGTAATGAGGATGTTCTTACCTTTGTATTCGCTCAGATAGTTCTTCACTCTATTTCTCCTTCATAACTTTCTGCAACACTCTCTCGAATTCGTCGGTAATGTTCTCCCAGCCATATCTCTCGACAAAGCTCCGTGCTTTCTGTCCCAGTTCTTCTATTCTACCACTTCGGATCAGTTCCATCGCTTTGGTGACAGCCTCCTCAGGCTTATCGATATAGACCACGCCATTATCCTCTCCGAAGTCCCTCATCACGCCGGGAAGTCTGGTGGCAATGACGGGCTTCTTCATGGCCATATACTCGTACATCTTTATGGGGACAATATCCTGCATTATTCTTTCGTCAGGATAGGATGGCAGGAGGCAAATACTTGAGGCAGCGATAAACTCAGGAATTTCTTGGTAGGGCTTCTTGCCGGTGAGGACAATCCTGTCCTTCAAGTTATGTTCTTCACGTATTTGCTGAAGTGACTCATAGGCATTCCCTTCGCCCACAATGAGGAGCTTGAGATGGGGATTGTCGATCCGGGCTAACTGTAAGGCAACCTCTTTCAACCCTGAGAATTGATATAGCCAACCCATGAAAAAAAGGACAATATCCTCTTTGGTAAGCCCATAATATTGTCTTGTGGCGTCACCTTTGGCAAGCGGGTCGAAGCGCTGGATATCAATGCCTGCCCCAAGTACCTGGGTTCGTTCGGGCGGAGCTCCTAGCCCTTGCACATAGTCCTTGAGTTTCTCGTTAATTACCAGCACCTTGTCGGCCTGTCGAAGCGTCTTTCTTTCCAGCGACTTGGCAATGGGGTGAAGAAGCTTAAAGGGAATAAGCCTGTGCAATACATCGATCCAGTAGTAGACGAATGGTATGCTATTCTTCTTGGCGGCTCTCATTGTCAGATAGGTACCCAAGATGCCGAAGCCAACAGTGGCATCAGGTCGAAAGTCTCTTATTTGGTGATTGATTTCTTTTCTATAGGAGAATAGGGATGAGACATAATCCAGCCAGGGAATCTTCAGGATGCCGGGGCGAATTAGCATGACCTGTGCGCCATCGTAGAATCTGGCTACATTGCCAAGAACCTGTCGTTTAGAGCGCAGCTCTCTCTTACCTTGTGTCCTCCATAGAAACTCGTAGTCGATGACGCGAACTTCGTGACCTCTTAAGGAAAGCCTCTCTATTAGATGATGCTGCTGATGCGGGCCTCGCAGAAGCCAGTCGGTATCCTGAACCAAAAGGATTTTCACATCACGCGCTCTTTACTTCCTGCTATAAACCCGTTTCATCCATTCGATGGTCTTTGGGATACCTTCTTCCAGGGGTACCTTAGGGGTATGCTTCAAGTCTTTTCTGGCTTTAGAAAAGTCCATGTGCTTGACTTTGGTAGTAAAAGGTTCCGCCTCCTTGTAAGTAACCTTGGAATCATCCTTGCCCAGATTCTTCAATATGAGGTCGGAGACGTATTTTATCTCATGTTCCCATTCTTCCCTGCTGCCGATGTTGTAAACCTCTCCCGGTCTGAAATTGTCAACTATGTTAGCAAACGTGCGGCATGTGTCTTCAACATAGTCGAAGATGCGGCGGTGACCCAGATAGACAGTGTAGGGTTCGTCATGCAGGGCTTTGTAGATAAAGGCGGGGATGACTCCTCGGTAGGGGCTATAGTATTCGTGGGGGCCGTAAGCGTTCACTGGTCGAACCCTCACAGTCTCGGTGCCAAACATGGCTGCTGAATTTAGCGTCTGGAGCTCTCCTACCCACTTGGTCATGGCATAGTCATTCATTTGCTTCAGGGGCACTTTGTCCATCACATCCTCACTCATCACCCTGTCATAGTCACCGTACACTTCGGCGCTAGAAAAGAATATCATTCTGAACCTCTTCCTTTCCTGGAGGCGGATCATATTCTTGGTTCCTATTACATTGGTGAGCCAGAGGTTTTCATAGTAATCCTCCCCATTCCAGCGTCCGTATTCCGCGGCCAGGTGATAGACGTAGTCAAAGTGCTGCTGCTCAAACACCCGCTCAAGTTGGCGGTATTCAGCGACATCGCAGCGGATGTAGTTCGGTCCCTCAGCATGCCCTAGATCACATACCCAGACTTCGTGTTTTCTTTTCTTCAGTTCAGGGACAAGGTTTGAGCCGATAAAGCCCAGTCCGCCCGTAACCAGTACTTTAGCCATCAATATCCTCCGTTATTATTTTTACGATCCTCTGGCCTGCTTTGCCATCTCCAAAGGGATTGGTCCACTTAGTCTCCTTACTAAGCATGAACCCGGTGCACTGCAATATCTTATCGGGCAATGCTCCCGCTAGAGTATTTGAGCCAACCTCTAAGGTTTCGGGTCTTTCAGTGCTGTCTCGTAAGGTAACACAGGGGACACGGACGATGCAAGCTTCCTCCTGAACGCCTCCGGAATCAGTGAGAATGAGTCTGGCGCTGCTCTCAAGTTGTAGGAAGTCAAGGAAGCTCACTGGTTCAATCAGCGTGACATTCTTGGGGTTAAGGCCAAACTCGTTCATCCTTCTTCGGGAGTGGGGATGGATGGGGTAGACTGTTAGGATGCCAAACTCGGCAGCTACTTTGTCCAGACCCTTCAAGATTGAGGCAAATCTTGCTTCATTATCAACATTCTCCTGACGGTGAAGGGTTACCAGGAAGTATTGCCTGGCGGCGACATTCAGGCTGCTAAGAATATTTCCCTGCTCTCTGGCTATCTCCAGATTCTGGTAGACCGCATCAACGATAGTGTTGCCTGTGACAAATATCTTCTCTTTGGAGACGCCTTCACCAAGCAGAATCTCTCTGGCTCCTGGTGTGGGGGCAAACAGGTAGTCAGAACAATGGTCAGTTAAAATTCGATTGATCTCTTCGGGCATATTTCTGTCATAGCTTCTTAGGCCTGCCTCGACATGCCCGACTTCTACATGGAGTTTTGTCGCTGCCAAGGCACCAGCGAGCACAGAATTTGTATCACCCTCTACCAGAACAATATCAGGATTCTCATCTAGGAGGACCTTCTCCACCCCTATGAGTATCTTTCCTGTCTGTTCCGCATGGGAACCTGAGCCAACTTCCAGATTATACTTGGATTGTGGCAGCTTCAGCTGCTCAAAGAAAACCCTGTCCAGGTTATAGGAATAATGCTGACCGGTGTGCAGGATGAAGTAATCCTCTTGCCTTCTCTCCAACTCTCTTATTACTGGCGACATCTTGATTATTTCAGGGCGGGTTCCCAAAACAACAGCAGTCTTCATTTGTTGCTTCCTTCTTTGATTCTGTGACACTCAAAGACTACCGTCCCGCCCTCGGTGTAAGGTTCCCCGGGGTCTACACATTGCATGTAAGCACGGTCCGGATCACGGGATGTGGTTAGTCCGAGTTTCACAGGACACCAATCGTGTTCCAGTATGGTAACGTAATGAAGTAAGGTTGACAGCGCATGAGTGCAAATCGCATCTGTCTTATCCAACAGTATCCTTGGGTCGTCTACCACCATTTTGTCACCGACCCTATATACTGGGCATTTGCCTCTGATTTTGCAGACCTTTATCTCCAGCATTGATTACTCTTGAAAGCCGCTGAATAGTCTAGAGTCAAGATTCAGATTAGTCAAGGCGGACGTTATCTGTTCTTGACGGGCTGATGTATGCCTAGGCTATTTTCGACTGCTTAAGGCGTTCAGGATTATGCCGGTGAAGATGCCTAATATGCCAGTGATTATGAAGAGAGCGGTCAAGACGGCGCTGCCTAGGGCCAGCTGGCCTGTTGTGTTGGCGACGTTGATCACCCTGAACCCGAAAATCAGGCCAATCACCAACAAGATACCGCCGACGATTCCAAAGATGAACAAGGGTCTCCTCTCAGAAATCATGACTATTATCCGACCGAGCACGTCTATGCCGTGTCTTACGGGGTGGAGAGTCGAG